>Ga0302151_10000010_pt1 | contig 116916 bp, 97 predicted proteins | sample I_Bog_N1_3_FD_192428 | JGI IMG/M metagenome (GOLD analysis project Ga0302151, IMG submission 192428) | Peat permafrost microbial communities from Stordalen Mire near Abisko, Sweden - I_Bog_N1_3 | ecosystem: Environmental > Terrestrial > Soil > Wetlands > Peat | place: Sweden: Abisko, Stordalen...
TGACGAGCGTCAGCCGCGCCGTGCCTGGCAGGGCGTCGAGGATGCGCGCCGTCAGCCGCTCGCGCGGGACGGCTTCTTCGAGGTGGACGACGGGCCGGAACTTCAGCTTGTCGATGGGGGCTGGCATGGGAGGAAGGTTCGCAAGACTCGTGCCGATCGGGCGCCGCCCGGCAAGCGGATCGACACGTTCATCATGGGACGCAGGATCGCGGTTGTGCTGGTGACCAAGGGTTTTTCTGATGTGTCAGATTGAAGGCATGCTTCAATTAAAGCTTGACTGAAATTCAAGCCTGACTAAACTTGACTCATCGAACCCATGGTGTTCATGGGCTCATAACAACAGCTTGCAATGACCAGATTGGGTGAACAGATTCGAGAGCGCCGGCGAGCGCTGGGAAAGACGTTGAAGGACGTGGCCGGGGCGACAGGTCTTTCGGTCGGATTCATGTCGCAGATAGAGCGCAATCAAACCGTGCCGTCGCTTTCCTCCCTGGGCATGGTCGCAAAGGCGTTGCAGACGACCATCGGCGACCTGATGGGGCAACCTGCGCAGCCGCAGGCGGACACCTATCACGACAAGCGGCAGCCCTACACATTGGAAGAAGGGCATGTCAGCTACGAACGTCTTTCCAGTGTCTTCCGTGGCAGCCGGCTTCACTCGGTCAAGTTCAAGATGCCCTGCGGCTACCAGTCAGAGACGGTTTCGCATGAAGGCGAAGAAATGGTCTACGTACTGCGCGGACAGATCAAGTACGAAGTCGCCGACAAGCGCTACCTTCTGGACGAAGGAGACAGCTTGCACTTCGACGCCAAGATACCGCACAGCATCGCCGCGCTCTCCCACCCGTCGGGATTCGCCGAGGTCATCTGGACCGGGACGATGGATCTCTTCGATGGCGCTGACCGCGGCGCGGCAGATAGCGAGTCGATCGAATTGATAGGCACGGAGTTCCATGCGTTGAACTTGTAGTCGATGCGATGGCTCGCAGGCCAAACCTGCAAGCCGAACCTGCAGACAACTTCCCCTCGAGGCTCAGCGTGACTGAGCGGGGCTACCTTTGCCAAAAACATGTTGACTCAACTTAAACGGAGCGTCGCGGCACTTGAAAAAAGTCGCGAGCTGCAACCCTTGTTCGCTGAAGTGGCGCGGGCCTATCAGAGCGAAGTGGGCTTTCGTTTGTTCACCATCACGGCGATCGACCAGAGTCTCCCCAAACCGGTGCGCCGCCTGTGGAGCAGCCACCCGGAACTATATCCGATCGGTGGCGACAAGGAGCTCGCGAGCGACGCGTGGACCGACAAGGTCATGGGCTCGCAACAGCTCATGATCTGCAACACCGCCAGCGACATCGCCGCGACCTATCCGGACCACGACGTCATCGACAGCCTCGGTTGCGGGTCGGGCATGAACCTTCCGATCGTGCTGGCAGGAGAAGTGCTTGGCACCCTCAATATCTTCAACGCGGCTCGCTGGTTCGACGAAGAACGAATCGACCGCGCACACGCCATGTTGGCACTGGTCTATGCACCGATGCTATTGACAAGAATTTTCGGCAAGGCCTGAAACGGAGTTTTCTCAAATGACCCAGACGACACGAGTTTGCACAGACGTCGGTGGCACCTTCACCGACCTGGTGTACTTCCAGGTCGACGATGAAACGGGTGCGCAGACCATCCGGACCGCCAAGACGGATACGACGCCGCCGGACTTCGAGCGCGGCATCATGAACGTGCTGGCCAAGGCCGACGTGGACATCGCCGCCATGTCGTCCTTCGTGCACGGGACGACCGTCGTCATCAACGCCCTGACGGAGCGCCGCGGCGTCAAGACGGGCCTGATCACGACCCGCGGTTTCCGCGACGTCCTGGAGATCGCCCGCGGTACGCGCCCCGACTTCTTCAATCTCCAGTACAAGAAGCCCACCGCGTTCGTGCCACGCTACCTGCGCCAGGAAATCACCGGGCGCATGAACGCGAAAGGCGAGGAACTGACGCCCTTGGCGCTGAAGGAGCTGAAGGGCATTCTTGCGGGCTTCAAGGCCGAGGGCGTCGAAGCCATCGCCATCTGCCTGCTGCACTCCTACGCGAACACCACCCACGAGGAAGCCATCGCCGCGGCGATCCGCAAGCAATGGCCCGAGGTGTCGGTCGTTGCGTCGCACCAGATCACGCGCGAATGGCGCGAATACGAGCGCACCAACACCGCCGTCCTGTCCGCCTACGTGCAGCCGATCGCCGCGCGATACCTGAGCCGCCTGGAGGAGCAACTGGTCGGCAGCGGCCATCGAGGCCCGATCTACGTCATGCAGTCCAACTGCGGCATCGACACCGTGGCGCGTGCCAAGGAGGTGCCGATCTCGATGGTGGAGTCCGGGCCGGCGAGCGGCATGTGGGGCGCCGCCGCGCTCGGCAACCTGATCGGAGAGCCGAACGTGATCGCGCTCGACATCGGCGGCACGACGGCCAAGTGCTCACTCATCAACGAGGGGAACGTGCAGGTCAAGACGGACTACTACATCGAGCGGGACCGCCTGAATGCGGGCTATCCGATCATGGTGCCCGTCGTCGACCTGGTCGAGATCGGAAACGGTGGTGGCTCCATCGCGCACATCGACGACTTCGGCAAGCTGCACGTCGGACCCAAGTCGGCGGGCGCCATGCCGGGGCCGGCCGCCTACGGCCGCGGTGGCCAGAACGCGACGACCACCGACGCCAACCTGCTGCTCGGGCGCATCAACCCGCAATATTTCTGCGGTGGCGAGCTCGAGGCGGACATGCCCGCGGTTCACCAGGCCATGGCCGGCCTGGCGGCGCGCCTGGACATGAGCCCGCAGGAGGTGGCCAGGGGCATCGTCAAGATCGCCGACTTCAACATGGTCAACGCCCTGAAGCTGGTCTCGCTCAACCGGGGCTTCGACCCGCGCGAGTTCGTGCTGGTGGCGTTCGGCGGAGGAGGGGGCATGCACGCCGTCTCGCTGGCGCGCGAGTTGGGCGTCAAGAGGGTGGTCATCCCGCGCGGCGCCGGCGTGTTCTCGGCGTGGGGAATGATGATGTCGGACCTGCGGCGCGACTACTTCGTCACCAGGCTCGCCTCGCTCGTGGCGCCGACGGCCGCCCGGGACGTGCATGCGCTGCTGGGCGAACTGCAGGCCGAGGCCACGCGCGAGTACCGGGCCGAGCAGGTCGCCCTGGCGGACATCTCGGTGCTGCGCTACGTCAAGCTGCGCTACCAGAACCAGGAGCACGCGGTCGAGGTACTGCTGCACGACGACGAGTCGTTCGACACGGATGTCGCGGCCATCGTCGAGCGCTTCCGGGCGCAGTACGAGCGGCAGTACACCTATCGCCTCGAGGCGCCCGTGGAACTGGTCGGACTGCACGTGGTGGCGCTGGCCACGGTGGGAAAACTGAAGCTGACGCCGCTGCCCCGCAAGGGCGGGACGCTGGGGCAAGCCAGGAAGGGCACGCGCAGCGTGGACTACGCCGCCGACGGCGTGGCCGAGGCGGCGATCTACGACAGCACGAAGCTCGAGCCCGGCATGAGCTTCGACGGGCCGGCGGTCATCGAGGACCCCGCCACCACCATCGTGGTCTTCCCCGGCAACCGGGTCTCCATCGACGACTTCGGCAATACCTGCATCAGCAACCTGCATCAAGGAGCCAAGGCATGAGCAACCCGCGCAGCTCTCACGACTTCACGTCCGAGATCATCCAGAACTCGCTGCAGGCCATCGCCGCGGAGATGTTCGACGCGATGCGGATGACGGCGATGAGCCCCGTCATCTACGAGGTTCTCGACCTGGGCACCGGCATCCTGAATGCCGAAGGCGAGATGGCCAGCTCCGGCGCGGGCATCCCCGTGCTCGTGGGCGTCGTCGACAAGGCGGTGCATCGCATCATCGAGCTGTACAGCCAGCCCGGCGAGATCGAGGAAGGCGACGTGTTCATCACCAACGCGCCGGACTACGGCGGCGTCACCCACCTGAACGACATCTGCCTCGCGATGCCGGTCTTCGCCGACGGCGTGCTCGTGGCCTGGACCGCCAACAGCGCGCACTGGAACGACGTGGGCGGCATGTCGCCCGGCTCGATGTCCATCATGGCCAGCGAGATCTTCCAGGAAGGCCTGCGGCTGCCCGCCGTGAAAGTCATCGCGCGCGGACAAGTGGTGCGCCCGGTCGTGCAGATCATCAAGGCGAATTCGCGGATGCCCGACTTCTCGGAAGGCGACATGTGGGCCGGCATCGCCGCCGTCCGGGCCGGAGAGAAGCGCATCAGGGAGCTGACCGCCAAGTATGGCCGCGACGCGTTCCTGGCGGCGCTCGAAGAGTCGATGGACCTGGCGGAGAAGGTGTCGCTCGCCTCCTTGCGCGGGCTTCCCAAGGGCCGCCTGGAACTGGCAGAGGCCCAGGACGACGGCAGCATCTACAACGTCATCGTCGACATCACCGACACGTCGATGACGGTCGACCTGAGCAACAACCCGGCGAGCGCGTCCGACTCGCGCAACCTGTGCCGCGGAGCGACCGAGATCGCGGCGCAGATGGTCTTCAAGTCCTTGACCGACTGCTCGTCACCGGCCAACGGCGGCAGCTTCCGCCCGCTGAAGGTCGTGACCCGGCCCGGCACGATCTTCGACGCCCAGTCGCCGGCGGCAGTCAGCTACTACTTCGAGAACCTGATCCGCGCGCACGACCTCATCCTGCAGTGCATCGCGCGCTTCTGCCCGGAGCGCGTCTGCGCCGGAACCTTCTCGTCCAACTGCGTCACCTTCGTCGGCGGCAGGCATCCGGACACGAACCGCGACTTCACGCTCGTGGAGCCCGAACTGGGCGGGTGGGGCGCCACGTCGCTGCGCGATGGCAACCACGCGATGTTCTCGGGCATCCACGGCGACACCTTCAACTGCCCGGCGGAGGTCGCCGAGACGCGCTACGGCATCATCGTCGACCAGCTCGCGCTGAATCCGGACATCTCCGGCGCGGGGCAATACCGCGGCGGCCGTGGCGTGGTCATGGACTACCGGCTGCGCGAGGACGGCGGCGTCATGTCCTGCGGCTACTCGCGCGCGAAAGTGTTGCCGTGGGGGCTGGAGGGCGGCTCGGCGGGGTCCCCGAACTTCGTGGAACTGCGCACCACCGATCGCGGCGTGCGGCGCTGCGCCTTCGACAGCGACGTGCGCGTCGATCGCAACGACGTCGTCCGGGTGATCACGGGCAATGGCGCGGGCTATGGCGATCCGCGCAAGCGGGATCCCGAGGCCGTCCGCCGCGACGTCCGGGACGAACTCATCACGGCCGCGCAGGCCCAAGAGATCTACGGCGTGAGCGTGTAGTCCGGCGCCATCATGAACTCGCTCGTACCCAACCCGGCCATCTACCTGGCCCGTCGCGAACGCCTGCGCCAGCAGATGGGCGACCGCGGCGTCCTCCTCTTCGTGGGCCACTCACAGGAGCCCATCAACTACGGACACAACGTCTACAGGTTTCGCCAGGACTCGTCCTTCCTGTATTTCTTCGGCATCGACGTGCCGAACGTCGCGGCGGTGATCCGTCTGGATGACGGGGTGGAGATCTTGTTCGGAACCGACAGCACGGCCGACGAGCAGCTGTGGAGCGGCAGCCAGACCCCTATGGCGCAGCTTGCGGAGATGTGCGGCGTCGGAAAGTGGCTGCCGTTCGGGCGCCTGGCGACCTGGCTGGTGCGGCAGGCGGAGCAGGAGCAGGCCGTCCACCATCTCCGGCCCTACCGGGCTTCTACGCGCGAGACCCTTTGTGCGCTGCTGCGCCTGACGAGCGCCGAGGTCGATGCGGGTTGGTCGAGGACGCTGACCGATGCGGTGATCGCGCAGCGCGAGATCAAGGATCCCGGCGAGATCGCGCAGATCGAAGGCGCGCTCGGCGTGACGCTCGAGATGCACCTGGCCGCCATGCGCGCGGCACGTCCGGGTGTTCGCGAGAGTGCGGTCGTCGGCGAGATGGACGCCATCGCCCGCATGCACGGCGCGGCGCCGGCGTATGCCTCGATCTTCAGTCGCCGTGGCGAGATCCTGCACAACGAGTCCTACTCGAACGTGCTCGAAGCGGGCGACCTGGTGGTCAACGACACCGGGGTTTCGAGCCCGTTGGGCTATGCCTCGGACATCACGCGAACGCTGCCGGTGGGCGGACGCTTCAACCCGCAGCAGCGCGCCGTGTACGAACTGGTGCTGCAAGCCCAGGAAGCCGCACTGCAGGACATCGCTCCTGGGCGTCTCTATCGGGACGTCCACGGAGTGGCCGCCGGCGTCGTTGCGAGGGGACTCGTCGATCTCGGAATCTGCCGTGGCGATCCGGCCGAAGTCCTGGCCTCGGGCGCCTACGCGGTCTGCTTCCCGCACGGCCTCGGCCATGCGATGGGCCTGGACGTGCATGACATGGAATCGCTGGGAGAGGATCTCGTCGGCTACGACGACGAAGTCGTGCGCGATTCGCGTTTCGGGCCCTGCCACCTGCGCATGGCGAAGCGGCTGAAGCCGCACATGGTGGTGACGGTGGAACCGGGGCTCTATTTCATTCCGCAGTTGATCGAGTCGTGGCGGGCGCAGGCGCATTTCGCCGGCCTGATCGACTACGACGAACTGAAGCACTTCGTCGGCTTCGGTGGCATCCGCATCGAAGACGACATCGAAGTCACCGCCAGCGGCTGCCGCGTGCTGGGGCCGTCAATTCCGAAGACGTTGACCGACATCGAAGCTCACCTGAGCGGATAGCCGGAAGCCCGTTTCATTCGATTTCTCTGTCAAAACACGCAAGTTAATTTGCTTGCGTGGTGGATCAACACACCCTGAAAACCCGGAGGATTTGATGCTTACCACGACCTACATGCCGAAGCGGATCGCACGTCTTCATCACACGACCGCGGCGATCGCCGTACTGTCTCTCATTGGTGGCGCAGCAGCGCAGGAGGCTGCAGTCACGACGAACAACGGAGCTGCTGCCCCCCCTGCTCCGACTGCCTCTGCCTCTGCGGCTGCCGTACCTGCTGCGGCCGCCAGCGGTGTCGCGTCTTCACCGATCACCGTGCTCGAACGCGTGGTCATCACCGCTCGCAAACGAATCGAAAGCGTGCAAGACGTTCCTGCGTCCATCAAAGCGTTTTCTGCGCGCGATCTGCAGGATGCCGGCGTAGCCCAGATTCCTGACTTCCTGAACCTGACGCCCAATGCGTCGATCGTCAAATCGCAAAGCGCCGGGCTCTCGTTCATCACCATCCGCGGACTCTCGCAGGTTCGCAATGCCGATGCGCCAGTCGCCATGGTGGTTGACGGCGTCCAGGTACCTAACAGCAAGTCCTTCACGCAGGACCTTTTCGACCTGCAGAACGTGCAGATCCTGAGAGGCCCTCAGGGAGCCCTTTATGGGCGCAACGCGCCTGGCGGCGCGATTCTGATCACGACGAAGGCTCCCACGGACGTGACGGAGGGCTATGTCGAAGGCGGAATTGGCACCGGCAACGAACGCTATGCAAAGGGGGTCGTAGGCGGCGCGATCATCGACGACAAGTTGTACTACCGCATCGGCGGCAGCGTCACGGGACGGGAAGGCTATTTCGAGAACGACAACCTGGACAAGAAGCAGGATCCCTACCACGACGAAACATTGCACACCATGCTGCGGTGGTACCCCATCCAGGGGCTGTCCATCGACGCACGCATCAATGGCGCATACACGACGGGCGGGGCGAACAACTTCGTCGCCCAGAACATCTTGTATGACCCGACCAACCCTTGCCACTTGAGTCCCACCAATCCGTTCGGAGGCCCTGCTGTCGATGCCAACGTCGTCACCACGCACTTCTGCAGTTCCTACATCGGCCACAACGATCGAAGCATCGTCGATGGATCGCTCAAGGCCGACTACACGTTCGACCTCGGAACCGTGACCGCCATCTACGGCTACAACCGCGTCAAGGAGTACGAGGGCGGCACGCAGTATCCCTATACGGCCACGCCCAACCTGTTCGGCTCCCTCAACGGAACCCAGACCCAATACACGGACGATACGGGCAACAGCCTGGAACTCCGCTTGAGTTCGCCGGACGATCAACGCGTGCGTTGGCAAGGAGGCGTCTACTTCCTGAAGGCGTCAGGCTATATCTCGACCTCGACGGGCGAGGACACCGGCGACGGCATCACGCGTCTGACACGGACCCCGCAATTCGACGCCGCGACCAACCCGACGCTCTCCTGGCTAGCCGACACTCGCAACGACACCGCGGATGCGGTGTTCGGCAACGTTGCGGTCGATGTGGTGAAGAACCTCGAGGCCTCCGCCGGTTTCCGGTACGACAAGACGCAGCGGCACCAGGATGTCGATCCGAATCAGAAGGGTGGCGTTTCAATCGGCTGCGAAGACACCCCGTCGGACTCCTGCGTCGAGAAGGCGAACTTCAGCGCGCTCCAGCCCACCGCTGCGCTGCGCTACAAGATCAATTCCAACGTGCAGGTCTACGGCACGTTCGGCAAGGGCTTCCGCGCCGGCCAGTTCAACCAGAACGGCTCCGCGGCCGCAGCGGCCGCCGCAGGAACGGTGGGCGTCAACGACCTGGTGGGCTCGGAGAAGACCACCTCCTACGAGCTTGGCTTCAAGACCGAAGTGAACGATGTACTCCGCGTTGAGGGCTCGATTTTCAAGACGCTCGTCGATGGTTCGCAGTACTTCCTCTTTGTTCCATCCATCAGCGCCCAGGTCCTGGCCAACATCGACGAGATCTCCTTGAAGGGAGGCGAGCTCGAGGCCCAGGTCGCCGTCGCGCCCGGCGGCGAAATCAATGCGGGTGTCGGCATCACGGACAGCCGCATCGACAAGTACGCCCTGAACGAGGCCGACGTCGGCAACGAAGCCCCGTACGTTCCTCGCGTCTCGCTCAACCTCGGCGCCCAGGAGCGGTTCCCGATCGGGCACGGCCTGGCCATGTTGACCCGCGTCGACTTCATCTCCAAGGGCAAGCAGTATTGGGATCCGGAGAATTCGACTGCGCGCTCGACGGTCAACCTGGTCAACCTCCGGTTGGGCGTCGAGGACGTCAACAAGAAGTGGTCGATCACGGGATCGGTGGTCAATGCGTCCAATCGCCGATACAACGAGGAATACGTTGCGGGCGGCTTCGCCACGCCAGCCAACCCGCGTGTGTTCCGCCTCGACGGCCGATACAACTTCTAAGTACATACGCAAACCATGAACAACATGAAGGCCGTTGCCCGCCTTGCATCGGGCGGGCCCAGCTCCGTGACTTCAGTTGGAGCCTTGTTCGAACACATACCGGTGACGTCTGCGCACTGGCGCGCTGGCCTGGTGTTGTTCCTGGTCTTCGTTGTCGAGTCGTGGGAGATGATGGTTCTTGTATTGAGCGGGACTTCCGTCTCCGACGATCTGCATCTCAGCAGTACCGAGCTGGGTTCGCTTGTCGGGGCCATCTTTCTCGGCATGATCCCTGGGGCATTCCTTTGGGGACGCCTGGCCGATGCATGGGGTCGACGCAAATCTGTCGTGCTGAGTCTTGCCGGGTACGGCGTGATCTCCCTGGCCAGCGCAATTTCCCCGAACTACCCGGTCCTCTGGTTCATGCGAATGCTCTGCGGCGTCGTGCTGTCGGGCGTTCTGGTCATCACGTACCCTTACTTCGAGGAGCTGCTTCCGGTCAAGGTTCGAGGTCGCGCGGCTGTCTATCTGGCGTCCGGGTGGCCCGTTGGCTTGCTGATATCGGTGGGCGTTGCCTGGCAGTTCGGAAGCGCTGGCTGGCGCTGGCCGGTGGCAATCAGTTCGCTTGCGGGACTGTGGTCAATCGCGGTATGGCGCCTCGTTCCCGAGTCTCCCTATTGGCTGCATCGCAAAGGTCGCAACGCCGAGGCCCTGGCTGTGATCGCCGTTCTCTCCAAGGGCCGAATCGATTCGGCTGACTCGCTGGAAGCACCGAAGGTGGAGACCACGGCGCCTTACGGAGACTTGCTGCGGGTGCCGCAGCGCCAGCGGACCGTCGTCCAGCTGATCGTCAACTTCTGCTTCTCGTGGGGCTATTGGGCGCTCACGTCATGGATGCCCGTATTGCTGGCAAAGAAGGGATTGAGCGCGCCTCAAGGCTATGGCTTCATCGCGCTATCCGCCCTCTTCATGTTCCCCGGTTACGCAAGTGCATCGTTCCTGACTGCGCGGTGGGGACGCAAGAAGGTCATGCTGTCGTATGTCGCCATGGCCACCGCTGCGGGTTTCGGCCTTGCTTCAGCGGGTTCGCTTCATGCGATGTATGTCTGGAACTTCGCCTTGTCGTTCTTCAGCCTGGGCGCATGGGGCGTCTGGAACACATGGATGGGCGAGATCTACGACACCCAGCTTCGCACCGTTGGGTACTCGTTGGGAATCGCTGCTCAACGGGTTGCGAACGCGATGGCGCCTGCCTTCGTCGGAGCCCTGGTTGCCAGTTCAGGGTTCGCGGGGACGGTCGGGTGCATCGCTTGCTTCCTGGCGGCGACTTTCGTTGCATTGCTGTTTCTGCCTGAGACCGAGGGTCACATCCTCGATTGAAACCGGGGAGAGGCGGCGCTATTGCCGACTATCGAGCGCGCTGCTGCGCCCGCCGAAACTGTGCCGGCGACATGCTCGTCCACCGGATGAACGCCCGCCGGAAGTTCGCAGCGTCGGAATAGCCCGAGTTCGCCGCGACGTCCTCGATGCGGGTCTCGGCGCATTTCAGCTGCTGCGTCGCGATGCGGCGCTGGACTTCGCCCGCGACCGCGGAGAACGACGTGCCTTCCTCGGCAAGTCGGCGGCGCAGCGTGCGGTCGCTCAGCTTCAGCAGCGAGGCGACGGTCTTCATGCTGGCGCCCGGGTCGCGCAGGCGCGTGAGCGTGCGTGCCACGCATCCGCCGTAGCCCTGGTGGCCGGCGAGTTCGGCCAGTTCGGTGTCGCAGCCGGGGCGCAGCAGCGCCGTGGCGATCGGGTTGGCCTGGCGCGAATGTCGTGCGAGGGTGTCCTTGGCGAAGCGGATCTCGTGGCGTTCCCCCTCGAAGACGCAGGGGCAGCCCAGGAGTCGCTCGTAGGCCTGCGCGTGCGCCGGCGCGCGGTGGGCGAAGCGGGCCTGGATCGGGCGGCAATCGGTGCCGAGGGCGTCCCGCAGGTGGGTGAGCTGCTGCATCGCGTGCAAGGCGACCAGGAAGACGCGCAGGTCATCGGGTAGCTCGCTGGCGTCTTCGTGCGCGATCCAGACGGCGGTGTCGACGGTCTCCTCGGCGTGCAGGCGGAACCAGGGCGTCGCGAGGCACTGGTAGCGCAAGGCGTGGGCGGCGTAGTCGCGTCCCGACTCGCATGCGCCGAGCAACAGGCCGACCATGCCGCGATCGGACAGTCGCGACCGCGCACCTGCCCGCAAGGCAAGCGCCGGGTCCGGCGCCAGGCGCATCGCGTTGCGGCACACCTGCAGCGCCTGCTCGATCGACGTTCGGCAAGCAGGACTGTCCAGCGTCGCGCCGTCCAGGCCGGTACGGTTCAGAACGGCCGCCGCCGAGACGCCTTCGTCGCGCAGGAGCCGGACGAGGGCCGAGATCTCGCAGGGTGGGTACAGCCGCTCGCTGATCCAGGGCTTTCGATGCGACATTCAGGCTTGCCGGATGAGGGGTGACAAACCGAAGTCTGCGGGCCCGCGCACGGCATGCCAATGTCAGCTCGCCATATATCGCCGGCCGCCGCGGTGTGGGCGGACGCTCATTTGTCTCCCAGGCTCCACAGCCGCAGCGCCATGTGGATCTCGAGCGCGCGCGACGCCTGGCCCCAGTGGCCCAGCAGGTCCTCGATCGTGGCGAGCCGCTGGCGCACGGTGTTCACGTGGATCTGCAGGCGCTGCGCCGTCTCCTTGGCGTTCTGGTTGCAGTCGAAGTAGCTCAGCAGCGTGGCCGTGAGCTCGGCGCCGCGCTTGCGGTCGTGCGAGATCAGCGGGCCGATGGTGCCCTCCAGGAAATCGCCCAGGCTGGTCTGGTCGTGCGTCTCGAACAGCGTCGAATAGAGTGCCAGCTCGTTCTGGCCGACGATGCTGCCCTGCACCCCCAGGCGTCCCAGCACCAGCACCGCGCGGCGCAGCGTGGTGAACAGCGCGGGAATTTCCGCGGGGCCGACGATGGGACGCGACATCACGCCGCGGTAGGTGGCGTCGAAGTCGCGCAACGTGCGCGTGGAGATGGCCTCGCGCAGGTCCAGCGCGCGCGTGGCGTTGCTGAGGATCACGAGCACGCCGTCGATCTCGTCGACCAGCGCGTGGCTGAACGCGCCCAGGCTGCGCAGGCGCCGCGCCGCATAGCCGGCGGTGGGCGACTGCATCTCCACCACGAACAACGCCAGCGGCTGCAGCAGGTTCACGCCGTGGCGCTCGGCGGCGTTGGCCAGCAGGGCCGTCTCGTCCTGGCGCGCGGAGACCAGGCCGCGCAGCAGCGTCGCCACGCTGCGGCTGCGCGACGCCTCCATGCGTTCCTGCGACAACAGCACGATGCCGATGACGCTGGACGAGCGCTCGAACGTGCGGATCGCCACCTCGTCGAGCGGCTCGCCGTGGAACAGCACGATGGAGCCCAGCACGTCCTCCCCGCCGATCACGGGCATCACGCGGCACGACTCGCCGTCGGCCTCGTAGGCCAGCACCGAGCGGCCGATCCGGCGGCTGTGGCGCAGGGCCGCGGCGATGGCGGCGCTGTGTTCGCCGCTGGGCACGTACGACGGCGCCTGCGTGCCGGCCCAGGACGTGGCCGCGCCGCGGCTGACCACCTGCGCGGCCTCGTCGAGCACCAGCAGGCCCGCGCCCATCAGCTGCGCGACCGACTGGCACAGCGTGGCCAGCGACGCGCCGCGCGCGAGCAGGGCCGTCATCTGCTCGTGCGCCTCCGCCGCCGCCTGGATGTTGCGCACGTGGCGCTCGAGCTGCGCGCAGGCCTGGTCGGCCTTCTGCAGCGCGGCGTTCGCGCGCTCGAAGTCGCGCGCGTTGCGCAGCGCGACGGCACCGTGCGTGGCCAGCGTGCACATCACCGACAGGCTCTGCGCCGTGTGCGTGCGGTGGTAGCGGTCGGCCACGAACAGCAGCCCGATGGCCTCGCCTTCCCAGATCAGGGGCACGCCCGCGAGCGACGCGATGCCCTCGTCGCGAAACGTCGCGTCCAGGCTCGGGTCGTGGACGAAGCGCGTGTCGCCGAGGTAGTCGGCCGTCGTGAACGGCAGCCGCGTGGACATCACGATGCTCGCCACGCCGTGGTGGCGGCGCGTGACCATCGTCTGCGTCATCTTCGACAGCGCGCCGTCGGCCACCAGCACCTGGAACTCGCCGCGCTCGGCGTGGAACACCGACAGCCACGCCAGATCCGAGCCGAGCAGGTTGCGCGCCTTGGCGACGATCGTGCGCAGCAGGTTGGTCAGGTCCAGCCGGCTCGACAGCTCCTGCGCCGATTCGATGACGGCCAGCATGCCGTGCTCGCGCTGCTGCTGCAGCTCCATGCGGTTGCGCACCGCCATCGCCATGCGCATGGTCTCGACCAGGCTCGACTTGTCGGCCCACGCATCGGGCATCGCCTCGACCTCGGCGAGTCGCTGCGCGAATTCGTCCGCACCGGCGTTCTGGTGCAGGAGACGGATCAGCTCGCTCGCGATCTGCGACTTGTATTCGACGTGGATGGCGCTTCCCATGATGCCGGCAGGCTAGCAGAAGCCTCCTGGCGCCATCCAAGGGTCAATACGGGGGCGGTGCCCGCAGACATACGAATTCCCCCGCCAGTGTGGCCGCCTCACATTGGGTTGGCGCGCCCGGCCACGGAGACTGGCGGCATGCCCATCGTCGATACCCTGCGTCCTTCCCGCGACCTGCGCGTCCTCGTCACCGCCGGCGCGAACGGCATCGGTGCCGTCATCGCACGCGCCTTCCACGAGGCGGGCGCGCATGTGCACGTCTGCGACATCGATCGAGCGGCGCTGGACCGCATGAGCGCCGAGTCGCCCGGCATCACCGGCAGCATGGCCGACGCCGCGGTGGCCGACGACGTCGACCTGGTGTTCGACGACGTCGTGGGCCGGCTGGGCGGCCTGGACGTGCTGGTCAGCAATGCGGGCATCGCGGGCCCCACCGGCGCCATCGAGGAGATCGACGGCGCCGGCTGGGAGCGCACGATCGCCGTGAACCTCAACAGCCAGTACTACGCCGCGCGCCGCGCCGTGCCCTTGCTGAAGGCCTCGCCGGTCGGCGGCAGCCTGATCGCGATGAGCTCGGTGGCCGGCCGCCTGGGCTACGCCTACCGCACGCCCTATTCGGCGAGCAAGTGGGGCGTGATCGGACTCGTGAAGTCGCTGGCCGTCGAGCTGGGCCCGCACGGCGTGCGCGTCAACGCCATCCTGCCCGGCACCGTCGAGGGCGACCGCATGAACGCCGTCATCGGCGCGCGCGCCGCCTCGCTGGGCCTGGGCGTGGACGCGGTGCGCCAGCAGTACCTCGACAAGATCTCGCTGCGGCGCATGGTCACGGCCGACGACGTGGCCGCGCTCGCGCTGTTCCTGTGCTCGCCGGCCGCCCGCAACATGACCGGGCAGGCCATCAGCATCGACGGCAACCTGGAGTACCTCTGACCATGGCCCGCACCGCCGACAAGGTCATCATCAGCTGTGCCGTCACCGGCTCGGTGCACACGCCGACGATGTCGCCGTACCTGGCCATCACGCCCGACCAGATCGCCGAGCAGGCCATCGCGGCCGCCGCGGCCGGCGCGGCCATCCTGCACCTGCACGCGCGCGACCCGCGCGATGGCAGGCCGACCGCCGATCCGAAGGTCTACGACCAGTTCGTGCCGCGCATCAAGGCCGCCACCGATGCCGTCATCAACATCACCACCGGCGGCAGCACGCGCATGACGCTGGACGAGCGCCTGGCCTATCCGCTGCAGGCGCAGCCCGAGATGTGCTCGCTCAACTTGGGCTCGATGAACTTCACGATCCATCCGATGGCGCGCAAGATCGAGACCTGGCTGCACGACTGGGAGCGGCCGTACGTGGAAGGCATGGAGGACCTGATCTTCCGCAACACCTTCCGCGACATCCGCCACATCCTGAAGGTGCTGGGCGACGACTGTGGCACGCGCTTCGAGTTCGAGTGCTACGACGTCGGGCACCTCTACACGCTGGCGCATTTCGTGGACGAGGGCCTGGTGCGCGGGCCGCTGTTCATCCAGAGCATCTTCGGCATCCTCGGCGGCCTGGGCCCCGATCCGGAGAACCTCGTCACGATGCGCACGACGGCCGACCGCCTGTTCGGCCGCGACGGCTACCGCTTCTCCGTGCTGGGCGCGGGTCGCCACCAGATGCCGCTGCTGACGATGGGCGCGGTGATGGGCGGCAACGTGCGTGTCGGCCTCGAGGACAGCCTGTACCTGGGCAAGGGGCAGCTCGCGCCGTCGTGCGCCGACCAGGTCCGCAAGATCCGCCGCATCCTCGAGGAGCTCTCGCTGGAGATCGCCTCGCCCGACGAAGCGCGCGCGATGCTGGGCCTCAAGGGCTCGCACGCGGTCGCCTTCTGACAACTTCAGCAGACCACGCAAGAAACCATGAATCAAGAGCGTTTGTACAACCGCGTGGCCATCGTCACGGGCGCGGGCGGAGGGCTGGGCCGCGCGCATGCGCTGGAGCTCGCGCGCCACGGCGCGAAGGTGCTCGTCAACGACCTGGCCGGCCGCGACGACGGCGCCGGTGCGAAGGCCGTGGTCGAGGAGATCCGCCGGCGCGGCGGCGTGGCGCTGGCCCACCTGGGCGACGTCACGCGCGAGGACGACATGGAGGCGATGGCCGCGCTCGCGGTGGCGCAGTGGGGCCGCGTGGACATCCTCGTCAACAACGCCGGCATCCTGCGCGACCGCACGTTCGCCAAGATGCCGCTGCAGGACTTCCGGCTGGTGCTGGACGTGCACGTGATGGGCGCGGCCAACGCCACCAAGGCCGTCTGGGAACGCATGCAGGCCCAGGAGTACGGCCGCATCGTGATGACGACGTCGTCGTCGGGCCTGTACGGCAACTTCGGCCAGTCCAACTACGGCGCCGCCAAGATGGCGCTCGTCGGCCTGATGCAGACGCTCTCGCTGGAAGGCGCCAAGCGCAACGTGCGCGTGAACTGCCTGGCGCCCACGGCCGCCACGGGCATGACCGAGGGCGTGCTGCCGCGCGCGGCGCTCGCGCGCCTGACGCCCGAGCGCGTGAGCCCGGGCCTGGTCGCGCTCGTGGGCGAGGACGCGCCCACGCGAATGATCCTGCTGGCCGGCGCGGGCAGCTTCGAGAGCGCGCACGTGACGTTGACCCAGGGCGTGTTCATCGACGATCTCGAGGACTGCGCCGCGGAACTCAGCGGACGCCTGGCCGAGGTGCGCGGCCGTGTCGGCGAAGTGGTGCCGCAGTCCGGCTGGGAGCAGTACCAGCTGGAGCTGCGCAAGGCCGAAGCCATCTAGATCCAAGACAGACGACCGGGCCACGACGACCCGGCGATCCCCCTTTCACCAAAGAGTGAGGAGACAACATGAAGATCAGATCACACAAGCATCGCGCCCGGTGGGTGGGCCTGACGCTGGCGACGCTGCAGTGCGGGCTCGTGCACGCCCAGGCTGCAGACCCTGCGGCCCCAGCCGCCAGCGATGCCGCCAAGGCCAAGGCCGACAAGGACGCGACGACGCCGCAGACCGTCACGGTCACGGCGCAGCGCCGCACCGAGCCGCTGCAGACCACGTCGATCTCGGCCAGCGTGCTGAGCGGCGAGGACCTGAGTCGCGCCGGCATCGGCGTGGTGGACCAGCTGCAGTTCGCCACGCCCTCGGCCACGGTGAACAACTTCGGCCAGGGCATCAACTTCGACATCCGCGGCATCGGCAAGGCCGAGACCAACACGCAGACCACCACCGGCGTCATCACCTACCGCGACGGCGTGGCCACCTTCCCGGGCTACTTCGCCGAGGAGCCCTACTACGACATCGCGTCGGTGCAGATCCTGCGCGGCCCGCAAGGCACCTTCGGCGGCCAGAACGCCACCGGCGGCGCGGTGCTCGTCGAATCGAACGACCCCGACCTCAAGGGCGGCTATCACGGCTACGTCTCCGGCCAGGCCGGCAACTACCACGACGTCGGCCTGCAGGGCGCGGTGAACCTGCCGCTCACCTCCACGTTCGCCGCCCGCGTGGCGGTCAACAGCGAGAACCGCGACAGCTTCTACGACATCACCGGCCCGTGGACCGGCGGCAACGGTGCGTTGCGCTCGCGCAGCGCGCGCATCGGGCTGCTGTACAAGCCCGACCCGGCGCTGGCGGTGCTGTTCAAGACCGACATCAACTCGATCAACATGGGCGCCTACCCGGCCGACCCGGTGAACTCGCCCAACAGCCCGTTCGACATCACGTCCAACGGCCCCCAGAAGGCGCTGGATCGCTTCCTGCGTTCCGTGCTCAAGGTGGACTTCAACTTCGACAACGGCGTGAAGCTGCGCTCGATCTCGGGCTACCAGCACGGCAACACCACCTACCGCGCCGACCTCGACGGCACCAGCGCCGGCGACGAGGCGTTCATCGACTCCGTCTACGAGACGATCTGGTCTCAGGAGTTCAACCTCATCTCGCCCGATGCGGGCCCGTTCACGTGGCTGCTGGGCGCCTACGCGCAGAAGGACACCTACACCTTCCCGCCGGACCAGTTCATCATCGGCGTGCCGCTGGGCAGCGCGGCCTCGGAGTACGTGCTGAGCGGCAAGAACCCCAAGCACACCACGGCCGTCTTCGGCCAGGTCGGCTACCAGCTCACCGACAGCCTGAAGCTGGCCGTCGACGGACGCCTGTCGCGAAGCACCACCTCCAACGACGTCTCGGTGGTGCAGTACGGCCTGCCGCTGGCCGACCAGCAGTCGGAGAAGTACAAGAACTTCTCCGGCAAGGTCGCGCTGGACTGGAAGCTCACCGAGGAGCAGTTCCTGTACGCGTTCGTGGCCGACGCGGTGCGCCCCGGCGGCCTGAACGTGCCCGTGGGCCTGGGCCTGCCGGCGCCGTTCCAGGCCGAGAAGGTCAAGACCGCGGAGGCCGGCTGGAAGTCGACATGGCTGGACAAGCGCCTGCAGTCACAGGCCAGCGTGTTCTTCAACAAGTACGACAACTTCCAGGTCAGCATCGGCTATCCGCTGTACCCGACGTTCAGCACCGAGCTCAACACCGCGAACCCCACGCACATCTACGGCTTCGAGGAGCAGCTCCAGGCGCGCCTGGGCGACGGCTGGACGGCCAAGGCCAACGTCGGCTGGCTGCACAGCTCGCTGGGCACCTTCTACGCCAACGACCCGCGCGTCGCCTCCACCACGCCCTGCGATCCGGCCTCGGGCCCGGCCAGCGCCAGCTGCGTCAACCTGGCCGGCCACGAGCAGACCTACGCGCCCAACCTGACGCTCAGCGGAAGCCTGGAGCGCAGCTTCGCCTTCGGCGCCAACATCATCACGCCGCGCGTGAACTACGCCTACATCTCCAGCCAGTGGGGCACGCTGTTCGAGAACCGCGCGCTCGGCGACCGCCTGGCGAGCCGCCACCTGGTCGGCGCCCAGGTGGACTGGGCCAACGGCGACTTCCTGGCCACTCTGTACAGCACCAACCTCAACGACGACCACTACATCGCGGCGGTCGGCTCGGGGCTGCGCTACGCCGGCGCGCCGCGCCAGTACGGCCTGCGGATCACCGAGTTCTTCTGATCCGCCGACCTCCAAGGAAAACCATGGCCTCCCTCGACATCGGCGAGCCCGTCGTCGCGCCGCCCCGGCCGCAGGCCCTTCCCGGCCTGCGCGCCTGGATCGCGCTGGCGTGCCTGTGCTTCGTCTACGTGCTCAACTTCCTCGATCGCCAGCTCCTGGCCATCCTCGCCAAGCCCATCGAGGACAGCCTGCACCTCACCGATGGCCAGATGGGCCTGCTGGGCGGCCTGTACTTCGCGCTGTTCTACTGCTTCATCTCGATCCCGGTCGGCTGGCTGGCAGACAAGTCCAGCCGCGTGCGCGTGCTGACCCTGGCGTGCGCGATCTGGAGCGCCGCGACCATGGCCTGCGGCGCGGCGGGCAGCTACGCGCAGCTGGCGGTGGCGCGCATGACGGTGGGCTTCGGCGAGGCCGGCGGCGTGCCGCCGTCCTACGCCATCATCTCGGACTACTTCCCGCCGCGCCGCCGCGGCATGGCGCTGGGCATCTACAACCTCGGGCCGCCGATCGGCGCGGCGATGGGCGTGGCCTTCGGCGCGTCGATCGCGGTCACGCTGGGCTGGCGCTACGCGTTCGTGATCCTGGGCGCCGTGGGCGTGGTCACCGCGCTGGCAGTGTTGCTCATCGTGCGCGAGCCGGCGCGTGGCGCGCTCGATCCGGCCGCGATCCCGCGCGCCGACAAGGCGAGCTTCGGCGCGACCCTGAAGATGTTCTTCACGCGGCGTTCGCTGATGCTGGCCGCACTCGGCAGCGGCGCCACGCAGATCATCACCTACGGCATGGGCAACTTCGCCACGCTGTTCATGATGCGCGAGAAGGGCATGACGCTGCCCGACGTGGCGGTCTGGTTCGCGCTCGCGCTGATCGTCGGCATGGGCGGCGGCATCTATGCGTCGGGGCGCCTGGTGGACCGGTTCGCGCAGCGCTCGAAGGCGGCCTACGGCTGGTTGCCCGCGGCGTCGCTGACGCTGGCGGTGCCGCTGTACCTGTTGTTCGTCTGGGCGCCCACCTGGCCGCTGGCGCTGGCCTTCCTGCTGGGCCCGCTGTTCCTCAACTACTTCTACCTGACGGCCTCCGTGGCGCTCGTGCAGCAGGAGGTGCGGCCCGACCAGCGCGTGATGTCCGGGGCGCTGCTGCTGCTGGTGATGAACTTCATCGGCATGGGGCTGGGCCCCACCTACGTCGGCGCGGCCAGCGACCATTTCCGGGCTACCGATCCACAGCAATGCCTGCAGACCGCGCTGTACACGCTCGTGCCGTTCTACATTCTGGCCATCGCGCTGTTCGTGTGGCTCGCGCGGGTGCTGGCGCGCGAGGAACGAAGCGCCGGCAAGGGAGTTCCGCGACCATGAATGTCCGCCATGTCGGCGCCTTGTGCGTCCTGCTCATCGGTCTCGCCTGCCACGCGCCGGCGCGTTCGAGCGAAGAGTCCACCATGACCGCTGCCGCATCCCCCGTCGTTCGCACCACCGCCGGCCTGCTCGAAGGCCAGGCGCTGGACTCGCTGGACGTGTTCAAGGGCATCCCCTACGCGACGCCGCCCGTGGGCCCGTTGCGCTGGAAGCCGCCGGTGCCGATGGCCGCCTGGGAAGGCACCCGCAAGGCCACCGAGTTCGGCCCGGCCTGCGTGCAGCCCAAGCCCACGCTGTCCAACATCTACGAGGGCCTGCCGATGCCCGTGAGCGAGGACTGCCTGTCGCTCAACGTCTGGGCGCCCAGGGAGGCCCGCGGCGCGCCGGTGATCGTGTGGATCCACGGCGGCGCGCTGTGGGGCGGCGCCAATCGCGATCCGCTGTACGACGGCGCGCGCCTGGCCCGGCAAGGCACGGTCGTGGTCTCGATCAACTACCGCCTCGGCCCGCTGGGCTGGCTCGCGCATCCGGCGCTCAGCGCCGAGTCGCCGCACGGCACCTCGGGCAACTACGGCCTGCTGGACCAGATCGCGGCGCTGCGCTGGGTCAGGGACAACATCCACGCCTTCGGCGGCGATCCGGCCAACGTCACCATCGCCGGCGAATCGGCGGGCGGCCTCACCGTGATGTACCTGCTGGCCGCCCCGCAGGCGCGCGGGCTGTTCGCCAAGGCGATCGCGCAGAGCGCCTACATGATCTCGATGCCGGAGCTGAAGGCGAGCAGGTTCGGCACGCCGTCGGCGGAGGAGAGCGGCGTGCAGCTGGCGGCCGCGCTGAAGGCGCCCGATCTCGCGGCGCTGCGCGCGATGGACGCCGAGAAGCTCACCGCAGCGGCCGCCGCGGCCCGCTTCGGCCCGTGGCTGACCGTCGACGGCGACGTTGTGCCCGCCCAGCTCGTCGACATCTTCGACCAGCGCAAGCAGGCGCCGGTGCCGCTGCTGGCGGGCTTCAACAGCGGCGAGATCCGCTCGCTGCGCGCGCTGGCGCCGCCCGTGCCGGCCAACGCCTCGGCCTACGAGCCCGTCATCCGCGACCGCTACGGCGACCTGGCCGACAAGTTCCTGCGCCTGTATCCCGGCACCACGCTGCAGGAAAGCATCCTCGCGGCCGCGCGCGATGCGCTGTACGGGTGGACCGCCGAGTCGCTGGTGCACCACCAGGCCGCCATCGGCCAGCCGGCCTTCCTGTACATCTTCGACCACGGCTATCCCGCCGCCGACGCCGCGCAGCTGCACGCCTTCCACGCAAGCGAACTGCCCTACGTGTTCGGCACCTTCGACGGCACGCCGCCGCTGTGGCCCAAGGTGCCCGAGGCGCCACGCGAACGGCGGCTGTCCGACGCGATGATCGGCTACTGGACGAGCTTCGCCCGCTCCGGCCAGCCCGTCGCCACCGGCGAGCCCGACTGGCATGCATTCGACGCGAACGAGGCCTACATGCACTTCGGCGACACGCCCCAGGCCTCGCGCCACCTGATGCCCGGGATGTACGAGCTGGTGCAGGAGCTTGTCTGCCGCCGCCGGGCCGCGGGCACCCAGCCCTGGAACTGGAATTTCGGCCTGTGGTCGCCGCAGGTACCCGCCGAGAACGGGACGTGTCGCCCGAGCTGAGTCAGGGCAACAAGATGCGAATGCGCCGGCTCGACCGCAAGAGTTCCGCGCAAGTTGTTGATTCGACTCGAAATGCCTCTTCCTTAGACCGGCAAGAAGACTGCGATCGGGCCGGCTTGATGCCACGATCAGGCCCGAAATTCCCTCATCTGGGGGAAAGCCAGGAAATCGCCGCCGCCCTAGACTTGTTCCCAGAATGTTTCGCGTCAGCAGCGGCGGGTGCAGCCTCCCAGGTCGAGAGGCGCACGAGCCGGTGGAGGGGGCGCGGAGGGGAACGTCGATGATCCAACTGCTCACGCCCGGCCAGGAAATCCTGCGCGCCCGCATCCGTTTCGCCCTGCGTCGGGTCACCGGCTTCGTGTTCGATATCGACGCGATGCTGAGCCGGCCCGATCTCCGTGCGCGCCGCATCGGCCTGTGGCGCGACGTCGCGGACGGCGAGTTGAGCAGCCTGCTCGACCAGCTGGAAACCGAATTCCAGGCCGATTTCGACGACCGCGACGATGCCGAGCGCACCGTGGTCATGCGACGGGCCGACGCGCACGCGCCGCAGCCCTGAACGCGCCGACATGCCCGCCGCGTCGACGAGCTACCAGTAGGTCTCGCAGTCGGGGCCTGCCGAGTCGAGCGCGCCGCCGCACACCATCACCGAGCCGTCGGGCATCAGCGTCGCCGTCGGATTGCTGCGCAGGACCAGCGTCGGCGCCGCGGCCGTCCACAGGCCGGTGGCCGGGTCGAACAGCTCCGCGTCGGGCAACGCGAACTGGGTGCCGCCCACCACCAGCACGCGACCGTCGGGCAGCAGCACCGCGCCGTGACTGGTGTGCGTCGCGGCGGTAGCGCCCTGCGTCGTCCACGTGGCGGCCGCGGGGTCGTAGATCTCGGTCTGCGTGGTGTTGCCGCCCACGATCACCACGCGGCCGTCGGGCAGTCGCGTGGCGCTGTGGCCGTAGTGCGTGAAGGCCATGGTCGCGGTGGCGGTGAAGTCGAGACCGCCCGTGATCGTGGTGATGGTGGTGGTGCCGCCGTTGCCGTCCGAGACGGTGGAAGTGGTGGTGTGCAGCACCGGGTCGTACAGCTCCGCGGTGTTGGACGGGGTGAGCAGGCCGCTGACGATGTCGAAGCCGCCGGCGATCAGCACCAGGCCCGAGGGCAGCAGCGTGGCGGTGTGCTGCGAACGCGGGAACAGCGGCTGCGCGCGCGGCGCGGCCCACGTGTTGCTGGCCGGGTCGTAGATCTCCGCGGTGGGCTCCACGAGGTACTGCAGGTTCTCGCCGCCCACCACCAGCACCTTGCCGTCGGGCAGCAGCGTGGCGGTGTGGTGCGAGCGCGCGACGCTCATGGGCGGCGTGACAGTCCACGTGTTGGCGACGGGGTCGTAGATCTCGGCGCTGGCGTTGTTCACGTAGCCCTGCGAGGCCACGCTCGACACGGTGGAGCCGCCGGTGACCAGCACGCGGCCGTCGGCGAGCAGGGTGGCGGCATGCGACGAGCGCATCACGTTCATGGGCGCGACCGACGTCCACGTGGCACTCGCCGGGTCGAACAGGTCGGCCGCGGCGGTGCCCACGCCCGCCGACTTCACGCCGCCCACCACCAGCAGCTTGCCGCTGGCCAGCAACGTGGCCGTGTGGCCGGCGACGCGCTCGGTGGGCATCTGCGGCGCGGCGCTCCAGGTGTTGGTGGTGACGTCCACCTCGGCGTTGGCCGACACCGTGCCGAGGGTGGCCGTGACGCCCGTCGACCCGAGCGCGAGTCCGCTGGCCGCGCCATTGCTCACCGAAGCGATGCCGGCGGCCTGCGTGGCCCAGGTGGCGCTGGCGCTGACATCGGCCGTGCTGCCGTCGGAGAAGGTGCCGGTGGCCGTGAAGCGGCGCGTGATGCCCACGCCGGTCTGCAGCGTGGCCGGCGCGATGACCAGGGACTGGATGGTCGCGGCGACGGTGGTGAGCGACAGCGTGCCGCTCTCGCCGCCCGACGTGGCCGCGAGCGTGGTGGTGCCCAGCGTGAGCGCGTCGGCCAGGCCGGTGGCCGCGCCGATGTCGGCGACCGCGGGCGCGCTGGACGTCCAGGTGACCGAGTCGGAGACGTCGGCGCTGTGGCCGTCGGCGAAGGTGCCGGTGGCGACGAAGTGCTGCGAGATGCCCAGCGGCAGCGTGCCGGTGGTGGGCGTGACGGCGATGGTGGTGAGGCCCTTGACGAAGGTCACGCGCGCGATGGGCGTGGTCCCGCCCTGCAGGTAGACCTTCAGCGCGCCGTCGGGCAGGCTGGCGGGCGCGGCGATGGCCACGGTGTCGCCCGCGTGCCACGTGGCCGGCTGGGTGGCGGTGGCGCCGTTGATGCTGAGCTGGCCGGCGGTGAGCGACACGGACGTGCCGGCCCGGGCCGTCACCAGGTCGGCCGGGAGCGTGAACGCCGAGGCGGGCGTGGCGTCGTCGACGCGGAACTTGTCGCGGCCGATCACGCCGTCGCCGTCCTGGTCGAGCCACTGCGCCAGCGTGCCGGCGTCGACGGTGCTGCCGTACAGCGCGCTCAGGTTCGTGGCGACGGTGTCGAGGTTCAGGGCCTGTTCGCTGAGCGCGATCGCCTGCTGGTCGCTCGTGCCGATGTTGGAGCCGTTCGCGCCGATGTCGGCCTGCAGCGCGCCCAGCAGCGCGTTGACCTGGGCCGACGTGCGGCCCTGCACGATGACGCTGGACAGGGCGGCCAGCAGGCGGCCGCCGTCGGTGGCGGCGCTCGCGTCGAGCGAACCGAACGCGCCCGGCGACGTGCCCAGCACGATGCCGAAGGCGCCCAGTACCTCGCGTTCCGCCTGCGCGCGCGCATCTGCGAAGCTCATGCCGTTGGTGTTGAGCAGCGCGTTGGTGCGCGTGTAGGCGAGCGTGGTGAGCACGTTGATGTCGAGCACGGTCTCGCTGCCGAGGTTGGCGTACGACTGCAGCGTCACCGGGCCGTCGGAGGCCGCGCCGGTCACTTCGTCGATGTACGTGCCCGTGGCCGTCATCGACAGCAGCGCCGATGCGAACGCGGAGTTCGGCGCGAACGCGCCGGTGGCCGACGTGGTGGCGTAGGTATAGAGGCTGCCGGTGGCCGAGAGATTGAGGCCCAGCTCGCGCGCGGTGACGGTGGAGCCGACGGCCAGCGGCCCCTTCTGCGCAACGCCCGCGGTGGCCGTGTACGTGGCGGCCGGCGGCACCGGCGTGGTGTCGCCCTTGGGCGTGCCGCCGCCGCAGGCGGTGAGCAGGGCCGACAGCGCCAGCGACAGGGCGGTGGTCGGAGCGGACTTCAGGCGGCGAAATGGCATGGCGCGGCGGACTCGCTGGGCGGGGATCGGGCAGGGGCGGGCGTGCCGTGTCGCCGGGGGGCGAGGAGGGCCAGGGCCTGGTGGATTTACGCACCGCGGACGGGAGGCGTCAATCGGCGTTGCCAAGTGTCACCGGTGGCGCGCTGTCGAGGGAGAATCGGGCCATGTCCGACGATCCCGCCGTTCCCGCTGCCGCCGTCAACCGCCCCGGCGATGCCTTCGTGCAGTCGTTCGCGCGCGGCCTGGCGGTGTTGCGCAGCTTCGGCGCCGACGCGCCCGCGCAGACGCTCACGGGCGCGGCCGAGCGCAGCGGCCTCACGCGGGCAGGCGCACGCCGCATCCTGCTGACGCTGCAGCAACTGGGCTACGTGGAGGCCGAGGGCCGTCTGTTCCGCCTGACGCCGCGCGTGATGGAACTGGGTTTCGCCTACCTCAGCTCGCAGCCGGTGTGGCACCTGGCCCAGCCGGTGATGGAGGAACTGGTGCAGGACATCCACGAGTCGTGCTCGGCCGCCGTGCTCGACGGTGACGACATCGTCTACGTGCTGCGCGTGCCGGCCAAGAAGATCATGGCGATCAGCCTGGGCCCGGGCAGCCGGCTACCGGCCTATTGCACGGCGATGGGCCGCGTGCTGCTGGCCGGCCTGCCCGAGAGCGAACGACACGCGCGTCTCGCGCGCGCGCCGCTGCCTGCGCGCACCGCGCGCACGGTGACCGACGTCGAGGCGTTGATGACGCTGCTGGAGGACGTGCGTCGCGACGGCCATGCGCTGGTGCATGGCGAGCTCGAGGAGGGGCTGGTGGCCATGGCCGCGCCCATCGTCAATCGCGCCGGACGCGTGGTGGCGGCCATCAACGTCAGCGCCCAGGACCAGCGCATGCCACCCGACCAGATGCGCAAGCGCCTGCTGCCGCGGCTGCTGGAATCGGCGGCCAGCATCAATACGCTCATGCGCATGCAGGACTGATGCACCCACGCGCGCCGGACTGATCCGGCGTATGACGGCGCATTTCCGGGCACCGGGCGGACGCCAGTTGTGCTCAACTTGACAAAATCGCGGTTGGCCCGAGCATCTCGGGCCGCCTTCGGCCGGGTTCTTGCATGCAAATCGAGTCCTCTTGCCTTCCCGTGCGCCGGTCGCCACAAGCCGCCGATGCGCCGCTCCTGTCCTGCCATGGCCCTGCCGCCTTCCATGTCCGCCGCTCCCGATATCGCTCCTGACGCGCCCGTGCCGGCGCTCGTGCATGCGACCGGTTCGCCCCACGCGGCGCCCGTCACCTCCGACTACGCGGGCTATCGCCTCGCCTCGGCCTTCCAGCCGATCTACAGCCTCACGCACCACCGCGCCGTGGGCCACGAGGCGCTGTTGCGCGCCACCTTCGTGTCTACCGGCGCGCCGGTGCCGCCCATGGAGCTGTTCGCCAGCGTCGACGGCGACGACGCCCGCGTGGGCCTCGATCGCGCCGCGCTCTTGCAGCACCTGGCCGCCTACGCCGGCAAGGATCTGGACGAGTGGCTGTTCCTGAACGTGCATCCGCGCTCGCTCGCATCGGCGGCGGGCCCCGCCATCCGCGAGATCGCCGACGCGTTGGCTGTGCACGGCCTGCGTCCGGGACAGGTCGTCATCGAGGTGCTGGAATCGTCGCTGCCCGACGACGCCGACTTCGATCGCCGCATCGACGAGCTGCGCGAACTCGGCTGCCTCGTGTCGCTGGACGATTTCGGCGCAGGCCATTCCAATTTCGACCGCGTGTTCCGCCTGCGCCCCGAGATCGTCAAGCTCGATCGCAGCGTGGTCGTGCGCGCCGAGGTGGATCCGCACGCGCGCCGCATCGCCTCGCAGATGGTGTCGCTGTTGCACGAGTGCGGCTGCCTCGTGCTGATGGAAGGCATCGAGACCGACGAGGGCGCCTACACGGCGCTGCGCTGCGACGTCGACTTCGTGCAGGGCTACCACTTCGGCCGTCCCGCGCCCGGTCTCGCCGGCGGTGCGGGCGTGCATGCGCTGCGCGCGGCGTGGGACCGCTTCGACCGCCAGTCCGCCAGCGACGACCGGCTCTGGCAGGAGCAGATGTCGTCCTACAAGCAGTCCATCGAACTGGCCAGCGTGCTGCTGGCCGGCGGCGCGCCGCTGGACGAGGCCTGCCGCCGCTTCCTGTCGCAGCCGGGCTCCGCCATGTGCTACCTGCTCGACAAGCAGGGCCGCCAGGTGGTGGGCAACGCCTTTCGCGACCGGCAGTCGCACCACGAGCTGGAGGGCTTCGAGCGCTTCGCGCCGTTGCACGACACGCGCCAGGCGCGCTGGTCTCGGCGCGCCTATTTCCGCGGTGCCGAGGCGCAGCCCAACATCGCGCAGGTGACGCGTCCTTACATGACGCTGCAGGGCTCGCGCATGTGCGTCACGGTATCGATCCAGTTCGACATGGGCGGGCGCACGCTGATCCTGTGCGGGGATGCGTCGCTATAGGGCGGTGTTTGCAGAGGACAATGGCGACATGGCCCTCAAAGCAACGATTCACAAGGTCCGGCTGCAACTCGCCGACATGGACCGCAACATCTACGGCGACCACGAGCTCACGATCGCGCGGCACCCTTCGGAGACCGACGAGCGCATGCTGATGCGCGTGCTGGCCTATGCGCTGAACGTGCCGGCCGACCGCGAGAAGGGCGACCTGGTGCTGGCCAAGAGCCTGTGGGACGTCGACGAGCCCGACCTCTGGCAGGTGGACCTCACCGGCCAGGTGATCCACTGGATCGAGGTGGGCCAGCCCGACGACCGCCGCCTGAGCAAGGCCAGCAGCCGCGCCGAGAAGGTGACCGTCTACAGCTACATCGCCAGCACGCCCATCTGGTGGGCCGCGCTGGTGGGCAAGCTCAACCGCGCGCCCAAGGTGGAGGTGTGGTCGGTCGATCCCGACGTGTCCCAGGCGCTGGGCAAGATGGTGGCGCGCACCATGGCATGGCAGATCACGGTGCAGGACGGCACGGTGTGGGTGTCGGACACCGTCCACACGGTGGAGATCACGCCCAAGCTGCTCAAGGCGCGCGACGAACGCGAGTACAACTGAGTTACTTGCGGGCGAGCCATACGCCGGCCACCGCCAGCACCATGCCGACCAGCGCGAGTCCGGTCAGCGTCTCGCCGAACATCGCCCACGCGATCAGCGCCGTCGTGGGCGGCGTCAGGTAGAACAGGCTCGCCACGTTGACGGCGCTGCCGCTGCGGATGAGCGTGTTGAGCAGGCTCACCGCGCCCACCGACAGCACCAGCACCAGCCAGGCCAGCGCGAACGTGAAGGCCGGGGTCCAGTGCACCACCATTGTCTCGGTGCGCCAGGCCACCAGCGCGGTGACGACCAGGCAGGGCAGGAACTGGATCACCGAGCCGGTGCGCAGGTCGAAGCGCGGGCAGAAGCGTTTCTGGTACAGCGTGCCCGCGGTGATGCCCATCAGCGCGACCACGGCGGGCACCAGCAACGCCGCTGCCGCGGACCCGCCGCTGCCGGCCACCTTGTGCGCCACCACCAGCACGACGCCGGCCAGGCCCAGGGCGAGTCCGGCCCATTGCGTGGAGCGCACGCGTTCATGCAGGAACAGGCCGGCGCCGAGGGCCGTGAGCACCGGCTGCAGGCCCACCACCAGCGCCGTGACGCCCGCCGGAAGACCCAGCCGGATGGCCGTGAACACACCGCCCAGGTAGACCGCGTGCACCAGCAGGCCGGACACGCCGATGTGCAGCCACTGCGCGGGCGCGGCGGGCCACGGTGCGCGAGTGGCCAGCGCCACCGCGCCCATCACCAGCAGCACCGCGCCATAGCGCAGGCTCAGCAGCGTGAGCGGCTCGCAATCGGGCAGGCCCAGCTTCGCGCCGATGAAGCCGGTACTCCACAGGACGACGAACAGCAGCGGGACCACGGATGCGAACGCGGCGGGCTTGGAAGGCAGCGAAGAGGTCGTCATGCGTGGGGGTGGCTCCTGCGACTGCGCGCAGGATGACGGCGTTTGGAAGCGCGTCGCTCACATGAAGCGTCATCCTGCGCGCAGTCGCAGGATCCACGCGAGTGACGGGCCTCACCCGGCGGCCGACTCCAGCACCCGCAGGATCTCGCGCCCGTAAGCCTCGAGCTTCTTGGCGCCGACGCCGCTGATGCCCGACAACTCGTCCAGCGTTGACGGCGCGGTGAGCGCCATCTGCGCCAGCGTGGCGTCGTTGAACACGATGTAGGCCGGCAGGTTGTGCTCGCGCGCGACCTCCGAGCGCCAGGCGCGCAACGCGGCGAAGCGCTTGTCGCCGTCGACATCGAGCTTGATGGGCGCGGCCGTGCTCCGGCCGGCCGAGCCGCCGCCGCTCGAGCGCCGCGTGCGGCCCGAGCCCTTGGGCGTCTCGCGATGCTCGCGCAGCGTGACCGGCACCTCGCCCTTGAGCACGGCGCGCGCGCTGTCGGTGAGCCCCAGCGTGTTGAATTCGCCCTCGGACTGCAGGTGTCCCAGCGACAGCAGCTGGCGGATCACGCCGCGCCATTGCTGCTCCGACCACTTCGCGCCGATGCCGAAGGTCGACAGCGTGCCGTGCCCGTGCTGCGTGGTCTTGTCGGTGACCTTGCCGCGCAGCACGTCGATGAGGTGGCCGGCGCCGAAGGACAGGCCCGAGTGCTGGCGGAAGCGGTAGACGGTGGACAGCGCCATGCGCGCGGCCTCGGTCGCGTCCCACGTGGCCGGCGGGTTCAGGCAGTTGTCGCAGTTCCCGCAGGGCGTACTGTCCTCGCCGAAGTAGCCGAGCAGGCGCACGCGCCGGCAGTCGTGCGCCTCGGCCAGCGTCAACAGCGCGTCGAGCTTGGCGCGCTGCTGCTTCTTGAACTCGTCGCCGGCCGGGCTCTCGTCGATCATGCGGCGCTGGTTGACGACGTCGGCCAGGCCGTAGGCCATCCAGGCGTCGGCGGCCGCGCCGTCGCGGCCCGCACGGCCCGTCTCCTGGTAGTAGCCTTCGATGTTCTTGGGCAGGTCCAGATGCGCGACGAAGCGCACGTCGGGCTTGTCGATGCCCATGCCGAACGCGATGGTGGCGGCCATCACCAGCCCGTCTTCGCGCAGGAACTTGTCCTGGTGGCGGCGGCGCACGTCGGCGTCCAGGCCGGCGTGGTACGGCAGCGCGGAGATGCCTTCGGACGTGAGCCACGCGGCCGTCTCTTCCACCTTCTTGCGGCTCTGGCAATAGACGATGCCGGCGTCGCCCTCGTGCTCGTCGCGCAGGAAGCGCAGCAGCTGCTTCTTCGCTTCGTCCTTCTCGACGATGGTGTAGCGGATGTTGGGCCGGTCGAAGCTGGAGACGAACTCGCGCGCGCCGGTGAGCGCGAGGCGCTCGCGCATGTCCGCGCGCGTGTGGTCGTCGGCGGTGGCGGTGAGCGCCACGCGCGGCACGTTGGGGAAGCGCTCGTGCAGCTGCGCGAGCTGCAGGTAGTCTTCGCGGAAATCGTGGCCCCACTGGCTGACGCAATGCGCCTCGTCGATGGCGACCAGGCTCAGCAGGCCGCGCTCGTCCAGCGACGTGAGCATGGCCATGAAGCGCGGGTTGGTGACGCGCTCGGGCGCCGCGTACAGCAGCACCAGGCGCCCGCTCATCATCTCGCGCTCGATGCGCTGCGCCTCCTCGCCGGTGAGCGAGGAATTGAGGAAGGCGGCGTGCACGCCCAGCTCTTCCAGCGCGCCCACCTGGTCGTGCATCAGCGCGATCAGCGGGCTGATGACCAGCGTCACGCCCAGGCCCGCGCGATGGCGCGCGATGGCCGGCACCTGGTAGCACAGGCTCTTGCCGCCACCGGTGGGCATCAGGACGAGGGCGTCGTCGCCAGCGGTCACCGACCGGATGATCTCCTGCTGTTCGCCGCGGAAGGCGCTGTAGCCGAACACCTGCTGCAGGATGCCGTGGAGATCGGCGTCCTGCGCGCCGCGGCGCCGGGACGGGTCGGCCACAGCGTGAACAGAACCGCGCGCGGTCCCGCTGGCCTCCGGCCCCGCGGGACGCGTGGCGGACAGGGAATCGAAGTCGTAGTCGTAGTCGAGATCAGACACGGAAAGGGCCGGTGCGGGCGCGCCCGGCGGAGGCCGGGAATCGAAGCCTCCATGGTACAGGGCGCGGGTGAAGGCGGCCGGCGCGGAAGGCCGGATTCCGCGCAATGCCGCCGTCCTGGGCGACGTCGCGGATCCACGCTGGCGTACGACCTCTCTTGATGAAGTGGGGTCAGACCAGTTTCAGATCGCGCGGCTGCCCGCCCGGGAACACGCGCTGCAACTGCTCGGCGTCCAGCCCGTACATCCGCTGGAACAGGCCGCCGAACACCGCGCGGTACTCGTTGAGCACCGGCCAGTCGCGACCCTGGTTGAGCGCGCCCGGCCCGGTGAGGGCCACCTGCTCGCCATGCACCCCGCCCTTCACGCTGCCGCCCAGCACCCAGTAGGCGGTGCCGTGGCCGTGGTCGGTGCCGCGGTTGCCGTTCTCCTTGAAGGTACGGCCGAATTCGCTGATCACGACCACGACGGTGTCCTTCCAGGCCGGGCCCATCTCGCGCGCGAAGGTGTCCAGGCCGCGGCTCAGGTCGGTGATGCGGCCGGCCAACGCGCCGGTGGCACCGCCCTGGCCGACGTGGGTGTCCCAGCCGCCGACGTCGACGAAGCCAACGCGCACCTCGTCGCGCATGAGGCGGGCGATGCGCGTGGCCTCGAGGTCGAAGCCCTTGGCCGTGATCGCGTTGCGGCTGGCCTCCTGCATCTCGGCGGCCATCTCCATGGCCACCTGCCGCTGCGTGTCGAGGCCTTCGCTGACGCCGCGCTCCAGCGTCGTGCCCGCGTACATCTTCTGCAGCAGCGCGGCCTGGCGCGCGTCGGTGGCCGGCTTGCCGGTGCGGCCCAGGCTGGTGTTGGTGACCATGCGACGGCCTTGCAGCACCATGGGCAGGCGGTCGGTGAACGCCATCACGCGCTGGTCGGAGTCGAGCCGCGTGCCCAGCTCCTGCGCGAGGCGGTTCAGGAAGCCTTGCGTGGTGTCGGCGCGCGGCGCGGCGGGGTCGACGTGCTCGCCCGGAAGCGGCAGGCCCAGCTCGACGCGATCCTGCGTCTCGAAGTGGCTGCGCGTCAGGTCGTCGATGCCGGCGAACGGAATGAATGCCACCTCGCCGGCCTGGATGCGCGGATACAGCGTGGACTTCAGCGCCGGCATCAGCGCCCAGTCGGCATCGAAGGCGAGCGCGGCGTCCTTGACGGCACCGGGCCGGGGGATCGCGATGTTGGGGCGCGACTCCGCGTAGAACGAGGTCTGCGGCACCAGCACGTTGCAGGCGTCGTAGGCGCCGCGCAGGAACACCACCAGCAGCCGGCTGTCGAGCGCCCCGCCCGCGGGCACGGCCCACGTGCGCGTGGCGTTCAGCGACAGGCCACCGGCCAGGGCCGCGGCCGCGCTCGCGTGCAGGAAATGACGTCGTTGCATGAGATGCTCCCTTGGGTCAGTTGCGCATGAATTCGGGTGACACGACGGCCACCCACGCCCAGTCGCCGGGGTGCGACTGCAGCGTCTCGAACAGGGCCTGGCGCGTGGCCTCGGACTCGCGCGGCGCCTGCGTGCGCAGCCAGGCCGAGCTCTCCACGCGGGCCTTGGGCAGCGGCGCCGGCGGCGTCAGGCCGTCCACGCGGAACAGCCCGCCGTTGCCATTGCCGTTGCCACCCACCAGGCTCTTGGCGATGTCGAAGCGCGCCGTCATCTGGCCGGGACTGGCCCACGCGGCCTCCAGCATGGACCAGCCGTCCGGCGTCTCCCGGCCGAAGGGTGATTCGCCCAGCTGGCGGATCGCGTTGAGCATCGGACCCGGATTGACGACGACGTTGCCGTCATAGGCCAGGCGCGTGGCCGACACCACGTATTCCCACGGATCCTTGAAGTGCTGGCCCAGCGACGCGTCGTATTCGGGCGAGGTCAGCAGCACCTTCATCACCTCGGCGATGTCGCCGTCGGTGGCCAGCCACCGCCTGGCCATCCGGTCGACCAGCGCCGGCGGCGGCACGTCGGCCACGAAGTACTGCGCCAGCTGCGCGCTGACGTGGCGGGCGGTGGCGGGGTGGCGCGACAGCCGGTCCAGGATCAGGTGCACCTCGGCGATGCCGGCCGAGGGCACCTGCTGGCCCTGGACGATCTTGGTGCCCTGGTCGTGGCGGTTCGGGTTGAACTCGAGCGCCCCGGTGTGGACGTACTGCGCCTGCAACTGCGGCTTGACCTTGGCGTCGCCCGCCTCGATGCGGATGCCCAGCCCGGTGAGCACGCGCGCCATCTCCTGCACGTCGGCCTGCGAGTAGCCGCCGTCCACGCCCAGCGTGTGCAGCTCCATCAGCTCGCGGGCGTAGTTCTCGTTGATCTGGCCCGCGGCGTTGCGCTCGTTGTCGAGGTAGCGCAGCATGGCCGGATGCAGCGCCGAGGCCTCGAGCAGGTCGCGGAACTTGCCCAGCGAGTGCGCGCGCAGCGTGGCCTCGTAGTCGCCCGCGAACAGCCGCAGGTTGGCCTTGCTCTGGGCGATGCTGAAGTGGTTCACCCAGAACCACACGAGGCGCTCCTGCACCTGGTTGGGCGAGTTCGCGGCCAGCAGCAGCCAGCGCTGGGCGGCCTCGTCGGCCTGCGTGTTCAGGCCCTTCTGGTAGGCCTGCTGGGCGGTCTTCTTCTGCTCGTCGTCGGCCACCGCGTCGGCCGACTTCTTCACCGTCACGTCTTCACGCAGGCGCGAGAGCAACGGCTCGCGCACGATCTTCATCCGGGCGAGGCGGTCGTTGACGGACTCGGGCAGCGCGAACGGCTTCGGATGCAGCTGCTCGTCGACCCAGCGCGCGTACCCGAGGCGGCCCACCTGCTGCAGCGCCAGCGCGTCGACGCCGAACGTGGCGCGATCGATGCGCTGCGCGTCGAGCGTGCTCACCCGCATGGCGTCGGCTTCCTGGTGGACGTCGGCGCGCACGATCACCGGCGCCGGCCCCAGGACGGGCACGGTCGCGTTGGTGGAGCCCGGCGGCGTGGCGCAGCCCACCAGCGCCGCCGCCGCGACCGCGCCCGCGGTGACGCACGCGAACGCGGGGAGGCGCGCTCGCGCGCGAGGGACGGATTGGGATGCTTTCATGCGATGGGGCGAGGCCTTTCCGGATCAACGGCCGATCGCGACGATCGGTTGATAGGGATCGCCGCGAAGCAGGGTAAAGGTGTGTATCGCAGAATGGCTTGCACGACCCTGAACCGACCGTGAACCTGAAACGGGAGCCCCCATGTCCGACAAAGCCGAAGACCTCCGCGCCAAGCTCATCCGCAACTTCGACGAGGTGGCGCTCAGCCGCGACGTGCGCGAGCCGCTCTACGACGCCATGGGCGCCCGCCTGGCACGCGGCACGGCCGCGTTGAAGCTGGGCGCCAGCATCGACGTGCTGGCGCCCGGCAAGCGCGGCTGTCCCTACCACCTGCACCACGCGCAGGAGGAGATGTTCATCGTGCTGGAAGGCCACGGCACGATGCGCGTGGCCGGCGAGATGCTGGCGGTCAAGCCCGGCGACGTCGTGTTCGTGCCGCCCGGGCCGGAATACCCGCACCAGATGATCAACACGTCGGATGCGCCGCTGAAGTACCTGTCGATCTCCACCAAGGACGCGCCGGAGGTCGTGGAGTACCCGGATTCCAACAAGGTGCTGACCAACGCGCGCGTGGCCGGCAACGACTTCGGCTTCGCGCGGATGAACCGGCTCGATACGGATCTCGACTATTGGGATGGCGAGCCCTGAAAAGACGCTGCGCGCGCTTTCCCTGGGAAATCACGGGGTTCGCGCCGGCCGCCGTCGGGGACGTCCCGGCATAATCCCTTCTCAGCTTTCGACGCCGTCCGGCCGCCCTGCTCGAGCGGGCGAGCCAGCCGGCGCTGAAATCCCACAAGCCGCCATTTCTGGCGGCCGGCCACGGGGGAGCCGTCCCCCACTTCTTCCTGGAGCACGCACATGGCGTCAGTCAACAAGGTCATCCTCATCGGCAACTGCGGGCGCGACCCGGAAGTTCGCTACACGCCCGGCGGCACCGCCATCTGCAACGTCTCGGTGGCCACTTCCAGCCGCCGCAAGGACAAGGCGAGCGGCGAGAGCATCGAAGACACCCAGTGGCATCGCGTCACCTTCTACGACCGCCTGGCCGAGATCGCCGGCGAGTACCTGAAGAAGGGCAAGCCGGTCTACATCGAAGGCCGCCTGAAGTACGGCAAGTACACCGACAAGGACGGCATCGAGCGCAACACGGTCGACATCGTCGCCGAGCAGATGCAGATGCTGGGCGGCCGTGACGGCGGCGGCGGTGAGGAGGGCGGCGGCGGCACCGGCGGTCGCTACCTCGCCCCGCGCGACGGCGTCGACGGGAACGAGGATCGCAACACGCGCCCGGCCGCCCGTCCGGCGCCCGCACCCGCGCCGCGCCCGGCGCCGAAGGCCGCCACGGGCTTCGACGACATGGACGACGACATTCCGTTCTAGGCAGCGGTCAGTTGAATCTGTAAAGATTCCGGCCGGTGGGTGCGGGCCTTGGCCCGGATTCACCGGGCGAAAGGCGTGGCCCATCTCTTCGCGCCAGGTGGCGACGACGCGACGTGCATCCGGTCTCGGCGCTGCGGAGCGAATGCTCGCTGCGCAAACGCAAGCTCGAACCGGATTCATCGCTCCGCGGCATCAGAGCCGCACGGCCTGCCCGCTGCGCAGCGAGTCGCTGGCAGCATCGGCCAGCTTCTGCGCCGCCACGCCGTCGGCGATCGTCGTGCGGAAGGTGCCGCCGGACTGCAGCGTCTCGAAGAAGTGCGCCAGCTCGAGGCGATACGCTTCACGGTATCGCTGCAGGAAGAAGTGCTCCGGCTTGTCGGCATGCACGCCGGTGGCGTCGGACTGCACGACCTCGCTCGGCCGATGGTTCCCGCATTGCAGCATGCCGTTGGATCCGAGGATCTCGAAGCGCTGGTCGTAGCCGTAGGCGGCGCGGCGGCTGGCGTTGATCTGGGCCAGCCGGCCCTGGCGCGTGCGCAGCGTGACGACGGCGCTGTCGATGTCGCCCACCGTGGCGATCTCCGGATCGACCAGGCAGGAGCCCGTGGCCGCGAGCCACTCGGCCTCGTCGCCGTCGGCGCACAGGATCCAGCGGAAGATGTCGAAGTCGTGGATCAGCATGTCGCGGAAGATGCCGCCCGAGCCTTTGAGGTATTGCGCGGGCGGGGCGCCGGGGTCGCGGCTCGTCACCACGAGCATCTCGGGCTTGCCGATGTCGCCGCGCGCCAGGCGCTCCTTCGCTTCGTTGAAGGTCGGGTCGAAGCGGCGCTGGAAGCCCATCATGCAGGCGACGCCCGCGGCGCGCACCGCCTCCGCGCACGCCTGCGCGCGCTCGACCGACAGATCGATGGGCTTCTCGCAGAAGATGTGCTTGCCCGACTGCGCGGCGCGCGTGATGAGGTCGCTGTGCGCATCGGTCGGCGCGGCGATGGCGACGACGTCGATGCTCGCGTCCGCGAAGACCGCCTCCGGCGTGGAGACCTGGGCGCCGAGCTGCGCCGCGAGCTGCGCGGCCGCGTCGCCCATCGGGTCGCAGACGAACTTCAGCGCGACGCCGGGCAGCGCGGCGAGGTTGGCGGCGTGGATGCGGCCGATGCGGCCGGCGCCGAAGACGGCGACGTTCTTCATGGGGAACTCCGATCAGTGGAAGCGGGATGGGAAACGAGCCCTCGAATCAGGGCATGTCGAGCTCGAGTCGATAGGCGAGCGCGATGAACAGGCTCTGCACCAGCGCCATGGTGTTGGTCAGCGAGCGAAAGCCGAAGGTGCTGCTCTCGGAGACCAGCAAGGTCACCGCGGCGTCGGCGGTGAGCGGGCTCATGCGGCTGTCCGTCAGCACGATCAACTTCGCGCCGCGATCGCAGGCCTGCCGCGCGGCGAGCCGGGTCTCGTCCGCATATGGCGCGTAGCTGATCGCCACCATGACGTCGCCTTCGCGCAGGCCGCGCAGCTGCCCTTCGTGCATCGCGCCCAGGCCCGTGACGAGGTGCACCGGCCGGTCCGTGTGCTGCAACGCATAGGTGAGATAGCTGGCCGCGGGAAACGAGCGGCGCGCGCCGGCGACCCAGATCGCCGGCGCGTGCGCGAGCAGCTCCACCGCCGCGTCGAGCGCGGAGCCGCGCACGCCGCGCTCCAGCTCGCGCATGCCGGCGATCGCGCCGCCGATGAATTCGCTCGCGATGTCGGCGCTCGACAGCCGGCCTTGCGCATGGTCGATGACGTCGCGGATGCGGGCCTGGTAGTTGTGGTCGGGCGCGAGCCGGTGCGAGAGGCCGTCGCGAAAGACCTTCTGCAGCTCGGTGTAGCCGGAAAAGCCGAAGTGCTTGGCGAAGCGCACGACCGCGGACGGCTGCACGCCGCTGCGCTCCGCGACGTCCTGGATCCTCTCGAGGCCGAGATGGTCGCGATGCTGCTCCACGTAGCGGGCGATCAGCTTGAGCTGGCGGCTGAGGCCGGTGAATTCGGCGCTGATGCGCTCGAGCAGCGCATCGATCGCCGGCGAGTGGCTCGCGGCCGGCACGGCGGCGGCCGCCTTTCGCGGGCTCGAACGCGTGGACGGGACAGTCTTCTTGCTGGCGGTGGAACGCGGCATCGGTGGGGCGTCTGGGTTGGCAACGGTCAGGGAAGCGGGCGCCGGCGATGATAGGCGGCCGTCTCCCGGAATAGAAAAATCTTTCCAGATGTCGCGTTGCATGGAAGCGGCCGTCCCGAGCCTGCGCACCCGCTCAGACGGGCTCTGCCTGGCCACTGCGCAGCGACCGCGTGATCGCCAGGCCGATGCGCGTCGCCTCTGTCGCGTCCGACAGTTCGAGCGGCATCGCCTGCTCGCCGCGGCACGCCGACACGAAGGCCTGCAGCTCGCGCTCGAAGGCGGTGCCGAAGCGTTCGAAGAAGTCCGTCACCGATTGCCGGTGCACGCCCGTCGCGTCGCCCGTGACGACGCGATCGCGCTCGCCGCCGTGGCCCACCTGCAGCTGGCCGGCGGTGCCGATGATCTCGGTCTGGGTGTCGTGCCCGTGCGCGAACGTGCGCGAGGCGTACAGCACGGCGCGCTGGCCGCCGTCGAATTCGACGATGGCCATCCCGTTGTCGACGTCGCCCAGCGGACGCAGGCCTTCGTGCAACGCGATCGTGCCGCTGGCGAACACGCGGGTCGCGCGCGGCTTGCCCAACAGCCAGCGCGCCAGGTCGATGTCGTGCACGCTGCAATCCATGAAGATGCCGCCCGAGGTCGGCGCGAAGCGCACGAAGAAGCCGTCGGGATCGTTGCGGTCGCAGGTCTGCGATCGCACGACGAACGGACGGCCGATCGCCCCCGCCGCGATGTCGGCCGCGGCGCGCGCGTAGCTCGGGTCGAAGCGGCGCACGAAGCCGACCATGGCCACCTGCTGCGGACGGTCGCGAGCGACTGCCTCCACGCGCAGGCAGTCCTCCACGTTCAGCGCCAGCGGCTTCTCGACGAACACATGGCGGCCGGCCTCGAGGGCGGCGATCGCCTGGTCGGCGTGCAGCGACGTCGGCGTGACCAGTACCACCGCGTCGAGCTGCGGGTCGCGGACGAACGCGTCGAAGTCGTCGTGCAGCGTCGTGACGCCGAGCTCGTCGCGCGCCCACGCCAGCTCGGCAGCCACCGGGCTGCAGGCGCCGACCAGCTGCGCGCCGCGCGTGCGGAACGCCAGCTGTTGCGCATGACGCTTGCCGAGCCGGCCGAGTCCGGCGATGCCTACCTTCAGCGGCCTTGCTGTCGAGAAAACCATCGTCGCTTGCTCCGTTCCGGTGAATGCAGCGAATGATAGGTTCGCGCCCATTTTTATGGAAAACTTTTTCTAAGTACTTGCACTCATGGAATTTAAGTTTCACGACGCACAGAATGCGTCACGTCCCGGCCCAACGAGGTGCGGGGCTGCCGCGCGGCGGCGCCAGACGACTCACAACGAAGGAGACACGATCCATGAACTCATTGAGCAAGCGTTCGATCCTGAAGACCCTGGCGGTCGCGGCGGTGCTGGCGCTGGGCGCCGGTGCCGCGAGCGCGGCCGGCAGGTACGTGCTGATCAGCCACGCCCCCGATTCCGACGCGTGGTGGAACACCATCAAGAACGCCGTCAAGCAGGCGGGCGAGGACTTCGACGTCACCGTCGACTATCGCAATCCGCCCAGCGGCGATCTGGCCGACATGTCGCGCCTGATCGAGCAGGCTGCGGCGCAGAACTACGACGGCGTCATCACGTCGATCGCCGACTACAACGTGCTCAAGGGCTCGCTGAAGAAGGTCACCGACAAGAAGATCCCGCTGATCACCATCAACTCCGGCACGACCCAGCAGAGCGAGGAGCTCGGCGCAATCATGCACGTCGGCCAGCCCGAGTACGAGGCGGGCAAGGGCGCGGGTGAGCGCGCGAAGGCCGCGGGGATCAAGAGCTTCCTGTGCGTGAACCACTACGCGACGAACCCGGCCTCGTTCGAGCGCTGCCGCGGCTTCGCCGAGGCCATCGGCGCCGACTTCAAGAAGTCCACGCTGGATTCGGGCGAGGATCCGAGCGGCGTCGAGGCCAAGGTGTCGGCCTACCTGCGCCAGAACCCGAACACGCAGGCCGTGCTTGCGCTGGGGCCGTTGTCGGCCAGCCCGTCCCTGAAGGCGATCGACAAGATGGGCCTGAAGGGCAAGATCTACTTCGCCACCTTCGACCTGAGCGACGACATCGCGCGCGGCATCAAGGACGGCTCGGTGCAGTTCGCGATCGACCAGCAACCGTACCTGCAGGGGTATATCCCGGTCGCGGTGCTGGCGACGATGAAGCAGATGCACACCACCGACGTGAAGAAGGTCGAGGCCGCGATCCAGGCCAACCCGAAGGTCAAGGCGCGCTTCGCCGAATACGGGCTCGCGCCGGTCTACGGCCTGCGCCACATCCTCTCGGGTCCCGGCTTCGTGACCAAGGACAACATCGGCAAGGTCGAGAAGTACGCCGGCCAATACCGTTGAGCGAAGGCGACCAGCGATGACGACCCCTCTCGCAACCACCGCCGCCTCCGACCTCGCGGCCCCGCCCGTCGTTGCGCGGGACGAACGCGTCCGCAGCGTCGGGCGGTGGCGCCGCCTGCTGGGGCGGCCCGAGTCGGGCGCGCTGTCGGGCACCGTGCTCGTGTTCCTGGTGTTCGCGTTGGCGGCCGGCGGCTCGGGCATGTTCTCGGCCGAGGGCATCGTCAACTGGGGCACGGTCGCCGCTTTCCTGGGCGTGATCGCAGTCGGCGCGGCGCTGCTGATGGTGGCCGGCGAGTTCGACCTGTCGATCGGCTCCATGATCGGCTTTGGCGGCATGCTGCTGGCCGTGCCCTGCCTCTACTGGGGCTGGCCGGTGTGGCTGGCGGCGTTGTTCGCGATCGGCGTCGCCTGTTCGCTGGGCGCGCTCAACGGCTGGCTGGTGGTGCGCACCGGGCTGCCCAGCTTCATCGTCACGCTGGCCTTCTACTTCGTGCTGCGCGGGCTGAGCCTGGCGCTGTCGGTGATGATGACGGGCAAGACGATCCTCTCCAGCAACGGCCCGCACATCCTGGCCGACATGATCGCGGCCGACCCGGTGGTGCACGCGCTGTTCCAGGGCCACGTGCTGACCGGCCTGTTCGACGCGATGGCCCGCGCCGGCCTGATCGCCGCGCGCGACGACGGCACGGCGCTCGCGATCGGCGTGCCCAAGGTCGTCGTCTGGTGGCTGCTGCTGACCGCCGCGGGCGCGTTCATGCTGGCGAAGATGCGCGTGGGCAACTGGATCCTGGCCGTCGGCGGCGACGCGAACGCGGCCAAGAACGTGGGAATCCCCGTCGGTCGCGTGAAGATCGGGTTGTTCATGCTGACGGCGTTCTGCGCCGCGCTGTTCGCGATCCTGCAGGTCGCCGACGCCGGTTCGGCGGCCGCCGACCGCGGGCTGCAGAAGGAATTCGAGGCCATCATCGCCGCGGTGATCGGCGGCTGCCTGCTGACCGGCGGCTACGGCTCGGTGATCGGCGCGTCGCTGGGCGCGCTGATCTTCGGCATCGTGCAGATCGGCATCGGCTACACGAGCATCGACAACAACTGGTACCGCGTCTTCCTGGGCGGCATGCTGCTGGTGGCGGTGCTGTTCAACAACTTCGTCCGCCGGCGCGTCGCGCTGGGCCGGCGCTGAAGCGCGGGAGCACGCATGTCCGACATGATCCTGCAACTCGAGAACGTCTCGAAGTTCTTCGGCCCGGTGATCGCGCTGTCCGGCGTCACGCTGCAATTGGCGCGCGGCGAGGTGCACTGCCTGCTGGGCGACAACGGCGCCGGCAAGAGCACGCTGATCAAGATGCTGGCGGGCGTCTTCTCGCCCGACGAGGGCCAGTACCTCGTCGACGGCAAGCCGGTGCGCCTGCGCTCGCCGCGCGAGGCGCTCGACGCGGGCATCGCCACCGTCTACCAGGATCTCGCGCTGGTGCCGCTGATGAGCGTCGCGCGCAACTTCTTCATGGGGCGCGAGCCCGCGCGCCGGCTGTTCGGCGTGCTGCCGGTCATGGACCACGCGCTGGCCGAACGCACCGCGGCCGAGCGCCTGGCCGAGATGGGCATCCGCGTGCGCGACACCGGACAGCTGGTGGGCAACATGTCGGGCGGTGAGAAGCAGTGCCTGGCCATTGCGCGCGCCATCCATTTCGGCGCGCGCGTGCTGATCCTCGACGAGCCCACCGCCGCGCTCGGCGTGAAGCAGAGCGTCAACGTGCTCAAGCTGATCGCGCGCGCCAGGGCGCGCGGCATCTCGGTCATCTTCATCACCCACAACGTCAACCACGCCTATCCGATCGGCGACCGCTTCACGCTGCTCAATCGCGGCAAGTCGATGGGCACGCATGCCAAGGCCGACGTCTCCAAGGAAGCCGTGCTCGACATGATGGCCGGCGGCGCCGAGATGAAGACGCTGATGCACGATCTCGACGGCGTGACGATCTGACATGAGCTTCCTGGATATCCCCGCCGGTCGCCGCTTCGACCTCGCCTGCCTTGGCCGCCTGGCCGTCGACCTCTATGCGCAGCAGGTCGGCTCGCGCCTGGAGGACGTCGCGAGCTTCGCGAAGTACCTCGGCGGCAGCTCGGCCAACATCGCGTTCGGCGCGGCGCGGCTGGGCCTGCGCGCGGCCATGGTCTCGCGCGTCGGCGACGAGCAGATGGGACGCTTCCTCGTCGAGACGCTGCAGCGCGAGGGCTGCGACACGTCGATGGTGCAGGTCGACCCCGATCGACTGACCGCGCTCGCCATCCTTGGCCTGAAGGACCGCGACACCTTCCCGCTGCTGTTCTACCGCGAGAACTGCGCCGACATGGCGATCGCCGCCGATGCCATCGCCGAAGACTTCATCGCCGACTGCCGTGCGCTGCTGATCACCGGCACGCACCTGTCGCAGCCGGTGGTGCGCGCCGCATCCACGCACGCGCTCGCCCACGCGGGCCGCCACCGTACGCTGCGCGTGCTCGACATCGACTACCGCCCCGTGCTGTGGGGCCTGACCAAGCGCGGCGACGGACAGACGCGCTACGTGCCCGACGCGCGCGTCACCGCCAGTCTGCAGGAACTGCTGCCGCAGTTCGACCTGCTGATCGGCACCGAGGAGGAATTCGCGATCGCGGGCGGCGTCGCAGGCGACCTGCTCGCGTCGTTGCGCCGCGTGCGCGAGATCACGTCGGCGGCGTTGGTGGTCAAGCTGGGTCCGCTCGGCTGCTGCCTGGTGGCCGGCGCGGTGCCCGAACGCCTCGCGGATGCACCGACGTGCGCCGGCGAGCGCGTCGAGGTGCTCAACGTGCTCGGCGCGGGCGACGCGTTCGCCGCCGGCCTGCTCACCGGCCTGCTGCGCGGAGAAGACTTCGCCAACGCGGCGCGCATCGCCAACGCCTGCGGCGCGATCGTCGTCTCGCGCCACGCGTGCGCGCCGGCGATGCCCACGCCCGCGGAGCTCGCGCACTGGTTCGGCGGGCGGCGCGGCGCCGACGTCGCGGCCGACGCGCAGCTGGCGCACCTGCACCGCACGACCGCGCCGCGCCCGCGTTGGGACGAGCTCAACGTGCTGGCGTTCGACCACCGCAGCCAGTTCTACGAACTCGCGCGCGCCGCGGGCGCCTCCGAATCGCGCCTGCCGGTGCTCAAGAAGCTGCTGGTGCGCGCCGCCGAACGCGCCGAGGCGAGCCGCGGCCTGCAGGGGCGCCTGGGCGTGCTGGTCGACGACCACTACGGCGAGGACGCGCTGCACGCGGCGACCGGACGCGGCTGGTGGGTGGGCCGGCCCGTCGAACTGCCCGGCTCGCGCCCGCTGCGCTTCGACGCCGGGCCGTCGCTCGGCACGCGGCTCGTGCAGTGGCCGCGCGAGCAGGTCGTCAAGTGCCTGGTCTTCTATCACCCGGACGACGCGGTCGACCTGCGGCTGGAGCAGGAGGCGCGGCTTCAGGAGGTGCGGGCGGCGACGCGCGACTCCGGGCACGAGCTGCTGCTGGAGGTCATCCCGCCGCGCGACGGCGGCGACGCGGCGCAGGTCGACGCCGCCGTGCTGCGCGCCGTACAGCGCCTCTACACGATCGGCATGAAGCCCGAATGGTGGAAGCTCGCGCCGATGCAGGCGGCCGGCTGGGACGCGCTCGCGGCGCTCGTGGCGGCGCGCGACCCGTACTGCCGCGGCGCCGTGATCCTCGGGCTGAACCAGCCGCTGGCAGATCTCGCCGCGGGCTTCGCGGCCGCCACGCATCCGATCGTCAAGGGCTTCATGGTCGGCCGCTCGTTGTGGGCCGAACCGGCGCGCGCGTGGCTCGGCGGCAACATCGATGACGAAGCCTTCGTGGCCGCCGTCGCCACGAATTTCGAGACACTGGTGGACGCCTGGCGCGCCACGCGTCCGCCGGCCACCGCGTCCGCACCCGTTCCTGTCCACGACGCGCAGCCCGCGCTGCGCCCGGCCTGAAAGCCTAGCCGATGAAGACGATCCGACTCACGCTCGCGCAGGCCGTCGTGCGCTACCTCGCCGCGCTGCGCATCGAACTCGACGACGGCAGCGTCGTGCCTTATTGCGGCGGCGTGTTCGCCATCTTCGGCCACGGCAACGTCGCGGGCCTCGGCGAGGCGCTGCAGGCCGAGCGCGCGCGCCTGCCCACCTGGCGCGCCCACAACGAACAGGCGATGGCCCACGCGGCGATCGCCTACGCGAAGGCGCACATGCGTCGCCGCATCCTCGCGGTGACGACCAGCATCGGGCCGGGCGCGACCAACCTGGTCACCGCCGCCGCGCTCGCCCACGTCAACCGGTTGCCGCTGCTGCTGCTGCCCGGCGACACCTTCGCCTCGCGCGCGCCCGACCCGGTGCTGCAACAGGTCGAGGACTTCCACCACGGCGACGTCAGCGCGAACGACACGCTGCGACCGGTCACCCGCTTCTTCGACCGCATCGTGCGTCCCGAGCAGATCCTGACGGCGCTGCCGCATGCGATCCGCGTGATGACCGATCCGGCGCTGTGCGGCCCGGTCTGCCTGGCGCTGCCGCAGGACGTGCAGGCCGAGGCCTTCGACTGCCCCGAGAGCTTTCTCTCGCCCGCCACGCTGCGCGTGCGCCGCCCCGCGCCCGATGCCGACGAACTCGCGCGCGCCCTCGAGATCCTGCGCGGCGCACGCCGGCCGCTGATCGTCGCCGGCGGCGGCGTGCTCTATTCGGAAGCCGGCGCCGCGCTGGCGCGCTTCGCGCAGGCGCACGGCATCCCTGTGGCCGAGACCCAGGCCGGAAAGGGCAGCCTGGCGTGGGACGATCCACTCAACGTGGGCGCCATCGGCGTCACCGGGTCGCCCGCCGCCAACGATTGCGCACGCGAGGCCGACCTGGTGCTCGCGGTCGGCTCGCGGCTGCAGGACTTCACCACCGGCTCGCACACGCTGTTCAAGCAGGCGCGCCTGCTGAGCGTCAACGTGCAGTCGTTCGATGCGCACAAGTGGCATGGCGACGCGCTGGTGTGCGACGCGCGGGTTGGCCTGGATGCGCTGTCCGCCGCTGCGGTCGACTGGCGCGCCGACGCGGGCTGGACGGCCCAGGTGCGCCGCGGCGCGGCCTCGTGGAACGACCGCGTGACCGCGCTGACGACCTCCCCCGTGACTGACGCCTTGCCCTACGACGCCGACGTGATCGGCGCCGTGCGCGACTCCGCTGCCGACTCGCCGGGCAGCGATGTCGTCGTCTGCGCCGCGGGCACGCTGCCGGCCGAACTGCACAAGCTCTGGCGCGCCGGCGCGCCGGGCAACTATCACGTCGAGTACGGCTATTCGTGCATGGGCTACGAGATCGCCGGCGGACTCGGCGTGAAGATTGCGCGGCCCGAGCGCGAGGTCATCGTGATGGTGGGCGACGGCTCGTACCTGATGCTGAACTCAGAGATCGCGACCTCGGTGATGCTCGGCCGCAAGCTCATCGTCGTCGTGCTCGACAACCGCGGCTACGGCTGCATACAGCGCCTGCAGGCCGCGTGCGGCGGCGCGAGCTTCAACAACCTGCTCGACGACTGCGTGGCCGAAGGCGGCGCCAACGTCCGCATCGACTTCGCGGCCCACGCCGCCGCCCTCGGCGCCGACGGCGTGCATGTGCCCGACATCGCTGCGCTGCACGCCGCCATGACGCGCGCCCGCGTCGCCGCGAAGACGCAGGTGATCGTGGTCGACACCACGCCCGCGCGCACCACCGACGACGGCGGCTGTTGGTGGGAGGTCGCGATCCCGCAGGTCTCCGAACGCTCGGCCGTCGACACCGCCGCCGGCGCCGCGCGCGCAGCCAAGCGCGCGCAGCGTCCCTGACATCCCACTACCGAAGACACCCCATGACCTGGAACATCCGCATCGGCATCAACCCGATTTCCTGGAGCAACGACGACCTGCCCGAGCTGGGCGGCGACACGCCGCTCGAGACCGCGCTGCGCGAAGGCGCCGAGATCGGCTACCAGGGCTTCGAGCTCGGCAACAAGTTCCCGAAGGAGCCGGCGGCGCTGAAGGCCAAGCTCGCGGAGTACGGCGTCGCCTGCGTCAGCGGCTGGTACTCCGGCCGCCTTGCCGAGGGCACGCTCGCCGACGAGATCGAAGGCTGCCGCGAGCACATGGCCAAGCTGCAGTTCAACGGCTGCAAGGTGGTCGTCTATGGCGAGGTGGCAGGCTCGATCCAGGGCCGCATCGACACCCCGCTCGCCAGGCGCCCACGCTTCGCCAACGACGCAGCGTGGACGGCGTACGCGCAGCGCCTGGACGCCTTCGGCGCGCACCTCAAGTCGAGTTACGGCCTCACGCTGGCGTACCACCACCACATGGGTGCCTACGTCGAATCGCCGGAGGACATCGATCGCCTGATGGCGCTCACCGGCCGCGACGTCGGCCTGCTGTTCGACACCGGCCACGCGTACTACGGCGGCGCCACCGACGTCGCCGCCGCGCTGCGCCGCCACCTGTCGCGCGTGGTGCACGTGCACTGCAAGGACGTGCGCGAGCGCGTGGTACGCAGCGCCCGCAACGACGGCTGGAGCTTCCTCACCGGCGTGATCAACGGCACGTTCACGGTGCCGGGCGACGGCGTGATCGACTTCGACGCCGTGCTCGCGCTGCTGTACGACGCCGGCTACGAAGGCTGGCTGGTCGTCGAAGCCGAGCAGGACCCGGCCGTTGCGCCCAGCTACGCGTATGCGAAGAAGGGCTACGAGACGCTGCGCCGAATCGTCGACCGGCTCGATGCGAAGGCCGCGCGATGACCAGCAAGCTGCTGCTGAAGGCGCGTCGTGACGGGCGCGAGATCGTGTCCGTCACGCCGGAGCAGGCGGGTTGGAAGCACGTGGGCTTCCGCGCGCTGCGGCTGGCGGCCGGAGATGCCGAATCGCTGTCGACCGGCGATCGCGAACTGTGCCTGGTGGTGTTGAGCGGCATGGTGGACGTCGAGGTCGACGGCGTTGCCCACGCCGGCCTCGGCGGGCGCGCCAGCGTCTTCGACGCCGCCGCGCCCGCCGCGCTGTACGTGCCGGCTGGCCGCGCCGTGACGATGACCGCGTCGACGGCCGCGCAAGTCGCGCTTTGCAGCGCACCGGCCGACGACGTCGCGCGCGCGGTGCGGCGCATCGAGCCGGAATCGATGCGCCGCAGCGTGCGGGGCCACGGCACCAACACGCGCTACATCTGCGACATCCTGCCGCACGACGATCCGACCGCCGCGCACCTGCTGGTGGTCGAGGTGCGCACACCGGCCAGCCATTCGTCCAGCTACCCGCCGCACAAGCACGACGTCGAGGCGCCCCCGACCGAGACGCAGCTCGAGGAGACCTACTACCACCGCGTCAACCCGCCGCAGGGCTTCGCGTTCCAGCGCGTCTACACCGACGACCGCAGCCTGGACGAGGCCTGTGCCGTCGAGGACCACGACCTCGTGATGGTGCCGCGCGGCTACCACCCCGTCGTCGCGCCGCACGGCTACGAGCTGTACTACCTGAACGTGATGGCCGGGCCGCACCGGCTGTGGGTGTTCCGCAATGACCCGGCGCACGAATGGATGCTGGCACCGCCGCCGGAGCAGCGCACGGCCTGACCGCGGCGCAGGTTCACGCGCGGAACGCTCGTCGCAGCGCGTCCATCCAGGAAGCGGTGAACGCCTTGGCCAGCGGCGCGTCCTTCGCCAGCAGCCGCCGCGCGTAGGCGGCGTCACGCTGCCGGTGCGGTCGTCGAGCATCGGGTAGAGCAGCCTCTGGCAGACCAGCGGGACGCTGCCTCGATCGCGCGCGCCGAGCGCTTCCGCGGCGCGTCGATAGGGCAAGGTAGCGCGCGTGGATGCGGGCCGGGGATGGCGTGTCCAGCCTGACAGGGCCACCGCAGCTCGGATGAAGACTGCAATCGCTCTGGCGAAGGCGACCTGCCCTGGCCGACCCGAGCCTTAGAACGACTCCCAGTCGCTGCCCGCCTCTTGCGAGGCCGAAGCCATCGCCGGAGCAGGCACGATCGCCTTGGCGGCAACCGGTGCGCTGACCGGCTTCCTGGCCGCGCTCGGGGCGGCCGGCCTGGACGCCGCGCGGGCAGGGGGCGCGGCGGGCTTGATCGGTGTATTGGCGAAGTGGTGACTCGCCGGTGCCGGTGCCTTCGGCTGAGCCACGGCGCTGTCGAGGCTGAACACCGACACGGCCTGCACGAGCTGGACAGCCTGGATCTTGAGCGACTCGGCGGCCGCCGCGCTCTCTTCCACCAGGGCGGCGTTCTGCTGGGTGGCCGTGTCCATCTGCGTCACCGCCTGGCGCACCTGGTCGATGCCGGCGTTCTGTTCGCCGCTGGCCGCGGAGATCTCGCCGACGATGTCGGTCACGCGGCGGATCGCCGAGACCATGTCGGCCATCGTGCTGCCGGCCTTGTCGACCAGCGCCGACCCATGCGCCACGCGTTCGGAGCTGGCGCTGATCAGCGTCTTGATCTCCTTGGCGGCGGCGGCGCTGCGTTGCGCCAGGGCACGAACTTCGCTGGCCACCACGGCGAAGCCGCGGCCCTGCTCGCCCGCGCGTGCCGCTTCCACGGCGGCGTTCAGCGCCAGGATGTTGGTCTGGAAGGCGATGCCGTCGATCACGCCGATGATGTCGGCGATCTTGGCGCTGCTTTCGTTGATGCCCTTCATCGTCTGCACGACCTCGGCCACCACCTCGCCGCCTTGCACGGCCACCGACGACGCATTCATCGCCAACTGGTTGGCCGTGCGCGCGCTGTCCGTGTTCTGGTGCGACGTGGTGCCCAGCTCCTCCATCGACGCCGAGGTCTGCTCCAGCGCCGAGGCCTGTTGCTCGGTACGGGCCGACAGGTCGTTGGTGCCGGCCGAGATCTCCTGCGAGGCCGTGGAGACGGACTCCGCCGACTGCCTGACCTGCTGGATGATGCTGGCCAGCTGGCTGCGCATCGCCCACAGGTGGAACATCAGGCTGCCCTGGTCGACCGCCTCGAGTTGCGTGTCGACCCGCAGGTTGCCTTCGGCGATGCGCTTGGCGATGGCGGTGGCCTGCACCGGGTCTCCGCCCAGCTGCTTTTGAACCGACCGGATCACGGCGACGCCGAAGGCGCCACCCAGCACCAGGGTCGCGCAGATGATCAGCATGATGGTGTAGGCCGTGCTGTCCACCGACCTGGCCACGGTTTCCGTGGACGCGCTGGCATAGGCTTCCTGCTGCTTGCCGGCTTCGACGAGCAGGTTGCGCACCTGGACATGCATCGAGTCGGTGTTGGCGATGAGCTCCTGCATCCCCGCGTCGGGATTGCCCGCGTCGACGGCGGCTTCCAGCTTCGTGACCGATCCCTTGTAGGTGGACCAGGCCGCGGTCAACTTCGTTCCGAGTTCGCGCAGCCCCGGCGTCGGCGCCTCGTCACGCAGGAAGGCGATCGCCTTCAGGACGTCGGCCTCGGACTTGTCGTTCAGGTCGATGGTCTCGGCATGCGATTTGGCGTCGGTCTTCAGGATGTAGGGATACATGCGGCGGAAATGCACCGCGGCCTGGCGGCCACCGTCGACCACCGTGCGCAACGGCACCACGGAGCCACGGTACATCTCGCGTTGCGCCCCGCTGACCTGGCGCAGCTGGTAGATGCCGGTCACGCCGGTCAGGATCGTGGCCAACAGGAAGAAGGCCATCAGCGCGATCAGCTTGTGCGAAAGCGCCATTCTTTGAAATGTGGTCGTACCCATGTCTGTTTTGTCTCCGGCTCATCTGTACTGGTGAGCTCACGGTCCCGCCATCTCCGTCCATCCGGATGCTGCACCTTGCAACCGTGTGCCGTGCGGGAAAAGGCGTGAGGCCACCAGCAACTTCGGCCGATGGGACGCCCCACTTGAGCCCGACGTGAACGGCGGACGGCTGCGAACGTGACCCAGTTCTCGCTCCGGTACGGGCCTCAGGCGCGCTTGCGTGCCGGCGCCGCCCTCTTCGCGGCCGGCCTCGCCTTCGCGGCGGCCTTCTTCGCCGCCGCCCTGGCGGGCGTCTTGCGGGCCGGCGCTGCCGCGGCGTCCGCTTCGGCCTGCGCGGGCGCGCGGCGCTTGCCCAGGCTGTTCTTGAGCAGCGCGGTGAGGTCGACCACGTTGGACGGCGCGGCGCTGTCCACGGGCGCCTCGATGGGCGTCACCTCGTGCGTGTTGCCGGCCGCCACCTTGGCCCTGATCAGCTGGTTGATCGCCTCCGCGAAGTTGTCGTGGTAGCTGTCGGCCTTCCACTTCACCGTCAGCTCGGACACCAGCTGGCCGGCCATCTTCAGCTCGGCATCCTTCAGGTTCGCGGCTGCCTTGCCGGCGGCGGGGATGCGCAGCTCGTTCCAGTCGCGCACCTCCGTCGCCCAGCGCAGCGTGTTGAGCACCAGCATCGGGCCGTCGGGCATCAGCGCGGCCAGGTGCTCCTTGGTGTGCATCACCACCCGGGCGATGCCGATCACGTCCTGGGCGATCATCGCTTCGCGCAGCAGCGCGTAGACCTTGTCGGCCTTCGCGATGGGCTCCAGGTAGTACGGCTTCTCGAGGTAGACGAACGGGATCTCGGAGGCCTTGACGAAGGCCTCGATCTCGATGGTCTGCATCGTCTTGGGATAGGCGTTGCGGATCTCGTCATCGTCCATCACCACCCAGGCGCCGTCCTCCTGCTTCACGCCCTTGACGATGTTCTCCTTGGTGATCGTCTTGCCGGTGCGCTTGTTGATGCGCTGGTAGCCCACCGGGTCCATCGAGCGCTTGTCGAGCCAGGCGAAGTCGATGTCGTCCTCCTGCGAGGCCGGGTACAGCGCCACGGGGACGTGGACGAGGCCGAAGGCGATGGCGCCTTTCCAGATCGCGCGGGGCATGGCGGGAACCTCGATGTGCGGGAGCACGCTCCAGCAAACGTCGCGCCCGCGCGGGCCTTGTCATCCTGCGACTGCGCGCAGGATGACGGGCTATCGACTCAGCGCCTCGCGCGATCCACGCCGAAGCGGAACACCAGCGCCACGTCCACCACCGGCGCATCCAGGCCGCCATGCACCGACTTGATCTTGCCTGCGCCCACCCGCAGCGACAGCGAGTCGGTGAGCGCCGCGTCCACGTAGCCGCGCGCCTGCACGATGGCGCCGCCCTGGGTGTCGACGCCGCCGCCGCCGGCCGCGCCGGCCAGCGCCTCGGCGCCGAGGCGCACGCGTGGCGTCACCGGCAACTGCGCGCCCAGGCCGAACAGGCCCACCGAATAGGCGCCGGCGCCGCCGGCGAACGCGCTGTGGGCCTGGCCGGTGACGTAGACGTTGGATGACACGAAGCGGTTCACCTGCAGCACCACGGCCTCCAGCGCCTGCGTGCTGCCGTCCTTGCGAGCGGCCCGGTAGCGCTCCACCCCTGCGCCGAACTCCATGCGCGTGGGCGTTCCCGGGCGCGTGTTCGACCAGTCGCCGAGGTCGGCGGCCGGCACATCCAGCGACCAGTTCAGCGACACCGCCGCGGTGGCCGCCTTGTAGTGGCCGCGCGGCGCATCGACCAGGCCCAGCTCGGCGCCGATGCCCAGCGTGTCGGTCAGGCGCAGCGTGGCTCCGGCAGCCGTCTTCAGCAGGATGCCGCCGCCGGTGTCGATGGCGCCGCCGCCGCCCAGGCCGGCCGAGGCGCGCACGCCCAGGCTCAGGCGGTCGCTGATCACCGGCCAGCGCAGCCCGGCGGTGCCCAGCACCTCGGCGTAGCCGGCCACGCCGCCGCTGGCGGCGCCGGCCGTCTCGATGCCGGCCCACAGGGGACCATCGACGTTGCGCTCCGCGCGCAGGCCCACCAGGCCGATGCGCTGGGTGAGCGGGCCGCCGGCCGTGCTGATCGAGTCGCGTGGCTTGACCATGGTGACCATGGCATCGATGTGATCGAAGCCCAGGCCGGTGGCGCTGCCGTCGGTGGCCGTGCCGCCGAACGCGGCGGGGCGGTAGCGGAACGACGAGTCGACGTTGATCATCCAGCCGAGCTGGTTCGCGTTGATCTGGCCGCTGGGGAACCACACCTTGGACCACGTCGGGCCCGTGTACAGCCCGGGAAAGCGGAACACCAGGTCCACGTGCGGACGCAGCATCAGGCCGCCGCCCACCGGCGCCGCCGCGCCGCCGCCGCCGCCCAAGAAGAGCCCGGTGTCCACCGCCAGCCAGTCGTTGAACGGATGCGACCAGGCGCCCTCGAAGCCGGGCACGAACAAGCCACCGCGCTTGCCCGTGGCGGCGCCGTACGCACCCGGCCCGACCCACCACTCACCGCCGACGTTGAGCAGCTCGGTCATGCCGACCAGGCCCATGCGCTCGCCCCCGGGCAGGTGCACGCGCTCGGCGCCCAGGCGCACGCGCGCGTCGAGCACGCGCAACGGCACGCTGTCGGCGGCGGGATCGAGGGGCACCGTGTCCTGCGCGCGTGCGCCGCCGGCGTCCAGCGCGAGGGTGCAGGCGATGGCGAGGGGGGCGAGGCGGGAGACGGCGCGCGGTGCGGGCAAGGGAAGACGCATGGACGAAGGACGCCGCTGGACGAAAGGCGCGATCTTAGTGGTCCAGGAGGATCAGTGCATCAACAGCTGGGGCAGCCACAGCGACAGGGTGGGCCAGTAGGTGACCAGGATCAGGAAGCCGATCATCGTCAGCAGCCACGGCCAGACGGCCACCGTCAGCTCCGAGATGCCCATCTTCGTGATGCCCGAGGCCACGTATAGATTGAGCCCGACCGGCGGATGGCACATGCCCACCTCCATGTTGACGGCCATCAGGATGCCCATGTGGATGGGGTTGACGCCCAGCTTGCAGGCCATCGGGTACAGGATGGGCGCCATGATCAGCACGATGGCCGACGGGTCCATGAAGTTGCCGGCCACCAGCAGGATGATGTTGACCAGGAACAGGAACACGATCACGCCGAAGCCCTGCATCGTCATCCACGACGCCATGGCCTGCGGGATCTGCTCTGAGGTGAGCAGGAACGAGAACAGCACCGCGTTCGTGATGATGTACAGCAGCATCGAGCTCATCGCGGCCGCGTTGCGCAGCACCGCGGGCACCTGCATGATCTTCATGTCCTTGTAGACGAACACGGAGATCAGGAACGAGTACACGGCGGCGATGGCCGCGGCCTCGGTGGGCGTGAACATGCCCGAGTAGATGCCGCCCACCACGATGACGATCAGCGCCAGGCCCCACGAGGCCTCGCGGAACGCCTTCCAGCGCTCGCTCCAGGACGCGCGCACCATGCGCGGGTAGTCGAACTTCCTGGCGCGGTGCCAGGTGGTGACGCCCAGCAGCAGCGCCAGCACCAGGCCCGGGATCACGCCGGCGATGAACAGGTCGCCAACCGAGGCCGTGGCCACGGGTTCGCCGTTCGGGCCCGTGGCGCTCATGCCCGTGGTGGCGATGGAGAAGATCACCAGGTTGATGGACGGCGGGAACAGGATGCCCAGCGCGCCCGAGGTGGTGATCACGCCGGCGGAGAATTTCTTCGGGTACCCCGCGGCCGTCATCGCCGGCATCATGATCGTGCCCACCGCCACGACGGTGGCCACCGACGAGCCCGAGATGGCCGCGAACATCGCGCACGCCAGCACCGCCGCCAGGCCCAGGCCGCCGTAAAGGTGGCCCACCATGGTGGAGGCGAAGTGGATCATCCGCTTGGCCGCTCCCCCGTTGGTGAGGAAGTTGCCCGCCAGGATGAAGAACGGGATCGCCATGATCGGGAAGCTGTTCAGTCCTTCGAACAGCTTCAGGCCCACGCTGGCCATCGGCACGTCGCTGAGGAAGAAGAAGAAGCTCATGACCGTGAGGCCGAGCGCGATCGAGATCGGCATGCCCGTGAGCATCAGCACCACGAGCAGCGAGAAGATGATGAGCGCGCTCATTTCGTGATGCTCCCCTCGGGGGTCGGCTCGTAGTTGTCGACGTCCTCGAGCCCGTCGACGTGAGCCACCTCATGGTGCGGCAGTTCGCCGGTCTTGAAGAACTTCACGAGCACCTGCAGGAAGCGGAAGCACATCAGGTAGGACGCGAGCGGGATGGCCAGGTACTCGATCCACACGGGCAGCTCGAGGTCGGGCGTCGTCGCGCCTTCGGACAGGTCGCCCACGTCGCGGCCCAGGTGGCTCAGCCATGCGAAGTGCATGCCGTCGTCCCACACCAGCACCGCGCCCATCGTGCCGATGACCGCGGTGAACAGCGCGCCGCCGCACAGGCCGAAGATCGTCAGCCAGCGCGCCTGCGCCGGCGGCAGCGCGCGCACCAGCACGTCGACGCCCACGTGGGTGCCGTGGCGCACGCCATAGGCCGCACCGAACTTGGCCATCCAGATGAACATGTAGATGCACAGCTCCTGCGCCCAGCTCAGGTTGATCTTGAGCAGGAAGTCCTGGATGAAGCCCAGGTAGGCCGGGTAGTGCCAGCCGGCGGCGTAGCGATGGCAGACCGCCACGAAGATCAGCAACGTCGCCGCGCCCATGAGGAACGCGATGAGCCACTCTTCGAGGTGGTCGAGGAGGCGACCGAACATCGGAGTCCTTTCGTGCGCAGAGCGCGTTGCCCCGGCGTCGCCGCCGCCGGCGCACATGCCGCGGCGCCGAAAATCAAGGGAGGGAGGGAACCGGCTCCGCCGGGCCCGAACCGGCCGGCCCCTGGGGGGCAGCGACCGCCAGGGAGCGTGGGGCCGTCAAACAGGCACGAAACCGGTGGCCTTGTAGGCCGCGGCGATCGTGTCCTTGCCGACGCGAGACTCCATGTCGTGATGGACGGACATCAGCGCCTTCTTCCATTCCAGCGCCTCGGCGGGCTGCAGCTGGTAGATGATGCACTTGCCGCTGGCACGGATCTTCTCGAGCGCCTGCACGTTCTCCGTGGCGGCGATCGCGTTGGCATAGGTCGTCGCGTCCTTCATGCAGCCGTCCAGCGTCGTGCGGATGTCGGCGGGCAGGCCGTCCCAGAACTTCTTGTTGACGATGGCTGCGTAGGCCAGGTGGCCGTGGTTGGACAGCGTGATGTCCTTCGTGACCTCGTAGGTCTTCTGCGTGAGGAAGTTCGAGGGCGTGCCCTCGGTGCCGTCGACCACGCCCGACTGCAGCGCCTGGTACAGCTCCGAGAAGGCCATCACCTGCGGGATCGCGCCGAGCGCGCGCATCTCGGCGTCGAGCACCTTCGACGACTGGATGCGCATCTTCAGGCCCTTGAAGTCGGCCACGTGGTGCAGCGGGCGGTTGGCGCACATCTGGTGGAAGCCGTTGTCCCAGTAGGCCATCCCGCGGATGCCCTTGGGCTCCAGCTTGGCGAACAGGTCCTTGCCGAGCTGTCCTTCGGTGATGCCCTTGAACGCGTTGGTGTCCTTGAACAGGAACGGCAGGTCGAACACCTCGAATTCCTTGGCGCCCAGCGGGCCGAACTTCGACAGCGACGGCGCCAGCATCTGCACGGAGCCCAGCTGCAGGGCCTCCATTTCTTCCTTGTCCTTGTACAGCTGGCTGTTCGGATAGACCTCCACCTTCACCTTGCCGCCCGTGCGTTGCTCGGCCAGTTCCTTGAAGCGCAGCGCGCCCTTGCCCTTGGGCGTGTCGGGCGCCACGACGTGGCTGAACTTGATGACGATGGGCGCCTGCGCGCGAGCGGAGCCGAAGCCGACCGTGGCGAGTGCGGCGGCGGCGCCGAGGACCTGGCGGCGGGACGTGGTGTTCATTCGGGTCTCCTGGGGATCGTTGGAATCGTTGTCGAGTTCAGCCTGCCGCAAGCCTGCGCGAGCGCTGCGGGCAGTCGCAGTCGGGCGATTGTCGGCAGCGCATGTGGGCACTGGAAATTGTGGACTCCCACATGAGCCCGGCGGCCGCACGCTTTGGACGTGAACAGCCTCTAGACTCGCGCCATGCTTCCTGCCCTGCCGCAGCCACCCGGCGCCATGCCCGCCGCGCCCGCGAGCCGCGCGTGGGCGCGTACGCTCGCGCGTCGTGGCGCGTGGTGGTGGGTTCCGCTGGTGCTGTCGGTGCTGTTCACCGTGTCGGTGGCGGTCTGGCTGGAGCTGTCCGACCGCGCCGACATGGAGTCGCGCCAGCGCCAGCTGATCACCGATTCGCTGTCGCTCGAGAGCCAGATCACCGATCGCGTGTCCGAGGAGCAGGTGCAGCTCGACGAGCTCGCGCGCAGCCTCGACGTCATGCAGCCGCCCGAGTCCCTGGGTCGCCAGGAGGCGGTGGTCGACGGTCTCGCGCGCCTGTGGCAAAGCATCGCCTGGGTCGACGCCGACACGCGCCTGCGCGTGGTCGTGCCCGAGGGGGTCGTCATCTCCGAACGACCGGGCCTCAGCGCGCATCTCAGCGCGCCGCTGCACGACGCGGCGGGGCGGCCCGCCGGCCACCTGGTGGTGCGCTACGCACCGGCCGTGCTGCTGCGCCAGACGGTGCCGTGGTGGCTCGCGCACGAGTACGACGTGCGCCTGGTCGATGGCTACGGACAGGTCGTGGCCGACCCGCTCAACAGCGGCGACCACGAGGCGTTGCCGGAGGAATCGCATCGCCACAGCCTCGAGCCCGCGATGCCCGACACCTACCTCGAGCTGTCGCTGCACGAATCGCTGCGGCCGTGGTGGCTGCGCCTGCCCATCGTGCTGATGGCCGTGTTCCTCACGCTGATCGCGGTGGCGACCGCGCTGCTGCGCTGGCAGGTCAACGAGGTGCTGCGCACGCAGGCCGCGCTGCGCACCGAGGCCGCGTGGCGCCAGGCGATGGAGGATTAGCTGACGGTGGGCCTGCGCGCGCGCGACACCGACGGCACGCTGGTCTATGTCAACCGGGCGTTCTGCGACCTGGTGGGCTTCCCGCCGGAGGAGCTGATCGGGCGGGCCACGCCCATGCCCTACTGGCCGCCCGACGCGATCGCCGACAGCATGTCGCGCCACCTGCGCAACATGGCCGGTGAAGCGCCGCGCGATGGCTACGAGGCGCGCTGGGTACGCAAGGACGGACGCCCGATCGACGTGATGCTCTACGAAGCGCCGCTGGTCGATTCCGGTGGCCGCCACATCGGCTGGATGGGCTCGATCCTCGACATCACCGAGCGCAAGCGCATGGAGGAGCGCGAGCGCCACCAGACCGACACGATGGCGCACCAGGCGCGCCTGACCATGCTGGGGGAGGTGGCCTCCGCGCTGGCCCACCAGCTCAACCAGCCGCTGACTTCCATCACGGGCTACGCCGCGGGCGTCAAGCGCCTGCTCGAGCGCGCGGGCCATCCCGACGCGCGCCTGGTCGACGCGATGACGCGCCTGGTCGACCAGGCGGCGGAGGCCGGCCGCATCGTCAAGCGCATCCGCGAGTTCCTCACGCGGCGCAGCCCGCAGCGCGAGACGATGGATCTCGGCGACGCCGCGCATCGCGCGATCGCGCTGCTCGCACGCGACCTGCGTCGGCTGCAGCTGCACGTGGAATGGGCCATCGCGCCCGGGTTGCCCAAGGTCGACGCCGATCCGGTGCTGATCGAGCAGGTCGTGCTCAACCTCGTGCGCAACGCCTGCGACGAGATGGCCGGCGTGCCCGTGGCGCAGCGCCGCCTGCGCGTGGTCATCTCGCGCGCCGGCACCAGCGCCAGGCCGGGCGCGAGCGACGCCGAGGGCTTCCTGCGGCTGGACGTCGACGACGGCGGCCCGGGCCTGCGCGGGCGCAGCGCGGAGCAGCTGGTGACGCCGTTCTATTCGACCAAGCCCGACGGCATGGGCATGGGCCTGGCCATCTGCCGCTCCATCGTGGAGGCCCACCACGGCGCGTTCGACGCCTCCGACAGCGCCTTCGGCGGTGCGCGCTTCTCCTTCACACTGCCCGTGGCCGGCACCTGGCCCTCGTCGGAACCGCAACCCGACGAGGCCCTGCCGGCCGAGGAATCCGAGGATCGTCCATGAATGCCACTTCCCTCGTAACGCGGCCGCCCGAACCGATGGTGCACCTCGTCGACGACGAGGCCCCGGTGCGCGACGCGCTGAGCTTCCTGTTCCAGTCGCACGGCCTGGCGGTGCGCTCCTATCCCAGCGGCGCGGAGTTCCTCGACGCCGCCGACGAATCGCCGCTGGCCGGCTGCATCCTGCTGGACGTGCGCATGGAGCCGATGTCCGGCCTCCAGGTGCACGACGCGCTGGTGGCGCGCGGCAGCGGCGTGCCGGTGATCTTCCTCACCGGCCACGGCGACATCCCGATGGCGGTGGAGGCGCTGAAGAAAGGCGCGTTCGACTTCGTCGAGAAGCCGTCGGGCGACGTCGCGCTGGTGGAGCGCGTCACGCGTGCACTGGCGGTGGACGCGGCGCGCCAGGCCGCCGATTCCGAGGACGAGGAGACGGCGGCGCGCCTGGCCAGCCTGTCCGAGCGCGAGCGCGAAGTGATGCAGCGGGTGGCGGCCGGCAAGCTCAACAAGGTGATCGCCGACGAACTGTGCATCTCGGTGCGCACGGTGGAGGTGCATCGCGCCCGCGTGTTCGGCAAGCTGGGCGTGCGGTCGGCGGCGGAAGTGGCGACCTTGCTGGCACGCGGGCGCTGAACCTCGTTCTTCAGCCATCCGACAGGTAGCGTCGATACGTGGAACGGTATTCATGTCTGGCGCCTGTTTTTGCGGCAGGTGTCCGATGGAATGCCGCGTGCAAACCCTGTATCTCCCGGTGAACCCCCCGATATTTGCGGGCATTTCGTGGTCGGCGGGTACCGCACCACCTATGCAAACTTCGCGAAATGTCCACAATGGCGCTGCGGTGGCGCTGTTGTAGTGCCGCCGTTGGAGGGTTCAAAAAATGTCAGTGCTTGTCGACGAACAAAGCCGCAATGAAATGCTCAACCGCCTCAAGCGTGCCGAAGGCCAGCTTCGAGGCATCCAGCGAATGATCGAGTCCGGCCAGCCGGGCATCGACGTCGCCAGCCAGCTCGTCGCGGTGCGCCGCGCGCTGGACAGCACCTATGTGCACATGACGGTCAGCCTGGTCGAGCAGGAGCTAGGCAGCCGCCTGGGCGGCGACTCGCGCGGCCGCAAGCAGATCGGTGAAGTACTGGGTGAATTGACGGCGCTGCTGGCAAAGGTTCGCTGAGCGGAGGCGGCGCAGCGAAGGCGTCCAGCTTTCGCGCGCTGGAAAGGGAGACTTGCCGCGGGGAAGGCTGAGCCGCTGCATTGGTGCCGGGCGCTGTCCACATGCGGGAAATGTAGGTCTGCCCAATGGAATTCGTATAAGGAAGCGCGCTTCGCTTCGTTGTCGCGGCGCAGCAGGGAACCCTACAGTGCATGACAACGGCCATCCCGCCCCCGTCAGGGCGAGGCCGCATGCTTCTTCCCGTCCCCGCTTCCTCGTATCGCCATGTCCACGCGCGCCTTGCTCCTGCGGCGTCACAGCGTGTTGCCCGGGTTCAATCTCGCCCTCGGCTTCTCGCTGCTGTACCTCTGCTTCATCGTCCTGATCCCGCTGTCGGCGGTCTTCCTGAAGACCTTCACGGTGAGCTGGGGCACCTTTGTCGACACCGTCACGTCGCCCCGGGTGATGGCCTCGTACCGGCTCACCTTCGGCGCGTCGCTGCTCGCCGCGCTGGTGAACGCGGTATTCGGCCTGCTCGTGTCCTGGGTGCTGGTGCGCTACCGATTCCCCGGCAAGCGCCTGGTCGACGCGCTGGTGGACCTGCCATTCGCGCTGCCCACCGCGGTGGCGGGCATCGCGCTGACCACGCTCTACGCGAGCAACGGCTGGATCGGCAAGCTGCTGCCGTTCAAGGTCAGCTACACGCCGCTGGGCGTGTTCGTCGCGCTCACCTTCATCGGCCTGCCCTTCGTCGTGCGCACGGTGCAGCCGGTGCTGGAAGACCTGCAGCGCGAGCTGGAGGAGGCCGCCGCCACGCTGGGCGCGTCGCGCCTGCAGACCTTCGCATACGTGATCTTCCCGGCGCTCGCGCCCGCGCTGCTGACGGGCTTCGCGCTCGCCTTCGCGCGCGCGCTCGGCGAGTACGGCTCGGTGATCTTCATCGCCGGCAACATGCCCATGATCTCGGAGATCACGTCGCTGCTGATCATCACCAAGCTGGAGCAGTACGACTACGCGGGCGCCACGTCTATCGCGGTGGTGATGCTCGTGGCGGCCTTCCTGTTGCTGCTGCTGATCAACCTCATCCAAGCGTGGGCGCGCAAGCGCCAGGGCCGATGAGCGCCGTGATCCGTCCGACCGACAAGCTGGCCGTCGCCGATGCCGGCCCCCTCGTGCGCCCGCTCGCGCCTGCGCGCATCGCCGATGCGGTGAGCGAGCCCGCGTGGGTGCGCCGCACGCTGATCGGCGTCGCGCTGGCGTTCCTCACGCTGTTCCTGTTCGTGCCGCTCATCGCGGTGTTCGTGCAGGCCTTCGCCAAGGGCGTGGACGTCTACTGGGCCGCGCTCACCGAGTCCGACGCGGTCTCGGCGCTGGAGCTCACGCTGATCGCGGCCGGCATCTCGGTGCCTCTGAACCTCGTGTTCGGCGTGGCCGCGGCCTGGGCCATCGCCAAGTTCGACTTCCGCGGCAAGAACGTGCTGCTGACGCTGATCGACCTGCCGTTCTCGGTGTCGCCGGTGATCGCCGGCCTGATCTACCTGCTGATGTTCGGGCTGCAGGGCTGGTGGGGCGAATGGCTGCGCGCGCACGACCTCAAGATCGTGTTCGCGGTACCGGGCATCGTGCTGGCCACGGTGTTCGTCACGTTCCCGTTCATCGCACGCGAACTGATTCCGCTGATGCAGGCGCAGGGCCAGGAGCAGGAGGAGGCCGCGCGCGTGCTCGGTGCGTCGGGCTGGCAGATCCTGTGGCGCGTGACCTTGCCCAACGTGAAGTGGGCGCTGCTGTATGGCGTGATCCTGTGCAATGCGCGGGCGATGGGCGAGTTCGGCGCGGTGAGCGTCGTCTCGGGCCACATCCGCGGCCAGACCAACACGCTGCCGCTGCACATCGAGATCCTCTACAACGACTACCAGTTCGCCGCGGCCTTCGCGGTGGCCTCGCTGCTGGCCGCGCTCGCGCTGGTCACGCTGGTGCTCAAGTACATCGTCGAGCGACGCGCGAAGGCGTCGCACCAGGAAGCCCGAAATGAGCATTGAAGTCCGCAACGTCACGAAGAAGTACGGCGACCTGGCCGTCTGCAACAACCTGAGCCTGGACGTGCCGGCCGGCGAGCTCGTGGCCCTGCTGGGCCCCTCGGGCTCGGGCAAGACGACGCTGCTGCGCATCATCGCGGGCCTGGAAGTGCCTGACGCCGGCAGCGTGCTGTTCCACGGCGAGGACGCCACCCACACCGAGGTGCGCGACCGCAACGTCGGCTTCGTGTTCCAGCACTACGCGCTGTTCGGCCACATGACCATCGCCGAGAACGTCGCGTTCGGGCTGCGCGTGCGCCCCCGGGCCACGCGGCCGTCGGAGCGCGAGATCAAGGCCAAGGTGGCCGAGCTGCTCAAGCTCGTGCAGCTCGACTGGCTGGCCGACCGCCATCCGCACCAGCTTTCGGGCGGCCAGCGCCAGCGCGTCGCGCTCGCGCGCGCGCTCGCGGTGGAGCCCAAGGTGCTGCTGCTGGACGAGCCCTTCGGCGCGCTCGACGCCAAGGTGCGCAAGGAACTGCGGCGCTGGCTGCGCCGCCTGCACGACGAGATGCACATCACCAGCGTCTTCGTCACCCACGACCAGGAAGAGGCGATGGAGGTGGCCGACCGCGTCGTCGTCATGAATGCCGGCAAGATCGAGCAGCAGGGCGCCCCGGACGAGGTCTACGACAACCCCGCCACGCCATTCGTGCTGCAGTTCCTCGGCGACGTGAACCTGTTCGCGCGCGGCTCCGAGACCGACTACGTGCGCCCGCACGAGATCGACATCGTCTCCGCCCCCGAGCCCGACACCTGGGCGGTGACGGTGGGGCAGATGCTCACCGTGGGCCCCAACACCCGCATCGAGTTCAAGCGCGACGACGACGGCAGCTTCGTCGACGTCGAGCTGACGCGCCACGACTTCGTGGTCACGCGCGACCGCCTCGGCCTGCTGCCCGGCGCGCGTGTGTACCTCAAGCCGCGGCGGGTGACGCGCTTCGCGACCGCGCCCTAGTGTCGTGATTGGGAAATTCGTTGAAGAGGTCGAGAGCGAAGAAGTGACGGTGCCGAATCCTGTCCAGAACGGTCGCAGACTAGGCGTGCCCGCGACACGATGCTGGGCGGCCTCGCGAGCGGGCGCAACGACGGATGCGGCCGTTCTGGGCAGGATTCTTCAACGAATTCCTCAATCACGACACTAGTCCGACGTCCGGATCCGCGCGCGGCCGTCCGCCTTCGCGCGGTACATGCGTGCATCGGCCACGCGCACCAGCGATTCGAAGTCGTGGCCGTCGACGTCCAGCACGGCGACGCCGGCCGAGAAGGTGCAGCCGGCCAGCGCGTCCCCGCCTGCGCCAAAGCGCATCGCGCTGAACTGCTGCATGATCGTCTCGAGGATGTCCACCAGCGCCGGCTGTACGCAGTTGTCCACCAGCAGCACGAACTCTTCGCCGCCGAAGCGGCAGATGACGTCGCTGCGGCGCATGCGCTCGCGCAGCAGCACGGCGAACTGCTGCAGCACATCGTCGCCGCGGCCGTGGCCGTGGCGGTCGTTGATCTGCTTGAAGTGGTCGATGTCGATCAGCACGATCGCGATCGGCGTGGCGTGGCGGCGCGCAAGCTCGATGCGCGCCACGCTGGCCTCGGCGAGGAAGCGGCGGTTGTACAGGCCGGTGAGCGGATCGCGCACGGCCTGGTCGCGCAGCTGCTCCTGCAGCGCTTCGGCCTCGGCGATCTTCTGCTGCAGCGCCTCGTTCAGGCGCTGCGACTCGCGCATGCGTTCCTCCAGCGCGAGGTTGAGCGTGGACAGGCGACGGCGATCCACCTCAGAGCGCTCCTGCGCCGCGCGCGCGCGGTCGCGGTCGTCGCGCGCGACGGCGGTCTCGTGGGCGACCTGCGTCGCGATGAAGCCGGCGCGCGCGCTGCGCCCCACCAGCGTCTCGAACAGCGCCTGCGACTCGCGCAGGAAGCGCAGCGCGGCAGAGTGGTCGCGCAGGCATTCGCAGACGTCGGTGGCCACCTGCAGCAGGCGCATGCGCGCGAACGGCGCCTCCTTGGCCTCGGTGGCGACCTTCTCGTCCAGGTGGCACTGGATCACCGAGCGGGCTTCCTGCGGCCGGCCGGTGGCCATCAGGTAGCTGGCCTGGGCCCGCGCGTAGTCGGTCTTGCCGTCGTGGTCGGAGAACATGGCCGTCACGCCGTGGTCCAGCCAGGCGCGCGCGCCCGGGAGGTCGCCGGCGCACAGGTGGGCGATCGCCATCAGCGACGTGTTGTTGGCCAGCACGCCGGGCGCCATGCGGTGCTCGTTGCGCCGGATGCGTTCCAGCAGCGCGGCGCACGGCGCGGCGAGGCCCAGGCCGTCGTAGGTCTGGGCGAGGTTGAACACGGCCACCGCGAACGCCGTCCAGGCGCCCGCGGCTTCGGCCATGTCCAGCGCCTGCTCCGACAGCTTCTGCGCTTCGCCCAGGTTCCACAGGTCGGTGTGGCTGCCGCCGAGGTTGGTCAGGGCGTTGATCAGCGGACCGGGCGACTCGCAGGACTTGGCTGCGGCGAGCGCCTCGTAGAAGTCCAGCAGCATGTAGTCGTGCTGGCCCAGCAGCTTGCGCGTGATGGCGCGCGCGTTGTGGCAGATGTAGAGGTCGGTGGGCCGGCGCGTGACATCGGCGCTGCGCGACAGGATGCGCAGGTGCAGCGCGAGCGCCTCCTGCAGCCGGCCCTGCACGTGCAGGTGCATGGCGTCGAACTGGTCGCACATCAGCAGGCCGCGTGCGTCGTCGTGCGAGGCGAACGACGCCCGCGCGAGTTCGTTGGCCTCGACCGCGGCTTCGGCGCCCCCGGCGCGCAGCAGCGACACGCCGACGTGATACCAGGCGTCGCCGCGCAGCGCGAGCGTGGGTCGGTCGCGCGTGGCGTCGAGCGCGGCCTGGCCGAGCTCGCCGGCGCGGCGGCTGTCGATGTAGAGCTGCCACTCGGCCTGCGCGAGCAATCGCACGGGGTCGGTCGTGGCATCCGGACCGGTCAGGTCAGGCGCGGAGGAAAACAGGGAGGTCAAGGGTGGGCCAGGTGCGGCGGTGCGCCCCGGATCGGGGCGCTTCACTCCTCGCATCGGCGGCCCGACCCGGTTCTTGAGGTCTCCCGACGCACGCGGCGACCCGGACCGTCGGATAGTTCGCGCTTTGGACGATATCGATCGCTATCGTTCTAGAGCGCGCACTCTAGCCACGTCAGTCCGCGCGCCAGCGCAGCGAGTCTTCCCGCGCGGAGTCGCAGGACGCGCGGCAGCCACCCCGACGGAGCTACAGCGGCGCCTGCTCGGTGTCGCTCGGCGCCGCTTGCGCGGCCTCCACCACCTCGCGCGTCAGGTGCGAAGCGAAGGTCTGGATGAAGTCGTAGGCGTAGCCGCGCAGCAGGCCGCCGCGACGCACGGCCACGCTGGTGGTGTTGATCGAGAACAGGTGGCGCGCGTCGACGGCGCGCAGGCGACCGGGCTGGTCCTCGTCCATCGCGATCGACGCCAGGATGCCCACGCCCAGGCCGAGGTCGACGTAGGTCTTGATGATGTCGGCGTCCATCGCGGTGATGACGATCTCGGGACGCAGCCCGGCGCGCTTGAACGCGGCGTCGATGCTCCAGCGGCCGGTCAGGCCGATGTCGTAGGTGATGATCGGGTACTTGGCCAGCCGCTCCAGCGTCACCTCGCCGTCGGCCACCAGCGGATGGCCCTCGGGCACGACGATGGAGTGGGTCCAGCGGTAGCAAGGCAGCGCCACCAGCTCCGGGCGTTCGGCCAGCAGGTGCGAGGCGATGCCGATGTCGACGGTGCCGGTCAACAGCATCTGGGCGATCTGCTCGGGCGAGCCCTGGTGCAACTGCAACTGGACGTTGGGATGGGCGCTGCGGAAGTCGCGCACGGCCGTGGGCAGCGCGTAGCGCGCCTGGGAGTGGGTGGCGGCGATCGTCAGCACGCCGCTGGTGCCTTGCGTGAACTCCTCGCTGGCGCGCTGCAGGCTCTCGGCGTCCTGCAGCAGGCGCTCCACCCAGGGCAGCACGGCCACGCCAGGCTGGGTCAGCCCGGTCAGGCGCTTGCCAACGCGCACGAAGATCTCGACGCCCAGCTCTTCCTCGAGCTCGCGGATCTGTCGACTGACGCCCGGCTGCGAGGTGTGCAGCGCCTGGGCGACCTCGGTGAGGTTGAAGCCGCGACGGACGGCTTCGCGCACGGAGCGGAGTTGCTGGAAGTTCATAAAACGATTATCGAACCCTATTCGATATACGCATATGCCTTATGACGTAGCATCATTCTCGGAAAACGACTATGCGCCGGCCGCGAGGACCAGCGCGATGCCGATCGCCGCCGGAATCGCCTGGATGAACAGGATCTTGCGCGTCGCGGTCAGGCCGCCGTACAGCCCGGCGACGAGGATGCAACCCAGGAAGAACAGCTTCACGCCATGCCCTTCCGCCCCGAGCCACAGGCTCCAGACAAGCCCGGCGGCCAGGAAGCCGTTGTAGAGCCCCTGGTTGGCGGCGAGCACCTTGCTGGCCTCGGCAAATTCCACCGTCGTGCCGAAGGCCCGGCGGCCCCGCTTGCTTGTCCACAGGAACATCTCCAGCACGAGGATGTAGACGTGCAGCAGGGCCATCAGGGCGACGAAGGTGTTGGCGACGGTGGCGAGCATGGTTGATCCTGGCGGCGACAGAGCGCGGAGCATGCCACGTTAGCGCGCATGCTCGACGGCGCCAAGGTGACACCGCGGGGACCACGCGGTGTCATCCTGTGCGCAGTCGCGGGATCGACGCCCGCCCATGACGCCGCCGCATTGGTGGATTCCGCGTCCTGCGATTCCGCGCAGGATGACCCGCTTCGCTTGCGCGCGGAATGGCAGGATTTCAGCCCAGCGTCTGGGCCGACTCGATCACGCCGCCCCCCAGGCACACATCCCCGTCATACAGCACGGCGGATTGCCCCGGAGTGACCGCCCACTGCGCGTCAGGGAAGTTGAGTGCGATCGACGCCGCGTCGCTGCCGGCCTCCAGCGTGCAGGCCGCGTCTGCCTGGCGGTAGCGCGCCTTGGACGCCAGCACGCCGGGCGCCGGGGCGTCGCCGGCGACCCAGCTGAGATCCATCGCGCTGAGGCGGTGCGCCAGCAGCCAGGGGTGGTCGTGGCCCTGCACGACGCGCAGCGTGTTGGTCTCCATCTCCTTGCGTGCCACGAACCACGGCGCGTGCTCGCCGCCGCCGCGCTGGCTCTTCCTGTCCTTGACGCCGCCGATGCCCAGGCCCTGGCGCTGGCCCAGCGTGTAGAAGCTCAGGCCCACATGGTCGCCGAGCCGTCGACCGCGATCGTCGAGGATGGGGCCGGGATCGTGCGCGAGGTACTTGTTGAGGAACTCGCGGAACGGGCGCTCGCCGATGAAGCAGATGCCCGTCGAATCCTTCTTCTTCGCGTTGGGCAGGCCGATCTCGTCGGCGATGCGGCGCACCTCGGTCTTGTGCAGTTCGCCTACGGGGAACAGCGTCTGCGCCAGCTGCGCCTGGTTCAGGCGATGCAGGAAGTAGCTCTGGTCCTTGCCCGGATCCAGCCCCTTCAGCAGCTCGTGCCGGCCGCTGGCCTCGCTGCGGCGAACGCGGGCGTAGTGGCCCGTGGCGATGCTTTCGGCGCCCAGGCGCATGGCGTGGTCGAGGAAGGCCTTGAACTTGATTTCGGCGTTGCACAGCACGTCGGGATTCGGCGTGCGGCCGGCGCGGTGCTCGCGCAGGAACTCGGCGAAGACGCGATCCTTGTATTCGGCTGCGAAGTTCACGTGCTCCAGGTCGATGCCCAGCACGTCGGCCACGCTGGCGGCGTCGAGGAAGTCCTGGCGCGTCGAGCAGTACTCGTCGTCGTCATCGTCTTCCCAGTTCTTCATGAAGATGCCGACGACCTCGTGCCCCTGCTTCTTGAGCAGGTGGGCCGTCACCGCCGAATCGACACCGCCGGACAGGCCGACCACCACACGCTTCGCACACATGCCTCCATTGTAGGAACGCCAGGCTTCGCGCGCGTCGCAAGGGCCTCTCAGGGTTCCGAGGTGGCGGCGCCCGCGTCGGGCGAGGCCACGCTGGCATGCGTGAAGATCGCGTCCAGCGGCAGTCGCTTGCCGGCGCGATGGTCCTCGATGCACTGCAGGACCAGCGGCCCGCGCAGGCGATCCTTCGCGGCCGCGACCTCGTCGGCGGTCATCCAGAGCGTGCGCACCACGGGACTGTCGAGGGCCTGGCCGGGCACCGGATCGCTGGCCGTGCCGCAGAAGGCGAAACGCATGTAGGTGACGCCGGGGCCGCGGTCGGTGTCGGGGTTGCGCGCCAGGTACACGCCCAGCAAGGCCTCGGGCGTGAAGTGGCAGGCCGTCTCCTCGAGCGCCTCGCGCATCGCGCCGGCAATGGGCGACTCGCCGGGCTCCAGGCCGCCGGCGGGGTTGTTGATGCGCAGGCCGTCCCGCGTCATCTCCTCGATCATCAGGTAGCGGCCGTCCTTCTCGATGACGGCGGCCACGGTGACGCTAGGCTTCCAACGTTCTGCTCCCATGGTCCGCGATTGTCGCGGGGCGTCGATGCGCAGGCCAGCGATTCCGTCGGACAAGGCGCGCGGGTGTGGCGTTGCGTTGACGCCGCGCGGCCCCGGGGAGCGACCCTAAACGGTGGCGGACAATGTGTGTAAGCTGTCGCCGGTATTGCGCAGCCGTCCCGTATCCACGGGCTTCCATGCTCGACCGTGGCCCGTTCCGGCACGTCGCGCGGGCGGCAACCACGACGAATCCGTTGGCGAGGAGACTTCCATGTTGATCGGTGTTCCGCTGGAAACTGCGGCGGGCGAAACGCGCGTGGCGGTCACGCCGGAAACGGCCAAGAAGCTGAAGGCGCAGGGGCACGTCGTGCGCGTGCAGTCCGGCGCCGGCGTCGCGGCCAGCGCCACCGACGAGGCCTACGCGGCCGCCGGGGCCGAGATCGTCGACCGCGCTGGCGCGCTCGGCGCCGACCTGGTGCTGAAGGTGCGCGCCCCGCTGGCCGACGAGCTCTCGCTGGTCAAGCCCGGCGCGGTGCTGGTGGGCATGCTCAACCCGTTCGACCGCGACGGCCTGCGCAAGCTCGCCGAAGCGAAGCTCACCGCGTTCGCGCTGGAGGCCGCGCCGCGCACCACGCGCGCCCAAAGCATGGACGTGCTGTCCTCGCAGGCCAACATCGCCGGCTACAAGGCCGTGATGATCGCGGCCGACAAGTACCAGCGCCTGTTCCCGATGCTGATGACCGCCGCCGGCACCATCAAGGCCGCGCGTGTCGTCGTGCTGGGCGTGGGAGTGGCGGGCCTGCAGGCCATCGCCACGGCCAAGCGCCTGGGCGCGGTGATCGAGGCCACCGACGTGCGCCCCAGCGTCAAGGAGCAGGTGGAGTCGCTGGGCGCCAAGTTCATCGACGTGCCCACCGAGACGCCCGAGGAAAAGGAAGCCGCCGAAGGCGTGGGCGGCTATGCGAAGCCGATGCCACCCGCGTGGCTGGAGCGCCAGAAGATCGAGGTCGCCAAGCGCGTGGCGCTGGCCGACGTCGTCATCACCACGGCGCTGATCCCCGGCCGCGCGGCCCCGGTGCTGGTCACCGAGGAGATGGTCCGGTCGATGAAGCCGGGCTCGGTGATCGTGGACATCGCCGCCGGGCGCGGCCCGTCCGGCACCGACGGCAACTGCCCGCTGACCGAGGCCGGCCGCACGGTGGTCAAGCATGGCGTGACCCTCGTCGGCGAGACCAACCTGCCTGCGCTGGTGGCGGCCGACTCGTCGTCGCTGTACGCGCGCAACGTGCTGGACTTCCTCAAGCTGGTCGTCGACAAGGAGGCCGCGTTCAAGCTGGATCTCGAGGACGACATCGTCTCGGCCTGCCTGATGGCGCACGCAGGCGAAGTCACGCGCAAGTAAGCACACCGCACCGAGGAATTCCCATGGACATCGTCTCCCCCACGATCATCAACCTGATCATCTTCGTGCTGGCGATCTACGTCGGCTTCCACGTGGTGTGGAACGTCACGCCGGCGCTGCATACGCCGCTGATGGCGGTGACCAACGCGATCTCGGCCATCGTGATCGTCGGCGCGATGCTCGCCGCGGGCCTCACGGAGGGCGTGCTGGCCAGGACCATGGGCGTCCTGGCCGTCACGCTGGCGGCCGTCAACGTCTTCGGCGGTTTCCTGGTGACGCGGCGAATGCTGGAGATGTTCAGGAAGAAGGAACGGCCGGCCCCGCCCAAGGTACTCAAGGACGGCAAGCAATGAACGCTCTCGTTCCCGGCACGTCCTCGCCCGGGCGCAGCCTGTTCTGGCGCGTGCTGCACGTCGTGGCCGGCGTGGCGCTGTTCCTCTACGCCTTGCGCGTGCTGCCGCCGATGCCGCTGCAGCGCGGGGCGCTCGTGCTGATCGCGGCGCTGCTGGCCGCGGGCTCGGCGGCGCTCACCGACTCCGTGATCGGCGTGATCGCCGCGTGGTTCGACAAGACGCAAAAGGGTGCCGACCAATGAGCCTCAATCTCGTCACGCTGCTTTACCTCGTCGCGAGCGTCTGCTTCATCCAGGCGCTCAAGGGCCTGTCGCATCCGACCACCTCGATCCGCGGCAACCTGTTCGGCATGGTCGGCATGGCCATCGCGGCGCTCACCACCGGCGCGCTGATCTGGACGCTGTCCACGTCGGCACTCGGGCTCGGATGGGTGGTGCTGGGGCTGCTGCTGGGCGGCACCGCCGGCACCATCATGGCCAGGCGGGTGGAGATGACCAAGATGCCCGAGCTGGTGGCCTTCATGCATTCGATGATCGGCCTGGCCGCGGTGTTCATCGCGGTGGCGGCCGTGGCGGAGCCGTGGGCGCTGGAGCGCGGGCTCGCACGCGGCGAGGCCATTCCGTACGGCAACCGGCTGGAGCTGTTCCTTGGCGCGGCCATCGGCGCGATCACGTTCTCGGGCTCCGTCATCGCCTTCGGCAAGCTCTCGGGCAAGTACAAGTTCCGCCTGTTCCAGGGCGCGCCGGTGCAGTTCGCCGGACAGCACTGGCTCAACCTGGCATTGGGCATCGCGATGATCGCCTGCGGCCTGGCCTTCGTGGCCACCGAGAGCTGGACCGCGTTCTTCGCGATGCTGGCCCTCAGCTTCGTGCTGGGCGTGCTGATCATCATCCCGATCGGCGGCGCCGACATGCCGGTGGTCGTCTCGATGCTGAACAGCTACTCCGGCTGGGCCGCGGCGGGCATCGGCTTCTCGCTGAACAACGCGATGCTGATCATCGCGGGCTCGCTGGTGGGCAGTTCGGGCGCGATCCTGAGCTACATCATGTGCAAGGCGATGAACCGTTCGTTCTTCAACGTGATCCTGGGCGGCTTCGGCGCGGCGCCGGGCACCGCCGTCGCGGGCGCGGCCGAGGCGCGGCCGGTCAAGAGCGGCTCGGCCGAGGACGCGGCCTTCATCCTGGGCAACGCAGAGAGCGTGATCATCGTGCCGGGCTACGGCCTGGCCGTCGCGCGCGCCCAGCACGCCGTCAAGGAGCTGGCGGCCAAGCTCACCGCCAAGGGCATCAGCGTGAAGTACGCCATCCACCCGGTGGCCGGCCGCATGCCGGGCCACATGAACGTGCTGCTGGCCGAGGCCGAGGTGCCCTACGACCAGGTGTTCGAGATGGATGAGATCAACGGCGAGTTCGGCCAGGCCGACGTCGCGATCATCCTGGGCGCCAACGACGTGGTGAATCCGGCGGCGCTGATCAAGGGCTCGGCCATCTACGGGATGCCGATCCTCGAGGCCTACAAGGCCAAGACCGTGATCGTGAACAAGCGCTCGATGGCCGCCGGCTACGCGGGCCTCGACAACGAGCTGTTCTACATGGACAAGACGATGATGGTGTTCGGCGACGCGAAGAAGGTCGTCGAGGACATGCTCAAGGCCGTCGAATGAAGCGTGGCGCTCCCTGAACAATCCCCATCCAAGAATTTCCCTTTACTCGCTACTGACCCCGCACGCCGGAGACAAGATGGAACGCAACTGGTTGAAGAACTACCCAGCAGGGGTGCCGCCGCATGTGGACGCGAACGAATACGCATCGCTGGTCGAACTGCTGAACGCCAGTTTCACGAAGTACGCCGATCTGCCCGCATACAAGTTCATGGGCAAGGACTACAGCTTCCGGCTGATCGACGAGCTGTCGCGCGCGTTCGCGGCCTACGCGCAGACGCTGGGGCTGGCGCAGGGCGATCGCGTCGCGATCATGATGCCCAACGTGCCGCAGTATCCGGTGGTGGTGGCGGGCCTGCTGCGCGCGGGCCTGGTGGTGGTCAACGTGAACCCGCTCTACACGCCGCGCGAGCTCGAGCACCAGCTGAAGGACTCTGGCGCCAAGGCCATCGTCATCATCGAGAACTTCGCCACCACGCTGCAGCACGTGCTGAACGCGGTGCCCACGAAGAAGGTGATTCTCGCGTCCATGGGTGACATGCTGGGCCTGGTCAAGGGCACCATCGTCAACTACGTGGTGCGGCGCGTGAAGAAGATGGTGCCGCCCTTCGACCTGCCCGGCGCCGTGCGCTTCAACGACGCGATCGCCATCGGGCGCCGCGCCACGTTCAGGCCGGCCAGGGTCGGTCCCGAGGACATCGCGGTGCTGCAGTACACCGGCGGCACCACGGGCGTCAGCAAGGGCGCGGTGCTGCTGCATCGCAACCTCGTGGCCAACGTGCTGCAGTCCGACGCCTGGTACCAGCCGGCGATGAAGAAGGTGAAACCGGGTGTACAGGTGGTCACCGTCTGCGCGCTGCCGCTGTATCACATCTTCGGATTCAACACGAACATGATGCTGGGGCTGCGCATGGGCGGCTGCAACATCCTCGTCGCCAATCCGCGCGACATCCCGGCGATGTTCAAGGACCTGCAGCGCCAGCCGTTCCACAGCCTGCCGGCCGTCAACACGCTGTTCAACGCGATGGCCAATCATCCCGGCTTCGACAAGGTCGACTGGTCGACGCTGGTGCTGTCGGTGGGGGGCGGCATGGCGGTGCAGCAGGCCACGGCGCAGCTGTGGCTGCAGAAGACGGGCTGCCCGATCTGCGAGGGCTACGGCCTGTCGGAGACCTCGCCCGCGGCCACCTGCAATCCGGTCGACACCACCGCCTACAGCGGCACCATCGGCCTGCCCATGCCCGACACCGACGTGGTGCTGCTCGACGACGACGGCAACGAGATGGCCGTCGGGCAGCGCGGCGAGATCGCCATCCGGGGTCCGCAGGTGATGGCCGGCTATTGGCAGCGCCCCGACGAGACCGCCAAGGTGATGACGGCCGACGGCTTCTTCCGCACCGGCGACATCGGCGAGCTCGACGAGCGCGGCTACTTCAAGATCGTCGACCGCAAGAAGGACATGATCCTCGTCTCGGGCTTCAACGTGTATCCGAACGAGGTCGAGGACGTCGTGGCGCTGATCCCGGGTGTGCTGGAGTGCGCGGCCGTCGGCGTGCCCGACGAGAAGGCGGGCGAGGCCGTCAAGATCGTGATCGTCAAGAAGGATCCGGCCCTTACCGAAGCCGATGTGCGTGCGTGGTGTGAAACAAATCTTACGGGTTACAAGCGTCCGAAGATCGTTGAATTCCGTTCTGATCTGCCGAAGACCAATGTAGGGAAGATCCTGCGACGCGAGTTGCGGGACGGCAAATGAACTCTTCGGCCTGTTGGCCGTCATGGAACGACGATGATGACCACCACACACGCGGAGGCCTACGTCCGCACTGAAGCCGGCAAGATCGAGATTCGCGCGCATAGCGTCAAGCTCTCCCGGCCGGCCCGCAACCTGTTGATGGTGATAGACGCCTCGTGCACCGGTGAAGCCTGGATCGGCAAGGTCAACGGCAGCTCGCCCGGCGACCTGGATGTGCTGCTGGCCGCCAGGCTGATCGCCCCGCAGGCCGGCGCGACCGCACGGGTGGTCTACCAACGCATTCCCGTCGAGACCGCGGTTCGCGACTGGACGTACGACGCGCTGTACACGCTGCTCACGCACGAGGCCAAGGAGCGCTTCGGCCTCATTAAAGGCTACCGCCTCATCCTCAAGATCGAGGGCTGTTCCGACCTGGCCGGCATGCAGGCCGTCGCCCTCGACTTCGTCGAACAGCTCCGCAAGGCGCACGGCGATGATTCTGCCGCGCGCTTTCGCAAGCAGCTTGGCGCGACGCAATAGAGATGCGGAGGCGTCCGTGACGCGCCTGGCCATCGTGGGCGCCATGCACGAGGAGATCGCCGCGCTGCGGCCCTGCCTCGTCGACCTGCGCACCGAGCGGCGTGCCGGTCGCGATTTCCACTTCGGCCGGCTCGACGGCCGCGACGTGATCCTGGTGCGCTGCGGCATCGGCAAGGTGGCCGCGGCCACCACGGCCGCCGTGCTGCTCGATGCCTACGACGTCTCCGCGCTGCTGTTGACCGGTGTCGCCGGCGGCCTCGGGGACGCCGTTCGAGTGGGCGACATCGTCGTCGCCACCACGCTGTTGCAGCACGACATGAACGCCGAGCCACTGTTCCCGCGCTGGGAGGTGCCGCTTACCGGCCGCGCGCGCTTCGACGCGGATCCGTCGTGGAGCGCCCGCCTGGCGCAAGCCGGCCAAGCGCTGGCCGCCGCGAACGCCCACGCCCACGCGGCCACGCTGCACCAGGGGCTGGTCGTCAGCGGCGACCGCTTCGTCGCCACGCGGATCGAGAGCGAGGCGTTGCGCGCGTCGCTGCCCGACGCGCTGGCCGTCGAGATGGAAGGCGCCGCCGTGGCCCAGGTGTGCCACGACTTCGCGCGCCCGTTCGCCGTCGTCCGCACGATTTCCGACCGCGCCGACGATGCGGCTCACGGCGACTTCCAGCGCTTCGTCAGCGACGTGGCCGCGCCTTATTCGCGCGATGTCATCCGCGCGGCGCTCGCCACCTAACGCCCGTGGTGCCTCGCCAGCGCCTCGTTGCGGGCGCTGCGATCGGCGAACCAGCGGTCCAGGAACGCGTCGTCGAACTTCGCTGCCAGGGCCTGCGCACGGGCGAGGGCGTCCGCCTGCCCGGGCTGCTCGGACAGCCGCAGGCCCATCGACAACTCGAGTTCCAGGAACGCCCGGTCGACGTTCTCGTCGGCGGCCGCATCGTGCGCGTCGAGCAGCGCCAGCCCCGCGCGGGCGTTGAACGCGCCCTGCGTGCCTTCGCCCAGCACATTGGCCACCATCGCGCTCAGGTAGTGCGCGCGCTCGCGGTTCACCCACGTGCCGGCACGATCCCAGAAGCGTTGCGAGTGCTGGGCCGTGAGCTGCAGCGCGGTGCGCAGGTCGGGCTGGCCGAGATCGGCCAACCGACGCTCGATCAGGTCGGAGGCGATGTTGTTGATGACGGCGCCGAATGCGGCGTCCAGGCCGGGGCCGGGCATCGCATGCAGCGCGGCCACCGGCTGCAGCGCCTGGAGCGTGAGCCGGCCCGCCGACTCGGCGCCCTGGCGGCTCACCGAGAATGCCACGGCGCCCAGCGTGACGAGCGCGCGCGCCTTGGCGACGGGGGCGTCCGAGCTGGCCGCGAGTGCCTGCGTCCAGGTGCGTGCCAAGAGCGCGTCGCCGGCGATCTGCGCGGCGACGGCGGCGTGGCGGAAGATGAGCGGGGTGGCGTGGAGCCCGGCCTGGGCCACCAGGCGGCGCTGCCCGGCCAGCGCCTCGGCCCACAGGTCGAACTTCTCGCCCAGCACGTGATCGAGCAGGAATGCCAGCCGCGGCAGGCGGCCCATCGGCACCGACGCCACGTCGAGGTCGCGCAGCAGTTCCAGCGCGCGCTGCGGCTCGTCGTCGTGGATCGCGTCGGCCTGCGCCAGCAGCGCCGCGCCATCGATCGCGGGGTTGGAAACGGTGGGGTCGCTCATCGTGCGGGCATGGCCTGGCTGCACTTCGATCGATGCATCGTACCCGAGCGGTCGTGCGCGGCGGCGCATGGGGCACACTGGCGGGCAGTCCCCGGTCCTGCCTGCCCATGTCATTGCGCCTGTACGTCGAATCGCCCCTGTCCGCCGACCTCGAATTCGGATTGCCGGAGGATGCCGCCCGCCACGTGCAGGTGCGTCGCCTCCAGCCCGGCGACGAGCTGCGGCTGTTCGACGGCGCCGGCGGGGAGTGGCGCGCACAGGTGACGCGCATGGGCAAGCGCGACGTGGACGTGCGCGTGGGCGTGCACGAGGCGGTGGATCGCGAGCTGCCGTTCGACCTCGAGATCGCACTGGGTATGCCCACCAACGAACGCATGGACGCGCTGATCGAGAAGGCCACCGAACTGGGCGTGGCGGCGATCCAGCCGCTGCAGACGGAGCGCTCGGTGCTGCGGCTGGACGGCGACCGGGCCGCGAAGCGCGTGGCGCATTGGCAGGCGGTGGCGGTGGGGGCGAGCGAGCAGAGCGGGCGCACGCGCGTGCCGGTGGTGGCGCCGGTGCGCAGCGTGGCCGCCTGGCTGGCGTCGCAGCCCGAAGGCGACGACTACAGCGGCCGTTTCGTGATGAGCACAGGCACGGCGCCGTCCTTGCCCCGGGCGCTGAAGGCGGCGCCGCGCGGTCGCTGGCTGGCATTGAGCGGGCCGGAGGGCGGGCTGGCGGCCGACGAGGAGGCCGCGGCCGTCGTGCGCGGCTTCACGCGCATCAGTCTCGGCGGCCTGATCCTGCGCGCCGACACGGCGCCGCTGGCGTGGCTGGCGCAGATGGCGGTGTTGCTGCAGCGATGAGGCGTCGCCTTCATCGGTGAACGCCTTCCGCGCTGTCCGCTCAACGGCCCTGTTCGACGTCGTGGATCGCGTGCTTCGTGGCTTCGATCGCGAGGTCGGTGTGCTCGACGATGCGATTGCGCAGATCGCGCGTCTCGGGGTTGTCTTCTTCGCGGGCCACGTCGTTCTTGGCCTTGCGCAGCAGCTCCAGCGCGTGGTGCAGCCGGCCCGGGCGGTCGAGGTGGGCGTCTTCCGCCGGATGAGCCTCTACGTTCTTGCCGTCCTCCATCGCGGCCACCTTGGCCTCCTTGATGGCGCGGTCGGTCTCGACGAGGGCCACGTCTTCCTGTGCGCTGACGGCGGCGTCGCCGGGACGGTGTTCCAGGTTCCAGCGCGCGTCACGCAGGTCGGTGAGCGCATGCAGGTAGGCGGGGTGCTTGCCGGGCAGGTCGGCGGCGTGGGCCGACAGCGCGGTGAACGAAGCGGCCAGCGCGAGGGCGGCGAGCAGCGGAGTCGAGAGCTTGAAGGTCATGAGGGTCTCCTGTCGATGGGGTCGTTGGTGTGTGCCGAGAGAGCACCCAGAAAACGATCCCCGGAGACCGCTCGTTGACGGGCTTTGGAGCGAGCGGCTTGAGTGAGGCTGACGGGCTTCTTACGAGTCGTTGCCAGGCGGTGTCAACGCGCCCGCGCGGGCGGACCCGCTGACCATGTCGAAGCGGAACAGCCGGCATTCGATGGGGCCGTTCCACATCGGAACGCGCCGGCTCTCCTTCAGGCGCATCGCGGTGGGCAGCTTCATGTCCGGGCTCAGCACCCAGGCGGTCCAGCCGCTGTAGTTGCGCTTCCAGTGCGTGGCCAGTTGCGCGAAGAATTCACCGGCGCTGTTCTCGCCGCCCTCGACGACCGGCGTCTCGCGCGCCGTGCGCCGCGCGGCGTCGGGGTTCTCGCGCTCGAACGCGTCGGCGCCCGGACCACGCGGGCGCGCCGGTGCCGCGAACGTGCGCGGGCCCTCGGCCGCCCGGCTGCCGCGGCCCTTGGCGTCGATGCGCTCGCCGTAGGGCGGGTTCATGACGATGGTGCCGCTATCGGCCGGCGCCAGGCGCTGCAGCGCGTCGGCTGTCTTGAACTCGATCGCGTGGGCCACGCCCGCGCGTTCGGCGTTGCGCGTGGCGAAGTCGGTCATGCGGAACGACACGTCGCCGGCCCAGATCGGCACCGCGGGGCGCACGATCGCGTCACGCGCCTGCACCTGCATCTCGCCCCACAGCTTCGAGTACTCGAGGAAGGGGCGCAGGCGCTCGAATGCGAAGCGGCGCGTGAGTCCGGGCGCGACGTTGCACGCGATCTGCGCGGCCTCGATGGCGATCGTGCCGGCGCCGCAGCACGGATCCAGCAGGCCGCCGTCCTCCGGCCGGCCTTGCCAGCCCGCGGCATAGACGAGCGTCGAGGCCAGCGTCTCCTTCAGCGGCGCCTCGCCTTGCTGCTCGCGCCAGCCGCGCTTGAACAAGGCCTCTCCGCTCAGGTCGATCGCGATCCAGGCGTGCGTCGGATCGACGTGCAGGCTGATGGCGAGGTCGGGGAAGCGCGTGTCGACGCTGGGGCGCGCGCCGGCCTGCTCGCGCATCACGTCGCAGACCGCGTCCTTGATGCGCAGCGCGGCGAAGTTCAGGCTCTGCAGCGGCGAGCGTTGCGCCGTGACGTCCACGCGGATCGTCTCGTCGGGCGTGATCCATTCCGACCAGTTGATGCGGCGTCCGAGGTCGTACAGGTCGTGCTCGTCGCGGTAGTCGCCGTCCACCATGGGCCACAGCACGCGCTGCGCGATGCGGCTGCGCAGGTTCAGGCTCATCGCGTTCTCGACGGTCTCGTCGACCATCACGCCGCCGCGCCCGGCCACGACGCCCTGGTCGGCCCCGAGGATGCGGATGCACTCCTCGGCGAGCAATTCCTCGCTGCCGTTGGCGCAGGTGACGAAGAGGAAGTCCGGCTTGTTGTTCATGATCTGTGCACCCTTTGGCACGTTGCAGGACGCCCGCTCTTGCGGACGCGATATGAAAGATTCAGACCGTGCGGCGCAGGTTGGCCGGTGCGATCTTCAGGGCTTCGCGGTACTTGGCCACGGTGCGGCGCGCCACCTGGATGCCCTGGCCTTCGAGCAGCTCGGCGAGCTGGCTGTCCGACAGCGGCTTGGCCGGGCTCTCGGCGGCTACCAGCTGCTTGATCAGCGCGCGCACAGCCGTGGACGACGCATTGCCGCCGGCATCGGTGTTCAGCGACGAGCCGAAGAAGTACTTCAACTCGAAGGTGCCGAACGGCGTGGACATGTACTTGGCGGTGGTCACGCGCGAGATGGTGGACTCGTGCAGGCCCAGCTCGTCGGCGATCTCGCGCAGCACGAGCGGCTTCATCGCGATGGCGCCGTGGGAAAAGAAGTTCTTCTGGCGCTCGATGATGGCCTGCGACACGCGCAGGATGGTGTCGAAGCGCTGCTGGATGTTGCGGATGAACCAGCGTGCCTCCTGCAGCCGCGCGGTGAGCGCGCTGCCGCTGGCGCGCTGCGACTTGATCGCCTGCGCGTAGAGGTCGTTGACGCGAAGCTTGGGCATCACGTCGGGGTTGAGCACCGCCTTCCACTGGCGGGCCACCTTCATCACGATCACGTCGGGAATGATGATCTGCGCCTCGGCGCGCGTGAACGGGCGGCCCGGCTTGGGCTCCAGCGCGACGATGAGGCCCTGCGCGGCGCGCACGGTGGCCTCGTCGGTCTCGGTCAGCTGCGCGATCTTCTTGAAGTCGCGCCGGGCCAGCAGCGCCAGGTGCCCGGTGCAGATCTTCAGCGCGGCCAGCAGCGAGCCGGCCGTGGACTTCGGCGGCGGCTTCTGGCGCAGTTGCAGGCACAGGCACTCGCCGAGCGTGCGCGCGCCCACGCCGGTGGGCTCCATGCTCTGCAGGAAGTTCAGGCCGCACTGCAGGCGATGCAGCAGTTCCTCGCGGTCGTCCTCGCCCTCGACGCCCAGCACCTCGGCCAGGCGCTCGGCGATCTCCTCGAGCGGGTCGGCCAGGTAGCCGTCCTCGTTGAGCGACTCGATCAGCACCAGTACCGCGGCAGCGTCTTCCTCGGACAGGCGCAGGCTGCTCAGCTGACCGCGCAGGTGGTCTTCGAGGCTGACGCCGGTATCGCCGCGGTTCTGGCGCTCGAAGTCGTCGTCGTTGTCGCCCGACTGGCCGCTGCCGGACGAGGGCAGCTCGCGGATGCCGTCGAAGTCGTCGCGCTCGGTGCCGTTCTCCCAGTCGTCGCGCTCGGTGGTGCCGAACTCGGCCGCGTCGACGCCGGCGGGCTCGTCGACGGTGTCGTTGCTGGTGCGGCCGTCCGCGTCGGTGTCCGTCGCGGTCTTGGCGCTGTCGGTGGCGCTCGCGGAGGTGCTCGCGTTGAGGGCTTCGAACTGCGTCTCGGGCAGCACCGTCTCTTCCTCGGGCTCGAGGAACGGGTTCTGTTCCATCATCTGCTCGATCTCCTGGTGCAGTTCCAGGGTCGAGAGCTGCAGCAGCCGGATGGACTGCTGCAACTGCGGCGTCAGCGCGAGATGTTGCGACAGGCGGACCTGCAGCGAGGCTTTCATGTTCAACCTGCTGCGCTCACATCCGGAAGTGTTCGCCGAGGTACACGCGACGGACGTCGGCGTTCTCGACGATCTCGGCGGGGGTGCCTTCGGCCAGCACCCGGCCTTCGCTGATGATGTACGCGCGGTCGCAGATGCCCAGCGTCTCGCGCACGTTGTGATCGGTGATCAGCACGCCGATGCCGCGTGCCTTCAGGAAGCCGATGATGCGCTGGATCTCGATGACCGCGATCGGGTCGACGCCGGCGAACGGCTCGTCGAGCAGGATGAAGCGCGGCTGCGTGGCGAGCGCCCGGGCGATCTCGACGCGGCGGCGCTCGCCGCCGGACAGCGCCGGTGCCGGCGAGTCGCGCAGGTGCGTGAGGCTCAGGTCGTTGAGCAGGCCGTCGAGGCGCTTCTGGATCTCGGCGGGCTTGAGTGCCTTGCCGTTCTCGTCGTACTGCAGCTCCAGCACCGCCCGGATGTTCTCGTCGACGGTGAGCTTGCGGAAGATGGACGCTTCCTGCGGCAGGTAGCTCAGGCCCAGGCGCGAGCGCTGGTGGATGGGCTTGGCCGAGATCAGCTGGCCGTCGATGCGGATGTCGCCGGCATCGGCGCGCACCAGGCCCACGACCATGTAGAAGGTGGTGGTCTTGCCCGCCCCGTTGGGGCCCAGCAGGCCGACGACCTCACCGGCGTTGACGGCCAGGTGCACTTCCTTGACGACCATGCGCGCGCCATAGGACTTGCGCAGGCCCGAGGCCTCGAGGCGGCTCTGCGATGCGCCGGCCGCGCCCGCGGAAGGCGGGACGCTTGCCGTGATCGGCGGGGGCGGGACGGGCGTGGCGGACGGCGACACCGCGGTGCCAGGCTTGACCTGCGCCGTGGTCTCGGTGCGATCGGTCATTTTGCGGGCCCCGAAGCGGGCGCCGGCAGCGTGAGTGGTTCGCGCTGCACCGGCGCGCTGGAGGCCTTGGGCGTGAAGATCACCGTGGTGCGGGGAGCCGACGCCGCGGCAGGCGTGCCCGACTCGCCATTGCCGAGCTTGACCGTTTCGGTGGAGGTGTCGTACGTGATCACTGCCGAGTTGGCCTGGTCCGTGACGAGGGTGCCCTTGAGCCAGCGCAGGTGGGCATCGCCGACGAAGCGCACCCGGTTGGCGGCGCTGTCGTATTCGATCTTCTGGGCCTCGCCCTCGCTGAACTCGTCGACGGCGTCGCGCTTCTGGCGGAACGTGGCGGGCCTGGCCGCCGAGCCGAAGGCGAAGCCCAACTGGTTGCCGTCCGTATCCTGGCTCACCTCGACGCGGTCGGCGTGGATCTCGAGCGTGCCCTGGGTGATGACCACGTTGCCGATGAAGACGGCGCTGTGGTTCTTCAGGTCGACGACGTCCGGATTGGTGCCGCCGCTGGTCACGCTCATCGGCTTGGTGCGGTCTGCCTTCTCGGCATGCGCCGGACCGATGGCGGCCAGCGCCGCCGCCGCGATCGTCGCCAGCACCGCGCCCAGGCGGCTGGCGGCCTGGAAACGATCCGCCGCGCGGGTGCGACCCGGCGCAATGGCACGAATGACTTCAGGCGTGGGGGAGGGTATGAGCGGTTGCATCGGAATCGGCACGGAAATTGCAGACCATTCTAGCCCGCACGCACCACGGATGCGCGCGCCGCCGCCCCTTTACGCACCGGGTTGATCGGGATGTCGGGCCGGCCCAACGCCGGGGCGGTCAGGCATTCGCGTGTGCGCGATCACCCTTCGCGGGCGGCGAACCAGAACCTGAGGTCACAGGTTCTTCAGGCGCCGCGCTCGACGCGGTCCACAAGCCACTGGGTGGTCTTCAGTACGCCGGAGAAGCCGCCGGCGCCCTGCGCCACGGCAGTGAAGCGGCCGGCGACGGCCATCTCCGGCGTGTTGTCGATGCGATAGCCGTCTTCCAGCTGGATGGCGGCGGCGCACCTGGACTGAACGCCGAAGCTGTTCCAGGTCGCCCGCACCTTCGCGCCGTCCAGGCCGCTTTCCTCGGCGAAGGCGACCATGGCGTCGACGCTGTCGATAGGCTTGCTCTGCACATGGAAGCGCGTGAACGTCCGCAGGTGCATCTGGTCCACGACGCCCAGCGCCTCCCAGGTGTAGAAGATGCGCTGGTGGATCTGCCTGTGCACGTCGAAGCCCACGGGAACCCGGCTGAAGTGCACGTGCGGCGGCAGGCTCATGATCCAGGGTTCGATGAACGGCTCGAACACGAAGCAGTGCGGGCAGCCGTACCAGAAGAATTCGATGACCTCGATCCTGCCGTCGGCGGGTACGGCGACGGGCCTGGCCAGCGTCCGGTAGTCGCGGCCCTCGACCGGGACGACGCCTTGCGCGCGTGCGCGTCGGGGCAGGCCGGCGCCCGCGAGCGCGAACGCGCTGGCGAGGCTGGCCGCGTTGCGCGAGAACGCCCGCCTGTCCATCGCGGTCAGGCCGTCTTGCGCAGCTGCGAGACGAGGTAGTCGGTGGTGGCCAGGCATTCCTTCATGCCGCCCATCGACGGCGACGTCGTGTAGCGGCCGTGGATGCCGATCATCGGCACGCCGTCCACGCCGTAGTCTTCGGACAGCTGCTTGGCCTGGGCCATCTTCGTGCGCACGCTGAAGCTTTCCCAGGCCTGCTTGACCTTGGGGACGTCCAGCCCGTTCTCCTGCGCGAAGGCCAGCATGTCTTCCTCGCGGTTGATCGGCTTGCGCTGCACGTGGAAGCGGTTGAACGTCTTCGTGTGCATCGCCTCGACCAGGCCCAGCACCTCCCACGTGTAGAAGATCTGCTGGTGGATTTCCTTGAGCGCGTCGAACTGCACCGGCACGCGGCGGAAGTGCACGTCGGCCGGCAGCTTGGCGATCCACGGCTCGATGGTGGGTTCGAACGCGAAGCAGTGGGGGCAGCCGTACCAGAAGAACTCGATCACCTCGACCTTGCCCGTGCGGGGCAGGTTGATGGGGGTCGGGAGCCGGGTGAAGTCCTTGCCTTCCACCGGGGTGCCCTGCGCGAATGCGGCGCCCGGCAGGCCGAGGCCCGACAAGGCCGCGATGCCGGATGCGCCAGCCAGTTGCAGGGAAAACTCGCGCCGGTTCATGCGGATCCTTTCAGGGGGTGGGGACGGGGAAGCCTGTAGACGCCCCGCGTGGCTGCAAAGTTCATTGTTTCGAGCGGTCGACGCGCACCAGCGACGCGTCCGGATCGATGGCCTTGGCGCGTTCGGTCTGCGCGTCGGCCTCGTCCTTCCTGTCAAACGGCCCAAGTCGAACTCGGTGGACAGTGCGGCCGTTCTGATCGCGTTCCGAGACGGTGGCGCGCAGGCCGGACAGTGCCAGCTTCGCGCGCTGCTGCTCGGCATCCTCAGGTTTGGAGTAGGCGCCCACTTGCACGAAATAGATGAACGGATCGCCACCCGCCGCCGCGCTCGCATCACCGCCGTTGAGGATGGCGGCCGCGTCGCGCGTGCTCTTGGGAGTTTCCACGTGCGCGGATTCCGGGGCGGTGCCGGCCGGCGAGACCTTGCCGTTGTCGGCCGCCGTGGGCAGCACCGGCGCGACCAGGCGCGGCACGATGGCGGTGTCGGACGCGGCCGCCGACGGCGCGGAGGGCGCCACCGGCCGCGCCGGCTGCTTGCCGGCCAGCGCCGCGTTGGGATCCCAGGTCTTGTTGCGCTCGACCTCGGCGGCGTCCTGCTCCGGCGTGCGCTGCTGGCCCTTGTTCATCAGCGGCACCGGCGTCTTGGTGACATACAGCGCGACGCCCAGCGCCACGGCCAGGCCCACCAGCAGGCCGACGACAAAGCCCAGGGCGAAGCCGCCCCGTTGGTTCTTCAAGGAAGGTTTCACGACGGGGTTCCGGGGTTCAGGAGGCGGCAGGGGTCGAATCGGAGCTGGCGGCCTCGTCGCGATTCATGGCGTCGGGGGCGCTGACGCCGAGGATGGCCAGCGCGTTGCGCAGCACCTGCGCCGACGCCGTCAGCAGCGCGAGGCGGGCCAGCGCGAGCGCGGCGTCGTCGACGAGGAAGCGCTCGGCGGCGTAGTACGAGTGGAAGCTCGCGGCCACGCTGCGGGCGTAGTAGGCGATGTCGTGCGGTGTGAGGTCGCGCGCGGCTGCCGACAAGGTCTCGGGGAACTCGGCCAGCTTGAGCATCAGCGCGGCTTCCGACGGCGCGGCCAGCAGCGACAGGTCGGCGTTCCCGACTTGCGCCAGTTCGCCGCCCTTGTCGGCGAACTGGCGCAGCACCGAACAGATGCGGGCGTGCGCGTACTGGACGTAGAACACGGGGTTCTCGTCGCTCTGCTTCAGCGCCACGTCGATGTCGAACACGAACTCGGTGTCGGCCTTGCGGCTCACCAGGAAGAAGCGCACTGCGTCGCGGCTGGTCCAGTCGATCAGGTCGCGCAGCGTCACGTAGCTGCCCGCGCGCTTGGAGATCTTGACCTCCTGGCCGCCGCGCATCACGGTGATCATCTTGTGCAGCAGGTAGTCGGGCCACCCTTGGGGCACCCCTTCGCCGACCGCTTGCAGGCCGGCGCGCACGCGGGCGATGGTGCCGTGGTGGTCGGTGCCCATCACGTTGATGGCCTTCTTGAAGCCGCGCTCCCACTTGTCGAGGTGGTACGCCACGTCGGGCACGAAGTACGTGTACGTGCCGTCGGACTTGCGCATGACGCGATCCTTGTCGTCGCCGTACTCGGTGCTGCGCAGCCACAGCGCGTTGTCGAGCTCGTAGGTCTTGCCCGAGTGGATGAGCTTGCCCACCGTGGTCTCGACGGTGTTGTTGGCGTAGAGGCTGGTCTCGAGGAAGTAGTTGTCGAAGCGCACGCCGAAGGCCTGCAGGTCGAGATCCTGCTCGTGGCGCAGGTAGGCGACGGCAAACTGGCGGATCGAGGCCAGGTCGTCCGGATCGCCCGACGCGGTGAATTCGCGGTCGTCGGCCTTGACGGTCTTCTTCGCGAGGAAGTCGGCGGCGATGTCGGCGATGTACTCGCCGTTGTAGAACTTCTTGCTCTCCGGATTGTCCGGGTCGACCGGCCAGCAGTCGTCGCCCGGCTTGAAGCCCTTGATGCGCAGCTGCGTGCTGTTGGCGAGCGTGGCGATCTGCACGCCCGCGTCGTTGTAGTAGAACTCGCGCTGCACCGCCCAGCCCTGGCTGGCGAGCAGGTTGCACACGGTTGAGCCGAGCGCGGCCTGGCTGGCATGGCCCACGTGCAGCGGCCCGGTGGGATTCGCCGAGACGAACTCGACGATCACCTTGTCGCCGTTGGCCGGCTGGATGCCGAAGCGGTCGGCGCCGGCCAGCACCTCGGCCACGACGGCCTGCTTGGCGGCAGGTGAAAGGCGCAGGTTGATGAAGCCGGGACCGGCGATCTCGAGCGCGGATACCCAGCGCTGCACGGCAGGCTGGGTGTTCAGTGCCGCCACGAGTTGTTCGGCGACGGCGCGCGGCGCCAGGCGCAGCGGCTTGGCCAGCTGCATGGCCACGGTGATGGCCAGGTCGCCGTGGGCGGCCTGCCTGGGAGACTCGAACGCGGGCGCGACCGCGGCGTCCGGCGCCACCTGGGCGACGGCGGCCGCCAGGGCTTGCGCCAGCTCGGATTTGGCTTGGATCATGGAAGGGATTCTACGGTTCGTGGGGGTTACAAATCGGCCGACCGCCGAGGCAGGGTGCCCGAACAACCCGAGAAACAGCCCTTTCTCGTCCGATCGGATGGACACCTGAGGCGCCAATATCCAAACTGACGCATGGCGCCCAGCCGGGCGCCTGCGTCCACTACAACAAACACCTCCTGATGAGCGACACCGTCTTCAACGCAGAACAGTCCGGGCTGGCCGAGCCGTCCGGAGAGCTGCCGTCGACGATCGGCAAGTACGCGATCCTGGGGCGTCTGGGAGACGGCGCCACCAGCGAGGTGTTCCGCGCCCACGACGAGTTCAACAAGCGCGACGTGGCGATCAAGCGGCTGCGGCTGTCGTCGGAGACGGCGGCCGTCGACGCGCACTTCTGGTCGCGCTTCTTCGCCGCCGAGGCCGCGCTGGTGGGACGGCTGAACCACCCGAACGTGGTGCAGCTCTACGAAGCCTTCAGCGACGCGCAGGTGCCCTACCTGGTGATGGAGTGCGTGCCGGGCGTCACGCTGCGCGAGTTCTGCCGCCCCGACAAGCTGCTGCCGCTGGAGCAGGTGGTGGAGATCGGCTTCAAGTGCGCGATGGCGCTGGGCTACGTGTACCGGCAGGGGCTGATCCATCGCGACGTCAAGCCCGCCAACATCCTGGCCGTGGTGCAGGACGGCGAGGTGGTGGACGTCAAGCTGAGCGACTTCGGCAGCGTGCTCAACACCAACTCCGACCGCACGCAGATCCACCGCGTGGGCTCGCTGGCCTACATGTCGCCCGAGCAGATCGAGGGCAACACGCTCGATTGCCGCACCGACATCTACGCGCTGGCCGCCGTGCTGTACCACCTGGTCTCCGGCCGTCCGCCGTTCGACGCGCAGACCCAGGTCGCGCTGATGAACCAGATCTTCCACAACGAGCCGCCGCCGCTCACCACCCTGCGCGAGGGCGTCACGCCCGCGCTGGAGGCCGTGATCCTGGCCGCGCTCGCCAAGACCCAGGACGCGCGGCCGCAGGACTGGGAGACGTTCGCGCAGTCGCTCTCGGGCCTCATCGTCAACCACCAGGTGCCGCGCGGGCGCCTGCAGAAGGTGCTCGACTCCGAGCGCTTCAACCTGCTGCGCTCGCTCGATTTCTTCTCCGACTTCGACGACGTCGAGCTATGGGAAGTGGTGCACCGCGCCAAGTGGCAGCGGCTGCACTACGGCCACCGGGTGTATCGCCGCGGGCAGGAGGGCGACACCTTCCACATCATCGCGCAGGGCGAGGTGGAGGTGTTTCGCGACGGACAGCGCGTGGCGCGCCTGGGTGCCGGCACGTCGGTGGGCGAGATGGCCTACCTGGCGCCGAGTCCCGACCTGCGGCGCCACAGCGCGGACATCATCGTGTCCGAGCCGTGCACCACCATCTCGTTCACGCCCGAGACGCTGACGCAGCTCAGCGCGGAATCGCGCATGCGCTTCGACAAGGCGTTCATCCAGGTGCTGGTGCGACGCCTGCACGCCGCGCACGAGACGCTGGCGCATCCGCGCCGGGTGCTGTAGCGCGAAGCGCTGTCATCCTGCGCGCAGTCGCAGGACCCACGCGTGCGATGACGCCGCCCCTGTTGTGGATCCTGCGACTTCGCGCAGGATGACCGGCTTGCGTCGGCTCGCAGCCACAACCTGGGCGACGCGTCGTGAACCTTGTGGTTGACGGGACAACTTCTGCTTGTGGTCGCCTGCGCGCTTTGCTTCAATCAAGTCGTGCCGCGATTCAGGGAGGTTCCTGTGCGGTGCACCCGGCTCACCGTTTTGCCCATTCCGCCATCCGTCACGACAAGGACACTCCATGAAGCACCTCCTCACCGCGCTCGCACTGACCCTCGCCGCTGCCGGCGCCTTCGCCGCCGATGCCGCCGCGCCGGCCGCCAGCAAGCAGCTGACGCCGCAGCAGCAGAAGATGTCCGACTGCTCGGCCGCCAACAAGGGCAAGAAGGGCGACGACTACAAGAGTGCGCAGAAGGCATGCCTGTCCGGCGCGCCGGCCGCCGCGGCCGCCCCGTCGGCTCCGTTGACCCAGCAGCAGAAGATGGCCGCCTGCTCCAAGCAGAACAAGGGCAAGAAGGGCGACGACTACAAGAGCGCGCAGAAGGCCTGCCTCGCGGCCTGAGCGTTCGTGCCCTTCGCGCCGCGGCTCGTGCGGCGTTGCTCTCCAGACCCGGCCAAGCGCCGGGTTTGTCGTTTGTGCACGGCCCGTTCCTCGACGTGCGGCGCCGATCGCCGAGTTTCGAGCCCGATTGGTGCCGAGCGCCGCGCAATGGGCCGATTCGCGCCTCGGGACCTGCCTCGACTGCCACGAGCATGGCTGAACGCACCCACCGACCTGTTCCCGGCCGGCGGCGCGTTCAACGTCCACTCTTAGCCATTCGAGGTTTTCCATGAAGCAATTGATCATCGCCCTGTCGTTCGCCCTCGCCGCGGGCGCCACCTTCGCGCGCGCCGCGCATGTCCCGGCCGCGGCCACCTCCGACCCCGCGGCGTCCACCACCGTGGCGGCGGCAGGCACCACGCAACCCGGCACGCCGCAGCGCACGAAGATGAAGACCTGCAACGCCGACGCCAAGGTCAAGGACGTGCACGGTGCCGATCGCCGCGCGTTCATGAAGCAGTGCCTGTCCGGCAAGGCCAAGCCGGCCGCGGCCTCCTGAGCGTGCGCGGCGAGTCGCCATGCGTGCGCGTTTCGCGTTTCCGATGCAGAGCACGGGCCGGGGACACGCTGCGGCGCCCGGGTCGGCGCTGCGGGTGGAGGAGCCGGCGGCCGCCGGGCCGGCCTCAGCGATTCCAGTAGCGCGGGTCGCCGTAGGTATGCTTGAGGAAGTCGATCCACAGGCGCACGCGCAGCGCGAGATGGCGCGCGTGCGGAAACACCGCGAAGATGCCGTTGGGCGACGCCGCGAAGTCGTCCAGCACGCTCACGAGCCGCCCTGATTCCAGGTCGGCGCGCACCTCCCAGGCGCTGCGCCAGGCCACGCCCAGGCCGGCCAGGCACCAGTCGTGCAGCACCTGGCCGTCGGTGCAGTCGAGCCGGCCGTTCATGCGCACGTGGGTGGGCTCGCCGCCGATCGTGAAGGCCCAGCCGCGCGGCTGGCTGGCCTCGGAGCTGAGCGTCAGGCAGGCGTGGCGCGCCAGGTCGGCGGGTGCGGCCGGCGTGCCGGCGCGCTTCAGGTAGGCGGGCGCCGCCACGCACAGGCGGCGGTTGTCGGCCAGGCGTACGCCCACGAGGCTGGAGTCCTGCAGGTCGCCCACCCGCACGGCGCAGTCCACGCCCTCGTTGACGATGTCCACCACGCGGTCGGACAGGTTCAACGACACGCTGACATCCGGGTGTTCGGCCAGGAACAGCGGTACCAACGGTGCCACGTGGCGGCGGCCGAAGCCGGCCGGCGCGGTGATGCGCAGGTGGCCGCTGGCCTTCACGCCGCCGGCCGACACGCTGGCCTCGGCGCTGGCGAAGTCCAGCAACAGGCGTTGGCAGTCTTCCAGGAAGGCGCTGCCCTCGTGCGTCAGCGCCACACGGCGCGTGGTGCGGGCCAGCAGCTTCACGCCCAGGCGCGCCTCGAGGGCGTCCAGGCGGCGGCTGATCACCGCCGGGGCCACGCCTTCGGCCTGGGCCGCCGCCGTCAGGCTACCGCGCTGGGCCACCGCGACGAAGGATTCCATCTGCTTGAGCTTGTCCATGGCGTTTCAGTTTTGCGGAAAAGTCATCAATCAATCGCAAATTATGGTGGGAATGACTGTTGGAGGATGTAATAGATTTCGTCCATGGACACCGCCGCCGCCCCTCGCACCGCGCAGCCCAGGGCCGTGCTGTTCGACGTGTACGGCACGCTGCTGGACGTCTACAGCGTGGGCCTGCGCGCAGAGCAGATGTTCCCGGGCGCGGGCGAACGTCTCGCGCGCGCTTGGCGCGACAAGCAGATCGAGTATTCGCGCCTCGTCTCCATGAGCGGGCGCTATCGCCCGTTCTGGCAGCTCACGCGCGACGCACTGCAGGTGTGCGCCGCGACGCTGGAGCTGCGGCTGGACAGCGCCGGCGAAGACAGCCTGATGAACGAGTACCGGCACCTGTCCGCCTTCCCTGAGAACCGGGCCGTGTTGCAGGCGCTGGCCGAGCGCGGCATCCGCGCGGGCGTGCTGTCCAACGGCGATCCGGACATGCTGGACGTGACGCTGCGCAGCGCCGGCCTCATCGACCTGCTCGATCCCGTCCTCAGCGTGCACGAGACGCGCCGCTACAAGACCGACCCGGCCGCCTACGCGCTGGGCCCGCGGGCGCTGGGCCTGCCGGCCACCGAGATCCTGTTCGTGTCGTCCAACTGCTGGGACGCGATCGGCGCGACGTGGCACGGCTACGCCACGCTGTGGGTCAACCGCGCGAACGCGCCGATGGAGCAGCTCGGCACCGCACCCACGCGCGTCGGCCAGTCGTTGCGCGACGTCCTCGAATTCTTCTGAACGCGCGCCGCCGCCGGGCTATCCGCCCGCCGGCCGCAAGAGCCGCACGACGGCCGCAGCACGCGTTTTGCTTTCCGCTTTCCAGACTTCCTCACCCAACTCCAGGAGTTCACCCATGAGCCTCAAGCTGCCCCAGGGCATGACCCTCTCCGGCAAGATCCAGCCGGGCTTCGACGCCATCCTCACGCCGGAGGCGCTGGCCTTCGTCGCCGACCTGCACCGCACGTTCGAGGGCCGCCGCCAGGAGCTGCTGGCCGCCCGCGTCGAGCGCACCGCGCGGCTGGACGCCGGCGAGCGCCCCGACTTCCTCGCCTCGACGGCGCACATCCGCGCCGGCGACTGGAAGGTGGCACCGCTGCCCGCGGCGCTGTCGTGCCGTCGCGTGGAGATCACCGGCCCGGTCGACGCCAAGATGGTCATCAACGCCTTCAATTCGGGCGCCGACAGCTACATGACCGACTTCGAGGACAGCAACGCACCGAAGTGGGAGAACCAGATCCAGGGCCAGGTCAACCTGGCCGCCGCGATCCGCCGCACGCTCACGCTGGAGAGCAACGGCAAGAGCTACAAGTTGAACGACCGCATCGCCACGCTGCAGGTGCGTCCGCGCGGCTGGCACCTGGACGAGAAGCACGTGCTCGTCGACGGCCAGCGCGTGTCCGGCGGCATCTTCGACTTCGGCCTGTTCCTGTTCCACAACGCGAAGGAACAGATCGCGCGCGGCGCCGGCCCGTTCTTCTACCTGCCCAAGATGGAAAGCCATCTCGAGGCGCGCCTGTGGAACGACCTCTTCGTGCGCGCCCAGGACAAGCTGGGCCTGCCGCAAGGCACGATCAAGGCCACCGTGCTGATCGAGACCATCCTCGCCGCGTTCGAGATGGACGAGATCCTGTACGAGCTGCGCGAGCACAGCGCGGGCCTGAACGCCGGCCGCTGGGACTACATCTTCTCGTGCATCAAGAAGTTCAAGCTCGACACCGACTTCTGCCTGGCCGAGCGCTCCAAGGTCACGATGACCTCGCCGTTCATGCGCGCCTACGCGCTGCTGCTGCTCAAGACCTGCCACCAGCGCGGCGCGCCGGCCATCGGCGGCATGAGCGCGCTCATCCCGATCAAGAACGATCCGGAGAAGAACGCCATCGCGATGCAGGGCATCATCAACGACAAGAAGCGCGACGCCACCGACGGCTACGATGGCGGCTGGGTGGCCCACCCGGGCCTGGTCGAGGCGTCGATGAAGGAGTTCCTCGCGGTGCTGGGCGACAAGCCCAACCAGTGGGAGAAGCAGCGCCCGGACGTCAACGTGACGCAGGCCCAGCTGCTCGACTTCCAGCCCGAGACGCCGATCACCGAGGCGGGCCTGCGCTACAACATCAACGTCGGCGTCCACTACCTCGGCGCCTGGCTGGCCGGCAACGGCTGCGTGCCCATCCACAACCTGATGGAAGACGCGGCCACCGCCGAGATCAGCCGCTCGCAGGTGTGGCAATGGATCCGCAGTCCCAAGGGCGTGCTCGACGACGGCCGCAAGGTGACCGCCGCCATGGTGCGCCCGCTGGTGGCCGAGGAACTCGCGAAGATCAAGGCCACGCCGGCCGTCGGCGAGTTCGATCGCGCGGCGCAGATCTTCGAGAAGATGAGCACCGACGAGGCGTTCGCGGAATTCCTGACGCTGCCGCTCTACGAGGAATCGACGTTCTGAGCGGACGCCAGGCCTGTCATTGCGCGCGCAGTCGCGGAATCCACCCCCTGCAGCGACGCCATTCGCCCGCGTGGATCCTGCGACTTCGCGCAGGATGACACGCGTGTCACGACTCAATCGGCCCACACGACCTTGCGCTCGCTCGAGGTCCACCGGTCGAAGCTCGTCGCGTAGCGCGTCTCCAGCACGTTGCGCTTGATCTTGAACGTCGGCGTGATCAGGCCGTTCTCCACCGTCCACGGCTCCTTCATCAGGATCAGCGCCTCCAGCTGCTCGTGCGGATCGAGCCCGTGGTTGACCGTCATCAGGTGGTTGGCCATCGCGTCCTCGAGCGCCGCGCGCCCGGCGGCGTCGCGCGACCTGGCGACGGCGTCCTCGTTGAGCATCAGCAGCGCGAACGGCTGCGGATAGTTCGCGCCGACCACGCAGCAGGCCTCCACGGCGGGACTGGCGACGAGCTTGTCCTCGATGGGCGCGGGCGCCACGTACTTGCCCTTGCTGGTCTTGAACAGATCCTTCACGCGGCCCGTGATGCGCAGGCAGCCGTCTTCCTCGACGACGCCCTTGTCGCCGGTGTGCAGCCAGCCGTCGGCGGTGAAGGCCGCGGCGCTCAGCTCGGGCTCCTTGTAGTAGCCCAGCATGAGGCAGCCGGTCTTGACCTGGATCTCGCCGGTCTCGGCGTCGAGGCGCGCCTTCACGCCGTCGTAGGGTATGCCCACGGTGCCCGGGCGGTGCATGTCGACCAGCGTGGCGTGCGAGACGCCGCAGTTCTCGGTCATGCCGTAGACCTCGATGATGTCCAGGCCCAGCATCGAGTACCAGCGCAGCAGGTCGGGCGGCATCGGCGCCGCGCCGCCGGCGGCGTAGCGGCAGGCGTCCAGGCCCAGCGCCTTCAGGATCTTGCGGCGCAGGAAGCGGCCGGCCACGGGGATCTTCAGCAGTCGCTCGAGCCGCTGCGGCGGCATCCTGGCGTGGATGCCCTGCTGGAACTTCACCCACAGCCGCGGCACCGAGAAGAAGGTGGTCGGGCGCGCGCGCTGCAGGTCGCGCGCGAAGGTCTGCAGGCTCTCGGCGAAGAACAGGTGCATGCCGGTGGCCAGCAGCCCGTGCTCCACGAGCGCGCGTTCGGCCACGTGCGCGAGCGGCAGGTAGCTGAGCATGCGCGCGTCGGCGTTGAGCGAGATGCGCTTCAGGCCGGCATCGATCGCCCAGGCGAAGTTCGCGAAGCTGTGCATCACGCCCTTGGGCATGCCCGTGGTGCCGGAGGTATACATGATCGTGGCGAGATCGCCGCCGTCGCGCAGCGGGGTGCCCGGCAGCGGCGCGGTGCGGGCGACGATCTCGTCCCAGCGCATGTCCGCGCGGGCCTGGGCATCGGCGGGCGACAGCGAGAAGCTGACGCACGGCAGGCCGGCCGGCACGCCGGGACGCATCGCCTCCCAGTCGTCGAGCTTGCCCAGGAACAGCAGGCGAGCCTCGCTGTGCTGCAGGATCTGCGACACGGTGCCTGCGGCCAGCGTCGGGTACAGCGGCACCGACACGTGACCCGCCATCCAGATCGCGAAGTCGGCCATCATCCACCAGGCGCAGTTCTTCGACAGGATCGCGATCTTCGAGCCCGGCTCGAAGCCCTGCTGCTGCAGGAAGGCGGCCATGCGACGCGACTCGTCGACCAGGTCCTTCCAGGTGAACTCCTTGAGCAGGCCCGCGCCCATCGGCTGCGTGAACGCCGTCCGGTCGGGCGCCGTGCGCTCCCAGTGGTAGAGGCGCTGGAGGGCGAGCGAGGACGACGGGGGAGGAGTCATGGACGTACCGGTGGCGGGCCGGCTCCCCATGGGAACAGGAGCCCTTGGGCCCAGACTAGTGCGCCCACGGTGCAGCCGCCATGGTGAAACCCCGACCCGGCCATCGCTTTGGCTCGGCAGGTCAGTCAGTGCGATGCCTGGCCTACTCGTAGACCTCGGCCTCGGGGTCGGTGGCCTCGAGCTCGTAGGACGCCGCGAGCATCGCCAGGCGCCCGATGACGCCGTACATGTAGAACCGGTTCGGGGCGCTGACGCCGGGCTTCTCGCCCGGCTTGGGCAGGTGCGAGCTCTCGGCGAAGGCGAGCGGCACGAAGCTGGCGCCAGGCGCGTTCAGGTTCTCGTCGATGCCACGCTCCGCATGCATGCGGTAGAAGCCGCCGACCACGTACCGGTCGATCATGTAGACCACCGGCTCGGCCACGGCCTCGTTGACGCGCTCGTAGGTGGGCACGCCTTCCTGGATGATCACCTCGGTCACTTGCTGGCCGTCCTTGACGACGTCCATCTTGTTGCGCGTACGGCGGTTGACCTCGTCGAGCTCCTTGGCGTCGCGCACGGTCATCACGCCCATGCCGTAGGTGCCGTTGTCGGCCTTGACCACGACGAACGGCTTCTCGTTGATGCCGTATTCCTTGTGCTTGCGGCGGATCTTGGTGAGCAGCGCGTCGACGTTGGTCTGCACGCAGTCCAGGCCCGTGCCCTCGGCCCAGTTCACCTGGCCGCAGTGCGAATGCATCGGGTTGATCAGCCACGGGTCCATGCCCAGCAGCTTGGCGAACTTCTTGGCCACTTCCTCGTAGCTGTGGAAGTGGTTGGTCTTGCGGCGCACCGCCCAGCCCGCGTGCAGCGGCGGCAGCAGGTATTGCTCGTTGAGGTTCTCGAGGATCTTCGGGAGGCCTGCCGACAGGTCGTTGTTGAGCAGCACCGTGCAGGGGTCGAAGTCCTTCAGGCCCAGGCGGCGCGGGGTGCGCAGCAGCGGCTCGTACGTGAGCGAGCTGCCGTCGGGCAGCTGCAGCTCGGTGGGCTCCGTGATGGCCGGATCGAGCGAGCCCAGGCGCACGTTCAGGCCGGCGCTGGAGAAGATGCGCACGAGCTGCTTCACGTTCATCAGGTAGAACGAGTTGCGGGTGTGGTTCTCCGGGATCAGCAGCAGGTTCTTGGCCTCGGGGCAGATCTTCTCGATGGCTGCCATCGCCGCCTGGATGGCCAGCGGCAGCATCGGCTCGGTGAGGTTGTTGAAGCCGCCCGGAAACAGGTTGGTGTCGACCGGGGCCAGCTTGTAGCCGGCGTTGCGGATGTCCACCGACGTGTAGAACGGCGGCGTGTGCTCCATCCATTCGAGCCGGAACCAGCGCTCGATCGCGGGCATCGATTCGAGCACGCGCTGCTCGAGTTCGTTGATCGGGCCGGTCAACGCGGTGACGAGATGGGGGACCATGACGGGATCCTGGGGAGGCTGAGAAAGGATTCTAAGGCGCGGTACGCTCCGGCCCAGATAGGGGCGTTGGCCCGGAATGCAAGCGACCAAGCAAAAAGGGGCTGCCCTTTCGGACAGCCCCAAGCTCTCTCGGCCAGCCGCGGCGAACCGCGGCTGAAACCCTCTCGGAAACTTACTTGGCGTAAGCGGTCTCGCCGTGGGACGAGACGTCCAGGCCTTCGCGCTCTTCTTCTTCCGTCACGCGCAGGCCGATCGTCAGATCGACCAGCTTGTAGGCGATGAAGGCGACGACGCCCGACCAGACGATCGTGACGCCCACGCCCTTGGCCTGGATCACGAACTGGTCCCACATGCCGTTGGAGCCGACGGTCATCTTGACCCAGTCGGTGACCATGCCCGGGCCGCCCAGCTTCTGGTTGTTGAAGACACCGGTCAGCAGCGCGCCGACGATGCCGCCGACACCGTGCACGCCGAACACGTCGAGCGTGTCGTCGGCCCCGAGCAGCTTCTTCAGGCCGGTCACGCCCCACAGGCAGGCGAAGCCGGCGATGGCGCCGAGCACCACGCCACCGACGATGCCGACGTTGCCGGCGGCCGGGGTGATCGCCACGAGGCCGGCGACGGCACCCGAGGCGGCGCCCAGCATCGAGGCCTTGCCCTTGTGCAGCGCTTCGCCCAGGCACCAGGCCAGCGTCGCCGCAGCGGTCGCCAGGAAGGTGTTCAGGAACGCGAGCGTCGCGGAGTCGCCGGCTTCGAGGGCCGAGCCCGCGTTGAAGCCGAACCAGCCCACCCACAGCAGCGAGGCACCGACCATCGTCAGCGTCAGCGAGTGCGGCGTGAAGGCTTCCTTGCCGTAGCCGATGCGCTTGCCGATGCAGTACGCGCCCACCAGGCCCGCGACGGCGGCGTTGATGTGCACGACGGTGCCGCCGGCGAAGTCGAGCGCGCCCCATTGCCAGATCATGCCGGCGGTGGCGTTCATCTTGTCGACGACGTCAGCGCTGGTGTAGGCGTCCGGACCTTGCCAGAACCAGACCATGTGCGCGATCGGGCAGTAGCTGAACGTGAACCAGATCACCATGAAGGCGAGCACGGCCGAGAACTTGATGCGTTCCGCGAACGAGCCCACGATCAGGCAGCAGGTGATGGCCGCGAAGGTCGCCTGGAACACCACGAAGGCGATCTCGGGGATCATCACGCCCTTGCTGAACGTGGCGGCCTTCGTGAACGTGCCGGCGTTCTGGTCGAAGATCCCGCTCAGGAACAGCCGACTGAACCCGCCGATGAACTTGTTGCCTTCCGTGAACGCCAGGCTGTAGCCGTAGACGAACCAGAGGACGACGATCAGCGAGAAGGTGACGAACACCTGCATCAGCACGGACAGCATGTTCTTGCTGCGCACCAGGCCGCCGTAGAACAGCGCCAGGGCCGGGATCGACATCATGATCACGAGGACGGTGGAGACCAGCATCCAGGTGGTGTCGCCCTTGTTGACGGTCTCGACGATCGTCGGGGTGGAGGCGGCGGCCGAGGCCGGTGCCGCGGCGGCCGGAGCCGACGCGTCGGCAGCGGGCGCGCTGGCGGTGGCCGCCGCGACGGCCGGAGCCGAGGCCGCGTCGTCTGCCGCGAACGATGTCGCGGAGAACCCGAGGACGGCGAGTCCGAGGGCGAGGGAAGCGAGAAGCTTTCTCATGGTTGCAATGCTTTCAGGAGTTGGAAGCGTGTGGCGTTTTGGAACGTGCGGGGATCGTCTGGAGCGGAGCGCGCGTTAGAGCGCGTCCTTGCCGGTCTCGCCGGTGCGGATGCGCACCACCTGCTCGAGCGGCGAGACGAAGATCTTTCCGTCACCGATCTTTCCGGTGCGGGCCGAGGTCTCGATGGCCTCGATGACCTGGTCGACGAGCGTGTCGTCGACGGCGGCTTCGATCTTCACCTTCGGAAGGAAGTCCACGACGTATTCAGCGCCGCGGTACAGCTCCGTATGTCCCTTTTGTCGACCGAAGCCCTTCACTTCGGTCACCGTGATGCCCTGCACGCCGATCGCGCTCAGGGCCTCACGCACTTCGTCGAGCTTGAAGGGCTTCACGACGGCAGTCACCATCTTCATGGTTGGAATCTCCAGGCTTGCGGGTGCTGTCGCACCCCGCTTCTTGTCGAACAAAACGACCCGGGTTGCCCCGGGCCCACGAGAGAATCGTTTCGGTGCTTCAGAACGAGTACTTCACGCCGGCGACGACGCCGGTGCGGCCGGTGAACTTGCCGGCGGACGTGACGTAGTAGCTCTTGCTGGCGTCGGTGGCGAGCACCTGCAGCGAGGCGCTGAAGCCCGAGCCGAAGTCCTTGCCCAGCGTCAGCGAGTAGTCGGAGTACGAGGCGTCGTCCGCCTTGGCGACGGAACCGGTGATGTTCTGGTAGCCCAGGTCCGGGGTCAGCGTGAAGCCGGAGCCCAGGTCGAAATTGGCGCTCAGGTCGTAGTACTGGCTGCCCTTGCTCTTGGGCAGGCCGAACAGCGGGGTGGCGCTGATCGAGACCTTGGCCGTGAACACGCCGTACGTCAGCGAGCCATAGACCTCGCCCGTGTCCGGGTTCGACAGGCCGATGTCGTGGAACTTCTGGCCGAGGTAGACGTAGGCGAGGCCGCCGACGTCATACGTCAGCGTGTCCTTGATGATGTCGCCTCTCGTGCCGCCGTACAGGTCCCATTCGACCGGCGCGCCCGTCTCGCTGACCGGCGAGAACGTGGTCTCGTCGGCCGAGGCAGCGGCGGCGCCCGCACGGTTGTACGCCACCATCGAGTCCTTGACCCAGCCGATGGTCGACAGCCACGTGCCGGCGTAGAACGCGCCATCGGCCCAGTCGACGCCGCCTTGCACGGCCGGCTTCATCTTGGTCTGCGAGATGCCGCGGTAGCGGTAGTCGGAGACCACGCCGATGTTGTAGGTGATCGGGCTGGCCGGGGGGGCTGCAGCCGATGCCGCTGCGGCCGGTGCCGCAGGCGCGTCGTCGGCGAAGGCGACGGCGGGGCCTCCGATGATGGCGAGGGCGGCAACGGTTGCAAGCGCGGATTTCTTCATCTGGTCTCTCCGATTGGTTTGGGAAAAGGTGGGTGGGTAGAGTTCTTCTTCCGGATGCCTTCAACGCAGGTTCCGTGCCACGCGGTCGAGCGAGCAGGCATCGAGAAGCGGACTCGCGGCGCGTGCGCGAGTCCGCTGGAAGATGCGGATACGTGGGAAAGAGGCCGATGCGTCGCGGGGCTCGTCGCGCTTCCGGGACGGAGGATCGTGCGGAGGCGACGGGTTTCGCAGCCCTTGACCGGATCCCGTCCCGTCGCGACTGGCAACCGTCGTCTGCACCAATAAGGTGCCAAAAAACGATGCGCGCACACAAGCGGCGCACTCCGATGGAGCGCCAGAAGGGCTGGAAACCTCGATCAGAGGCGCCGGCGGTGCGCCGGGGGCGCCCGCAGAATGAAAAGTGTCCTTTTGAGACCTTGGGAGGCCGCTTTCGCGCCTCTTTCGAAATGGGGTCATGCAATTCGCGCGCCAGAAGTACGGCGAAATGGATTAATCAACTCTGACCCTTATTATTTCAGCAGCGATCGACGTCGCTCGCAAATAAGGGTCACCACCTAGTCGTCGTCATGAGCCTGTCCGTCATCCACACCCGCGCCCTGGTCGGCCTGCATGCGCCCGAGGTGGTCGTGGAGGTGCACCTCGCGAACGGGTTGCCCAGTTTCACGTTGGTCGGCCTCGCGGATGTCGAGGTGAAGGAGGCGCGAGAGCGGGTTCGCGCCGCGCTGTCGCAGAGCGGCTTCGCGTTTCCCCACAACCGCAGGATCACGGTCAATCTCGCGCCGGCCGACCTGCCCAAGGAGTCCGGCCGATTCGACCTGCCGATCGCGCTGGGCGTGCTGGCGGCGCAAGGCCTGCTCGACGCGAAGAAGCTCGATGGCTGTGAATTCGCCGGCGAGCTGTCCCTGGCGGGCGAGCTTCGCCCGGTGCGCGGCGCGCTCGCGCTGGCGCTGGCCGTGCGCGAGAGCGGTTGCGCGCGGCGTCTGGTGCTGCCGGCCCAGAGCGCGGCCGAGGCGGCGCGGGTGGAGGGCGTCGACATCCGCGCCGCGCGCCATCTGGTCGACGTCGTGCAGGCCTTCCTCCCGGGCGATGGCGACGCCCCCGGCACCCGGGAGCTGCCGAGGCCGTCCCGCGAGGACGAGCTGGTGGCGCCGCCGTTGGCCGACCTGGTCGACGTCAAGGGTCAGGCGACGGCACGGCGCGCGCTGGAAGTGGCCGCCGCCGGCGGCCATGGCCTGCTGCTGATCGGCCCGCCGGGCGCCGGCAAGTCGATGCTCGCCGAGCGCCTGGCCGGGCTGCTGCCGCCGATGACGCCGGCGGAGGCGCTGGCCAGCGCGGCGCTGTTGAGCGTCTCCTCGCAGGGGCTCGACGTGCGACGTTTCGGGCAGCGGCCCGTCAGGTCGCCGCACCACAGTGCCAGCGCGGTGGCCCTGGTGGGCGGCGGCTCGCCGCCGCGCCCGGGCGAGATCTCGCTGGCCCACGCCGGCGTGCTCTTCCTCGACGAGTTGACGGAATTCCCGCGCAGCGCCCTGGAGGCCTTGCGCGAGCCGCTGGAGACCGGGCACATCACGATCTCGCGCGCCGCGTACCAGGCCTTGTACCCCGCCAGGTTCCAGCTCGTGGCGGCGATGAATCCCTGCCCCTGCGGCTGGCTGGGCGCGTCGGTCGCCGGACGCCAGTGCGTCTGCAGCGGCGAGGCGGTCCGGCGCTACCAGGCGCGACTGTCCGGGCCGCTGCTCGATCGCATCGACATGCAGATCGAGGTGCCCGCGCTTCGTCCGGCCGAACTGCTGGCCCCGGTTGCGGGAGGGGCCCGCGGATCGCCGGCGGCCCCGCCCGAATCGTCGGCGACCGTGGCCGCGCGCGTCCGGCTGGCGCGCGATCGCCAGTCGGCGCGCCAGGGCCTGCCCAATGCGCTGCTGACCGCCGCCGGGCTCGAGACGGGATTGCCGCGCGCCGAGTCGTCGCGGGCCTTGCTGGAGCAGGTGGCCGATCGCCTCGGCTGGTCGGCGCGCAGCCTGCATCGCGTCACGAAGGTGGCGATGACGGTGGCCGATCTCGCCGGCGCGAGCGAAGTGGCGTCATCGCACATGGCCGAAGCCGTCCAATATCGGCGCGGCCTGCCGGGCGGTTAGGGTCGGAATCGCGGCAGGACTTGGGGGACTGGGCGCAGCCGGGCGTCGACCGTGCATTTGTACCGGGTTCCCCCATGAGGGTGAATTGCGGACCCGAGGTGACGGCTCGTATCATGCGGCACCGAAGCCCAAAGAAGGCCTCCGCACTGCCCCGTCTGCGTGGCGGCCGCGGCGCGCGAGATATGCGTTCGACGGAGTTGCGGCCGCAGGACGGGCGCAAACAGGTGATTGGTGCGGTGGGATCCCACAGGATCCGTGCCGAATATGGAGGAGATGCCCGAATGAGTGAAACCGCGTTGCAGTATTCGACGAGCCCGGTGAACCCGATGCCCACGCGGCCCGCGACGTTCGCCGAACTTCTGACCGCGGTGCGAGCGCTCGCCAAGGCGGTCTCCGCGGTTCATGCACCCTCCGTGGACAAGGACGCGCGCTTTCCGCACGAGAGCCTGCAGGCGCTGAAAGACGTCGGCGCGTTGTCTGCGGCGGTACCGCGCGAACTGGGCGGCCTGGGCTGCTCGATGCGCGAACTGGCCCAGCTCTGTTCTGCCGTCTCGGGCGCGTGTGGCTCCAGCGGCATGGTGCTGGCCATGCACTACATCCAGATCGCCTGCCTGGCGCGCCATGGCGCCGGCACGCCGTTCTTCGACAACTACCTGCGCGACCTCGTGCAGCATCAATGGCTCATCGCCTCGATGACCTCCGAGGTCGGCACCTTCGGCGAGACGCGCACCAGCGTGTGCGCCGTGCAGCGCGACGGTGACCGCTTCACGCTCGACAAGGACGCCACCACGGGCTCCTATTGCGGACATGCCGACGCCATCCTGGTGACCTGCCGACGCGACGCCGATGCGCCGCCCAGCGACCAGGTGCTGGTGCTGGTGCGCAAGCAGGACTACAAGATCACGCAGACGACCACCTGGGACACGATGGGCATGCGCGGTACCTGCAGCCCGGGCTTCAGGCTCGAGTCGCGCGGAGCGGTCGAGCAGATCGTCCCCGGCTCGTTCGCGGACAGCTCGGCGCAGTCGATGGTGCCGTATTCGCACATCCTGTGGGCGGCGCTGTGGTGGGGCATCGCGGGCGACGCTTTCGGCAAGGCAGCCGCCTTCGTGCGCCAGAGCGCGCGCAAGGCGGCCGGCACGGTTCCGGCCAACGCGGGCCGCCTGGCGGAGGCGTCCATGGAACTGCAGGTGCAGCGGCACAACTGGGTCACGCTGGCCACGGAGTTCGACGCGATCGACAGCCGGCCCGGCGGCCGCCAGGAACTGCTGGCCATGGGCTGGGCGCTGAAGATGAACCACCTGAAGATCAGCGCCTCCGAGGCGACGCCGAAGGCCGTGCACAGCGCGCTGCAGATCATCGGCATCCTCGCCTACAAGAACGACAGCCCCTACAGCCTCGGTCGCCACTATCGCGACGCGCTGTCGGGCGCCCTGATGATCTCCAACGATCGAATCGCGGCCAAGAGCGCCTCCATGCTCATGGTTCTGAAGGACGACTGAAATACCATGGAAGAAACTGTTTACGACATCGAAGGTTTCCATGACGGCCTCGTGCGCCACGGGCTGATCGTGCCCGCGGGCGTGCAAGGCGTGTTCGGTCGTGGTGCCGTGTTCGAGGACGTGCTCGCGCGCTTCAACGACCTGGTGACCGAGATCGGCCGCGACGACGGCGCCGACGTGCTGGCCTTCCCGCCGGTGATCGACCGGACCATCCTCGAGAAGGTGCACTACCTCGACTCGTTTCCCCACCTTTGTGGCGCGGTGCACAGCTTCTTCGGCAACGCGATCGGCGCGCTCGCGCTGGCCGAGCGGGCGAAGGAAGGCGGCAACTGGGGCGAACTGCTGGGCCAGACCGGCGTGGTGATGAACCCCGCCGCCTGCTATCCGGTCTATCCGATGCTGTCGGGCACGCTGCCCGAGGGCGGCCGGCTCATCACGATGACCAACTGGGTCTTCCGCCACGAGCCGTCGCCGGAGCCCACCCGCATGCAATCGTTCCGGGTGCGCGAATGGGTCAAGGCGGGCACGCCGGACCAGGTCGTCGAGTGGCGCGACATGTGGCTGCAGCGCGGCCTGACGCTGCTGCGGTCGCTGGGCCTGCCGGCCGAGTCCGACGTGGCGACCGATCCGTTCTTCGGTCGCGGCGGCAAGTTCCTCGCGCAGGCGCAGAAGGCGCAGAAGCTGAAGTTCGAGGTGCTGGTGCCGGTGATCTCGCGCGAGAACCCGACGGCGGTGTGCTCCTTCAACTTCCACCAGGATCATTTCTCGTCCACGTTCGGCATTCACACGGCCGACGGAGAGATGGCCAACACGGCCTGCCTGGGCTTCGGCCTGGAGCGCGTGACGATGGCGCTGTTCAAGGCGCACGGCTTCGTGCCGGCCGAGTGGCCGCAGGAAGTCCGCGCGCGCCTGTGGGGCTGAGCGCCCATGCGCAGCCCGAGCATGGCCGGCGGCCGCTGGTCCGCGCGCCCTGATTTCTCGCCGGCCTCGCTGCAGGGGTGCACCCTGCATGCCGAGGCCCGCATGTGGCAGGAGAAGAACTGCTACGCCGACATCTGGATCAGCGTGCTGCAGGCCGCCGGGCTCGAGCCGCACGCGTGCCTCGGCCACGTGCTGACGGCAGATTTCGACGACGACCAATGGACGTTCTTCAAGCCCTCGCACGATGACCTGTACGAGCTGTACGGCATCGAGGTGCAGGAGCTCACGGTCTGGCGGCCCTTGCTGGAGCATGCGGCCGAGCAGCTGAAGGCGGGCCGCCTCATCAGCACCGAGTCCGACGCGTGGTGGCTGCCCGACACCGCGGGCACCGACTACCGGCGCCAGCACACCAAGACCACCATCGTGCTCAACGACCTGGATCTGGACGCTCGCCGGCTCGGCTATTTCCACAACACGGGCTATCACTTCCTCGAAGGCGAGGACTTCGAGCGCACGTTCCGCGTCGGCGAACCGCCCGATCCGGCGTTCATGCCCCTGTTCGCCGAACTCGTGAAGCTCGATCGACTGCGGCAGCGTCCGGCGTCCGAACTGCGCGCGATCGCGCGCGCGCGATTGCGCACGCACGTCGAGCGGCGGCCCGCATCCAATCCATTCCTCCGGTTCCGCGATCGCTTCGTGAGCGAGCTGCCGCACCTGCAGGAACGGGGGCTCGATTACTACCACGCCTGGGCGTTCGCCAACACGCGGCAGGCAGGTGCGGCGTTCGAGGTGGCTGCGCAGCACCTGCGCTGGCTCGATGCCGAGCCGCAGGCGGGTCTCGCGGACGCGGCGGCCGTGTTCGAGCAGATCGCGGCCCAGATGAAGTCGTTCATCCTCAAGGGCGCGCGGCTGGTCCGCTCCGGCAAGCCCGCCGACGACACCGATCTGCTGGTTCAGGCGGCCGACCGCTGGCAAGCCGGCATGCAGGCGCTCGCGAGCGCCTGAGCGTCGGCCAGGGTGGCGCGAGCAGGCATCGGACATCTCTCTCTCGCCGCCGCGTGCGACGGGCGGGCGCGTGCGCGCTGGATCGCTGCTTCAGCGAACGCGCGTCTTGAGCGCCAGAAAGCGCTGCTCGAACAGGTGATAGGAGAGGAAGGCCAGGACAAGGCTGCCGGCGAGGCCGACGCCGAAGTAGGCGAGGTTGGCGGCGGTCGAGTGCAGCACGTCATTGCCCAGGAATTGCATCAGCGGGGCGCTGATGGCCTGCTTCAGCGGCATGTGGATGATGTAGATGCCGTAGCTGTAGCGGGCCAGCACCCGCAGGGGCGCGGTGCGCCACAGCCTGGTGCCCCATTGCGCGTCGCCCGCCAGGTCGCAGCAGACGAGCGCCAGCACCAGCGACGAAAAGCTGATGGCCAGCAGCGAGTAGCCCAGCGTCTGCAGGGCGAACGTGATGTGCGACAGGCCATGGAAGCCCGCGATGCAGCCGATGAACACGACGGTGGCGGCCGCCAGCCATCGGCGCCGGTGCGCGACGAGCTTCGGCGCAAGCTCCGGCATGCGCAGCGCGGCGGCCACGCAACCGCCCAGCGCCAGGGCATCCATGCGGCAGGGCGTCCAGAGGTAGACCATGTCCGCGGTGCCTCCCGCGAGCAGGATGCCGGCGCGCACGGCGGGCGCCAGCAGCGCCAGCGCCAGGCCCCAGCGCAGGACCGTCTGCGGACTGCGGCGCCATGTCAGCAGCGGCCACAACAGGTAGAACTGCTCCTCCACTGCCAGCGACCAGAAGTGCGGAAAGGTGTGGCCCGCCATGTCGAAGGGCTGGACCCAGTTCGACAGGTAGGCCCACAGCCAGAACTGCTGCGGCTGGTCGGCCCGCACCGTTGCGGGCACGAAGCCGACCAGCGGCAGGACGACGAAGGCGACCAGCAGCACCGCGTAGTAGAGCGGCGCGATGCGCAGCGTTCGGCGCAGGTAGAAACGACGGAAATGACCGGGTTCGTGCTGAGTGTCCAGCAGGATCCCGGTGATCAGGAAACCGCTCAGGACGAAGAACAGAGTCACGCCGATCCAGCCGCCGCCGGTGAATGCTTGGAGGATGCGACCCACGACGCCCGACAGGCGCGCGTCGTAGATCTGGAAGTTGTGAAGCACCACCAACAGGATGGCCAGGCCGCGCACGCCATCCAGCGCGGGGTAGTGGGCGCCACGCAGGGCAGGCTGGGCACTGGACATGTTGGAGCGGGGCAGGACTCGGCGCAGGCCGGCCTCGAGGGCGCACGGCTGGTCGCGGGTCCGGTGGGCAATCCACGCGGAAGCGCGCAATGACGTGCAGGTTGGTGATTGACGCGATGATATCGTTTGCGGACCATACGGCACTCATGATCATCCGATGCTGCCCATGACCACCGACTCCCGCGCTCGCCCGTTCCCGACCTCTGCCGGCCCGCGCGGACTGCGCCTGGGCCTGGACATGGTCAGCGTCGAGGACGTGCAGGCATCCATCGACGAATTCGGGCAACGCTTCGTGAGCCGGCTGTTCTCGGCCGCCGAACAGGCCGATGCCGTCGCTGTGCCCGCGCGGCAGGCCGAACGGCTGGCCGCCCGGTTCGCCGCCAAGGAAGCAGCCATCAAGGCCTTCGACCTGTCCGCGGCGGGCGTCTCCTGGCGCGAACTCGAAGTGCGTTGTGACGGCCAAGGCGTCCGACTGCACCTGCATGGCCGGGCCGCCGTGCTCGCCGGCGTGCGAGAGGCCGCGCTCAGCTTCAGTCATCGACGCGGCCATGCGGTCGCGATCGTGCTGGCGTGAGCCGAATGATTTCACGCGCCCGGGAACATCGAATCGATCCCCTGCCTGAAATCGCCGTTCCTTGGGCCAGAATCGGCGGTTGCCGCCGCGGCCCATTCTTTGGTTTTCTTCCTTCCTGTTCACGGAGCCATCCATGTCATCGCCCCTTGTCAACGCCGACCTCTTCGAGCCTCGCGTTCGCGCCGTTCTCGCTCAACACGCCCGCCTGGCCGGCGACGTGTCGAGCATGGACGCGCAGGCCGACCTCTACCAGGCCGGCATGACCTCGCACGCCAGCGTGAACGTGATGCTCGCGCTCGAAGGCGAGTTCGATGTGGAGTTCCCTGACGAGATGCTCAATCGCAACGCGTTCGCGAGCATCCAGGCGATCTGCCAGGCGGTGGCTTCCATCGGCGGCAAGGCCTGACCTCACCGATGCAAGACAGGCTGCTCGCGGCGTCGGCTTCGAGGCGCATGGCGCTCGATGGCGGATGGGCGATCTGCCGTACTGCCGCCGGCACGGTGGGCGATCCGCAGCAACTGCAGCTCGCCGAGGCGCTTCCATGGCGCGAGATCGGGCCGGCGTCCACCGTGGCCCGGGCCCTGCGGACGCTGGGCTGCCTCGATGACGAAGCCTCGCGGCTCGACGCCGACGACTGGTGGTTCCGGCTGCGCTTCGACGCCGGGGCGGTGCCTGCGGGTGCGCGCCGCTGGTTGCACTTCGGTGGACTCGCGACGCTGGCCCAGGTCTGGTTGAACGGCGAGCCTTTGCTGGCCAGCAGCAACATGCACCTGGCCCACGACTGCGAAGTGCCGGTGTTGCGACCCGAAGGCAACGAACTGCTGCTGCGCTGCGCGTCGCTGGATCAGGCCCTGGGCCAGCGACGGCCGCGGCCGCGCTGGCGCACGCCGATGGTGGCGCACCAGCAACTGCGCTGGATCCGCACCACGCTGCTCGGACGCACGCCCGGCTGGTCTCCGCCCTGGCCGGCGGTCGGGCCCTGGCGTGGCATCGAGCTGCTCGATTTCCACGCCACGGTCGTGCGCGGCCTGCGGCTGTCCAGCCGCGTCGTGGCTGGCCGCGGCGAGTTGGCGGTGCGATTGACGCTGGACGCGGCGTCGACGCCTTCCGCCGGCGGGCTCCGCCTCGAACTGGAACGTGACGGGCGGGTGCATGCCGTCGGACTGGTGGCCACGACGCAGGCAGGCGAGTTTGCCGGCACGCTCGTCGTGCCCGACGTCGCCCTGTGGTGGCCGCACACGCATGGCGAGCCGTCGTTGTATGCGGCGCGACTGCTGCTGCCCTCGGCGAGCGAAGCCGGGGGCCTGACCGTGCCGCTCTCGCCGGTCGGCTTCAGGACGATCACTCTCGATGCAGCGGACGGTGGCTTCGCGCTGTCCGTGAACGGCGTGTCGGTGTTCTGCCGCGGCGCGAACTGGACGCCGCCGGATGCGGCCGGCCTGGAGGCCGATGCCGCGACCTGCGACGCCGTGCTGCGACGAGTGCGCGACGCCGGCCTGAACATGCTGCGCGTCAACGGCGCGACGGTCTACGAGTCCGATCATTTCCACGACGCCTGCGATCGGCTCGGCCTGCTGCTGTGGCAGGACTTCATGTTCGCCAACATGGACTACCCGCTCGACGACCCGCGGTTCGCCGAGGCGGCACGCGACGAGGCGGTGCAGCAGCTTGCGCGCTGGCAGGCGCGGCCTTCGATCGCCGTGCTGTGCGGCAACAGCGAAGCCAGCCAGCAGGCGGCGATGTGGGGAGCGCCGCGCGGCCAGTGGCTGGCGTCGTGGTTCGAGCACGACCTGGCCGCCCTGTGCGCGCACTGGTGCGCGGACGTGCCGTACTGGCCGTCGAGCGCGCATGGCGGCGCGTTCCCGCACCAGAACGATTGCGGCACGACCTCGTACTACGGGGTGGGGGCCTACCAGCGGCCGCTGGCCGACGCGCGGCTCAGCGGCGTGAGGTTCGCGAGCGAGTGCCTGGCGCTGGCCAACGTGCCGTCGGAGGCGGCGCTCGCGCGCATGCCAGGCGGCACGGCGGTACGCGTGCACCAGGCCACCTGGCGCGAACGGGCGCCACGCGACCTGGGCGCCGGCTGGGATTTCGACGACGTGCGCGACCATTACCTGCGCAGGCTGTTCGGCGTCGAGCCCGCGGCGGTGCGGGCGCGCGACCATGAACGCTACCTGGCCCTGAGCCGCGCGGTCAGTGCCGAGATGATGCGAGCCACCTTCGCCGAGTGGCGGCGGCCGGGGTCGAGCTGCCGCGGCGCGCTGGTGCTGTTCCTTCACGACCTGTGGGCCGGCGCGGGCTGGGGCCTGCTCGACGAGCTGGGACGACCGAAGGCCGCGTTCCACGGCCTGCGCGAGGCGTCCGCGCCGCAGGCAGTGTTCCTGAGCGACGAAGGCACCAACGGGCTGGTCGTGCATCTGCTCAACGAACGGCCCGAGTCCTTGCAGGCCGAGGTCGAACTGGCGTTGTACCGCGGCGACGGCCACCGCATCGAGCAGGTCGCGCAGTCCGTGGCGCTGCCTGCGCATGGCGGGGTGTCGCTCGCGGCCGCGCAGTGGTTCGACCGCTGGTTCGATCTCAACGACGCCTACGGCTTCGGTCCCCCGGCCCATGCGCTGGTGGTCGCGACGCTGCGCGAGGCGTCGGGCAGGATGCTGGGCCAGGCGTTCCACGTGATGGGCGAGCTGCCGGCCGAGCGCGATCCGGCGGTGCTGCCACAGGGCGTGTTCAAGGTGTCCGAGGGGGGCATCGTGGACGTGACGCTGCGCAGCGATCGCTTCGCCGCCTCCGTGCACTTCGACGTCCCCGGTTTCGAGGCGGAGGCGGCGTACTTCCATCTCGCCCCCGGCGTGGAGCGCGTGGTGCGTTTCGTGGCGACCTCGACACCTGCGCAGGCCTTCGGTGGCCGCGTGACAGCCCTCAACGGCATCTATCCCGGCGTGTTGAAGCCGGCGTCCTGAGACGGGCGGTTCGGGCGCCAGGACGTTGCCCGGGACCCTGTCGAGCGGGAAGTCCGCAGCATCCCGTTCGAACCATGAAGGATGCCTCCAACTTGCCCTCGTCATGAGCCTGCTCGCCGGGTGGCCGTTGTTCTCGGGCCATAGAATGCAACCCTGATGGTCAAGTCGCGCACTGAGGCTTTGCGAATCGAGCGGCTGGCTCTGGTACTGTCCGTGATTGAAGCACTGCGATGACCTGCCGAATACCCCCGAGGGTCTGGATTCCGCGAGCGAGTCGGCGGAGCTGCCGGCAAGGCCGAGAACAGGTTGGCGAGGGCGCATGCCCATCAGTGGGAAGGTCTGCAGCCGGGTGGCTGCGGAATGGACGATAACTGGAGCCCAAGAGCGATGGCGCCTATGCAGCCTCGCGCAGGAACCGAACTGGTCCTGGCGCGCGATGAACAACAGATGCAGGTCGTGACCCCGATGTCGGACTCGACGGAAGAGGAAGGGTCGACGATATCTGTGGCGCAGGTGCTGGCGATCCTGAAGGCCTACTGGAAGGTGTCGCTGGTCCTGTTTCTCGTGGTCGTGGTGGGGGCGGCGGTCGTCACCAAGCTGATGGCCAAGACCTACACGGCGACAGCCACCTTGCTGACGAGCTTCGACTCGACCGATCCGCTCGCGACGCGCGAGCCATCGGAGGGCTACGCCATGTATGCGAGCTCGTTCCTGCCGACGCAGATCGAGCTGATGCAGAGTCCGGAGGTGCTGGACGAGGTGATCGTGAAGCTGAACCTGACGGCGCTGCCGGAGTTCGCGGGCGGCAACCGGGGAGGCGAGGCGACCCTGCGCGATTGGGTTGAGACCCGGCTGCGCGGCAAGATCATGATCTATCCGGGGATGTCCGGCAGCCAGTTCCTGTACGTGGCGGCATCGGCTTCCCGCAATGACCTGGCGGCCGACATCGCCAACGGGATCGTCGATGTCTACGTCAACCAGCTGCACGCGAACGCGAACGTGCCGTCGATGGAGCGCGCGGCGCGGTATTCCGAGGAACTGGAGGATCTGAAGAAGAAGGTGCAGCAGGCCCAGGACGCCTTCACGCGGTTCCGCACGACTGCCGGGTCGGTCGACATCGACGCCAAGAATGACGTCGAGTCCGACCTGCTGAGTACGCTGGAGCATCGCCTGCTCGACGCGCGTACCGCGCTGCAGTCGAGCCAGGCACGGGCGGGGGAACGCACCGAGCCGACTAGCGCGTTCCTCGCCTCTTCGACGGTGGCGGGCTTGCGCGAGGAGGGGTCGAAGCTGGCGGCGCATATGGCGCAGCTGCGCGCGAGCCTGGGGCCCAATCATCCGGAGGTCCTGGCGCTGCAGTCGCAGATCGAGTCCAACAAGGCTGCGCTGGCGGCGGCGATGTCCACTTACTCGCGGGCAAATTCGTCGGACGTGGCGATCTCCGGCACCGAGGTGGCATCGCTGGAGAAGGCCGTGGCGATGCAGCGCGAGAAGGTGCTGCAGTCGCGGCTGCGGCACGATGAAGCGGCCAAGTACGAGCTGGAGCTGGAGTCGGCGCAGGCGGTCTACAAGCGCGCGCTCGACGGCTACGACCAGACGAAGTTCGCGGCCGCACGCCAGTCGCCGAACGTGCGCATCGCCACGCGCGCGCGGCCGCCGGTCAAGGCGGATCATCCCAACCCGATCAAGAACATGGCGATGGGCGTCGGAATGGGCCTGGCGCTCGGGCTGCTGGTGCCTTTCGGGCTGGAACTGCCCCGGCGCAAGATCCGGTGCCGCAATGACCTGGAGGGACCGCTGGGCATTCCTGTCCTGGCCGAATTGAGCTCCCTGGGCGTATCAGCAGCAAGGCAGGCATCGTGAGCGGCAACGAAAGTCAATTCTTCAACGACGCCCTGGATCCCTTGTCCGGACTGGCGCGCGAGCCGCATGCCAGTGGTTGGTACAGGGCCGACGCCACCCGGCCTGCGGCGCCCGAGGCCGAGGCGGCCAAGCCCGCCGCGTATCCCATCGCACTGCTTTCGCCCTTGCGTCCGGGCAGGGAGCTGTTGTTTGCACGCTCGCAGGACGAGGGCCGCAGTGAACAGATCCGCAAGCTGCGCACCGAACTTCTGCTCCGCGCCCGTACCGACAAGGGCGGCGCCCTGACGCTGGCCATCGTCGGAGCCGGCTCCGGCGAGGGACGCTCGTTGCTGGCCGCCGAGCTGGCGCTGGCATTCGCCTACCTGAACCGCCCGACGCTGCTGATCGATGCGGATCTGCGCACCCCCCGCCAGCATGTGCTGTTCGGCATGGACTCGCCTGGAACGGGCCTGATCCAGGCGATCATGCTTCGCGATTCGCCGGGCCTGCACAGCGTCGAGGGCTTCCCGCCGCTGGCCGTTCTGACAGCCGGCGATCGCAGCGTGGAGAATCCCAACGAGTTGCTGTCGGGCGGCCAGTTCCAGCGGCTCATCGCGGCGCTGCGTCTTCGGTTCAGCTGCATCATCGTCGACACGCCGCGTTTCGGTGACTACTCGGACGCGCAGATCGTGTCCGCCGTCCTGGGCAACGTCCTGTGCGTGCACCGCGCCGGCGCCAGCACCTTCCGCGGCACCCGGGACATGCTGCGCGACCTCACCTCGTCGCGCGCCACGATCGTCGGCTCCGTCCTCAACCACTTCTGAGCCATGACAGGACAACCCGATCTCGCCACGCCAGAGCCGACGGCCGCGTCCCTCACGGTCGATGCACTGGATCTCGAGCAGTTCGTCCAGGTCGCGACCCACTACGGGAAGGACGAGCTCGGCTTTGTCGTCACGCCCAACGTCGACCACATGATTCGGCATCGCGAAAGCCGCGAGTTTCGTGACTACTACGCCGAGGCGGCCTACGTCCTCCTCGACAGTCAATTCGCCGCGTCGCTGATGCGTTTCCGCTACGGCGTGGTCATCCCCGTGTGCAAGGGCAGCGACCTGACCGACGCGCTGTTCAACCGCGTCATCAAGCCCGACGATGTCATCGTGCTGATCGGTACATCTGCCGAGCAGGCGGACGCCCTGCGTCAGCGCTTCGGCTTGAGAAACCTGCTGCACCACAATCCACCGATGGGCTTCGCGGAGGATCCGCAGGCCGTGGAAGCGGTACTGGCCTTCATCGAGAATGTCTCGTCGTTCAGGTTTTGCCTGATGGCGGTCGGGTCTCCCCGGCAGGAAATGGTGGCGCAGAAGCTTGTGCAGCGCGGGCGTGCCCGGGGCATGGTCCTGTGCATCGGCGCGGCGATCAACTTCCTGACCGGTGGCGAACAGCGGGCGCCGCAGTGGATGCAGCGCACGGGACTCGAGTGGTTGTATCGCCTGCTTCAGGACCCGAGGCGCCTCGCGTATCGATACCTTGTTCGAGGCCCGCGATTCTTTGCGCAGTTGAGCAAGGACCGATTGGCCGTGCGCCACCGTTGACCTGCGCCGGTTCGCCCGCCGCGGCCGGCCTTGGCGTCAACGTGCTTGCGGCGGCAGTGCCGACAGCGCGTCCAGCGGCGCCTTGAAGGCCGAGGCATTCAACGCCACGGCCGGCGCAGGCGATCCCGCCAGCACCTTGAACAGCATCTGTTCCAGTTGCTGCCGATGTCCGAGTTGCGTGAACTCGTGATCTGCGCCGTCGATGTGCTCGATCTGCAGCGTGCCGGCCCGGATCAGGCGCTTGACCACGCTCCCGGCGGAAGCGCGCAGAAGCGCCTCGCCCGGGTCGCCCGAGGCGAAGATGAAGTGCAATCTCGTCTTGCGGTCGGCCAGTTCCAGAAGGTCACGTCCGAGGTCGTCCTTGAGCGGCAGGCCCAGGCGGCGACCCACGTCACGCAGGCCATGCTGAATGATCGTGACCGGCCGACGCCACAACACCTTTGCTGCGTAGGCGATCTTGTGCGGATTGCGCAGCACATCGAGCCAGCGCGATGCCTGCAGGAAGTGGCGTCGATAGTTGCGGGCCGCGTAAGCCATCAGGGCTTCCGACGAGTTGCTGTTGAGGCTCATGCCGGGCTTCCAGAAGAACACCAGCTGGTTGATGAGCACCAGGGCGCTGACGGGCGTCTGCGCCACCGCGGCCTTGAGGGCGTTGTACGAGCCCGAGCAGTAGCCGACCAGGCCGATGTCCGCGATGCCCAGCACGTCGCGCACGTACCGCACGGCCGTATCCACGTCCCGCACGGCCTCGGGCGAATAGACGACGTCCTCCTGGCAGCCGGGCCGGGCCGGACTGTCGCCGACCCCGGAAATGTCCAGTCGCAGCACCACCAGCCCGTTGGCGGCCAGTTGCCGAGCCAGGCTGACGTACATCCTGCCCTGGCCGATGCGCCGGTCCGCGCCAGCCGGCAGCAACACGACCGCGCGCGTGGGCGCGAAGTGGCCAGGCCGGCGCGGCGGCAGGGTCAAGATGCCCTGGAGCCCGATGGCCGAGTCGACCATGCAGGACTTCTCGGTGATGGTCAGCTCGCCGGCCTGCCCGGCGGCCAGTTGCAAGACATCGTCGGCCTCGGTGGCGCGGGAAGGCGGGGACTGCCGGCGCGCAGCGTCTCGCTCCTGTTGCGCGGCGCGCACCCGGATCCAGTCCACGGTGTCTCGAATGGCTTGTGCGGGCAGAACGCTCTCGTAGGTGGGTGCCATCAGGCCGTCGTAGCCCACGAACGGGCGACAGTCCACCTGCGCGCCCAGCGTGCGCAAATGTTGCACCCAAGCCGATGCGCTGCCCGGCCGGTCGTCGCGCTCCAGTACCAGGATCTCCGCCGCCAAGGGCGTGGCGATCGCCGTCAGATCCATCCGCCCGAGCTCGACCACTGCCTGCTCGGAAAAGGCGTGGCTGCCGGACTCGAGTCCTGCTGCGCCCGACGGCCCTTCGGCCTGTGCCGCGCGCATGCCGAAGGCGCGTTGCTCCCGGAGCCAGGCCCGGCCCTTGACCGCGGGAGCCAGCGCGACGATGCCCGCCACGTCGGTACGGTTGCGCAGGGCTTCGCCGGCCAGTATCACGCCGACGTCCAGCCCGATCACGCACACTTTCGTGACCTCGCAAGCCTTCTTCAACGCATCGATGGCATCGCCGATCGATGCCACCCAGGCGCCGGGATGGGCCAGGTCGCCGTTGCCGCCAGTACCGCCGGCGGGCGTCGACGAATCGCCGGTGCCCGGGTAGTCGAAGCGCAATACGGGGATTCCGGCTTCGGCCAGATCCATCGCCAGGTGCCGCATCGTGCGATGCGAGGAGACTTCTCTCCTCCCCAGGGTAGTGCACTGCACCACCGCCAAGGCGGGGGCCTGGGCGCCATCCGGCGCGCCGTGCAACCAGCCGAAGCTTTGTCCATTGGGCGGGCCGAAGTACAACGCGCGAGGATCGACGCCAGGCTTGGCGCCAACACGTGTCTGTGCAGCGGGCTCGGTCTGGATACGGGGGTCGAAATCTCTTGTGATCACGTTGAATCAGTCTGGCGCAAGCAGATCTCGCTCATTTCCGGCGCGTTTCAGGCGCAGCCTTCAGAGAAGGCCGAAGTGCCCGACTGCAGGATCCATCCGTCTACATCGTCCGGCTCGGGTCTGCAATCCATAGCCGTATTGTTGGTCAATTGAGAGATCGCTGCGGTCCCTCTTAAGGGGGGCGGACGCGTCCGACTTGCCCGCGTATCTGATTGTTACCTGAATTTCAGTCCTGACAACGGCGCACATGCGTTCCTAGGGAACATCCCACACTTCCTGTTGCCTCGAGTGTGATCTATGTCGCTTTGACGGGGCAAGCGCGTCCCGCGATGGCAGAATTGGTCGGGCAGGCAAAGAACTTGCTCTTCCCATTTTCCCTTCCTCCTGATGTGGTGTGCTCATGACATTGTTTGGCGTGCCCCTGATTCTTCGATCCAAGCGTTGGCTTGGCGTCCTGGCCGGCGCGCTGCTGCTGCTGCTGGGTACGACGGCGATGGCCGCCACCGTCACGGCATCCGCTGCCCCGAGCGCGCCCTCCGGCGCCTCCCGCGAATACGTGTTGTCGCCGGACGATGTCGTCCACGTCGCCGTGTTCCAGAATCCCGACCTGACCCTGGACGTGGTCGTGGACGAGCGGGGCTACATTGCCTACCCGCTCATCGGCAGCGTCCACGTCGGCGGCGCCAGCGTCGTCGACGCGGAGAGGGTCATCGCGAAGGCTCTGCATGATGGCGGCTTCCTGGTGTCGCCCCAGGTGCGCGTGACGCTCGTCCAGGTGAAGGGCAGCCTCGTCACGGTGCTCGGCCACGTCGCGCGTCCCGGTCGCTATTCGCTCGATTCCGCCGACCTGCGGGTCTCCGACATGATCGCCCTGGCCGGGGGCATCAACCCCGATGGCGCGGACATCCTGGTGCTCACCGGCAACCGCAACGGAAAGCCCATGCGTCGCGAGATCAATGTCCGTTCCATCGGACAGGCCGACGCGGTTTCCGAGAACGTGCTCGTGCAGTCTGGCGACCTGATGTTCGTGGATCGCGCCCCGATGTTTTTCATCTACGGCGAGGTGCAGAAGCCCGGCGCCTACCGGCTGGAGAACGACATGACGGTCATGCAGGCGCTGGCCACCGGGGGTGGGCTGACGCCCAAGGGCACGCAGCGTGGCCTGACCATCCACCGCAAGTCCCCGGACGGGAAGATCGAGATCTTCCAGCCGAAGCTGGACGACATCATTCGTGTCAACGACGTGCTCCAGATCCAGGAAAGCCTCTTCTGAGCGTGCGCCATCTCCCTTGGCTGGCGGGCTGCGCCAGCCGGCGGCCAGTTGGAATCGAGCCGATAGCCCTCCAGGTTGCATTCACCTGGATCGGCGCGAGCCGCGGTTCCAATTTCATCTAAGGCCTGCCTGTGTTCAAGAAGCATGCCCTCCTTGTCCGGATGTTCAGCAGCACGGTGGCCAATCAGGTCCTGCTGTCCGCGAGCAACCTGCTGGTCGGACTGATCCTCATCCGCAGCACCGCGGATGTGCAGTACGGCTACTACGTCCTGATATTCAATTCGATCCTGCTGCTCAATTCGCTGCAAGGCGCTTTCATCTCGCCGCCGCTGGCCATCCGGCTTGCGAAGGCAAGCGCTGCGCAGGCGGCGAGCCTGGTTGGCGGAATCTTCCGGGCGCAGAACCGGGTGCTGATCCGGGCGGTCGCCGTGGCCCTGCTGCTGCTGGCCGCGCTGTGGCTGGCCCGATTGATCGACGTCGAACTGGCGCTGCTCCTGCTCGCCGGGCTGCTTGCCATCAGCGCGGCCCTGTTGCGGGAGTTCTTCCGCATGGTGTTCTTCGTCAGCCGGCAGCCGGTGGTGGTGATCCGGTCGGACGTGGTCTTCGTGGTCGGGCAACTGGCGGGCGTGTGGCTTGCGACGAAAACACGCATGCCCGCCGTGCTGGCGCTGGTCGCCTTTGCCTTGGCAGCCGTGGTCGCGTCGGGGATGCTCTGGCGCACGCTCAGGTCTCGAGGCGGCCTGGACCGAACGGCGTCGCCGGATGTCTGGCGTCAGATCGCGGGGACGGGGGCCTGGTCTGCCGCAGGGGCCGGCTCGCACTGGGCATTCAGCCAGGGCTACAACTACGTCGTGGCCAGCGTGGTCGACGTTGCCGCCGTTTCGGCCCTGGCGGCCACCCGCCTGCTGATGATGCCCATCAACCTGCTGTCCTCGGGCGTGGCGCCGCTGCTGATCCCTTTCGGCCTCGAGTGGATGCATTCGCACGGCCGGGCGGCCGTCCTGCGGCGATCCGTCGCCATCGCGAGCGGCTTGACGGCGTTGTCCGGCATCTACCTGATCATCCTGTGGTTTGCGCAGGACTGGATCTTCGATCACCTCATGCACAAGCGCTTTGCGCACTCCCAGGCATTGATGGCGATCTGGTCCGCAACGTTCCTGATCGCGATCTTTCGCGACCAGATCCGCATCCTGCCCGCCATCTGCGACCGGTTCAGGCAGCTCTGGGTTGCGACGACCGTCTCTGCGGTCATCTCGTTGGTGTGCGGCTTTTTCGCGCTGCGTGCATGGGGCATCGTCGGGGCGCCGCTGGCCGTCTTGCTGGGCGAGGCCGTCAATTGCGCCTACCTCGTGGCTCTGAGCATCGGCGTGGCCCGCGAGCCGGATCGACAAGCCGCCTGATTGACCGAGTGCCATGCGCGGTGCGCCGAAGTCGGCGCCCTGCATTGCGCGCAAGCGGATCGGCTGGGCCGGCTCGAGTGCCGGCGACGCTGATCGGGGCAGGCTCGCGGCGCCATCCTGTCAGGGCTGTACGCCGAAGGCTGGAACCTGATCGGACGGCCGCCTGCCTGGCCTGCATTTGGCTTCGACAAAACGACGACACGATCGGCCCGCAGCGCGAGGCGACCGTGTCGTGTCGTTACATGTTGATTCGCGTCGCTCCGCGCTTCAGGCGGAGCATGCCGGGAACCAGACCCGGTCATCCGACGAGCAGGTCGTCGACCTGTTCGTCTTCACCGGGCCGGTCAATTGCCGACCGTTTCCCCGGGAACGGCAACCCAGAAGTTCGTCGTCGTGAACGCGGCGTTGTTCGGGTAGCTGGTGCTGGGCGTCGCCTGCACCACTTCGTAGCCCGGATTCAGGCCACTCAGATAGAAACTCGGGCTTAGCAGGGCGGTCGTCACGTTCGCGTTTGCGCGTGCATTGTCCTTGAGGAGGTTTCCGGCATCGTCGAATATCCCGGTGACGCCATTGATGGTTTGCGGCTGGCTCAGCCACGAGATGATTCCACCAATATCGTGCACCGCGCTGGCCATGCCCCAGAGATAACTACCCGTACCGCCGCCGGCCGTGCCAGTGGGATACGTCGGCAGGGGGAACATGGAAATCGAGTTATAGCTGCCGCCATTGCCCACCCAGGCCGAACCTTCGGTTCCCGG
>Ga0302151_10000012_pt1 | contig 103332 bp, 100 predicted proteins | sample I_Bog_N1_3_FD_192428 | JGI IMG/M metagenome (GOLD analysis project Ga0302151, IMG submission 192428) | Peat permafrost microbial communities from Stordalen Mire near Abisko, Sweden - I_Bog_N1_3 | ecosystem: Environmental > Terrestrial > Soil > Wetlands > Peat | place: Sweden: Abisko...
GGGCGACGCCGCACGCGGCGCGGCGGCCGGGCCGGACGCCGGGGGCGTCGCGACGGCTCGCGGACCCTCGGGCTGGCGCGCGGCCGGCGGCGTCGATCCCCCGCCACCGGGGTTGCCACTGTCACCGGACGGGAACGCCATGAAGCGCAGCAGCACCATCACGAGGCCCGCGTATTCGTCCGGCGCCAGGCTCAGCTCGGCGCGGCCGTGCACGGCGATGCTGTAGAGCAGCTGGGTCTCGTCGGGCGCCATCGCTGCCGCCAGCGTGCGGGCGGCCTCGGTGTCGGAGTCGCCGGCGTCCAGCGCGCCGGGCAGCGCCTGCTCGACGGCCATCTGCTGCAGCAGTCGCGCCACCTCTTCCAGCGTGCCCGCGGCCGACAGGCCCAGGCCGCGCAACGCGTTGACCTCGGCCAGCATCGCGCCTGCATCGCGGCGCGCGAGCGACTCGACGATGCGGTTGGCGTGGCTGCGGTCGACCGTGCCCAGCATCGCGCGCACCGCGCCCTCTTCCAGCGCGCCCGCGCCGTAGGCGATGGCCTGGTCGGTGAGCGACAGCGCGTCGCGCATGGAGCCGCGCGCGCCGCGCGACAGCAGGCGCAAGGAGCCGGCGTCGAACGCGATGCCCTCGGCCCCCAGCACGTGTTCGAGGTGGGCGGCAACGGTCTCCGGCGCCATCGGCCGCAGGTTGAACTGCAGGCAGCGGCTGAGCACCGTGGGCAGCATCTTCTCGGGGTCGGTGGTGGCCAGCACGAACTTCAGGTACTCGGGCGGCTCCTCCAGCGTCTTCAGCAGCGCGTTGAAGGCGTCCTTGGTGAGCTGGTGCGCCTCGTCGATCATGAAGACCTTGTAGCGGCCCACGCTCGGCTTGTAGGCGGCGCGCTCGATCAGGTCGCGGATCTCGTCGATGGAACGGTTGGACGCGGCGTCGAGCTCGATGTAGTCGATGAAGCGGTCGCCGTCGATCTCGGTGCAGGCCGTGCACACGCCGCACGGGTGCGCGGTGATGCGGCCCTGGCCGTCCGGGCCGGTGCAGTTCAGGCTCTTGGCCAGGATGCGCGAGACGGTGGTCTTGCCGATGCCGCGCGTGCCCGTGAACAGGTAGGCGTGGTGCAGCCGGCCCTGCTCCAGCGCATGGGTGAGCGCGCGCACGACGTGATCCTGCCCCACCATCTGCTCGAAGGTGCGCGGGCGGTACTTGCGTGCGAGGACGACGTAGCTCATGGGTGCCGATTCTACCGGCGCCGTCGCGGCCGGCAGGCCGGCCGACGCTGCGATAATCCAGGGATGAGCTCGCATTCCTCCTCCCATCCCGACACGCTCAGCTACGAACAGGCCGGCGTCAACTACGACCTGATCGATCCGCTGAAGGTGGCCGCCCAGCGCGCCGCCGCCGCCACCGCCACGCACCTGTCGGGCCATGGCTTCTCCGAGATCGCCGCTTCGCGCGGCGAGTCGGCCTACGTCGTCGACGTGGGCCCGTTCTACCTGGCCAGCATCGTCGAATGCCTGGGCTCCAAGGCGCTGGTCGCCGACGAGATGGCCGAGCTCACCGGCCAGAGCTACTACGCGGGCATCGCGCAGGACACCATCGCGATGTCCATCAACGACCTGATCACCGTCGGCGCCACGCCGCTGGTGGTGCAGGCCTACTGGGCCGCCGGCGGCAGCGACTGGTTCGCCGACAAGCTGCGCGCCAAGGCGCTGGTCGACGGCTGGAAGGCCGCGTGCGACGCCTGCGGCGTGGCCTGGGGCGGCGGCGAGACGCCGGCGCTGGCGGGCATCGTCGAGAGCGGCCGCATCGACCTCGCATCGTCGTGCACCGGCATCGTCAACCCCAAGAGCCGACTTTCTGTCGGAGATCATCTCCAGGCAGGCGACGCCATCGTGCTGCTGAGCTCCAGCGGCATCCACGCCAACGGCCTGAGCCTGGCGCGCAAGCTGGTGGAACGCCTGCCCAACGGCTACATGACGCAGGTCGAGCCGGGCGTGTCCTACGGCGAGGCCCTGCTGGCGCCCACGGCCCTCTACTCGCCGGTCACCGAGGCCCTGGCGGCCGCCGGCCTCACGGTGCACTACAGCGCCAACATCACCGGGCACGGCTGGCGCAAGCTGCTGCGCCACCCGAAGCCGTTCACCTACCGAATCGCCAAGGTGCCCGCGGTGCCGCCGGTGCTGAAGTTCATCCAGCAGTGGGCGAAGCACGACGACCGCGAGGCCTACAGCACGCTCAACATGGGCGCCGGCTTCGCCCTGTTCATGCCCGCCGCCGAGGCCGCGCGCGCCTGCGAGATCGCGGAAGAGCTGGGCATCGGCGCGTGCATCGCCGGCACGGTCGAGGACGGCCCCAAGCAACTGCTCATCGAGCCGCTGAACATCCGCTTCGGCGACGACGATCTGCAACTTCGCTGATTGTCGGTGCTCGACGGCCCGGCGTCGGCTACAATGCTCGGTGACGGGCCTCCTCGCATGGAAGCACGGCCAACCGGGTCAGGTCGGGAACGAAGCAGCCCTAACTGTTGTGACCAGTGCCGGGGTAAGGCTCGTCACCTGCTCCCCCCTCTTGAAGACCGCCCTCGAGGCGGTCTTTTAGTTCGCGCGGGGGCGACGGTCGGGCTCTCTGGGTCCGCCGTCGATACCCGCGCAGTTTTCCAGCAATCTCCATAGGATTTAGACAACATGGCAACCGGCATCGTGAAGTGGTTCAATGACTCGAAGGGCTTCGGCTTCATCACCCCCGACGAGGGCGGCGAAGACCTGTTCGCGCACTTCAGCGCGATCAACATGAACGGCTTCAAGTCGCTGGCCGAAGGCCAGAAGGTCTCGTTCGAAGTGACGACCGGCCCGAAGGGCAAGCAGGCTTCGAACATCCAGGCCGCCTGAGCCCGGCATCGGCCGAACGCGTCGCAAGGCGCGTCCCGGCCAGACGAGAAACCGCCTCCGGGCGGTTTTTTCATTGGGCGCTCCCAAAGCGCGCAACCGTTCGTCGGGTTCGCCCTCAGATGGCGCGGGCGGCCACCGAATGAAGGCGGCGGTGCAATCGCAGGCCACGGTGGTCGCGGGCTACCCAGGCCGCGGCGGCAGGCAAGATGAGCGAGGCCGACGCGACGAAGGCCGCGAGCGACGCGCTGCGGATGGCACGCCATGGCGACCTTGCCGGCAAGCCGGACTACTTCTACATCGTCACCACCGACGGCCTGGCGGTGATGCACCCGTACCTGACGCGCTGGGTGCCCGGCAAGTCCGTGCTGGGCACGGTCAACAGCAAGGGCATCGATGCAGCCAAGATGCTGATCGACGGCATGGCGGCGAGCCCGGACGCAACGGCATGGGTCGCCTCGTGGACCGCCAAGCGCGGCGACAACGATCCGAACGCGGTGGTCTATCCGAAGCTGCAGTACCTGGTGAAGGTCCCCGGCAGGAACTGGATCGTGGGCTCCGGCCTTCATGTGGACGGCGTCGAGGCCGACGTGCACAGCACGGCGCTGCGCCAGTCGGGCATCTCGCTGGCCGTGCTCGCCGTCATCGGCGTGCTGGGTTGGCTGGTGACGCGCAGCGTGCTGCGCCAGATCGGCGGCGAACCGAGCGAGCAGTCGGACGGCATCGTCCAGATCAACAAGGCCGTCGCGCAGCTCGACCAGATGACGCGGCAGAACGCCGCGCTGGTCGAGCAGTCCGCGCCGGCGGCCGAATCCCTGAAGGACCAGGCGGCGGCGCTCTCGAACGCAGTGTCGACGTTCAAGATGGCCTGAGGCCGCGGGCCGGCGGTGGCGCCATCAGCGTTCGACGCCCAGCCACTTCTCCAGCTTCACGCCGTCCAGCCGGTCGCTGTACATCGCCCGCACGACATCGCCCTCCTGGTAGCCGTGCTCGTTGTAGAAGCTGCGCGCCGCGACGTTGTCCATGCGCGCCTCCACGCGAATGCGGCGTGCGCCCGCGGCCCGGGCGGCCGCCTCCAGCCAGTGTAGAAGGCGCGTGCCGACGCCCTTGCGCCGCTGGGTCGGGTGCACGGCGAACAGCAGCAGGTGCGCGTCGTCGTCCGCGAAGTACATCAGGCCGAAGGCGGCCAGCGCGCCCGGCTTGCCGAGGACGATGGCGTTGATGTCCGGGTCGTCGATGGCGCGGCGCACCCGCGGCTCGCGCCAGCTCCAGGGCAACCCGCGCTCGATCTCGGCGCGCGACATGGCGGCGATGGCGAACGCGTCGGCGGGCGTGGCCAGGCGGATGGCGAGGTTCGACAGCATGGCGGCGGAATGTTGGCCCCTCCAGCGTAGCGCATCGCGCGTGCCTTCGCCTGGCGGCGAGGCCACCGCGCCGCTTCACCACTCGCGATGCGCCGCACAGGCACAGCGACTATGCTGCGACTCCGACACGCCCGCACCGGAGCCGCCACCTGAACCCCATCATCCACCCCGACGGCCTGCCGACGCCCCAGCGCCAGTGGGCCATGTTCGCGATCGCCATCGCGGTGACGATGGCCGTGCTCGACTCCGCGGTCGCCAACATCGCACTGCCGGCCATCGCGCGGCAGCTGGGCGTGGCCCCGGCCGAATCGGTCTGGGTCATCAACGCCTACCAGCTCGCGATCGTCGTGCTGCTGCTGCCCCTGGCCGCGCTCGGCGAACGCGTCGGCTACCGGCGGGTCTACATTGCCGGCCTCGCGCTGTTCACCGTCGGCTCGCTGGCTTGCGCGCTGTCGCCCACGCTGGGCGTGCTCATCGCCGCCCGCGTGCTGCAGGGGCTGGGCGCCGCGGGCATCATGGCCGTCAACGGGGCCCTGGTGCGCTACACCTATCCGCAGAAGTCGCTGGGCCACGGCGTCGGCCTGAACGCGCTGGTGGTGTCGGTGGCCGGGGCGATCGGGCCGACGGTCGCGTCGGGCATCCTGGCCATCGGGCCCTGGCAGTGGCTGTTCGCGGTCAACGTGCCGATCGGCATCGTCAACATCGTGTTCGCGTCGCGCGTGCTGCCGTGGTCGACGCTGTCGGACAAGACGCTCGACTGGCGCAGCGCGGCGCTGAGCGCCCTCGCCTTCGGGCTGTTCTTCATCGGCGTCGACACGCTCACGCATGCGCACGGCGAGGGGCCGCTCGCGTCCGCCGAACTGGTCGTCGCCGTGCTGGCCGGCATGTGGCTGTTCCGGCGCGAACGTCACGAGGCGCGGCCGCTGATTCCCGTCGACCTGCTGCGCATCCCGGTGATCGGGCTGTCGGTGGCCACGTCGATCTGCTCGTTCGCGGCCTACATGCTGGCGTTCCTCGCGCTGCCGTTCTGGTTCCAGGCCGCGCTGCACCGCGACCAGGTGCAGACGGGGCTGCTGATGACGCCCTGGCCCGTGGGCGTCGGGCTGGTGGCGCCGTTCGCCGGACGCCTCGCCGACCGCGTGCCGGCCGCGATCCTGGGCAGCGCCGGGCTGTGCGTGCTGGCCATCGGCCTGGGGCTGCTGACGCAACTCGGCGCCGACGCGTCGACGCCGGACATCCTGTGGCGCATGGCCCTGTGCGGCCTGGGCTTCGGCTTCTTCCAGGCGCCCAACAACCGCACGCTGCTGGGCAGCGCGCCGCGCGACCGCGCGGGCGCGGCCGGCGGCCTGCTGGCCACGGCGCGGCTGACGGGCATGACCGGCGGCGCGACGATCGCCGCGCTCATCTTCCGCGCGGTGCCGCGCGAGGCCGAGCATGTGTGCCTGCTCGTGGCCGTGGGGCTGGCCGTCGCCGGCGGACTGGCCAGCCTGTCGCGGCTGGGGGCCCGGGGAGCGCCGGCCTGAGGCGTCGTCAGCCCCGCTGCCGCGCCCGGTGCAGCGTCTCCAGCGTGATGTGGCGCACCTCCAGCTTGCTCTGCTCCACGTGCGCCTTCAGCAGGCTCACGGCGTCGTCGGCGCGGCGCCGGGTGATCGCCCGCAGGATGCGCGCATGCTCGTCGTAGGTGGCCTCCACGCGCGCAGGCTTGGTGAAGTCGAGGCGGCGGATGATGCGGATGCGTTCGGTGATCTCGTGGTGCACGCGCGTCATCTCGCGGTTGCCGCCGGCGGCCACCAGTTGCGCGTGGAAGCCTTCGTCGAGCAGGCCCACCTCGGCGCTGTCGGTGAGGCGCTCGGCCGCGGGCACCAGCCAGACCTCGGCCAGCGCGGCCAGCCCCGGCCGCTGCTCGGCGGTGGCCAGGTGGCGCGCCGAATGGCATTCGATCAGCACGCGCAGGTCGTAGAGCTCGTCGAACACGTCGAAGTCCAGCGGCGCCACCTGCCAGCCGATCTTGGGCATCACGCGCAGGAAGCCCTCGCGCTCCAGGCGTTGGAGCGCCTGGCGCAGCGGCGTGCGGCTCACCGCGACGCTCAGCGCGAGCTCGCTCTCGCTGAAGCGGTCGCCCGGCATCAGCACGAACTCGAAGATCATGCGCTTGATCTGGGCATAGGCCTGGTCGGCCAGGGTCAGGGGTTCGGGCGTGGACACGCGGGAGATCATAGACGGCGCGGTCGCAGGTTCACGCAAGGGCAATCATGCTGACGTGGGCCGAGACGATCTTCCACGCCGGCGCCGACGCACCCGCCTCCACCAGCCGCACCCAGGTCTGGCTCTGGAAGCCGCGCAGCGGCGTGTCGCTGCGCACGAACTCGCAATACGCCACGGCCGTCGCATCGCCGAAGCTCGCGATGCGCAGGTTCTCGATGCTTCGCGTGAAGTCCGGCGTCGGGCTCGCGCGGCGGAACGCGCGCATCTGCTCGATGCCGAGCTGGCGATCGGCGATGCCGTAGCGCGTGAGGCGCGGGTCGGCCCAGAAGAAGGCGATCAGCGCCTCGACGTCGTTGGCCATGAAGGCCTTCTCGTAGGCCCAGAACTGGCGCTCCACGTCCGCGAGGACGTCGGGCACATCGATCTCGACGCGGCTCATCGCGACGCCCGCCACGCGCGCCAGCCGCCGTGCGCGCTGATGTCCTGCGCGCCCACCAGCGCATGCGGCTCGCAGATGAAGCCCTTGACCCAGCGGCCGTCGGCCAGCTCGATCGAACCCAGGCCGAGCGGCGGAGGGATCAGCGCGAGGAAGCTGCCGACGGCCTCGAGCGGCATCTCGTAGACCTCCACCTCGATCGCGAAGCCCGCGTGCGCGGCGTCCGCGCGCACCAGGCCCGGCTTGGGCGGCGTGGTGTCGGGCAGCGCGAACAACCGGTAGTCCGCGGCCGTGCGCGTGCGGGCGACGAGCCGGCAACCGCGCTCGACGAGCTGCCCGTGCAGCGGCATGCCCTCCAGGTGCGCGCCCACGACGGCCAGCGCCAGCACCGGCGCCGCACGCGGGACCGCGCGCGCCACGCGGTCGCCCGCGCGCGTCTCGCGCAGGCGCGCGCCCAGCGTGGTCGGGCCCGCGCGTTCCCAGTCCAGGCCCCAGCGCACCAGCGCCGCGTCGGCGCCGCCGGGCGCGATGAACGTGACGCCGAAGGGCAGCCGGCCGTCCTCCACGCGCGAGGGCAAGGCCAGCGCCGCGAAGCCCAGCAGGTTGACGAAGTTGGTGTACAGGCCCAGCTCGGCATTGCGCTTGAGCGGCTCGAGGGCGACCGCGGCGCGCGTCGGGCAGGTGACGGCGGTGGGCACCATCAGCGCGTCGATGTCGCGCCACATCGGCGCGATGCGCGCGCGCAGCTCCTCGAGCCGGTAGCGCCCGCTGAAGACCGCATCGCCGTCGAACCAGTCGGCCGATTCCATGATGCCGCGCACCACCGGGTCGATCGCGTCGGGATCGGAGGCCAGCAAGGCCTCGGCCACCAGGTGGCGCTCGGCCACCCACGGGCCTTCGTAGAGCAGGCGCGCCACCTCGAACATCGCCTCGAAGTCGATCGTCACCAGCTCGGCGCCGAGCGCGCGCGCCCGTTCGCAGGCGGCGTCGAACGCGCGGTCGAAGCCGAGCGCGACGTCGCAGCCCGGCAGCGCCGGGATGCCCAGGCGCGGCGGGCGGCCACCCTGCCCCAGCCAGTCGGGCCGCAGCACGGGCTCGTTGAAGCGCGCCTCGCCGGCCGCGCCCTCGAACAGGGCCATCACCTCGGCCGCGTCGGCGACGGTCAGCGCCAGCACCGACACGACGTCCAGCGAGCGGCAGGCCGGCAGCACGCCGGTCATGGGCACCGAACCGGGCGTGGGCTTCAGTCCGACGAGGTTGTTGAAGCCGGCCGGTACGCGGCCCGAGCCGGCGGTGTCGGTGCCGAGCGCGAACGGCACGAGTCCGCGCGCGACCACCGAAGCCGAGCCGGAGCTGGAGCCACCGCTGACGTAGTTCGCGTCGAAGGTGTTCACGACCTCGCCATAGGGCGAACGCGTGCCCACGAGGCCGGTGGCGAACTGGTCGAGGTTGGTCTTGCCCACCAGGATCGCGCCGGCGGCGCGCAGGCGCTCGACGGCGACCGCAGAGCATTCGGGCGTGTAGGCGAAGGCCGGGCAGGCGCCCGTGGTGGGCACGCCGGCCACGTCGATGTTGTCCTTGACCGCGAACGGCACGCCCCACAGCGGCGTCGACGCGTCGGGCGCAGTTGGCAATGCGGCGATCTGCGCGCGCACGAAGGCCGACGGCGCGCGCCAGATCCAGGCGGTATCGGCGGCGTCGAACGACTCGGCGAGCACGGGCAGGATGTCGGCTGGCTGCAGGCCCTCGCTCCAGGCCTGGCGCCAGTCGGCGAGCGTGTGAAGAGACCTCATGCGGTCAGCTCGTCGATCAGCGTGGCTGCCGGCGCCGTCCAGCCGACGATCGCGCCCTGCGCCGTGATCATCGCCAGCGTGGCCGCCTTGAACTGCGGGAAGTAGCTCTCGGTGCCGTCCTCCACCAGCAGGCAGTCGTAGCCGCGGTCGTTGGCCTCACGCATCGAGGTCTGCACGCACACCTCGGTGGTGACGCCCATGAAGACCAGGTGCGTGATACCGAACTCCTGCAGCGACTCGTGCAGGCCGGTGTCGTGGAAGGCGCCCTTGCCGGGCTTGTCGACCACGATCTCGCCGTCCACCGGGGCGAGCTCGGGCACGATCTGGTTGCCGGGCTCGCCCACGATCAGCACGCGGCCCATCGGGCCGACGTCGCCGATGCGCAAGGTGGGCGAGCCGCGCAGGCGCTTGGCCGGCGGGCAGTCGGACAGGTCGGGCAGGTGCGACTCGCGCGTGTGCACCACGAGGCCGTCGTGGGCGCGCCAGGCGTCGAGCACGCGGCGGCAGGTGGGGATGATGGCCTGCAGCAGCGTGACATCGTTGCCCAGGCTGGCGCCGAAGCCACCCGCCTCGACGAAGTCGCGCTGCATGTCGATGATCACCAGCGCGGTGCGGGCGATGTCGAATTCGAAAGCAAACGGCGTGGCGGCGATCTTCGTCATGCGGCCTCCTTGACCGGCTCCGACGCGGCGTCGTGGCCCGGCTCGCCCGAATGCGCCTTGCCGCCCATGAACGCGCCCAGCGAGCGGCGGTCGGCCGCGGCGGCCGGGACGTCGTGCACGATCGCGCCCTCGCTCATCACCACGATGCGGTCGGCCAGCAGCAGGAGCTCGTCGAGATCCTCGCTCACCAGCAGCACCGCGGCGCCGGCGTTGCGCGCCTTCATGATGCGACCATGGATCTCGGCCACGGCCGCGAAATCCAGCCCGAAGACGGGGTTGCTCACCAGCAGCAGCTGCACCTCGCCGGCCAGCTCGCGCGCCAGCACGGCGCGCTGCACGTTGCCGCCCGACAGGCTGCGGATGGCCGCGCGCTCGCCCTGCGTCTTCACGCCGTACTCGGCGATCCAGGCTCGGGCGCGCTCGCGCAGCGCGCCCCAGCGCACGGCACCCGCGCGCTCCCACGGGCGCTGGTCGTAGTCGCGCAAGGCCATGTTGGCGGCCACGCTGAGATCGCCCACGCAAGCGTTGCCCAGCGGCTCCTCGGGCAGGCTGCGCACCTTGCGCGCCTTGTTCTCGGCGCGGCGCGCGTGGAAGGGCTTGCCGTCGACCATCACCTGGCCCGACTCCACCGCGCGCTGGCCGCCGAGCGACTGCATCATCTCGCGCTGGCCGTTGCCGCTGACGCCCGCGACGCCGACGATCTCGCCGGCGCGCACGTCGAGATCCAGCGCGCGCACGGCGGCCTCGCCGCGATCGCCCAGCACCTTCAGCGCGCGGATCGACAGCTTCACGGCGCCCGGCGGATTGGACGCGCGTTCGGGCGCGTCGGCGGCCGCCTTGGCGTCGCCCACCATCGCCACGGCCAGGGTCTCGGGCGTGCGCTGCGCCACCGGGCCGCTCTCGATGAGGCGGCCGCGGCGCAGCACGCTCACGTCGTCGGCATAGGCCATGACCTCGCGGAACTTGTGCGTGATGAGGATCACCGAGCAGGCACCGCTGCGCGCGCGGGCGCTCAGCGCGCCCAGCACCTCGTCGGCCTCCTGCGGCGTCAGCACCGAGGTGGGCTCGTCCAGGATCAGCAGGCGCGGCTGCAGGAACAGCTGCTTGAGGATCTCCAGCTTCTGCTTCTCGCCGGCCGACAGGTCCACCGGCGTCGCGTCCAGCGGCAGCGTGAACGGCGCGGTGGCCATGAACGCCGCGAGCTCCGCCTTGGCCGCCTTCCAGTCGATCGCCAGCGGCAGGCGGCCGCGCGCGAGCAGCAGGTTCTCGGCCACCGTCATGCCAGGCACCACGGTGAAGTGCTGGTAGACCATGCCGATGCCCAGGTCGCGCGCGATGGTGGGCGAATGGATGTCCTGCTCGCGCTCGTCCACCAGCACGGCGCCGTCTTCGGGCCGGTAGTAGCCCACGATGCACTTGACCAGCGTGCTCTTGCCGGCGCCGTTCTCGCCCAGCAGCGCGTGCACGGTGCCGGGCCGCACCTTCAGCGTCACGGCGTCGAGCGCGGTGAAGGCGCCGAAGCGCTTGGTCAGCTGGTAGGTATCGAGCGTCAGCGCCGTCATTGCATGGCCCTCAGCACGTCGATGATGGCCAGCGAGTCGGATACCGCCCCGAACACGCCGCCCTGCATCTGGATCATCTTCAGCGCGGCGTCGTGGTTGCCGCGGTCGGTGGCGCCGGTGCAGTCCGACAGCAGCACGCACTCGTAGCCGCGGTCGTTGGCGTCGCGCATCGTCGTGTGCACGCACACGTCGGTGGTGATGCCGGTGAAGATGATGTTGCGGATGCCGCGCCTGTGCAGCAGCAGGTCCAGGTCGGTGGCGTAGAAGCAGCCCTTGCCCGGCTTGTCGATGATGGGCTCGCCCTCGACCGGATACAGCTCGGGGATGATGTCCCAGCCCGGCTCGCCGCGCACGAGGATGCGTCCGCACGGCCCCATGTCGCCGATGCCCGCGCCCATCTGGCGCGACCGGAAGCGCTTGTTAGGCGGCAGGTCGCTGAGGTCGGGGCGATGGCCTTCGCGGGTGTGGATCACGAGCAGGCCGGCGCGGCGCGACTCCTCCAGCAGGCGCTTGATCGGCGCGATCGGCGCGCGCGTGAGCGACAGGTCGTAGCCCATCTTGTCGACGTAGCCGCCGACGCCGCAGAAGTCGGTCTGCATGTCGATGATGATCAGCGCCGTGTTGGCCGGCGTGAACGCGCCGTCGTAGGGCCACGCGTAGGGTTCTGAGCGGATGGTGGGCATGTCGGGACTCCAGGAAGTTCAGGTCAGCGCGAGACGCCCAGCTCCGCGGGCGCGCCGCGCAGCGAGCCGCGGGCGGACGACGTGACCACGAGGATCACCAGCGTCAGCGCATACGGGACCGCGCTGAACAGGTAGTAGCCGCCACTGATGCCTACGCTCTGCAGCGAGGGTCCGATGGCGCCGGCGCCGCCGAACAGCAGCGCGGCGCCCAGGCAGCGCCACGGGCGCCAGCGCGCGAAGATCACCAGCGCCACCGCGATCAGGCCCTGGCCGCTGGACAGCCCCTCGTTCCAGCTGCCAGGGTAGTACAGCGACAGCGACGCGCCGCCGATGCCCGCGATGAAGCCGCCCGCCGTGGTCGCCGCGATGCGCACGCCGTTGACCGAGTAGCCGAGCGCCCTGGCCGCGTCGCTGGAGTCGCCCGCCATGCGCACCACCAGCCCCGGGCGCGTGTTGGCGAAGCCCCAGTGCATCAGCGCCGCCAGCGCCACGCCGAGCGGGAACAGCGCGTTGATCGACAGCGCCGACTGCACCAGTTGCGACGAGCTCCATGCCCCCAGCGGAATCGACGGGATCTGCGCCGCCTGCGGCTGGATCAGCGGCTTGCCGAGGTAGAAGGCGAGGCCCGTGCCCAGCAGCATCAGCGCGATGCCGGTGGCGATGTCGCTCACGCGCGGCAGCGAGCACAGCGCCCCGTGCAGCAACGCCAGCAGCGCGCCGCTGAAGCCGGCGAGCAGCACGCCCAGCCACCACACGCCGGTCAGGTAAGAGCCTGCGAAGCCGGCCATCGCGGCGAGCACCAGCACGCCTTCGAGGCCCAGGTTGATGCGGCCCGACTTCTCGGTGAGGCATTCGCCCAGGCTCACGAACAGGAACGGCGTGCCCACGCGCACGGCGCCGCCCACGATGGCGAACAGGAGAGTGATCCAGGCATCTGAGTTCATCATGCGATCGCCTTGTTGCCTGCTGCAGGCTTGATGACGGTGAAGGCCGGGCGCGTGGTCAGCAGCGGGAACAGGCGTCCGCGCAGCGCCTCGGCGCCCAGGATGCAGACGAAGGCGAAGCCCTGCAGCACCAGCACCGACGCATCGGGAAGGCCCAGGCGACGCTGCAGCAGGCTGCCCGCCGCGGCAAAGCCGCCGAACAGGATCGCCACCGGCGGGATGGCCCACGGGTTGTGGCGCGCCACGAAGCTCACCAGGATGCCGGTGTAGCCCATGCCGGCGATCACCGACGCGTTGGCCGAGGTCTGCACCGCCGCCACCTCGATGGCGCCCGCGAGGCCCGCGCACGCGCCCCCCAGCGCGCACGCGAGCACCACCAGCCGGTCGGTGGCCAGGCCCACCAGGCGCGCGGTGCGGGCGTTGCCCCCCACCACGCGCAGCGAGAACCCTTGCGACGTGAAGCTGAGCCATACGCCGAACAGCACGCAGGCCGCGATGCCGATGACGAGACCCCAGTGCACGTCGCCCAGGAAGGAATCGGGCGCGATGGCGCCGATGCGCAGCGCCTCGTCCAGCGGCCGCGTCGACGGCTTGTTGAGGCTGGACGGATCGCGCATCGGGCCCTCGACGCAGTGCTTGAACAGCGCGATCGCGATGTAGCTCAGCAGCAGGCTGGAGATGGTCTCGTTGACGCGCCGCCACTGGCGCAGCACGCCCGCGATCGCCACCCACAGCGCGGCCAGCAACGCGCCCGAGGCGAGCACCATGGCCGAGCCGATCACGCCGCCGGGCACCGGGATCACGTAGGGCAACGCGGCGCAACCGAGCGCGCCGAGCGCCAGCGCGCCCTCCCCGCCGATCACCGTGAGGCCGGCCTGCGCGGGCAGCGCCACGGCCAGCGCCGTGAGCATCAGCGGGGCGGCGCGCTGCAGCGTGTTCTGCCACGAGAACGCATCGCCGAAGGCGCCGCGAAACAGCAACCCCCAGACCTCCGTCGGGCTCTGCCCGCCGAACCAGCAGAACACGCCGAACAGCAGCAGTGCGGCCGCCAGCGCCATCACGGGCAGCAGCACGGCCTCTGCCGACGCATGCCAGTTGCGGGGGGTGTGCATCTCAGCTTTCCTTGGCTTTGTAGGTCAAGCGCATCGCATGAAGGACGCCCAGCCAAGCGGCCGCCGCGGAACCGGCTTTGCCGGGCCGCTGAGGGCGCCCCCTGGGGGGAGGCGCCGCAGGCGCTTCGAGGGGCTCATACTTTCCCGATGACGCCTTCGACGAGGTAGTTCATCCCTTCCAGCGCGACGTCGGTCTGCTTGTAGACCTTGCCCGCGGGGATGACGACCTTGCCGGTGTTGTCCTTCAGTTCGCCCTTGAAGATGTCGAACTGGTCGGCCAGCATCGCGGCGCGCACGGTCTCGGCCTGCTTGCGCGCGGCCTCGCCCACGGACGGGCCGTAGGCGGAGCTCTTGACGAAGCCTTCCTTGAGGCCGCCGCGCACGAAGTTCGGGTGCGGCTTGCCGGTCTGGGCGGCGTCGATGATGATCTTGTACGGCACGATCCAGTTCCACTCGGCGCCGGTGAGGTAGGCCTGCGGCGCCAGCTTGGCCTGGCTCGCGTGGTAGCCGCAGACGAACTTGCCGCGCCTGGCCGCCGTCTCGACGATCACCTTCGGACCGTCGACGTGCATCGTGAACACGTCCACGCCCTGGTCGGCCAGGCTGTTGGTGGCCTCGGCCTCCTTGACGGGCATGCTCCAGTCGCCGGTGAAGATCACGGTGACGGTGATGTCCGGATGCACCGAGCGCGCGCCCATCGCGAACGCATTGATGTTGCGCAGCACCTGCGGGATCGGCTTGGCCGCGACGAAACCCAGCTTCCTGCTCTTGGTGGAGAACGCGGCGACGACGCCGTTGAGGTACTGCGCCTCGTCGATGTAGCCGAAGAAGCTGCCGACGTTGGTCGGGTGCTTGCCGGCCGTCCACAGGCCGCCGCAGTGCGCGAACCGGACGTTGGGGTTCTTGGGCGCCAGCGCCAGGATGTGCGGGTCGAAGTAGCCGTACGAGGTCGGGAACAGCAGCGTGGCGCCGTCCTGCGAGATCATGCCCTGCATGGTCTTCTGCACCGCGTTGGTCTCGGGCACGTTCTCCTCCTCCACCACCTTCAGGCCCGGCATCTTCTTGACCAGCGCCACGGCGTCCGCGTGCGACTGGTTGTAGCCGTAGTCGTCGCGCGCACCGACGTAGATGAAGCCCGCTGTCAGCGGCTTCTGCGCCAGGGCGCGGCCGCTCAGGCCGACGAGGCCCAGGGCGCCAGCCGCCTGGATCAGATCACGACGATTCCAATGTTGTACGGACATGCGGTTCGCTCCTCTTTTTGACACGTTGGGACGCTGCCGACGCTCGGCCGGCCTGATCACACCGATTGGTGTTCTTACCGGTATACAAGCAGGTTCGATGCCAGCGCGAAGCCCCCTTGGCGGCAACGAAACCGCACAACAGGCGTGCGCGACGCGGGCAAACACGCACAGACCCTGGGCGGCATGCACCGCCTCGAAGGCCGCGGGCACACGCCTTGCCAAACTCGACGGGCTCGCGACGATTCACCTCCGGACGTCGGATTTGGTCGGCTCGACAGGAGAAAGCTTCCGATTGTGGAAAGCCACACCCTGTCAACTGCACCCCCGTCGCTCCGCGTTGCAAGCACATGGACTCGATCGATGGTCGGTCGGTGATCCACACAAACCTACCAAGGAAATGACAATGAGCAAGCTCCTCGCCGCCCTGATCGCCTCCCTTTTCGCCACCGTCGCGATGGCCCAGGCCAGCGCCCCGGTCGCCACCCCCGCCGTGACCAAGGCCGAAGCCAAGGCCGACAAGTCCGACGCGAAGGCCGCCAACTCGGAAGCCAAGACCGACGCCAAGGCCGACCAGAAGGTCAGCAAGGCCCAGGCGAAGGCCGACAAGAAGAAGGCCACCGCCGCCAACGACGCCGACAAGGACAAGTCCAAGGCGCAGGCCAAGGTCGACAAGGCCGATCCGGACGACAAGGCCAAGCAGTCCGCCAAGGCCGAGAAGACCGACGCCAAGGCCGACGCATCGGTCGCCAAGGCCGACGTGAAGGCCGACACCAAGGTCGCCAAGGTCAAGGCCGACGCGCACGCGGACAAGACCAAGGCCGCCATCAAGACCGACAAGACCAAGGCCGATGGCCAGGCCGACGTCGACAAGGCCGCTGCCAAGAACTGAGGCCGGTTGCAGGGCACACTCGTTGCCGCGTCCGTGAAGGGCACCTCGCTCGCGAGGTGCCCTTCTCATTTCCGAAGATACCCCATACCGTATCTGACCGCATCCGGCGACGCACGATGTTGCTCGCCGGTAAAACTGGCCCGCGCGCCCGATGTCCCGTCGATACTTCAGCCTCGCTTCAGGCCCTGGTGCCGACCCCGCATGCTCCATGCGTCGCTTGATCATGCCCCGTGATTCCTTCCGCCGCGCCGCGACGACCCGCCCGAGCCGCCGCCATCGCGTTGCTGCTGGTGCTGCACATCGCGGCCATCCTGTCGCTCCTGCGCCTGCACGCTGCCCGTGAGCACGGCGACGAACGGCTGCTGCAGTTGCTGCTGCTGGCCGTGACCCGGCCCGCCGCCGTCAGTCAGGCCCCACCCGAAGCTCGCGCAGCGCGGCCGCCGCGTCCGCTGCTGGCGCCCCTGCCGCCGCTCGACGTCGACCTCCCGGCCAGCCCGCAGGCCATCACCGCACCCGCCGTCCCCGACGTTGCCTCCAGCGGCCCAGCCGAAGGCGCCGCCACGTCAACCGGCACCGCGAAGCTGGACCTGGCGATTCCCAAGGATTTCTTCACCCATCCGCCCAAGCTCACGCCGGCCCAAGAGGCGATGCAGGACCCGCGCTCCAACCACCTGGAACTGACGCGGCAGGAGAAGATGGACATCGCGTTCGGCAGCGTGGAGTGCATCGCGTGGCAACGCGAACCCGACGGCAGCATCTACCGCGGGCCGGGGCATTGGCGGCGCATCCAGGGCATCAGCACCAACACGTTCACCGCGCACAAGCCGGGAACCGAGGACCGGCCCCAGGAGTGCGCCAGGTAGGACGGCGACCGCGCAGCTCGCGGGTCACTGCGCCGGCTTGACCTCGGGCGCCGCCACGGCAGCCGGCGCCGCGTTGCCGGAAGCCAGGAAACGGTCCGCCCGCGCCTGCGCGTTGGCGATCGCCGCCGCGACGCCGTCCTTGCCGGACGCCGCACGTACTGCCGCGCCTGCCTTGAAGGACGGCGACGGCGTCGCGATGGCCACCGGCCGCGCCACGCGCGCCGGCCCCGCCGCGTGCACCGAAGCCACGGGCACGGCCGCGGCACGGGCAGCGGCGGCCAGCGCGTCGTCCACCTCCTGGTCGCTGCGTGCGGGCGGCTCGAGCGAAATCTCCTGCTGCGCGTCCGACATCACGCGTGCCGCCACCGGCTTGCTGGCGATCGCGGCGGCGACGCCGGGCCTGTCGTGCGCGAGCCAGCCCGCCTTCGAGACGACGATGCCGCCCGCGAGCACCGCGACCGCCCCCAGGCCGGCCGCCAGGGCGAACCGCAGCGGCCCGCCGGCAGAGCCTCCGGCAGAGCCGCGAACCGGCGTCGGCACCGAGTTGGCCGGCGTCGGCACGGTGATCGGCGTGGCCCCCGGCGCCACCCTTATCGGGAGCACCGCGGCCTTGTCATAGAGGCCCGCGCCGCTGCTCAGCGAATGCTCGGTGCGGGGCGCGGCGGTGGCGCCGCGCTCGGCGCGCGGCGCGTGGCGGGATTCCTGCAGGAAGCGCGCCTGCGCGCCGCCGCGGGTCCGGATGGGCGTCTGCGCGACGGAGGCACCGGGAAACGTGTGGACGCTCTGGAACGCCATGCCCGGATGGAACGCGCCGCCCACCAGATTGTGCGGCGCGCCTGCGTGGGGAACGTCGTCCTGAGGCGTGCGCACCGAGTGGTCGAGCGCCGCGTATTCGGTGCGCACCCAGGCGGAGGCGTCGACGTCGCCGTCCTCGTCCATGCCCTCGGCGGCCAGCTGCGAGTCGGTGAACGACGCGCGGGCCAGCGCGCGTGTGGCGGCCAGCGCCGCGGAAGCCCGTTCGGATCGTTCGATCTCGCGCTCGATCGGCGTGTGCGGCCCCGGAGCCGGACGGGACGCATGCTGGGGGAATTCGGGAAGCGAGCGATCGGCAGGCGGCGTCGACGCGCCATCGCCTCGCGCAGCGTCCGTGCGCGACTGTTGCTGAGGAACAGGTTGGCTCATGGCAGTGCTCGGGAATCAACCGGTCGCGGGTCCAGCTCGAGCAGAACGACTTCGCCGGAAAACTCCCGGCGCCAACACCGCTCCCCCCGTGTTTTCCACCGCGCGACCAACCGGTGGAGACTTTTTCTTTGAACAAATTCTGCATGGAAACGCCGCGTTGGCAACAGATATTTACACGGTCGGCCGCAGAAAAATCTCTTGCTCGCGTCCGGGTTGCCGCGGACGGGCTCGATGCTAAACTGAACGCTTGTCAGGAGAGAGCCGCCGTGTTCGCGTTCGCGCGCGCCGGAGGCCGCCGAAGGCGCAGGGGCCCGCAAAGCCCCGAACGCTCAGGCAAAAGGACTGACGAGACGCCCGCAGAAATGGGGCGTTCCTCACTGGAGAGAGACGATGCGGCCACGGGCGAAATGCCCTTGGCGAGATCGTCCACCGAAGGGGCAAGCGGCACCGGCACACCGGCGCTGCAATCTCTCAGGTAAAGCGGACAGCGAGGGCATCCACCCGCCCCATATCAGGGCGGCACTGCCTGCCCTCGAAGGATTTCCGATGTCCGCTGCGTCCTCCACGACCTCGCCCGCTCCGCTGCTCCACACCCCCCTGCACGCGCTGCACCTCGAACTCGGTGCCCGCATGGTGCCGTTCGCGGGCTACGCGATGCCGGTGCAGTACCCGGCGGGCATCCTGGCCGAGCACCGCCAATGCCGCAACGCGGCCGCGCTCTTCGACGTGTCGCACATGGGCCAGTTGCTGCTCAAGGGCGCGGACGCCGCCGCCGCGCTCGAGACGCTGGTGCCGGTGGACGTCGTCGACCTGCCGCTGAACAAGCAGCGCTACGGCCTGTTCACCAACGCCCAGGGCGGCCTGCTGGACGACCTGATGATCACGCACCGCGACGACGGCCTGTTCGTGATCGTCAACGCCGCCTGCAAGGACGCCGACCTGGCGCACCTGCGCGCGCACATCGGCGGTCGCTGCGAGATCGTCACGATGTTCGACCGCGCACTGCTGGCGCTGCAGGGCCCGATGGCGGTGCACGCGATCGCACGCCTCTCGCCCGGCATCGAGAAGCTCACCTTCATGACCGGCGGCTTCTTCGACGTGGCCGGCGTCGCGTGCTACGTCACCCGCTCGGGCTACACCGGCGAGGACGGCTTCGAGATCTCGGTGGCCGCCGCCGACGCCGACAAGCTGGCCCGCACGCTGCTGGCCCAGCCCGAGGTCAAGCCCGTGGGCCTCGGCGCGCGCGACTCCCTGCGCCTGGAGGCCGGCCTGTGCCTGTACGGCCACGACATCGGCACCACCACCACGCCCGTCGAGGCGGCGCTCACCTGGGCCATCCAGAAGGTACGCCGTCCCGGCGGCGCGCGCGAAGGCGGCTACCCGGGCGCCGACGCCATCGGCAGGCAACTCGCCGTGGGTGCGCTGAACAAGCGCGTCGGCCTGGTGGGCCTCGAGCGCGCGCCGGTGCGCGAGGGCACCGTCATCGTCGACGGCCACGGCCACAGGCTGGGCGTGGTCACCAGCGGCACGCTGGGCCCCACCGTCGACCAGCCCGTGGCCATGGCCTACCTGCCGGTGGACCACGCCATCGTCGCCCACGAGGTCTACGCCGAGGTGCGCGGCAGGCGCCTGCCGATGCGCGTCGCCCCCATGCCCTTCACGCCCAACCGCTACTACCGCGGCTGAGCCCCTTTTTCTCCCCGCCATTTCTCTCCAGGAGCCTTGCATGACGACCAAGTTCACGAACGACCACGAGTGGATCAACATCGAAGACCATGACGCCGCCGTCGTGGGCATCACGCTGCACGCGCAGGATGCGCTGGGCGATGTCGTGTTCGTCGACCTGCCCGCCGTCGGCCGCACGTTCGCCAAGGGCGAGATCGCCGGCGTCGTCGAGTCCGTGAAGGCCGCGGCCGACCTCTACATGCCGGTCTCGGGCGAGGTCGTGGAGGTCAACGACAAGCTGCGCGACGAGCCGGCGCTGGCCAACACCGACCCGCTGGGCGAAGGCTGGTTCTTCAAGGTGAAGATCTCCAACATGGCCGAGTTCGACGAGCTGATGGACGGCCCGGGCTACGACGCGCTGCTGAAGACGCTCTGAGTCCCCTGCCCTTTGCCTGAATCCGCGCGACGCCGCCCGTCGCGTCGAAGCGCTGGCGTCCGCCGGACGCGCCGCGTGCCCCTTGCCGACCCCTTGCCCAGGAAATCCCGTCATGTCGTTGACCGCCCCGACCCCGCTGGCCGAACTCGAGAACGCCAGCGAATTCGTCGCCCGCCACATCGGCCCCGATGCCGCCGACGAGGCCCGCATGCTGTCGGCCATCGGCGCCGCCTCGCGTGAGGCCCTGGTCTCGGCGCTGGTGCCGAAGAACATCGTGCGCGGCCATGCCATGGCGATACCCGATGCGATCACCGAGACCCAGGCGCTGGCCGAGCTCAAGGCCCTGGCGGGGAAGAACCAGGTACTGAAAAGCTTCATCGGCCAGGGCTACCACGGCACGATCACGCCGGGCGTCATCCTGCGCAACATCCTCGAGAACCCGGCCTGGTACACCGCGTACACGCCCTACCAGGCCGAGATCTCGCAGGGCCGCATGGAGGCATTGCTGAACTTCCAGACCCTGGTCACCGACCTCACGGGCATGGCCATCGCCAACGCCTCGATGCTGGACGAGGCCACCGCCGCCGCCGAGGCGATGACCCTGGCGCAGCGCATGGGCAAGAGCAAGTCCAGGGTCTTCTTCGTGGCCGACGACGTGCTGCCGCAGACGCTGGAGGTGGTGCGCACGCGCGCACTGCCGCTGGGCATCGAGGTGGTGGTGGGCGCGGCCGCGCAGGCCGGCGGGAAGGACTGCTTCGCGGCCCTGTTCCAGTACCCGGGCGTCAATGGCCAGGTGCACGTGCTCGAGCCCGTGGTGGACGCCGTGCACGCGCGCGGCGGCCTCGTGATCGTCGCCGCCGACCTGCTGGCACTCACGCTGCTGCAGGCGCCGGCCGAGTTCGGCGCCGACATCGCCTGCGGCAACACGCAGCGCCTGGGCATGCCCATGGGCTGCGGCGGCCCGCACGCCGCCTACCTGGCCACGCAGGACGCGCTCAAGCGCTCGCTGCCGGGCCGGCTGGTGGGCGTCAGCGTCGACTCGCACGGCGCGCCGGCCTACCGCCTCGCGCTGCAGACGCGCGAGCAGCACATCCGCCGCGAGAAGGCCACCTCCAACATCTGCACGGCGCAGGTGCTGCCGGCCGTCATCGCCAGCATGTACGCCGTCTACCACGGCCCCGAGGGCCTGCGCCGCATCGCGCGCCGCGTGGCCACGCTGACGGCCATCTTCGCCGCCGGCCTCGCGCAGCGCGGCGTGGAGTGCGTCAACACTCACGCGTTCGACACGCTGGAGATCGTCACCGGCGCGCAGACCGACGCCGTCCTCGCGCGCGCCGTCGCGGGCAACATGAACCTGCGCCGCGCCAGCGCCACCACGGTGTCGGTGAGCTTCGACGAGACCACCACCCGCGCCTGCGTGCTGGCGCTGTGGGGCGTGTTCGCGCCAGGCCAGGCCACGCCGTCGTTCGACGGTTTCGAGCAGGGCGTCGAGCTGCGCCTGCCCGCCGAGCTGCTGCGCACCAGCGCGTTCCTCACGCACCCGGTGTTCAACACGCACCACAGCGAGACCGAGATGCTGCGCTACATCCGTCGCCTGTCCGACAAGGACCTGGCCCTGGACCGCAGCATGATCCCGCTGGGCTCGTGCACGATGAAGCTCAACGCCACCAGCGAGATGATCCCCATCACGTGGCCCGAGTTCGCCCACGTGCATCCGTTCGCGCCGGCCGACCAGCTCGAAGGCTACGCGCTGCTGAACGAGCAGCTGTGCAAGTGGCTGGAGCAGGCCACGGGCTACGCCGGCATCAGCCTGCAGCCCAACGCCGGTTCGCAGGGCGAGTACGCCGGCCTGCTGGTGATTCGTGCCTGGCACGCGTCGCGTGGCGAGGGCGCGCGCGACATCTGCCTGATCCCGGAGTCCGCCCACGGCACCAATCCGGCGTCGGCGCAGATGGTGGGCCTGAAGGTCGTCGTCGTGAAGTGCACGCCGGACGGCAGCGTCGACATGGCCGACCTCGAGGCCAAGTGCGTCGCGCACAAGGACGACCTGGCCGCGATGATGATCACCTACCCGTCCACCTACGGCGTGTTCGAGCCGGGCGTCAAGGCACTGTGCGCGCTGGTGCACCGGTACGGCGGCCGCGTGTACGTGGACGGCGCCAACATGAACGCGATGGTGGGCGTGGCCGCGCCCGGCGAGTTCGGCGGCGACGTGAGCCACCTGAACCTGCACAAGACCTTCTGCATCCCGCACGGCGGCGGCGGCCCGGGCGTCGGCCCGGTATGCGTGGTGCAAGACCTGGTGCCGTTCCTGCCGGCCCACCGCGCCGCCGGCCTGGGCCTGGACGACGACAAGCGCGTGGGCGCCGTCTCGGCCGCCCCGCTGGGCAACGCCGCGGTGCTGCCCATCAGCTGGATGTACGTGCGCATGATGGGCGCGGCCGGCCTGAAGCAGGCCACCGAGGCCGCCATCCTCAACGCCAACTACATCGCCGCGCGCCTGTCGTCCCACTACGACATCCACTTCTCCGGCAACGTGGCCGGCATCGCCGGCGGCGGGGTGGCCCACGAGTGCATCCTGGACCTGCGACCGCTCAAGGACAGCTCGGGCATCAGCGCCGAGGACGTCGCCAAGCGCCTGATCGACTACGGCTTCCACGCGCCGACGCTGTCGTTCCCGGTGGCCGGCACGCTGATGGTGGAGCCGACCGAGAGCGAGCCGCTGGGCGAGATCGACCGCTTCTGCGACGCGATGATCGCCATCCGCGCCGAGATCGCGAAGATCGAACAGGGCCACTGGCCGCGCGACGACAACCCGCTGAAGAACGCCCCGCACACCGCGCAGGCGCTGCTCAAGCAGGCATGGCCGCATGCCTACACGCGCGAGGACGCCGCGTATCCGGTGGCGGCGCTGCGCCTGGGCAAGTACTGGTCGCCGGTGGGCCGCGTGGACAACGTCTACGGCGACCGCAACCTGTTCTGCAGCTGCGTGCCGATGTCGGAATTCTCCGACGCCGCCGAAGCCGAAGCCGCGCAGGCCTGACCCCATGGCCGTCTCCGTCTTCGACCTCTTCAAGATCGGCATCGGGCCGTCCAGCTCGCACACGGTGGGCCCGATGCGCGCGGCGCGCATCTTCGTCGCGCGCATCGCGCACGACGGTACGCTCGCGCGCACGGCGCGCGTGAAGGCCGAGATGTACGGCTCGCTCGGCGCCACCGGCAAGGGCCACGGCAGCGACAAGGCCGTGCTGCTGGGCCTGGCCGGCCACGAGCCCGACACCGTCGACATCGAACAGGTACCCGCGATCCTGGAGCTCATCCGCTCGCAGCGTCGCGTCACCCTCAACGGCACCCGCGAGATCGCCTTCGACGAATCGACCGACCTGGTGATGCATCGCCGCCAGACCCTGCCCTTCCACGCGAACGGCATGCGCTTCACCGCGTTCGACGCCGGCGGCGCCGAGATCGAGAACCGCGTGTACTACTCGGTGGGCGGCGGCTTCGTCGTCAGCGACGAGGTGGCGGCCGACGGCACGAAGCAGAAGGCCATCGCGCCCGACACCACGGTGCTGCCTTACCCGTTCCACAGCGGCGACGACCTGTTGATGCTGACGGCGCGGGATGGCATCAGCATCGCCGAGCTGATGCGGCGCAACGAGCGCCACTGGCGCAGCGACGACGACGTGCACGCCGGCCTGATGAAGATCTGGCAGGTGATGCAGGAGTGCGTCGTGCGCGGCTGCCGCACGGAAGGGGTTCTCCCGGGCGGCTTCAAGGTGAAGCGTCGCGCCGCGCAACTGTACCGCGACCTCACCGTCAATCCCGAGGCGGCGATGCGCGACCCGCTCATCGTGATGGACTGGGTCAACCTCTACGCGCTGGCCGTCAACGAGGAGAACGCCGCCGGCGGCCGCGTGGTCACGGCGCCCACCAACGGCGCCGCGGGCATCGTGCCCGCAGTACTGCACTACTACACGCGCTTCGTGCAGGCCGCCAGCGACAGGGGCGTGGTCGACTTCATGCTGACCGCCGCGGCCATCGGCATCCTCTACAAGGAGAACGCCTCGATCTCCGGCGCCGAGGTGGGCTGCCAGGGCGAGGTGGGCGTGGCCTGCTCCATGGCCGCCGCCGGCCTGGCCGCCGTGATGGGCGGCACGCCCCAGCAGGTGGAGAACGCCGCCGAGATCGGCATGGAGCACCACCTGGGCCTCACCTGCGACCCGGTGGGCGGCCTCGTGCAGATCCCCTGCATCGAGCGCAACGCCATCGCATCGGTCAAGGCCATCAACGCGGCGCGCATGGCGCTGCGGGGCGACGGCACGCACCACGTGAGCCTCGACAAGGTCATCAAGACCATGCGCGAGACCGGCGCCGACATGCAGACCAAGTACAAGGAAACGGCGCGCGGCGGCCTGGCGGTCAACATCGTCGAGTGTTGAGTCTGCGCATCCCGGAGGCAGCAAAAAACGGCGACACTAGCCGTCCATGCACCGTCTCATCCTCCCGCTGTCGGCTTGCGCCCTGATCCTGGCCGGCTGCGCCTCCGCGCCGGTGGCAGGAGCGGCGCTGGACGAGGTGCACATCGAGAGCCGCGGCGCGGAGGCCGGCGGCGACGCGTGCATCGATTTCAGCCTCACAGCCGCGCAGGCGCGCTACTTCCTGGCCCGCTCGGTGGTGGTCACGGCTGCCCAGCAGCGCGAGGGCTGGGACGTGCTGCCCTGCTACGTGCGCGGCACCGCGCGCTCGGCCAGCGGCCTGTGGCGCTGGGAGATCCGCGCCGGCGGCACCGCCACGCTGGAGACGCCGGCCGGCGACTCGGAGCTGCGGGCCTGCACCGGCTGCGAGATCGTGCTGGGCCGGCCCAGCGGCAAGCAGCGCTAGCGCCATCATCCTGCGCGCAGTCGCAGGATGGCGAGGCTGGCCGATCAGGCCATCACGGAATCAGCCTCCGGTTCGGAATCGGGCTGCGAGTCGGGTGCCCGCGAATGCGGTGCCACCATGGACAGCTCTTCCGGCGGACCGCCGTCCTGGATCGGGCGCAGGAACGCGAGAATCATGAAGCCCAGCAGGCCCAGCAGGCCCATCGCGGCCCAGCCCGCCGGGTACGCGTTGGCGCGGGCGTACGACCAGCAGGCCCACACGCTCAGGCCGATCGCCACCGCCATCACGCCGGCGACGCCCGGCAGAGGCACGCCGCTGATCAGCAACAGGATGCCCACGAGCCCGCTCAGCACCGCGCCGATGATGGCCCCGCGAGAGCGTGCATCCAGGCGCTGCTTGAAGAAACCAACCCACTGCTCGATGTAGGCGTAGATCACCGGCACCACCACCAGCGTCAGCAGCGTCGACGTGATGACGCCGCCGATGATGGCGCGGCCCATCGGCGCCTGCATCTCGCCGCCCTCGTCGAGCGCCAGCGCCAGCGGGAACATGCCGAACACCATCGCCGCGGTGGTCATGATGATCGGGCGCATCCGGATCTGGCCCGCGGTGAGCACCGCCTCGGCCAGCGTCGCGCCGGCCTTGCGCGCATGGTTGGCGAAGTCCACCAGCAGGATGGCGTTCTTGGTGACCAGGCCCATCAGCATGATCAGGCCGATCAGCGAGAAGATGTTGATGGTGGAGTGGAACAGCTTGAGCGAGATCATCACGCCGATCAGCGACAGCGGCAGCGAGGCCATGATCGCCAGCGGCTGCAGGAAGCTGCCGAACTGGCTGGCCAGCACGATGTAGATGAAGATCAGCGCCAGGCCCAGCGCGGAGTCGATGTTGCCGAAGATGTCGTCCTGGTCCTGCGCGGCGCCGCCGATGTTGAAGCTATAGCCCGGCGGCAGCACCGTGGCCTTGACGATCTTGTCGATGTCGTCATTGACCTGGCCCACGGTGCGGCCCGACTTCACGTCGACGCCGGCGTACACCGCCTGGCGGCGCTGCAGGTTCTGGCGCTTGATGACGTCCGGGTTGGTGACCGAGGTGATCGTGGCGACGCTGTCCAGCGGCACCGGCGTGCCGTCGGCGGCGAAGGCGACAGGCAGCTGGTTGAGCTGCGCCACGCTCTGGCGGCTGGACTCTGGCAGGCGCAACTGCACCTCCACCTGCTGGCCGTCGGGCGTCGTCCAGTAGGTGGACACGTCGCCCTGCACGTACGCACGCAGGCTGGCCGCGAGCTGGGCGGGCGTCACGCCCAGCTGGCGCGCGGCATCCGGACGCACGCGCACCGCGTAGGCCGGCAGGCCCGGCTTGACCGAGGATTCGAAGTCGGTGACGCCCTTCACCTGCTTGATCTTCGCGCCCAGATCGGCCGTGATCTGGTCGAGCACGGTGGGGTCCGGACCCAGGATCGAGATGAAGATGGGACGGTTGCCCAGCGCGACCGAGATGCCCGGCAGGCCCGCGAGCCGCTTGCGGATCTCGTCCTCCACCTGGAACTGGTCGAGCTTGCGCTGGTGGCGCGGCTTCAGGCCGATGCCCACGTAGGCGGTGTTGTGGCCGTTGTCGCCACCCACCTGCGTGGACAGCGAGTCGATCTCCGGCATCGACCCGATGAGGGCCTCGACCTGCTTCATCTTCTCGTCGGCGCGGGCCAGGCTGGTGCCCACCGGCATCGTGATGCTCAGGCCCGTGTAGCCCTGGTCGGTCTGCGGCACGGCCTCGGCGCCGATCGTCGTGGCCAGCGCGATGGCCGCGAAGAAGGTGCCCATGGCCGACCACAGAACGATGCCGCGCGGCGTGAGCGTGGCGAAACGCAACTGGCGCTTGCCGCCGGTCAGGCGCTGGCCGTTGGCGCCGAACGCGAACCCCCAGGCCGGCACCGGCGGCACGAAGACGCGGTAGCGCCGGCCGCTGAAGGCCCAGCCGATCAGGCGCTCGTAGGCGTGGTGCAGCCGGGCCATCGCCCAGTCGACGCCGCGCATCAGGTGGCCGATGCCCCAGAGGCGTTGCAGCGTGACGGCCGGCGGGTCGCGCCACACCGACGACAGCATCGGGTCGAGCGTGAAGCTGACGAACAGCGACACGACGACGGCCGACACCACGGTGATGCCGAACGGGAAGAAGAACTTGCCGACGATGCCCTTCATGAAGGCCACCGGCACGAACACGGCGCAGATCGCGAAGGTGGTGGCCATCACGGCCAGGCCGATCTCGTCGGTGCCCTTGCGCGCGGCCGTGTGGTGGTCCTGGCCCATGCCCACGTGGCGCACGATGTTCTCGCGCACCACGATCGCGTCGTCGATCAGCAGGCCGATGCACAGGCTCAGCGCCATCATCGTCATGAAGTTCAGCGTGAAGCCGAACGCGTTGATCGCGATGAACGACGCGATGACGGAGATCGGCAGCGTCAGGCCGGTGATGATGGTGGAGCGCCAGCTGTGCAGGAACAGGAACACGATGGCGATGGTCAGCAGCGCGCCCTCGATCAGCGTCTTCTTCACGCCGGTGAGCGACGCCTCCACCCAGTCGCTGCTGGCGTAGATGATCTTCAGCTCGACGCCCGGCGGCAGCGTCTTGCGCATCTCCTCGACGGCCGCCTTGATGGCCGCGCCGGTGCGCACGATGTTGGCGTCCTGCTGCTTGTAGATGTTGAACGTGACCGCCTGGCGGCCATCGATGCGCGACAGCGAGTCGGGCTCCTGCTCGCGCTCGACCAGCTGGCCGACGTCGCCCAGCAGCACCACGCCGCCGCTGGCGTTGCGCGAGACCACCACGTCCTTGAACTGCTTCGGATCGGTGAGGCGGCCCTCGACGCGCACCAGCGAATCCTCGCTGCGGTTCTGCAGCATGCCCACCGGCTGGTCGGTGTTGGCGCGCACCAGGGCGGCGCTGACGTCGGCCGGCGTCAGGCCGAAGCCGCGCAGGCGCTGCGGGTCGAGGTCGATGCGCACCTGACGCGTGACCAGGCCCAGCGGCGTCACGCGGGCGACGCCCTCGACGCTGGTCAGGCGCTTCTGCACCGTCTGGTCGGCGATCAGCGACAGCTCGCGGTTGCTGCGGTTGGTGGCCAGCAGCGCCAGCGTCACGGTGGGCTGCGCGTTGTCGCCGTCGAAGCGGCTGACGAACGGCGGCTTCACGTCGCGGTTGAAGCCGGCCTGCACCACGGAGACCTTGTCGCGCACCTCCTGGGTGGCGCGGGTCATGTCCACCGAGAGGTTGAACTCGACCACCGTCTCGCTGCGGCCCTCGAAGCTGTTGGAGCGGATCATCTTGACGCCGGACACGCCGTTGACGGCGTCCTCCAGCGGCTTGGTGATCTCGGTCTCGACCGCGCCCGGCGAGGCGCCGGGGTATTGCACGGAGATGAAGACCACCGGCGGCGAGATGTCGGGCATCTGCTCGACGCCCAGCCGCTGGTACGAGAACAACCCGAGCACGCACAGCGCCACCATGACCATGGTCGCGAACACGGGGTTGTTGATGGAGACGCGCGTCATCCACATGGAAACTCTCCTCGAAGTGAGGCCGTTGGAACGGCGCGGATCAATGCGTCGCGATGGCGGGCGGCAGCGGCTTGGGCGTGGCGGCCGTGGCGACGGCCACGATGCGCGCCTTGGCGCCCTCGCGCAGGTTGTCGAAGCGCGCGCCGAGCACCGGCACCTCGGCCGACAGCCCCTCGAGCACCTCCGCGCGATCATGGACCGCGTCGCGCCGGCCCGTGGTGACGGTGCGGCGCAGAAGCTTGCCCGACTCCACCGTCCAGACGTATTCCTGGCCGGAGGCCGAACTGATCGCGCCGATGGGCACCGTCAGGCGCGGCGTGGCGTCGCCGATCTGCACCTGGGCGACGGCGTACTGGCCGGCGCGCATGGTCTCCTTCGGGTTGGCCAGTTGCACGGCCACGCCGATCGAGCGCGTGCCGGCCTCGGCCGCGGGCGCGATGCGCGCCAGGCGGCCCTGCAGCGGCTTGTCGATGCCTTCGATCTTGAGCGTGACGGGCATGCCCGCCGCCAGCCGCGCCACGTCCTGCGTGCCCACGGTGCCGGCCAGCTCCAGCAGGTGCAGGTCGACGATGGTGACGACCTGCTGCTCCGCGGTCACCTTCTCGCCGGCCACCACGTAGCGCTTGGACACGATGCCGCTGATCGGCGCCACCAGCGACGCGTCGCGCAGCGCGATCTTCGCGGAGTCCAGCGCCGCCTCGGCCGCGGCGACCTGGGCCTGGGCGCTATCGAGTTGCGACTTCGAGTTGTCGAGCGCGATGGGCGAGATGAACTTGTCGTTGGCCAGGCCCACGTTGGACTCGTGCGTGCGCTGCGCCTGCGCCAGCGTCGTGCGGACGGCGGCCAGGTTGGCGTTGCGCTCGGCCACGTGGCTGGCGAGGTCGCTGACGTCGATGCGGCCCAGCACCTGGCCGGCCTGGACGCGCTGACCCTCCTGCACGTCGAGGCTCAGCAGCGTGCCGGTGGCCTTGGCGCGCACCATCGCGGTGTTGGGTGCCACCAGGGCGCCCGAGAACTCGATCACCTGCGGCAGCGCCAGCGAGACCGGACGCGAGGCCTCGGACGGCGTGAAATCGAGCGTCGGCTCGTCGGCCTTGGCACCCGGCGTGTTGGCCGCCATCGCGGCGCTGGCCGGCACCGCCGCCGCGCCCTTGCCGACCTTGATGGCCACGCCCGTCCCGATAGCCACCGCGACCACGGCCACCCCGATCACCCAGCGCTTGCGCATGTCTCTTCCTTCGTCGTTGCTCCAGGCTCATCCTGAATTTCGACGGAGTGTGGACCGGCCATGCGGCCCACGGGGGCAGATTGCGACGAAGTGCTGCTGGGCCGGGACGAGTTGCAGTGCGATCGGACAGACCGGGAAAACCCGAGAACGAACTGTAAAGACTCGGAGGGTTCTCAGGCGGTCGGTGCCAGCCCGGCGATCGGGGGCGTGTCGAGCGCCACGTCGCCGCACTGGGCGCGATGCGCCAGCACGTGGTCCATCACCACCAGCGCCAGCATCGCCTCGACGATGGGCGTGGCGCGGATGCCCACGCAGGGATCGTGGCGGCCGAAGGTCTCGACGACCGCCGGGTCGCCGGCCCGGTCGATGGAGCGGCGCGGCGCGCGGATGGAGCTGGTGGGCTTGATCGCGATGGACACCCGCAGGTCCTGGCCGGTGGAGATGCCGCCCAGCACGCCGCCGGCGTTGTTGCCGACGAAGCCGCGGGGCGTGAGCTCGTCGCCGTGCTCCGTGCCCAGTTGCGCGACGCTGTCGAAGCCGGCGCCGATCTCCACGCCCTTGACGGCGTTGATGCCCATCATGGCGTAGGCGATGTCGGCGTCGAGCTTGTCGAACAGCGGTTGGCCCAGGCCCGCGGGCATGCCGCGGGCGACGACGTCGATGCGGGCGCCGCAGGAGTCTCCGGCCTTGCGCAGCTCGTCCATGCGCGCCTCCAGCGCCGGCACGATGTCGGCGTTGGGGGCGAAGAACGGGTTCAGCGGGATCTGCGTCTCGTCGACGAACGGGATCTCGATGTCGCCCAGCTGGCTCATCCAGCCCGTGAACGACACGCCGCGGTGCTCCTTGAGCCACTTGCGGGCGACGGCGCCGGCGGCCACCATCGGCGCGGTCAGGCGCGCGGACGAGCGCCCGCCGCCGCGCGGGTCGCGCAGGCCGTACTTGCGCCAATAGGTGTAGTCGGCATGGCCCGGGCGGAAAGTGTCGAGGATGTTGCCGTAGTCCTTGCTGCGCTGGTCGGTATTGCGAATGAGAAGCGCGATCGGCGTCCCGGTGGTCAGGCCTTCATATACCCCGGACAGTATCTCCACCGCATCGGGCTCGTTGCGCTGCGTGACGTGGCGAGAGGTGCCGGGACGCCGCCGATCGAGCTCGACCTGGATCTCCGCCTCGCCCAGGGCCAGCCCGGGGGGACAGCCGTCGATGACACAACCGATCGCCACGCCGTGCGATTCGCCGAAATTGGTGACGCGAAAGAGTTCGCCGAAGGTGCTGCCAGACATGGCTCGATTCTAAGGGCCGGAGCGGCCTTCGCCTTCGCGATGCGGCGCGGGCCGCTTCGCGGCGGAACCGGCCCAGGTTCGCCTTGGGACGCCCGCCGTGCCCGGCCGTGTGAAAAAGGCCACGGCCAGGGGCTTTATTCATGCGACCCGGCGGGCCGAACCCAGGCAAAGTGACGGAATGCTCTCATTCGGTCTCCGTTCGAGCGTCATGGGAGGCGCTGCGTCCGCCCGCGTCCTCACCCTGCTCCGTGCCGCCGGCGCCCTCCTGGGCACGGCCGGGGCAGCGTGCGCGACCGCGGCACCCGCGGCCACGCCCGACCCGACGATCGCCCTGCCCTTGTGGATGTTCTGGCTGGTCGTCGTCGGCCTGCTGGGCCTGGGCGTAGCCCTGTTCGCCCAGACCGTCCGCGCCCGCCGCTCGATGCAGCGCGAGCGCCTGGCCAACCGGCTGATCGACCGCAGCCCGCACCTGGTGTGCGTGCTCGATCCGACCGGCGCCTTGCGCCACATGAACGGCACCGGCCGCCAATGGCTGCGCATCACCCATCCCGACATCGCCGGGCGCCGCCTGGACGAGATCGCCGCGCTGGGCATGACCGAGACCCAGGCGGCGGCGCTGCAGGCCAGCGTCGCCCAGGCGGCGGGCGGCGCGATCGCCACCCACGAACTCACCCTCAAGCGGCCGGACGGCGCCACGCTGACGCTGGAACTCTCGATCCGCGCGATCCCGCGCGCGCGCCAGGCCAAGCCCAACCTGCTCGTCGAGGGACGCGACGTCACCAAGCGCAAGTCGGTGGAAGACAAGCTGCAGTTGGCCGGCGCCGTGTTCGACCAGGCGCGCGAGGGCTTCGTCATTGCCGACCGCGACGGGCGCGTCGTCACCGTCAACCAGGCGTTCTGCGACATCAGCGGCTACTCGGCCGACGAGTTGCAGGGCCAGCAGACGGCCGCGCTCGGCTTCGGCATCGGCCGGCGCGACGTGCGCCGCCAGGTGCGCACCGCCCTGCAGGCCTGCGGCCACTGGAAGGGCGAGGTGCGCGCCTCGCGCAAGGACGGCAGCCTCTACACCTGCTGGGCCGCCATCAAGCAGCAGCGCGACGCCGGCGGCGCCGTGACGCACTACATCGGCATCCTGGACGACATCACGCAGGCGCGCGAGGTGGAGCGCAACCTGGTGCGCCTGGCCCACGTGGACACGCTCACCGACCTGCCCAACCGCAGCCTGCTGGCGGACCGCGTCGGCCAGCTCACCAGCGTGTCGCGCCGCGACCATCGGCCGTTCGCGCTGATGTTCATGGACCTGGACCAGTTCAAGAACATCAACGACACGCACGGCCACAGCGTCGGCGATGCCCTGCTCGGCGAGATGGCGCGCCGTCTCCAGGGCAGCCTGCGCGAGGTGGACACCGTCGCGCGACTGGGCGGCGACGAGTTCGCGGTGCTGCTGCCCGGCGCCGACGCCGCCGGGGCCGAACTGGTGGCGGCCAAGCTGCTCGAACGGCTGGCCGAACCCTGCATGGTGCAAGGCCACGAGCTGAGCATGACGATGTCGATCGGCATCGCCACGTACCCGTCCGACGGCGACGACTACGAGATCCTGTCGCGCAACGCCGACACGGCCATGTACCGCGCCAAGCACGAGGGCAAGGCCACCTGGCGCTTCTTCGCGGCCGGCATGCAGCAGCGCTCGGCGCGCCAGTTGCAGCTGGAGTCGGCCCTGCGCCGCGCCATCGAGCGCAACGAGCTGCTGCTGCACTACCAGCCCCAGCTCGACGCCGCCGGCGAACACCTGGTGGGCGTGGAGGCGCTGCTGCGCTGGCGCCATCCGGAGTTCGGCATGGTGTCGCCGGCCGAGTTCATCCCGCTGGCCGAGACCAGCGGCCAGATCCTGGTGATCGGCGAGTGGGTGCTGCGCACCGCCGTCGCCCAGCTGAAGGCCTGGATCGACGCGGGCGTCGCGCCCATGGTGGTGGCCGTCAACCTGTCGGCCGTGCAGTTCCGCCACGCGGGGCTGGCCAACGTCGTCACCCGCGCGCTGAGCGACGCCGGGCTGCCGGCGCAGTACCTCGAGCTGGAACTCACCGAGAGCGTCACCGCCAATCCGGCCGCCGCGACCGCGGTGATGAACTCGCTCCACGCGCTGGGCGTGCGCCTGTCGCTGGATGACTTCGGCACCGGCTTCTCGTCGCTGAACCACCTCAAGCGCTTCCCGCTGCACACCCTCAAGATCGACCAGACCTTCGTGCGCGACATCGACACCGACCCGGACGACCGCGCCATCGTGCGCGCCATCATCCAGCTGGCCCGTGCCCTGAACCTGCAGACCATCGCCGAGGGCGTGGAGACCGACGCCCAGCACCAGTTCCTGCGCCACGAAGGCTGCGACATGATGCAGGGCTACCGCTTCTGCCGCCCGATCGACGCCGCGGCGCTGGAGATGTGGATCGCCACGAGGGAATTGACGGCCCCCACGCTCCCGCTGGTCGCTGCCCCCCGCGAGGGAGCCCCGATCGGCTCGGATGCGATCCTCGCTTCCGGGTAGCCTGGATGGGCCTGCGGCCGGCTGGCCGCACGCCCGTTACAGGGTCTGACCGACCTTGGTGTCTTCTTCCGACGGCCAATCGCGGATGTAGGCCTTGAGCATGCGGTTCTCGAAGTCCTGCGCCTCGACGACGGTGCGGGCGACGTCGTAGAACGAGATCACGCCCATCAGCGTCTGGCCGTTGAGGACAGGCATGTAGCGGGCATGGCGACCCAGCATCATGCGGCGCACCTCGTCGATCTCGGTCTCGGGCGTGCAGGTGAGCGGCGCGTCGTCCATCACCGAACGGATGGTGACGGCGCCCAGCGTGCCGCCCTGGCGGACGGTGGCGCGGATGACCTCGCGGAACGTCAGCATGCCGGTCAGGTCGCCATGGTCCATGACGACCAGCGAGCCGATGTCGTGCTCGGCCATCGTGACGACGGCCTCGTGGAGCGGCTGGTCGGGCGAAACGGTGAACAAGGTGTTGCCCTTGACACGCAGGATGTCGCTGACTTTCATGGCAACGCCTCCTCGGGGATCAATGAAATGAAGGTTTCAACATAGCACACAATGGAGACATTGGACTCGTGGTTCGCCCCCGAGTCAACGCCGGTTCGACCCGACGTCACCGATTCCCGACACCACTTCGAGAGCGCCATGCCCGGCCCGTCCGACCCCGCCTTCGACACCCTCGCGCTGCACGCCGGCGCCGCGCCCGACCCGACCACCGGCGCGCGCGCGACGCCCATCCACCTGACGACCTCGTTCGTGTTCGAGTCGAGCGAGCACGCCGCCTCGCTGTTCAACATGGAGCGCGCCGGCCACGTCTACAGCCGCATCTCCAACCCGACCACGGCCGTCTTCGAGGAACGCGTGGCCGCGCTGGAGGGCGGCGTCGGCGCGGTCGCCACGGCCAGCGGCCAGGCCGCGCTGCACCTGGCCGTGGCCACCATCGCCGGCGCGGGCTCGCACATCGTGGCCAGCGCCGCGCTGTACGGCGGCTCGCACAACCTGCTCTCCTACACGCTGGCGCGCTTCGGCATCGAGACGACCTTCGTCAAGCCGCGCGACATCGACGCGTGGCACGCCGCGATCCGGCCGAACACGAAGCTGCTGTTCGGCGAATCGCTGGGCAATCCCGGGCTGGACGTGCTGGACATCCCGCGCGTGTCGGCCATCGCGCACGAGGCCGGCGTGCCGCTGCTGGTGGACGCCACGTTCACCACGCCGTGGCTGCAGCAGCCGTTCAAGCTCGGCGCCGACCTGGTGTTCCATTCGGCCACCAAGTTCCTGTCCGGACACGGCACCGTCGTGGGCGGGGTGCTGGCCGACTCGGGTCGCTTCGACTGGGAGCGCAGCGGCCGCTTTCCCGAGCTGAGCGCGCCCTACGCCGGCTTCCACGACATGGTGTTCACCGAGGAGAGCACCGTCGGCGCCTTCCTGCTGCGCGCCCGCCGCGAGGGCCTGCGCGACTTCGGCGCCTGCATGAGCCCGCACACCGCGTGGCTGATCCTGCAAGGCCTGGAGACGCTGCCGCTGCGCATGGAACGCCACGTGGCCAACGCGCGCAAGGTGGTGCAGTTCCTCGTGGCCCATCCGATGGTGGCGCAGGTGGGCTATCCCGAACTCGAGTCGCACCCCGACCACGCGCTCGCGAAGACGCTGCTGCCGCGCGGCTGCGGCTCGGTGTTCTCGTTCGACCTGCGCGGCTCGCGCGCGCAAGGCGTGGCCTTCATCGAGGCGCTGCAGTTGTTCTCGCACCTGGCCAACGTGGGCGACTGCCGCTCGCTCGTGATCCATCCGGCCTCGACCACGCACTTCCGCATGGACGACGCGGCGCTCTCGGCCGCCGGCATCGGCCCGGGCACCATCCGGCTGTCGATCGGCCTGGAGGACGCTGACGACCTCATCGTGGACCTGAAGTCGGCCCTGAAGGCCGCCGAGAAGGCCGCGGCATGAAGTTCGACGTCCAGGGCCGCACGGCCTACGCCTACACGGGCGGCAAGCCCTGGGGCGCCGGGGAGCGCTGCGTCGTCTTCATCCATGGCGCGCTCAACGACCATTCGGTGTGGACGCTGCTGGCCCGCTGGTACGCGCACCACGGCTACCGCGTGCTGGCGCTCGACCAGCCCGGACACGGCCGCTCGGACGGCCCGCCGCTGGCCAGCGTCGAGGCGCTGGCCGACTGGGTGATCGCGCTGCTGGACGCTGCCGGCGTCGCGAGCGCGCACCTGGTGGGCCACAGCATGGGCTCGCTCATCGCGCTGGAGGCCGCGTCACGCGCGCCCGGGCGGGTGGCCGGGCTCGTGATGGTGGGCACGGCGGTGCCGATGCGGGTCAGCGACGCGCTGCTGGGCACGGCGCGCGACGACCCGGCGCGCGCCATCGCGATGGTCAACGCGTTCTCTCACTCCGGCCTGGCCAGCAAGCCCTCGTACCCTGGCCCCGGCGCCTGGCTGCGCGGCGGCGCAAGCGCCTTGATGCACCGCATGCAGGAAACCGCGGCATTGGAAAACCCGGGCAACCTGTTCGAGCACGACTTCCGCGTCTGCGATGCCTATGCGAACGGGCTGGAGGCCGCGGCGCGGGTGACCTGCCCCGCGCACCTGCTGGTGGGCACGCGCGACGTGATGACCCCGCCGAAGGCCACGAAAGCGCTCGCTGCCCTGCTGCGCGCCCCGGTTTCGCGCATCATTTCAGGGCATGCACTGATGCAGGAAGCCCCCGATGCGGTGTTGAATGCACTGCGGCAGGCCATTCCGGCCTGACGTGACGCCTTGATGACAGGGGAACGACGATGGCCAACGCAGTCTTCGACGGCGACCCGAAATCGCTGCACAGCTTCGCCGAGTTCTATCCGTACTACCTGAACGAACATCGCAACGCCACCTGCCGGCGCCTGCACTTCGTCGGCTCGACGCTCTCGCTCGTCTGCCTGTGGGCGCTGATCTGGACTCACCGGCCGCTGTTCCTGGTGGCCGGCCTCGCCATCGGCTACGGCTTCGCCTGGATCGGCCACTTCGTCTTCGAGAAGAACCGCCCGGCCTCGTTCAAGCGCCCGCTGTGGAGCTTCATGGGCGACTGGCGCATGTACTTCGACATCTGGACGGGCAAGGTCGCCATCTGACGTCTTGTCATCCTGCGCGCAGTCGCAGGATCCACGCGGGTGGCAGCGCTGCTTGCAGGAGTGGATCCTGCGACTGCACGCAGGATGACACTAATGAGCGACGCCGCTTCCCATCCGCGTCAACGGCCCGACGCCCTGGTTGACCTTCTTCACCAGTTCCAGGCGTTCGAGTGCGCGTGGATCGATCTCCACGTGATCGGCCACGAACACCTCCACGGGCCGGGCGCGGCCACCGCGGGAATGCAGCGTCAGGAGGCGGCCCTCGACCTCGTCGTCGCGGCCCTCGTTGCGCACGTGCATCGCCAACCACCAGTCCTTCAGATCCGCGTACGGCATCACCGTCCTGCCGAACAGGCGCGGCACGACGATCGCACGATCATCGAGCAGAAAAAGTGGCCGGTTGCGCGTGACCCAGACCGCCACGCCAGCCGCCAGCGGCAACACGTCGACGTAGAAGCGGCCCCCGCCGGACGAATGCGTCCAGAGATCCCAGACGAGCCAGAACGACCCGAGCAGCAGGGCGGGCCGGAGGTACAGCCACAGCGTGTCACGCCAGAGGTGCCGCGGCGCCGATCGCAGGACCACCAGCGTCGTGTCGAAGCGGGGCGCATGGCCTTGCGCCACCAGCGCCGCGACCTGCGCGGCGGGCTCGAGCGGCGGCGACGCGGGCTCGTCGCGCCAGCGTACGAGAACGTCCACAGGCACCCCCAGCACGGTCGACACGGATGCCGTGCTGTTGCCCGCGTCCAGCATGTCGAGCGCGGCGTGGCGGAGATGATCGAATCGGCCGGACGGATCCATGCGGCGGATTATGAGTCGGCGACCGCCCCGCGCGACCGCACCGAGGCCATCCGCAGCATGAACAGGATGAACCCGACGGCGGCCAGCGGCAGCAGCGCGCCCACCAGCGCTGGTACGAACGAGGCGTGATGCTGCAGCGCGCGGCCCTCGTCGTAGGCCAGCAGCACGCGGCCGTCAAGTGCCACCTGATAGACCTGCGGCCACGGACGGGCGTCCGGATCGATGTCGACGGCGAGTCGGTGCGGGCCGTGGCGGATCAGCGCGTCCTGCTCGACGAGGCACGGCATCACGATGGACTCCTTGCCCGAGGCCTGCGCGATGTCGACGGAGATCAGCTTGTCGCCACCATCGCGCCGTGAACGCGTCCAGCACCGGTTCGCCGCCGCGACCCGGCCCTCGACGTGGTGCAACGAGGCCAGTGGCGGCGTGCCGCGCCACAAGGTGTGGACGCTGTCGCTGAAGACCGGCCAGAGCTGCAACCCGCCCAGCAGGCCCATCGCCGCGAAGATCGCCAGAGAGCGGTCGCGCAGCGCGAAGGACTTGGCCGAACCTGCGCCGACCAGGGGCGGCAGCTGCGGTGCGCCGCGGTTGGCCCGCACGACCTCGTCGAGGCGCTCGAAGATGCCGTGGTCGACCGGGTAGACGTCGAACAGGAACACGGTCAACGGCTCGACGCCCGGGCGGCGCGAATGGATCGACAACTGTCGCCCCTTGTAGCTGCTCTGCGCGTCCAGCCGCAGCGTGTGCGGCTCCAGCGTGTAGCCGGCGACGTCGGAATAGGCCATGGCCGCGCGCCCGAACAGGCTCGGCACGATCACGCTGTCGGTGCCCAGCACGAGGATGCGATGCGCCCAGCCCAGCATCATCCTGGCGCAGAAGCCCACCACGATCAGGATCGTCAGCGCCTGGCCGATGGCGCCGATGCCGTGCGATCTGCCGCGCAGGATCAACGGCAAGATCCCGATGGCCATGACCAGCAGCACGATACCCGAGACCAGGCCGACGGTGCGAAACGCGATCGACGCGGCGTACACGACCTCGTCGTTGAAGCGCACGCGCGCTTTCGGGTCACGCGAGGGCGCTGGATCGTCCCCCGGCGGCGTCGTGTCGACGAAGGCGCTGGCCGGTGCCGCAGACTCGGGATGCGCCCGCCACGCCATCACGACGTCGACAGGCACCTCCAGCACGTGGGCCACCGACTCCGGGCTGTTGCCGTCGGCCAGCATGGCCAGCGCGCCCTCGCGCACGCGCTCGCAGGAACGGGGGTCGCTCATCGGGCGCGATCATAGTCGCGCCGTCGAGCTGCCGGGCCGTGCGTCAGCTGGCGTTCAGGCCGTCGCCTTGGCCATCGCCTTGACCAGCGGCGCCAGCTGCGTGAGCATCTCGTCGACCATCTCGTCGAGGCCGAACCTCGCCTTCCAGCCCCAGTCCTTCGCGGCCTCGCTGTCGTCGATCGAGCGCGGCCAGTTGGCGGCGATCGCCTGGCGGAAGTCGGGCACGCAGTCCATCGTGAAGCCAGGAATGCGTTTCGCGATCGCATCGGCGATCTGGCGCGGCGTGAAGCTGATCGCCGACAGGTTGTAGCTGCCGCGCTGGCGGATCGATGCGGCCGGTGCCTCCATCAGCTCGATGGTGGCGCGCAGCGCGTCGTCCATGAGCATCATCGGCAGCGCCTGGCCTTCCTCCAGGAAGCAGGTGTAGCGACCATCGCGCAACGCCGCGTGGAAGATCTCCACGGCGTAGTCGGTGGTGCCGCCGCCCGGGGGCGTCTTCCAGCTGATCAGGCCCGGATAGCGCAGGCTGCGCACGTCCACGCCGTGGTTCCTGTGGTACCAGGCGCACCAGCGCTCGCCGGCCAGCTTGCTGATGCCGTAGATGGTGGTGGGATCCATGATGGTGTCCTGCGGCGTGCCGTCGGCCGGCGTCGTCGGGCCGAAGGCCGCGATCGAGCTGGGCCAGAACACCTTGTCGAGCTTGTGCGTGCGGGCGAGTTCCAGCACGTTGAGCAGGCCCGTCATGTTGAGGTTCCAGGCCCACTGCGGATGCTTCTCGCCGTTGGCCGACAGCGCGGCGGCCAGCAGGTAGATCTGCGTGATCTGGTGGCGCTCGACGACCGCGGTGAGGCCGGACGCATCGGTAACGTCCAGTTGCTCGTGCGGCAGGCCCGGGTTGCGGCCGGTCGGGGCGACGTCGCTGGTGACGACCTGGGCCACGCCCGGGCGCCTCGACAACGCGAGCGCGAGCTCCGTGCCGATCTGGCCGTTGGCACCGATGATGAGGACGCGGGCACCCGAACTCATTGCGCGGCTCCGATCAGGCCCAGCTCGCGGCCAGCTTGCGCGAAGGCCGCGACGGCCTTCTCCAGGTGGTGGCGACCGTGCACCGCGCTCATCTGCACTCGGATGCGCGCCTGGCCCTTCGGCACCACCGGGAAGAAGAAGCCGACGGCGTAGAGGCCCAGCTCCAGGATGCGCTGCGACAGTTGCTGCGCCTTGACGGCGTCGCCGATCATGAGGGGCACGATGGGGTGCTCGCCCGGCTTGATCTCGAAACCGGCGGCCGTGATGGCCTGGCGGAACCAGGCGGTGTTGTCGGCGAGCTTGTCGCGCAACTCGGTGCTGGCCTCCAGCAGGTCGAGCACGGCCAGCGAGCCGCCGACGATGGCCGGCATCAAGGTGTTGGAGAACAGGTAGGGGCGCGAGCGCTGGCGCAGCAGCTCGATCACTTCCTTCTTGCCGGTGGTGAAGCCGCCGGAGGCGCCGCCGAGGGCCTTGCCCAGCGTGCCGGTGATGATGTCGATCTTGCCGAACACGCCGCGGTGCTCGTGCGTGCCGCGGCCGCGCGCGCCCAGGAAGCCGGTGGCGTGGCATTCGTCGACGCCCAGCAGCGCGCCGTACTGGTCGCACAGCGCGCGGATCTTGTCGAGCTGCGCGATGGTGCCGTCCATCGAGAAAGCCCCATCGGTGAACACCAGCTTGAAGCGCGCGCCGGCCGCGTCGGCGGCCTTCAGCTGCGCCTCGAGGTCGGCCATGTCGTTGTGGGCGTAGCGGAAGCGCCTGGCCTTGCACAGGCGGATGCCGTCGATGATGGACGCGTGGTTCAGCGCGTCGCTGATGATGGCGTCGTCCTCGCCCAGCAGCGGCTCGAACAGGCCGCCGTTGGCGTCGAAGGCGGCGGCGTAGAGGATGGTGTCCTCGGTGCCCAGGAAGGCGGCCAGGCGCTGCTCCAGCTCCTTGTGGATGTCCTGCGTGCCGCAGATGAAGCGCACCGAGCTCAGGCCGTAGCCGTGGGTGCGCAGCGCCTCGTGGGCCGCCTCGATGACCTTCGGGTGCGACGACAGGCCCAGGTAGTTGTTCGCGCACAGGTTGATCAGCTCGCGGCCGTCGGCCAGCTTGACCAGGGCGCCCTGCGGGGTGGCGATGATGCGCTCGCCCTTGAACAGGCCGGCGGCGCGGATGCCGTCCAGTTCGGTCCGGACGTGTTGGTTGAATGTGGCGACGCTGGTCATTTGCTTTGTCCTTCAGGCACAATCTGTTCAATGCGAATTACGTTGTTCGATATATCGAACATGTGTGCAGTATCACGAACAACGGCACGCTCGTCAAGCGACCGACCCCGGCATCCGACCAAAGATCATGACCCGCAACCTCTCCGTCGAGCCGCCCCGCGTCGGCAATACCCTGGCGGAATTGCGCCAATTGCGCTCGCTCTCGCTGGACGAGCTGTCGCGCCTGGCGGGCGTATCCAAGTCGATGCTGTCGCAGATCGAGCGCAACCAGGCCAATCCGACAGTGGCCGTCGTCTGGCGCCTGGCCAATGCGCTGGGCGTGCCGCTGGGCCAGTTGCTGGACGGCGAACGCCCCGCCCTGCCCACGATCACCACCGTGGCCGGCCACGCGACGCCGTCGCTGCGCAGCCCGGACGGCAAGTGCGAGCTGCGCATCCTGGGCCCGATCGAGCTGGCGGGCCAATTCGAGTGGTACGAGCTCACGGTGCAGCCGGGCGGCCGGCTGGAATCCGAGGCGCACGAGCCGGGCTCGCGCGAGCACCTCACCGTGCTGGGCCAGGGCGCGCTGGAGGTTCGATCAGGGACGGACGTGTCGACGCTGCAGGCCAACGAGACGGCGCGCTACGTGGTCGACGTTGCGCACTCGATCTCGAACCCCACGACCTCGGTCGTGCATGCGCTGATGGTGGTCGTGCACGCGAGCTGACGCCTCAGACGCCTTCGATCCTGCGGGCGCGCATCACGAAGTGCATCAGCGCGAAGCCGAGGCCGCCGGAAGCAAAGAACAGCGACATGAAGGTCAGCCCGTCGCAGGCCTTCAGCGCCGCAAGGCCGGCGAGTACCGAACATGCGGCAAACATCAGCATGGGCTTGAGGCCGACGAGGAAGCGCACGTAGGCACCCGCGCCGAAGCGAGAGTCAACGAGTTCGCACAGCCACGGCGACAAGTACTGCGTCCGCTTGGCAAAAAGGCCCGACAGTGCGAACACGACCGCCGGCATCAGCACGAACGGCCAGGGAAATGGCGCGGCGCACAGCTGGCGGCCGACGAACGGGACGATGAACAGGGCGACGAGGCTCCAGGCAAGGGCCAGCGTCCATATCGCGATGATCAGCACCCGTCGGCGAAACGCCAGGCGACCTTCCGGATCGACGCCGTAGTCGGGATGTCTTGCCGTCTCGATCGCTCCGGCAGGTTCGCGCGCTTGAGCCTCACGCAGCGCGACGAGATGCCACATGCACAGCCCCGCAAAGGAAAACACGACCCAGGCGTGGGCAAACATGGCGAAGGCCTGGTCCGCGTCCTGTGCGCGGCCCGTGGCATGGGGTGTCGGGATCATGCTGTGCGAGACCAGTTGCAGGTGCTGGCCCAATGGCAGGAGCAGGTCGATGGGCAGCAGGACGGGCAGGACGATCAAGGCGATTGCCACCAGGCCGCCCGTGGCGAGCAGCCACGGCGCGAACAGGCGCCGCGCGCCCGGCCACCGGAAGGGTGGTGCGTCGGGACGCCGTCGCCGCAAGGTCCAGGACGCGAACATCACGTTGAGGATCACCAGCCCATGGTCGATCATGAACCCGCCCATGTACCGGCCGCCATCGGGCAACGTCGACGCGCCGACCGCGACCAGGGCGACCACAAGCGCCAGCCACGACAGCGCCAGTCCGAAACGAGCCTTTGTCATGCGGGCAGCACCTCTGCCAGCGCGAGCCCGTCGATTGCCAGCTTGCCGCGCACCGCCGCCAGCGCCCCGATCGGGCCCAGCAGGAACGCATCGACCAGTGGCGCAAGCGGCGTGTGCGACGGGTCGCACAGCAGCACGTAGCGCGGCTGGCCTTCCTCGTCGAGTCGGCCTACCCAATCCAGCGTGAGCAGCGACTCCATCACCGACTCGAACTGCAGCGGATCCACGCGCAGGCTGTCGGCCAGCGCCATGCCGCTCATGCCATGCTCGCCGGCCTCGCGGCTGCGCTCCAGGCGGCGCACGATGTCGAGCGCCAGCGCGAAGTGTTGGCCCGGCACCTGGCCGTGCTGCACCAGGTTCAGCTTCAGGCTGGGTGCGTATGCCGCGATCACGGCGCCCAGCAACACGATCACCCAGCCCAGGTAGATCCACAGCAGGAAGATGGGCACCGTGGCGAACGCGCCGTACACGCTCGAATACGAGGTCATGTGCGTGAGGTACCAGCCCAGCGAGCGCCGCGCCACCTCGAAGCCGGTGGCGACGAACAGCCCGCCCGCGATCGCGTGGCGCCAGGCCACCGGCGCGTGCGGCACGTAGTGGTACAGCCCGCTCATCGCGGTGGCGAGCGCGGCGAACTCCAGCGCCGACAGCGAGAAGCTGACGCTGCCCGACATCTGCTGCACCATTCCGCTGGAGGCCGAGATGGCGTACGACATCAGCGTGAGGCTGGCGCCCAGGATCAGCGGTCCCAGAGTGACGGCAGCCCAGTAGACCAGCACGCGTTGCGCGATCGGGCGCGGCTTCTTCACGCGCCAGATCGCGTTGAGCGTGCGGTCGATGGTCAGCATCATCGCCATCGCCGTGAAGCCCAGTGCGATCAGGCCCGCGGTGCCCAGCCGGCTCGCCTTGGTGGCGAACATCGTGAGCGCGCCCAGCACGGGCCTGGCGATGTTGGGGGGCACCAGCGTCTGCAGGAAGTACTTCTCGAGGCCGGCCTGGAAGGTGCCGAACATCGGGAACGCGGTGAAGACGGCCAGCATGACCGTGAGCAGCGGCACCAGCGAGATCAGCGTCGTGAAGGTGAGGCTGCTGGCGGTCAGGCCCAGGCGGTCTTCGCGAAAGCGTGCGCGCAGCGTTCGCAGCGTCTCGAACCACGGCCAGTTGCGCAGCGTCTGCATGGGCCCGGCGAGCAGTTCGCCCAGCGGAGTCTTCAAGGTCTTGTTCACCGTCATGGCGACTATCATGCCAAACATGGCCGACCGCGCGACGACTACTCCGGACCGGATCACCACCACAACGCGCGTGATCGCGGTGGCGTGCGCGCTCGCGCTGATCGCGCTGAGCATCGCGTGGGAGCTCGTGTGGGCGCGCACGGGTCGCGGCACCCTCGTGTTCAAGGCGCTGCCCTTGATCGTCGCCCTGCCCGGCCTGATGAAGCACCGCATGTACACCTACCGCTGGCTGAGCCTGGCCGTCTGGCTCTACGTGGCCGAGGGTGCGGTACGCATCGTCGACAAGGCGCCGGCCAACTGGTGCGCCGGCGCCGAGGTGGCGCTCTCCATCGTGCTGTTCACCGCCTGCGCGACGCAGGTGCGCTGGCGCCACACGGTCGCCCGCCGACTGGCCGCGGCCGAGGACCCCGCCGCCGATGCCGGCATCGCGCATTGAAATGAGCGGGCTGCTGGATGACCTGCGCGCCATCGTGGGCGCGCATCACGTGCTGGTCGACGACGGCGACGCGCTGATCGCCCACGAGCGCGACTGGCGCAAGCGCTACCGCGGCCGCAGCCTGTGCGTGGTGCGGCCCGGCTCGGCCGACGAGGTCGCCGCCGTCGTGCGCCGTTGCGCGCGCGAGGACGGCGTCAGCATCGTGCCGCAGGGCGGCAACACCGGGCTCGTGGGCGGTGGCGTGCCCGACGATTCGCGCCGCCAGGTGCTGCTGTCGACGAAGCGCCTGCGCGCGGTGCGCCACATCGACGCCGACAACCAGACGATCACCGTCGAGGCGGGCCTCGTGCTGCAGGAGCTGCAGGCCGCGGCCGCCGGGGCCGGACTGCTGTTCCCGCTGAGCCTGGCCGCCGAAGGCAGCTGCACGATCGGCGGCAACCTGGCCACCAACGCCGGCGGCACGCAGGTGCTGCGCTTCGGCAACGCGCGCGAGCTGTGCCTGGGGCTGGAGGTGGTCACCGCGCAGGGCGAGCTGTGGAGCAGCCTGCACGGCCTGCGCAAGGACAACACCGGCTACGACCTGCGCGACCTGTTCGTGGGCAGCGAGGGCACGCTGGGCATCATCACGGCGGCCACGCTGCGCCTGTTCCCGCAGCCGCGCGCCGGCGTCACCGCCTGGGCCGCCTGCCGCACGTTGGCCGACGCCGTGGCGCTGATGCGCCGGCTGCGCGCGGCGTTCGACGCGGAGCTCGTGGGCTACGAGGCGATGAACTCGCTGTCGCTGACGCTCGTGGAACGCCATTTCTCCGTGCTGCGCGCGCCGCTGCCGCTCGCGCTGCCCGACGGCACGCCGCTGTGGTCGGTGCTGGTCGACCTCGCGTCGCCGCACGACGAAGCGGTGCTGCGCGCAGGCGCGGAGTCGGCGCTCTCGGCCGCGATCGAGGCCGGCGAGGCGCTGGACATCGTCGTGGCCGCCAACGAGCTCCAGGCGCGCGCGTTCTGGCAGTTGCGCGAGGCGATCCCGCTGGCGCAGGGTGTCGAGGGCCTCAACATCAAGCACGACATCGGCGTGCCGCTGTCGGCGCTGGCCGGGTTCGTGGCCGCGGCCGACGCGGCGCTCGAGGCCGTGGTGCCGGGCGCTCGCCACATCACCTTCGGCCACCTGGGCGACGGCAACCTGCACTACAACCTGCAGGCGCCCGAGGACGCCGGCGCCGACGACTTCCTCGCCGACCACGAGCACGCCGCCAACACCTGCGTCTACGACGTGGTGGAGCGCTTCGGCGGCACCTTCTCGGCCGAGCACGGCATCGGCCGCCTCAAGCGCGCCGAGCTCGCGGCACGCAAGCCGGCGACAGCGCTGGCGATGATGCGGGCCATCAAGTCGGCGCTCGATCCGCGCGGGCTGCTCAATCCGGGCGTGTTGCTGCCCTTGGAGTGAGCCCGCGGCGCTCGCGCTTCGCGAGGGTGAAGCGGTTGGTGGGCGGTGGCGTTTCTTTCGTTGTGGCGCCGATCGCGGCCGGCTGGTTCTGGTCGGACTGCGCCGTTCGCGCCGCCTGCCTCGGCGAAGGTCACGTCCAGCGAAGATCGGTGCGAGTCAACGGCAACTGCCGCACGCGCTTGCCGGTGGCTGCGAAGATCGCATTGCAGATGGCCGGAGCGACCGGCGGAAAGGCAGGCTCGCCCAGTCCGGTGACCGGATAGTCGGTCTGCAGGAAATGGACCTCGACCGATGTCGGCGCCTGCGGCATGCGGATGATCGTGTAGTCGTGGAAATTGCTCTGCACGATCCGGCCGCGCTCGATGTCCAGCTCCTGATAGAGCAGCACGCTGATGCCGTCGATGACCGAGCCCTGGACCTGGCTTTCCGCACCACTCAGGTTGACGATCTGCGCCCCGATGTCCGTGGCGACGACAAAGCGGTCCACGGTGAGTTCGCCGCTCTTGGACACGGTCACCTCGGCTACCTGGGCGATGTAGCCGCGATGGCTGAAGTGGAAAGCGATGCCTTGTCCGCGGCCGCGCTCGAATGTCGTGCGGCCCCACCCGGCCTTGTCTGCCACCAACTTCAGTACCGCCTTCATTCGCCCGACGTTGTACGGCAGATCGCGCGCACCGGAACCCGGGACGATCTCCCGGTCACCCAGGATGTCGAGCCGGAACTGCAGCGGATCGCGCCCGGCGGCATGTGCGAGTTCGTCGACGAAGCTCTGGAACACCCACGCGAAGACGTTGCTGCCAGGTGCACGCCAGGGCCCCATTGGCAGGCCGCATTCGATGGGCGTCTGTTCCAGCAGGCAGTTGGCGACCCAGCGCCCAGGGAATTCGTCGCCGCTGAGCGACGCGCCCGCACCGGGCTGCAGCACGGTCTTGCCGTCGCGCAGGACGGGATTGCCGAAGGTGACGAAGTGGTTGTGCCAGGCAACGAGCCGCCCTTGGCTGTCCAGCGCGCCTCTGAGATAGTGGAAGCCGCCGGCGCGGAAATGGTCGTGGCGAATGTCGTCTTCGCGAGACCAGACCAGCTTGACCGGAGCGTCGACCTTTTGCGCGATCGCGGCCGCCTCCACCATGTAGTCGGCACTCAGCCTGCGCCCGAAGCCGCCCCCGCTGCGCGTGATGTGCACGACGATGCGATCCTTGGGAATTGCCAGCGTAGCGGCGATCAGGCCTTGCCCGAAGCCGGGATTCTGAGTGGGCGCCCAGATCTCGAGTTCGCCGCCACGCCACCATGCCGTGGCGTTCTGCGGCTCGATGCTGGCGTGCGAGATGAACGGGTAGCTGTAGGCCGCCTCCACTTTGCGGCCGGAACTGGCGAGCACAGCCGCGGCATCGCCGTCGTTGCGTAGCACACTGGCGCCAGGCTGCGTGGCCAGCGAGACGGCCTTGGCAGCGTAGCCATCCCAGCTTTCCGTCGCGACCGGGCCTTCCTTCCAGACCACCTTCAGATGCTTGCGAGCGCTGAACGCCGCCCAGGTCGATTCGGCGACGATGGCCACGCCGGGCATCAGCCCACGCAGGTCGTCGGTGCCTTCGATGACGAACGCGTCGTGCACGCCGGGCTGCGCCTTGACGACATCCAGGTTCGCGCTGAGCACCTTGGCGCCGAACGCCGGGGACTTTTCGTACACCGCGAAGCGCATGCCCGGCAGGCGCACGTCCATGCCGAACAGCGGCTTGCCGGTGACGATGGCGGCATTGTCCACGCCGCCGATGCGCCGACCCAGCAGCTTGTAGTCCCTGGCGGGCTTGAGCGGCACCAAATCGGCCGTGGGTACCGGCAGACTCGCCGCGCGTGCGACCAACCGGCCATAGCCGAGACTGCGCTGGCTCGGGCGATGCTGCACGGCGCTGTTCGCGGCGAAGCATTCCCCGACCGGCACGTTCCATTCAAGGGCCGCCGCCTGGACGAGCATCGTGCGCGCCGTGGCGCCCAGCCGATGGAACTCCACGTAGTTGTTCGGAGTCGACGTCGAACCGCCGGCACTCTGGCTGCCATAGATCGGGTTCAAGTCGCCCTGCACGATCACCACGTCCTTCCAGTCGACCTCCAGTTCCTCCGCGATCACCATGGGCAGCGATGTCTTGATGCCCTGCCCGATCTCGGGCTGCTTGGACACGATCGTGACCACGCCGCTGGGTGCGATGCTGATGAAGGCGCTCGGCGTGAACGCAGCGGCCTGCGCGACACCATCGAGCTTGGTGATCTCGTTGCCCGGCGTGCCGGCAGCCCGCGCGCAGAAGCCGAGCGTCAGGCCGCCACCAATGGCGATGCCCTGGCGCAGGAACGCGCGGCGCGATGGATCGTGCAGGGTTTGGCTGGGCACGTTGGCGGCGCTCATTTGGCGCCTTTCGGTTGCACGGCGATCTCGACGGCGCGCCGGATCCCTGCCCGGATCCGGATGTAGGTGGCGCATCGGCACAAATTCCCGGCCATCGCCCCGTCGATCTCCGCATCGCTCGGATGCGGGTTGTCCTTGAGCAAGGCTGCGGCGGTCATGATCTGGCCGGCCTGACAGTAGCCGCATTGCGGCACGTCGAGTTCGATCCAGGCCTGTTGCAACGGATGCAGCTCCGTTCCTGCCAGGCCCTCGACCGTGGTGACGCGCTGGCGACCGACGCTGGCCACAGGAATCAAGCAAGACCGCGATGGGACGCCGTTCAGGTGAACGGTGCAGGCGCCGCACTGGCCGACCCCGCACCCGAACTTGGCGCCGTAGAGCTCGAGTGAATCGCGCAACACCCACAACAGCGGGGTGTCGCTCGCCACGTCCACGTCGCGCTGCTGGCCGTTGATATCGAGTGAGAATTTGCTCATCCGGCGATCCTCCAAGGTGATCCCGTCGCAGTCAAGTCATCTTCGCCGAGGTGCACGGAAAGCAGCAGTTCCATCCGATCAGGAAGCGGCTCTTCGCGAGCGACCGGCAGTGGCCGTCCAGCTAGTGTCCTGTCCTGCCTATAACTGCGGCAAATCGGCTTCAAACAGGCCAGGGCGGCATTGCAAATCCTCGCCGTACCGCCCGTACGTCTGCGGTTTGCGCCTTGCCCTGACCTGTTTGAAGCGCGATTTGCTTTTCGCAGTTATAGGCAGGACAGGACACCAGCTTCGCGTCGCGCGAGACGCCGACCCGCTCGCGGCCCCGGTCACGGACACCCGAGTTCGGTCGGCGGCGCTCCGGGACGTACTGGAAGGTGTGCGACAAGGTATGCGACGACGGCAAGGTTGAAGAGCAAGACACCGCATTTCGGAACGCTGGGATGGCGTACCAACTCGTAGATTTCGATCGGAACATAGGCGCCGCCACCGAACACGCCGACCCAGGAAGCCCATCGCTTGCCGACCCAGAGCCCATAACCTTCGATGAATCGCACGACGGCATACGCCATGGCCATCGTCGCGAGTCCCCATAGTCGCGTGCTGGTCAGATGGTCGGCCAGCTCGACGAAAAGGCCCGCTTCACGGCCGTTCGGATCGATGTGGAGCCGGGTGACCAGAGCGATGGCCACCTGCTTCGCGTTGTGGTGGATCAATCGAAGCGCGCCGAATCCAGCCGAGACGACGATGAGCCCCTTCACCGTTTCGACGACAGCGATACCGCGCATCGTCGTCGACGTGGGAGAAGAAAGGTTCATGAATGTTCCTCGGGCAAGCATCTGAACGTCTCGAGCATGGGCGACACGTTGGCTGACGGTCAGGAGCGGCAGCCATTGTCCGGTCGGCGACCTTCGCCTCGTTGTTGACGCCACGGCCCATGGAATCGATTGCACTTCCCTTGCAGCGGCTCACCCTCGGCCTGCTCCACACGCCGCCGACGAGACCCCAACACTGCAGCCAACGCCCCGGTCATGGCAGGCATGCCGTACGACAGGGACCGGAAGAGAAAGACCGCGCGTGCGTGTCCGACTGGCGTGAGCGAGTCAAACCATTGCTGGAACGCGTGCGCCATTGCGTCGATCACGGGGCCGGCCAAGGCGAGCATTGCGCATGGCACTGCGATGGCGACAAGTACTCCCACGATCCTGATCTTGCTGGTGGACTTCATGGATGAATCGAGAACGGTAAAAGTACCTGATGGCGCCAGAAAGGCAACCGCACGCTTCAGAACTACCCGGTGCCGGACCTGCCCGAACGACCGAACCTGGCCGGCACCGCCGGTCATGAGCCCACGCTGGGCTCCTCCTGAGTCGACCTCTGCGACAGTCCGGGATTGGCCGCGTGCGGACTGCAACCCGACGCACGCCATCATCATGGTCCGTTGCTTCGCCGACCGCAAGCCTCCACGCCTGCATGCCGTGCCCGACGGCCTCGCTCGCCCCCGCGAGCGCTGCCTCGCCGTTGCGAAGCGCCAGCGCCGGGCGGGAGAGCCTTCGCCGCCGCGCAGCGCAGCACAGTCGCGCGCAGGGCGCAGCCCGGGGCCGACCGCTGAGGTCGAGCCAAGACTGCAAGCGCCAGCGGCGCAACCGTCAGCACCTACTGCAGCGGCGTCTTCGGCGGAATGCCCACCGGCAGCGTGAACACCTCGATGCCCTCGTCGGCGAGGGCCTCGCGCTCCTGCGGGGTGGTCTGGCCGCGGATGGCCTTGGCCTCGCTCTCGCCGTAGTGGATGCGGCGCGCCTCCTCGGCGAAGCGCTCGCCGACGTCCTGCGTGTTGCTCAGCAGTTCGGCCACGGCATCGACGAAACGCTGCGCCGCGGTACCCGCACCCGCCAGCGCGCTCACCTGCGCGGGTCGGGGCGCCGGTGCCGGTGCCGGTGCCGGTGCCGGCACGCTTTCGGGCGCGCGTGCGCCCGAGAGGTTCAGTCGTGGCGCACTGGGCAGGCGCATCACCTCGGCATTGCCGCACACCGGGCAGTCGAGCAGCCCGCGCTCGCGCTGCGACCCGTAGTCGGCCTCGGAGGCGAACCAGCCCTCGAACGCGTGGCCGGTTCCGCAGCGCAGGTCGAGCACCTTCATTCGGTAACCTGCCAGGCCGGCGCCCAGCCGCCGTCGCGCCACAGCCGGAGCTTGAGCAGCGCGACCATCGTCTTGGCGTCCGTCAGCTGGCCGCTGGCGGACTGCGCGAACAGCTCCGGCTCGGACATCGTCAGCACCTCGAGGAACTCGCCGTCATCGAGTTCCTGAGCGCCGGCGACGAGGCCGCGCGCGAACCAGATGTCAATGAATTCGTTGGAGTACGCAGGCGCGTTGTGCAGGCGTCCCGCGTACGCCCACTCGCGCGCGCGAAAACCCGTCTCCTCGCGCAGCTCGCGCCGGGCGCAGTGCAGCGAGGTCTCGTCGGGATCGAGCTTGCCGGCCGGGAACTCCAGGAGCACCTGGTCCAGCGGATAGCGATGCTGGCGCTCGACGACCAGCCGGCCGTCGTCGGCGATCGGCACGACCATCACGGCGCCGGGATGCAGCACGTACTCGCGCCAGGCGGTCTTGCCGCCGGGCAGCCGGATCTCGTCCCGGCGCACCTTCAGGAAGTGGCCTTCGTAGACACTGTCGGACTTGATGCGGCGCTCGACAAGGTGCTCGTCGACGCCGGCCGTCGCCCGGACCGGGGAGCCACCGGCAACGATGGGCTCCACGTTCTTGTCGGTCACGCGCGGCCTCTGGGCATCAGGTTCTTCTACTAGCTGTTCAGCGCTTTGTAGACGGCGTCGCGGCACACGCTCATCAGGCCGTCGGGCAGCAGGCCGAAGCCGATGGCCGCCAGGCCGTTGAGCGCCAGCAGCACGGTGGCGCCGGTCTCGCCGTGGATCGGCGTCTTGTCCACCGGCTCGTCGAAGAACATGGTCTTGACGATGCGCAGGTAATAGTACGCGCCGATCAGCGACAACAGCACGGCGACGATCGCGAGATCGGTGTACAGCGGGTTGCCGGTGGCCAGCAGCGCCTGCAGCACGGCGAACTTCGCGTAGAACCCGACCAGGGGCGGGATGCCGGCCAACGAGAACATGAAGGCCGCCATCACGGTCGCGATCCAGGGCGAGCGCTTGGCCAGGCCGGCGAGGTCGGAGATCTCCTCGCTCTCGAATCCGTGGCGCGACAGGACCATGATCAGGCCGAACGTGCCCAGCGTCGTCAGCACGTAGGTGATGATGTAGAACAGCGCGGAACTGTAGCCGTTGGCGGCCGTCTCGGACGAGATGGCGATCACGGTGGGCGTGAAGCCCAGCAGCATGAAGCCCAGCTGCGCGATGGCCGAATAGGCCAGCAGCCGCTTCAGGTTGCTCTGCGCGATGGCGGCGAGGTTGCCGAGCGCCATCGAGGTGACCGACAGCACGATCAGCATCTCTTCCCAGTCCTTGGCCTGGCCCGAGAGACCCTCCACCAGGATGCGGAAGGTGATGCCGAACGCGGCGAGCTTGGGCGCGCCGGAGATCAGCAGCGTGACGGCGGTGGGCGCGCCCTGGTAGACGTCGGGCACCCACATGTGGAACGGCGCGAGACCGAGCTTGAAACCGAGGCCGGCGACGATGAACACGAGGCCGAACGTGAGCACCTGCGGGTTCTGCGTGCCCTTGTGCAGCGCCTCGAGCACGTTGGGGATGTCCAGCGTGCCGGTGGCGCCGTACATCATCGACAGGCCGTACAGCAGGAAGCCGCTGGCCAGCGCGCCCAGGATGAAGTACTTCATCGCGGCTTCGGTGGACACGGCGTGGTCGCGGCGCAGCGCGGTGAGCGCATACAGCGACAGGCTCATCAGCTCGAGGCCGACGTAGACGACCAGGAAGTTGTTGGCCGACACCATCACCGAGATGCCCAGCAGCGAGAACATCGCCAGCGTGAGGAACTCGCCCTTGAGCAGGTCGCGCGACTTCAGGTACGGGCGCGCGAAGCCCAGCGTCACCATCGTGGCCAGCGTGGCGGCCAGCGCGAGCAGGTGGCCCAGCGGGTCGATGACGACCATGCGCGACATGCCGTAGACGGTGCGCGCGAGTTGCAGCTCGTTGAAGTGCAGGTACGCCAGCACGGCCAGCGAGGCCTGGGCCAGGCCGAAGGTGAACTTCAGGCGCGCGTCCGAGGCGTTGACGCCGACGAGGGCCACCACCGAGGTCATCAGCAGCAGGAAGATCTCGGGGTAGACGATCGGCAGGGAGGTCAATTGAATCATGGGGGGCTTTCCGCGGCGCTCAGATCAGCTTGGACTGGGCGACGTGCTTCAGCAATGCGTCCACCGACACCTGCATGACGTCGGTGAAGGGCTTGGGGTACAGGCCCATCGCCAGCACGGCGACTGCCAGCAAGGCGAGCATGAGGAATTCGCGGGGGTTGATGTCCTGCAGGCGGCTGACGCTGCCCTTGGTGACCGGGCCGAAGTACACGCGCTTGACCATCCACAGCGTGTAGGCGGCGCCGAAGATCAACGCGGTCGCGGCGAGCGCGGCCACCCAGAAGTTGAAGCCGGTGGTGGCCAGGATGACCATCCACTCGCCCACGAACCCGGCGGTGCCCGGCAGGCCGCAGTTGGCCATCGCGAACAGCACCGCGAAGGCCGCGAACATCGGCATCGTGTTGGCCACGCCGCCGTAGGCCGAGATCTCGCGCGAGTGGACGCGGTCGTACAGCACGCCGATGCCCAGGAACATCGCGGCCGACACGAAGCCGTGCGAGATCATCTGGATGATGGCGCCCTGCATGCCCAGCGAGTTGAAGATGAAGAAGCCCAGCGTGCAGAAGCCCATGTGGGCGATCGACGAGTAGGCGACCAGCTTCTTCATGTCGGTCTGCACCATGGCCACGAGGCCGATGTAGACGACGGCGATCAGCGACATCGTGATGATCAGCCAGGCCCAGTGATGGCTGGCGTCCGGGGCGATCGGCAGCGAGAACCGCATGAAGCCGTACGCGCCCAGCTTCAGCATGATCGCGGCCAGCACGGCGGAGCCGCCGGTGGGCGCCTCGACGTGCACGTCGGGCAGCCACGTGTGCACCGGCCACATCGGCACCTTCACCGCGAACGCGGCGAGGAACGCGAAGAACAGCGCGGTCTGCGCCGGCATCGACAGCGCCAGCTTGTGCCAGGCCAGGATCTCGAAGCTCGCGTTCGACTGGATGTACAGGTAGACGATGGCCACCAGCATCAGCAGCGAGCCGAGCAGCGTGTACAGGAAGAACTTGAACGACGCGTAGATGCGGTTCGGTCCGCCCCAGATGCCGATGATGATGTACATCGGGATCAGCGTGGCCTCGAAGAACGTGTAGAACAGCAGGCCGTCGACGGCCGCGAACACGCCGATCATCAGCCCCGACAGGATCAGGAACGCGCCGAAGTACTGGTTGACGCGTTCGGTGATCACCTCCCAGGCGGAGATCACGACGATCACCGTGATGAAGGCGGTCAGCAGCACGAACCAGACGGAGATGCCGTCCACGCCCAGGTGGTAGTTGGCGTGGAAGCGTTCGATCCACGGCAGGCTGGTCTGGAACTGCAGTGCGGCCGACGTGGTGTCGAAGCCGGTGATCAGCGGGATGGTGACGAGGAAGGCTGCGATGGCCGCGACGAGCGCGAACCAGCGCACGGCACGCGCGTTGTCGTCGCGTCCGAGCGCCAGCAGGACCACCCCTGCCAGGATCGGCAGCCAGATGGCGAGACTCAGGAAACTCATTGTTGTTCTCCGCCAGCGGGGATCAGTGGGCGATGCCCAGGACGACACTTTGAAGGTACGGTCCGAGCTGCCAGGTCAACAGACCGAACACGCCCAGGATCATCACCAGCGCGTACCAGTAGAGGTGGCCGGTCTGCACGAGGCGCACGACGCCGGCGATCGCGCCGACCAGGCGCGCCGAGCCATTGACGAACAGGCCGTCGATCAGGCCCAGGTCGCCGCCCTTCCACAGGCCGCGGCCCAGCAGCCGCGCGCCGGCGGCCAGGACGTTCTCGTTGAACCAGTCGAGGTAGTACTTGTTCTCGAGGACCTTGATGACCGGCGCGAAGATCTTCGCGGCGGTGTCCGACAGCGACGGCTTGACGATGTACATCACGTACGACAGCACGACACCGGCCAGTGCGAGCAGGAACGGCAGCGACGCGAAGGCGTGCAGGCCCATGCCGACCGCCCCGCCCTTCTCGTTGAACTCCTTGGCCAGTTCTTCCATCGCCGGGTGAGCTTCGTTGTTGACGAAGATCGAGTCGGCGAAGAACTTGCCGTACAGCATCGGAGCGATCGTGAAGAAACCGATGACGGCCGACGGGAACGCCAGCGCGATCAGCGGGCCGGTGACCACCCAGGGCGACTCGTGCGGCGTGTGGTCGCCGTGGCCATGGTCGTCGTGTCCATGCGCGCCGTGCACGTGGTCGTCGTGCGCGTGCGCAGCGTGCGATGCGTGCGTGGCCGCGTGGCCGTGGTCGCCATGGCCGTGCGCGCCGTCCTCTTCCAGCGCGGGTTCGGGCCCGTCGATCTCGGGCGGGAACGGCTTGTGGTGGAAGCGCTCCTTGCCGTGGAAGACCAGGAAGAACATGCGGAACGAGTAGAACGCCGTGACGAACACGCCCGCGGTCACCGAGAACTGGGCGAAGCCCGCGCCGTACAGGTGGCTCGCGTAGGCCGCGTCGATGATCGAATCCTTCGAGTAGAAGCCCGCGAAGAACGGCGTGCCGATCAGCGCCAGCGAGCCGATCAGCGAGGTCCAGTACGTGATGGGCATGTACTTGCGCAGGCCGCCCATGTTGCGGATGTCCTGGTCATGGTGCATGCCCATGATGGTGGAGCCGGCCGCCAGGAACAGCAGCGCCTTGAAGAACGCGTGCGTCATCAGGTGGAACACGGCCACCGGGTAGGCCGACAGGCCCAGCGCGACGGTCATGTAGCCCAGCTGCGACAGCGTGGAGTAGGCGACGACGCGCTTGATGTCGTTCTGGATGATGCCCAGGAAGCCCATGAACAGCGCGGTGATCGAGCCGATGACCAGCACGAAGCTCAGCGCGGTGTCCGACAGCTCGAACAGCGGCGACATGCGCGTGACCATGAAGATGCCGGCCGTCACCATGGTGGCGGCGTGGATCAGCGCGGAGATCGGCGTCGGGCCTTCCATCGAGTCGGGCAGCCACACGTGCAGCGGGAACTGCGCCGACTTGCCCATCGCGCCGATGAACAGGCAGATGCAGGTGGCGGTGATCAGCGACCAGCTGGTGAACGGCACCGTCGCCAGCGCCAGCGCGCCGTTGTTCTTGAAGAAGTCGAACGTCTCGCCGTAGTTCAACGTGTGCGCCGACGTGGCGATCAGGCCGATGCCCAGGATGAAGCCGAAGTCGCCGACGCGGTTGACCAGGAAGGCCTTGAGGTTGGCGAAGATGGCCGTCGGGCGCTTGAACCAGAAGCCGATCAGCAGGTACGAGACGAGGCCCACCGCTTCCCAGCCGAAGAACAGCTGCAGGAAGTTGTTGCTCATCACGAGCATCAGCATCGAGAACGTGAACAGCGAGATGTACGAGAAGAAGCGCTGGTAGCCCGGATCCTCCTTCATGTAGCCGATGGTGTAGACGTGCACCATCAGCGACACGAAGGTCACCACGCACATCATCATCGCGGTGAGGCCGTCGATGAGGAAGCCGACTTCCATCTTCAGGCCGCCGGCGTTCATCCATTCGTAGACGGTGCCGGAGAAGCGCGCGCCGTCGTTGACCGACAGCAGGGTCATGAACGACAGCACGAAGGCGATGGCCACGCCCAGGATCGTGATGCGGTGCGCGTTGGCGCGACCGATCTGCTTGCCGAACAGGCCGGCGACGATCGCGCCGACCAGCGGCGCCACCGGCACGGCGACCAGTTGCGTGAGGGAGAGATTGGCAGACATGTTTTTTTATCAGCCCTTCAGCACGTCGAGCTCGTCGGCGGCGATGGTGGCGCGGTTGCGGAACAGCACGACCAGGATGGCCAGGCCGATCGCGGACTCGGCCGCGGCCACCGTCAGGATGAAGAACACGAAGACCTGGCCCGCCATGCGGTCCTGCGCCAGCGGCAGGTAGTGCGAGAAGGCCACGAAGTTCATGTTGACGGCCAGGAGCATCAGCTCGATGGCCATCAGCAGCACGATCAGGTTGCGGCGGTTCAGGAAGATGCCGACCACCGACAGCGCGAACAGCATGCCGCCCAGCGTGAGGTAGTGCGCGAGGGAAACGTCACCGATGTTCATGCCTTGCCTCCGTCCTTGGCGGGTTCCGCGGGGGGTGCGGGCGGCAGCGACGCCACCTCGATGACCGGAGCCATCTTCACGATGCGCAGGCGGTCGGCCTTGCGGGCGCGCAGCGCGAGGTTGGGGTCGATCGCCTTGCTGTCCTTGCGTTCGCGCAGCGTCAGCGCGATGGCGGCGATGATCGCCACCAGCAGCAGCACGGCTGCCACCTGCAGCGGGTACAGGTAGTTGGTGTAGACCTCGATGCCCAGCATGCGGGTGTTGCCCAGCTTGGCGACCTGCGGATCGATCGGCGCGTCGGCGACGCGGAAGCCGCCCATCAGCACCAGCGCCATCTCGAGGGCGATCAGCACGCCCACCAGCGCGGCCAGCGGGAAGTGCCTCCAGAAGCCGACGCGCAGTTCCTCGGTGTTGACGTCGAGCATCATCACCACGAACAGGAACAGCACCATGACGGCGCCGACGTAGACGAGTACCAGCGCGATGGCCAGGAACTCGGCCTTGAGCATCATCCACAGGCACGAGGCGTTGAAGAACGCCAGCACGAGGAACAGCGCGGCGTGCACGGTCGATCGCGCGGTGATCACACCGAACGATGCGGCCAGCAGCACGGCCGAGAAAATGTAGAACAGGGCGGAAATGGTTGTCATGGCGATGCTTGGCCTGTGACCACTGGAAGCGCGGCGCGCTTCAGCGGTACTTGGCGTCGGCCTCCTTGGCGGCGGCGATTTCGCGTTCGTAGCGGTCGCCCACGGCGAGCAGCATGTCCTTGGTGAAGTACAGGTCGCCCCGCTTCTCACCGTGGTACTCGAAGATGTGCGTCTCGACGATGGAGTCCACCGGGCAGCTCTCCTCGCAGAAGCCGCAGAAGATGCACTTGGTCAGGTCGATGTCGTAGCGCGTGGTGCGGCGCGAGCCGTCGGCGCGCACGTCGGACTCGATCGTGATGGCCATCGCGGGGCACACGGCCTCGCACAGCTTGCAGGCGATGCAGCGTTCCTCGCCGTTGTCGTAGCGGCGCAGCGCGTGCAGGCCGCGGAAGCGCGGCGACATCGGCGTCTTCTCTTCCGGGAACTGGACGGTGATCGTGGGCGAGAAGAAATACTTGCCGGTCAGGCGCATCCCGCGGAACAGCTCCACGAGCAGGAAGCTCGAGAAGAAGTCCTTGAACGAGAACGACGGCGTGGCGGTGGTGGTAGCAGACATGATTTTTCTAGCCTCGCCTTATTTCCAGATCGACCAGGGAGACTGGATCCACAGGCCGATGACAACCAGCCAGACGAGCGTGACGGGGATGAAGATCTTCCAGCCCAGGCGCATGATCTGGTCGTAGCGGTAGCGCGGGAACGTCGAGCGCACCCACAGGAACATCGTCACCACGACGAATACCTTGCCGAACAGCCAGAAGAAGTGCGGGATCCACTCGAGGCCGCCGAACGGCGCGAGCCAGCCGCCCAGGAACATGACCACGCACAGCGTCGAGACCAGGATCATGTTGGCGTATTCGGCCAGGAAGAACATCGCGAACGCCATGCCCGAGTACTCGACCATGTGGCCCGCGACGATTTCCGATTCGCCTTCGACGACGTCGAACGGGGCGCGGTTGGTTTCCGCCAGGCCCGAGATGAAGTAGACGACGAAGATCGGCAGCAGCGGCAGCCAGTTCCACGACAGGATGCCCAGGCCGTGCGAGGCCATGATGCCCTTGCCCTGCTGCAGCACGATGTCGCCGAGGTTCATCGTGCCCGAGACCATCAGCACCACGACCAGGCAGAAGCCCATCGCGATCTCGTAGCTGACCATCTGCGCGGACGCGCGCAGCGCCCCCAGGAACGCGTACTTCGAATTCGAGGCCCAGCCGGCCACGATCACGCCGTAGACCTCCAGCGACGTGATGGCCATGACGAACAGCAGGCCCGCGTTGACGTCGGCGAGCACGACGCCCGGATCGAACGGCACCACCGCCCAGGCGGCCAGCGCCGGCATGATCGTCATCACCGGAGCGACGAAGAACAGGCCCTTGTTGGCGGCCGTCGGGCGGATGATCTCCTTGAAGATCAGCTTGACGGCGTCGGCGATCGGCGTGAGCAGGCCCAGCGGGCCGACGCGGTTCGGGCCCGGCCGGATCTGCGTCCACGCGATGGCCTTGCGTTCCCACAGCGTCAGGTAGGCGACGAGGCCCAGCAACGGCAGGATGATCGCGAGGATGCGGATCACGGCCCAGATCACGGGCCAGATGTACAGCCCCTGCGCCCAGTGCCAGATGTCGAGGAAGAATTGGATCATGGAGTGTTCCGTTCCGGGCTCAGGCCTTGACGACGCTGATCGCACCGAAGGAAGCGCCGAGGCCGGCGGTCAGCACATGGCCGGCCGGGACGCGGACGACCGTCGGGGCCAGCGTCGTGTCCAGGCGCGCGACGAGGACGGCATGCGCCTCGCCTTGCGTGACATGCACCTTGTCGCCGGCCGCCAGGCCGAGGTCGGCCCACAGCTGGCTGGGCAGCGAGGCCTGCGGCGCGCGGGCGTCGGCGGTGAGCTGCAGCGAGAGCGCGCGGCGCACGAGGCTGTCGGTGGAGTACACCGGCACATCCGCGACGCGCTCGAAGCCGGAGACCGGCTCGACGGACAGCGATGCCGGCAGCGCGGCGTCGTTGCTCAGGCGCGAGGCCAGGGTCGTCAGGTCGCCCAGCGCCTCGGACAGCACCTCGTCGGCCGACTGCTGGCCGAAGCCGGGCAGTCCGAGCATGTCGCCCAGCACGCGCAGCACCTTCCACGCGGGACGGGTCTCGCCCAGCGGACGGGCCACGCCCTGGAACGACTGCACGCGGCCTTCTGCGTTGACGAAGGTGCCGGCGGTCTCGGTGAACGGCGCGATCGGCAGCAGCACGTCGGCGACATCGGCGGCGGCGTTGCGGAACGGCGTCAGCGCGACCACCAGGCCCGAGCCGCCGAGGGCGGCGCGCGCGGCGGCGGCGTTGGCGGCGTCGAGTTCGGGTTCGACGTTGAGCAGGAACAGCGCCTTCATCGGCTGCGACAGCATCTGGCCGGCGTTCAGGCCGCCGGCGCCGGGCAGCGCGTTGACCAGCTGCGCGCCAACATTGTTGCCGGCCTCGCCGAGGTAGCCCAGGGTGGAGCCGGTGGCCGTGGCGATCCAGCCGGCCAGCGCCAGCAGCGTGGAGGACTGCGGGTGCTGCGCGGCGGCGTTGCCGAGCAGCACGGCCCTGGCGGTGCCGTTGAGCAGCGAGGCGGCGATGGCCTCGGACTGCGGCGTGCACTTGCCGGCGAACGGCGCGGCGCCGCCCTGCGCCTTGGCGACGCAGTGGGCGATGTCGGCCAGCGCGCCGACCCAGCCGCTCGGGGCGACCGTGAGCTGCGTGGCCACGGGCATCAGCCAGTCTTCGGCCAGCGCGTTGACGTTGTGGATCTCGGCGCCCTGGCGCGCGGCCTGGCGCAGGCGCTGCGCGAACAGCGGGTGGTCCTTGCGCAGGAACGAGCCGACGACCAGCGCGCGGTCGAGCGTGGTGAGCGACGCGATGGACGTGCCCAGCCAGCGCACGCCGCCGGTGTGGGTGAAATCGGCGTGGCGCGTGCGGTGATCGACGCTCTCGCTGCCGAGGGCGCGAACCAGCTTGGCCAGCAGGTGCAGCTCTTCCACCGTGGAGCCGGCGTGGCCCAGCGCGCCGATGCCGGCGACGCCGAACTCGCCCTTGACGCGCTTGACGCCGTCGACGACGTAGTTCAGCGCGGTGGGCCAGTCCACCGTCTGCCACTGGCCGCCCTGCTTGATCATCGGGGCGGTGAGGCGTGCGTCGGAGTTCAGGGCTTCGTAGGAGAAGCGGTCGCGGTCGGCGATCCAGCACTCGTTGACGTCCTCGTTCTCGTACGGGACGACGCGCAGCACCTGGTTGTTCTTGACCTGGACGACGACGTTGGCGCCGACCGAGTCATGCGGGCTCACGCTGCGGCGGCGCGAGAGTTCCCACGTGCGGGCCTGGTAGCGGAACGGCTTGCTGGTGAGCGCGCCGACCGGGCAGACGTCGATCATGTTGCCGGACAGCTCGGAATCGATCGAGCGGCCGACGAAGGTGAGGATCTCCGCGTGCTCGCCGCGATGGGCCATGCCCAGCTCCATCACGCCGGCCACTTCCTGGCCGAAGCGCACGCAGCGGGTGCAGTGGATGCAGCGGCTCATCTCTTCCATCGAGATCAGCGGGCCGGCCGGCTTGTGGAAGACGACGCGCTTTTCTTCCGTATAGCGCGAGGCCGAGCCGCCATAGCCGACGGCCAGGTCCTGCAGCTGGCACTCGCCGCCCTGGTCGCAGATCGGGCAGTCCAGCGGATGGTTGATCAGCAGGAACTCCATCACGCTCTGCTGGGCCTTGATGGCCTTGTCGCTCTTGGTGCGCACGATCATGCCCTGCGTCACCGGCGTGGCGCAGGCGGGCATGGGCTTGGGCGCCTTCTCGATGTCCACCAGGCACATGCGGCAGTTGGCGGCGATCGAGAGCTTCTTGTGATAGCAGAAGTGCGGGATGTAGGTGTCCGCCGCGTCGGCCGCATGCATCACCATGCTGCCCGGGGGAACGGAAACCTTCTTGCCGTCGAGTTCGATTTCAATCATGAGTGGTGCTCTTGGACCGACGCCTGAACCTGGCAGGTCTTGTGTTCAACGTGGTGAACGAACTCGCTGCGGAAGTGCTTGATCATCGCGCGCACCGGCATCGCCGCGGCGTCACCGAGCGCGCAGATGGTGCGGCCCTGGATGTTGTCGGCCACCGAGTTCAGCAGGTCGATGTCTTCCATCTTTCCGTGGCCATGCTCGATGCGATCGACCATGCGCCACAGCCAGCCGGTGCCTTCGCGGCACGGCGTGCACTGGCCGCAGGATTCGTGCTGGTAGAAATACGACAGGCGCAGCAGGCTCTCGACCATGCAGCGCGAGTCGTCCATCACGATGACGGCGCCCGAGCCCAGCATGGAGCCGGCCTTGGCGATGGAGTCGTAGTCCATCGTGAGCTCCATCATGATCGACGCGGGCAGCACGGGCGCCGACGAACCGCCGGGGATCACGGCCTTCAGCTTGCGGCCGGTGCGCACGCCGCCGGCGAGCTCGAGCAGCGTCGAGAACGGCGTGCCCATCGGGATCTCGTAGTTGCCCGGCTTGTTGACGTCGCCGACCACCGAGTAGATCTTCGTGCCGCCGTTGTTGGGCTTGCCGCACTCGAGGTAGGCCTGGCCGCCGTTGCGGATGATCCAGGGCACCGCCGCGAAGGTCTCGGTGTTGTTGATCGTGGTGGGCTTGCCGTAGATGCCGAAGCTCGCCGGGAACGGCGGCTTGAAGCGCGGCTGGCCCTTCTTGCCTTCGAGCGACTCCAGCAGCGCGGTCTCTTCGCCGCAGATGTAGGCACCGAAGCCGTGGAAGCCATGCAGCTGGAAGTTGTAGCCCGAGCCGAGGATGTTGTCGCCGAGATAGCCGGCGGCACGCGCCTCTTCCAGCGCCTCCTCGAAGCGGTCGTAGATCTCGAAGATCTCGCCGTGGATGTAGTTGTAGCCCACGGAGATGCCCATCGCGTAGGCCGCGATGATCATGCCCTCGATGACGATGTGCGGGTTGAACGCGAGGATGTCGCGGTCCTTGCAGGTGCCCGGCTCGCCTTCGTCGGAGTTGCAGACGAGGTACTTCTGGCCCGGGAACTGGCGCGGCATGAAGCTCCACTTCAGGCCCGTGGGGAAGCCCGCGCCGCCGCGGCCGCGCAGGCCGGAGCCCTTGACCTCGGCCACCACCTGGTCGGGCGTCATGCCGCCCTCGCCTGCCAGGATCTTGCGGATGGCCTGGTAGCCGCCGCGCGCCTCGTAGTCCTTCAGGCGCCAGTTCTTGCCGTCCAGGCCCGCCATGATCTGCGGGTTGATGTGGCGGTCGTGGAAGGCGGTCTCGACGCCTTGCGACTTGAATCGGGAAAGATCGACCATCGTGTTGCCCAGTCCCTACTTCGCAGCCGCGAGCGTGGCGAGCAGATCGTCGATCCGGTCGTTGCTCATGAAGCTGATCATTTCGCGGTCGTTGACCAGCATCACCGGCGCATCGGCGCAGGCACCCAGGCATTCGCTCTGCTGCACGGTGAACTGGCCGTCGGCGGTCGTGCCGCCCATCGCCACGCCCAGCTTGCTGCAGATGTGGGCCAGCGCCGCCTGGCCGTCGCGCAGCTGGCACGGCAGGTTGGTGCAGACGTTGATCTTGAACTTGCCAACCGGTTGCTGGTTGTACATGTTGTAGAACGTCGTGACCTCGTAGACCGCAATCGGGGCCATGCCCAGATAGGCGGCGACCTCGTCCTCGGAGTCGCGCGAGACCCAGCCGCGCTCCTGCTGCACGATGGACAGGCAGGCCATGACGGCCGACTGCTTCTGCGCGTCGGGGAACTTGGTCACTTCGCGTGCGAAGCGTGCCAGCGTATCTGCCGAAAGCGGCACGTGGGGGATGGTAACGGGCTGGTTCATCGATCGATCTCGCCAAACACGATGTCCATGGTGCCGATGACGGCGACGGCGTCGGCAATCATGTGGCCGCGCGACATCTCGTCCATCGCGGCCAGGTGGGAGAAGCCGGGCGCGCGGATCTTCAGGCGGTACGGCTTGTTGGCGCCGTCGCTCACCAGGTAGATGCCGAACTCGCCCTTCGGGTGCTCGACGGCGGCATACGCCTCGCCTTCGGGCACGTGGAAGCCTTCGGTGAAGAGCTTGAAGTGGTGGATCAGCTCTTCCATGTTGGACTTCATCTCGGTGCGGGTGGGCGGCGCGACCTTGTGGTTGGTCGTGATGACCGGACCCGGGTTCGCACGCAGCCACTTGCTGCACTGCTGGATGATCTTGTTGGCCTCGCGCATCTCCTGCACGCGCACCAGGTAGCGGTCGTAGACGTCGCCGTTGACGCCCACGGGCACGTCGAAGTCCATCTTGGCGTACACGTCGTAGGGCTGCGTCTTGCGCAGGTCCCATTCGATGCCCGAGCCGCGCAGCATCGGGCCGGTGAAGCCGAGGTTCTTCGCGCGCTCGGGCGTGACCACGCCGATGCCCACGGTGCGCTGCTTCCAGATGCGGTTCTCGGTGAGCAGCGTCTCGTACTCGTCGACGCGGCCCGGGAACTTGCGGCAGAAGTCGTCGATGAAGTCGAGCATCGTGCCCTGGCGGTTCTCGTTCATGCGCGAGATCGCCTTGGCGTTGTGGATGCGGGACGCCTTGTACTGCGGCATCGTGTCGGGCAGGTCGCGGTAGACGCCGCCGGGACGGAAGTACGCCGCGTGCATGCGCGCGCCGGAGACGGCCTCGTACAGGTCGAACAGGTCTTCGCGCTCGCGGAACGCATACAGCAGCACGTTCATCGCGCCGCAGTCGAGCGCATGTGCACCCAGCCACATCAGGTGGTTGAGCAGGCGCGTGATCTCCGCGAACATCACGCGGATGTATTGCGCGCGCTCGGGCACGTCGACGCCCAGCAGCCGCTCGATGGCCAGGCAGTACGCGTGCTCGTTGGCCATCATCGACACGTAGTCGAGGCGGTCCATGTAGGGCAGCGACTGGATGTAGGTCTTCGACTCGGCCAGCTTCTCGGTGGCGCGGTGCAGCAGCCCGATGTGCGGATCGGCGCGCTGGATGACTTCGCCGTCGAGCTCCAGCACGAGGCGGAGCACGCCGTGCGCGGACGGATGCTGGGGCCCGAAATTGAGCGTGTAGTTCTTGATTTCAGCCATGGTCAGTGCAGGCCACCGTAGTTGTCTTCGCGGATGACGCGCGGGGTGATCTCGCGCGGCTCGATCGTGACGGGCTGGTAGACCACGCGGCGCTGCTCGGCGTCGTAGCGCATCTCGACGTGGCCCGTCACCGGGAAGTCCTTGCGCATCGGGTGGCCGATGAAGCCGTAGTCGGTCAGGATGCGGCGCAGGTCGTCGTGGCCTTCGAAGATGATGCCGTACATGTCGAACGCTTCGCGCTCGAACCAGTTGGCGGCGTTCCACACCGGCGTGACGGCCGCCACCACGGGCAGGTCGTCGTCGACGGCGAACACCTTCAGGCGCAAGCGCCAGTTGTTGGACAGGGACAGCAGGTGCGAGACCACGCAGAAGCGCGGGCCGTCCCAGGGCAGGTCCTTGTACGACGAGTAGTCGACGCCGCAGAGGTCGACGAGCTGCTCGAAGCCGAGCGTGCTGTCGTCGCGCAGCTGCGTGGCCACGGCCAGGTAGTCGGCGGCCGACACCGTGATCGTGATCTCGCCACGCTCACGCTTGAACTGGGTGATGCGGGCGCCGAGGGCGGCCTCGAGGGCGGCCTGCAGGGCGTCGAGTCGTTGGGTCATGTGGGCTGTCTACCTGTGCAGTGCGGGAGTGGCGGCTGCGTCGTGAGGATGGCGAGAACGGTCAGGCTCTTGCGATGGTGTTCTCGCGCCGGATCTTGGCCTGCAACTGCAGGATGCCGTACAGCAGCGCTTCGGCCGTGGGCGGGCAGCCCGGCACGTAGACGTCCACCGGCACGATGCGGTCGCAGCCGCGCACGACCGAGTAGCTGTAGTGGTAGTAGCCGCCGCCGTTGGCGCACGAGCCCATCGACAGCACCCAGCGCGGCTCGGCCATCTGGTCGTAGACCTTGCGCAGCGCCGGCGCCATCTTGTTGCAAAGGGTGCCGGCGACGATCATCAGGTCGCTCTGGCGCGGGCTGGGACGGAACAGCATGCCGAAGCGGTCGATGTCGTAGCGCGCGGCGCCCGCGTGCATCATCTCGACCGCGCAGCACGCGAGGCCGAACGTCATCGGCCACAGCGAGCCGGTCTTGGACCAGTTGACGAGGACGTCGACCGAGGTGGTGACGAATCCCTCTTTCAGGAGGCCTTCATTGCCTTTGGGTGCAGCCATGGTGTTGTCGCTCCGGTGTCCAGGATCACTCCCAGTCCAGCGCGCCCTTTTTCCATTCGTAGATGAAGCCGACGACGAGGATCGCCAGGAAGAGCATCATTGCCCAGAAACCCGTGGCGCCGATGTCCTTCAAAGCGACGGCCCAGGGGAACAGGAAAGCGATCTCGAGATCGAACAGGATGAACAGGATCGCCACGAGGTAGTAGCGAACGTCGAACTTCATCCGCGCGTCTTCGAAGGCCTCGAATCCGCACTCGTACGGAGAGTTCTTCTGCGCGTCGGGCCGCTTGGGGCCGAGGACGAAGCCGAGCGCCTGGGGCGCGACGCCGATGCCCACCCCGACCAGGATGAACAGGATGACGGGGAGGTAGGCAGACAGGTCCATGGCTAGCTTTGTGTCGTTTGCAGGCTGCGTCGTTTGTCTGGGGGCAGAAAAAAGAGCGCCTCGACAGATCACAGCTTGCTGATCCCGAGTGCGCCCGCACGTTTCGCCGTGAACATTCTGGTTGTATGACGCAGGGCGCGTCGACCGCGACATTCCCGAGGGGAACCCGCGACCATCTCAATATTGCAAAAATCTTGGTGCCGACGGCGAGACTCGAACTCGCACAGCTTTCGCCACTACCCCCTCAAGATAGCGTGTCTACCAATTTCACCACGTCGGCGTGAATGATCGAAGATCATCCGGTAATACTTGATCAGTTCAGTTTGCGTGAGGGATTTAGCTCACTGAACAGCCTCACATTCTATAGCGAAAAATACAGCGCTTACCCGTATCCGCTACAGAAAAATGACGCGATCGTCGCCTCAACGCGTCGGGATGCCTTGCACGCCGGACGGCGCCGAACCGACGGCCGAAGCCGCGGTCGCCGGAGCGCTGGCGACGATGGCCGGCGGGCTCGCCAGGTCGAGGCGATTGACCTCGGCGCCGCCGATCGTGCCGCGCCCGGTGGACATCACCGACATGCCCAGCGTCGCCGCGAAGAAGACCGTGGCGCAGATCGCCGTGGAGCGCGACAGGAAATTCGCGCTGCCGGTGGCGCCGAACAGGCTGCCCGACGCGCCGCTGCCGAACGAGGCGCCCATGTCGGCGCCCTTGCCGTGCTGGATCAGCACGAGGCCGATCATGGCCAGGGCCGACAGGATCTGCAGGATGAAGAGAAGGTTGGACCAGACTTGCATTTTCTTGGAGCTCCAGGGAATCTTGTTTTGTCCAAAGCGCGCCGGGCGTTCAGCCCGCCGCGCGGCAGATGGCGACGAAGTCGGCGGCCTTCAATGCCGCGCCGCCGATGAGTCCGCCGTCGATGTCTTGTTGCGAGAGCAGCGCGGCCGCGTTGTCGGGCTTCATGCTGCCGCCGTACAGCAGCCGCATGGCGTCGGCCTGCGGCGTGGCCGCACGCAGCTGGGCACGGATCAGCGCGTGCATCTCCTGCGCCTGTTCGGGCGTGGCGACGACGCCAGTGCCGATGGCCCACACCGGTTCGTAGGAGACGATCATCTCGCCCACGCAGTGACCGAGCTCGTGGATGACGGCCGACAACTGGCGCTTGACCGTGGCCTGTGCCGTGCCCTGCTCGCGCTGGCCCAGCGTCTCGCCCACGCACACGATGGGCGTGAGCCCGCGCGCGAGCACCGCCTTGGCCTTGTCGGCCACGAGCTGGTCCGACTCGCCGTGCATCGCGCGGCGCTCGGAGTGGCCCACGATCACGTAGCGGCAGCCGAACTCGCTCAGCATCGCGGCCGAGACCTCGCCGGTGTACGCGCCCTTGTCGTGCGCCGAGCAGTCCTGCGCACCCCAGCGAACGTCGCTGCCCGCGAGCGCCACCGCGGCCTCGCTCAGGTAGGGGAACGGCACGCACACGGCCACGTCGCACGCGAACGGGCGCGCGGCCAGGATGCCCGACAGCAGTTCGGCGTTGGCCGAATGCGAGCCGTGCATCTTCCAGTTTCCGGCAACGAGCTTCTTGCGCATGGGGTGTCTCGCCTTCCGGTTATTGTTCGGTCCACGACAGCATCAGCTTGCCGACGTGGCGGCCCGCTTCCATCGCGGCGTGGGCCTGCGAGGCCTGCGACGCGGGAAAGACCTGCTGGATGACCGGTTGAACGCGGCGCGCGACGAGCAGCGGCCACACCTTGTCGCGCAACGACGCCGCGATGGCCGCCTTGAACGCGACCGGTCGCGGACGCAGCGTCGAGCCGGTGAGCGTGAGCCGCTTGCGCAGCACCAGCCCCGCGTCGACCTGCGCCTTCGTGCCGCCCTGCACCGCGATCAGCACGATGCGGCCATCCTCGGCCAGGCAGGACAGCTCGCGGGCCACGTACTCGCCCGCCACCATGTCCAGGACCACGTCGACGCCCTTGCCGCCCGTGATCTCCAGCGCGCGCTCGGCGAAGTCCTCGGTGCGGTAGTCGATGGCGTGGTCGGAGCCCAGTTCGACGCAGCGCGCGCACTTGTCGGCCGAACCCGCCGTGGCGATGACCCTGGCGCCAAACGCCTTGGCCAGCTGGATCGCGGTCACGCCGATGCCGCTCGTGCCGCCCTGCACCAGCAGCCATTGACCGGCAGCCAGGCGACCGCGATCGAACACGTTGGACCACACGGTGAAGAAGTTCTCCGGCAGCGCGGCCGACTCGATGTCGCTGAAGCCCGCGGGCGTGGGCAACATCTGGCCGACCGGCGCCACGCAGTACTCGGCGTAGCCGCCGCCGGCCACGAGCGCGCAGACGCGATCGCCGACCGCGAAGCCGCCGGCCGCCAGGGCGGTGGCATCGCCGCCCGCGATCGTTCCCGCCAATTCAAGGCCGGGGATGTCGGATGCGCCTGCAGGCACCGGATAGTGCCCCTTGCGCTGCAGCACGTCGGGCCGGTTCACGCCCGACGCCGTCACGCGGATGAGCGCCTCGCCGGCACCCGCGACCGGGCGCGCGCGCACGACCTCGCGCAACACCTCGGGACCGCCGAAGCCGGCGATCTCGATGGCGCGCATGGTGGGCGCGTTGGCAGAGGCGTTGCTCACGTCTCGGGCGTCAGGAGCCGCGAACCGCTTACTGCGGCGCGCGATCGCCCTGGGGTTCGCGTTCGAGCAGTGCCTTCATCGACAGCTTGACGCGGCCCTTCTCGTCGGTCTCGAGTACCTTGACGCGAACGATCTGGCCTTCCTTCAGGAAGTCGGTGACCTTCTCGACGCGCTCATGGGCGATCTGGCTGATGTGCAGCAGGCCATCCTTGCCCGGGAGCAGGTTGATCAGCGCGCCGAAGTCCAGGATCTTGGTGACCGGGCCTTCGTAGATCTTGCCCACTTCCACTTCGGCCGTGATTTCCTCGATGCGCTTCTTGGCCAGCGCGGCACGGTCGGCGTCGGTGGACGCGATCGTGATGGTGCCGTTTTCCTCGATGTTGATCTGCGTGCCGGTTTCCTCGGTCAGCGCACGGATGGTGGCGCCACCCTTGCCGATGACGTCGCGGATCTTTTCCGGGTTGATCTTCATCACGTACAGGCGCGGGGCGAATTCCGACACTTCCGTGCTGGCGCCGGCGACCGACTCGACCATCTTGCCGAGGATGTGCAGGCGGGCTTCCTTGGCTTGCGCCAGGGCGACCTGCATGATTTCCTTGGTGATGCCCTGGATCTTGATGTCCATCTGCAGGGCGGTGATGCCTTGCGTGGTGCCGGCCACCTTGAAGTCCATGTCGCCGAGGTGATCCTCGTCGCCCAGGATGTCGGTGAGCACCGCGAAGCGGGCGCCGTCCTTGATCAGGCCCATGGCGATGCCGGCCACGTGCGCCTTCAGCGGAACGCCGGCGTCCATCAGCGACAGGCAGCCGCCGCACACCGAGGCCATCGACGACGAGCCGTTGGATTCGGTGATTTCGGAGACGACGCGCACCGAGTACGGGAAGTCTTCCTTGGACGGCATGACGGCGACGAGCGCGCGCTTGGCGAGGCGGCCGTGGCCGATCTCGCGACGCTTCGGGCTGCCGACACGGCCGGTTTCGCCGGTGGCGAACGGGGGCATGTTGTAGTGCAGCATGAAGCGCTCGGAGTACTCGCCGGCCAGCGCGTCGATGGTCTGCGAATCGCGCTCGGTGCCCAGCGTCGTGGCGACGACGGCCTGGGTCTCGCCGCGGGTGAAGATGGCCGAGCCGTGGGCACGCGGCAGCACGCCGGTGCGGATCTCGATGGCGCGGACGGTGCGGGTGTCGCGGCCGTCGATGCGCGGCTCGCCGGCCAGGATCTGGTCGCGCACGATCTTGGCTTCGATGTCGAACAGCATCGAGTCGACCTTGACCGAGTCGACCTTGGTCTCTTCGGTGGCCAGTGCGGCCTTCACTTCGGCCGTCGCCACGCGCAGGGCTTGCGTGCGGGCCTGCTTGCTGCGGATCTGGTACGCGGCTTCGATCTTGGCCTGGGCCAGGCCACCGATCTTGGCGATCAGCGCCTCGTCCTTGGCGGGCAGCGCCCACTCGCCGGTCTCGAGCCACAGCGGCTTGCCGGCGTCGCGAACGAGTTCGTGGATCGCGTTGATGGCGGTCTTGCCGGCGTCATGGCCGAAGACCACGGCGCCCAGCATGATGTCTTCCGGCAGTTGGTCGGCTTCGGACTCGACCATCAGCACGGCGGCCTCGGTGCCGGCGACCACGAGGTCCAGCTTCGAGTCGATGCGCTGGGTCTTGCCCGGGTTCAGCACGTATTCGCCGTTGATGTAGCCCACGCGCGCGGCGCCGATCGGGCCCGCGAACGGGATGCCGGAGACGGACAGCGCGGCGCTCGACGCGATCAGTGCGGCGATGTCGGCGTCGACTTCGGGGTTCAACGACATCACGTGCACGACGATCTGCACTTCGTTGAAGAAGCCTTCCGGGAACAGCGGACGGCACGGGCGGTCGATCAGGCGCGACGTCAGCGTCTCGAGCTCGCTCGGACGGCCTTCACGCTTGAAGAAGCTGCCCGGGATCTTGCCGGCGGCGTACGTCTTCTCGATGTAGTCGACGGTCAGCGGGAAGAAGTCCTGGCCCGGCTTGGCTTCGCGCTTGGCCACGACGGTGGCCAGCACCACGGTGCCTTCGATGTCGACCAGCACGGCACCGGTCGATTGGCGGGCGATCTCGCCGGTTTCCAGGCGAACGGTGTGGGCGCCCCATTGGAACGACTTGGTGACCTTGTTGAACATGCTCATGTTGTTCTTTCTCCGCGAATTGGCGTAGTTCTATCGTGGCGCCGTATCGTGGCGCGGGAGACGGGAGGCGACCGTTCAGTGGCGTGATGCCATTCCAGCGCGGTTCAGGCGAACCGCGGTGGAATGACACATCGGCGCCGGCAGCGCAACGGTGCGAATTCCAAACGCAAAGAGCCTGTCCTGGAGGATTCCAGACAGGCTCTTTTCACTCATTGGCGCTTACTTGCGCAGGCCGAGCTTGCCGATCAGGGCCAGGTAGCGCGGGGCGTCCGTCTTCTTCAGGTAGGACAGCAGGCTCTTGCGCGAGTTGACCATCTTCAGCAGGCCGCGGCGACCGTGGTGGTCCTTGGCGTGCAGCTTGAAGTGGGGGGTCAGCGCGTTGATGCGGGCGGTCAGCAGTGCGACCTGGACTTCCGGGGATCCGGTGTCGGCCGTGCCACGGGCGTGGGCGGCGATGATTTCTGCGGTGTTGATGTCAGCCATGCGGATTTCCTGTGATGTTGAATCGGAAACCGGCAGCGCTGACCCGGGACGCTGCCCGGATTCGCAGCCACGACGCGTCCGCTGGGGGCGATGTGGCCTGCTCGGTTTCCTTGACGACTTGCGCACCCGAGTGAAACCGACCCGGGGCGTGCTTGATTTGCCTTTGCCGCGTTCGCCTCGGAAGGCACCCGTTGCTGGGCAAGCTCGGCATTATAGCCGGATACCCGGCCTCCCGCCACCAGCCTGGCGCGCCGATCGCCGAGCCGTCGAGGTCGTCCGCGCGCGACGCACCCGCGGCCAGCAGCACTGCCGCGCACCAGGCCGCGTGCGCTCACGCCTGCCGCCCCGCGCCACCGATGCGCGGGGCGACGGGCTGGGGCACGTCCAGCGTGCCGGCCTTGGCACGGTCGTTCTCGAACTCCAGGCTGCTGGTGCGGCCGTCGCGCTCGGTGAACGTGACGTCGCCGTCGAGCATGCCGCTGGCCAACGTCAGCGTGCCCTGCCCCTGCCCCTGGCGCTTGCCCGCCTTGAACTCGCCCTCGCAGTGCGTGCTCGACTGCGGAAAGTCGTGGACACCGCGGCCGTCGGGCCGGCCGGCCGTCATGTGGCCTTCGTAGCGCGAACCCGGCGTGTCGTCGATGAACCATTGCAGCACTCCGTCGCCGTCGGCGAAGCCGTCGCGGCAGCCGCCGGTCCAGGTGGTGCGCCCGCCCGAACGCGGGTTCGGATTGACGACCGCGCAGTCGGCGGCACCGATCGTGAAGCTGCCCTCGTCGGCGCGCACCGACGAGCTCGCGACCAGGGCACCGGCGATGCACGCCAGCGCGAACAAATGTCTCGATTCCATCTTGAAAATTCCTCGTCCGTCCCCCGTCCCGGACCGATTCTGGCACTGCCGCGCGCGCAAAAAAAACGCTCTTGAAATGCGTTTCGGCGATGCCAAGTGTGAGGTCATGCGACGGCGGCTTCATCGTTCGAAGCGTTGGAGGCGCCGTCACTCCACCCGCATTTCTTCGGAGACTTCTCTCATGTTCATCGTTCCCGTTTCCCGCCACGCCACCGCCCGTGCCCGTCATCTCGACCGCCTGTTCGACGGCGCGCTCGACCAGTTCTTCGCGCAGCCCGCCGCCGACTCGGCGCCGGTGCGCCGCCCCGCCGTCGACGTCGCCGAATCCGACAGCGGCTACGTCGTCACGCTGGACGTGCCGGGCGTGACGCGCGAGGACGTCAAGGTGTCCATCGACGGCCGCCGCGTGAGCATCGTCGCCGAGGCGCGCGCGGCCGCCGCCCCGGCCGCCGAAGGCTCCGAGGGCGCCAAGCCGGCCGAACGCGTGATCCTGCGCGAACGCGCCGTCGCGAGCTTCGCGCGCAGCTTCACGCTGCAGTCGGAGATCGACCAGGCGTCGTCGCAGGCCAAGCTGGACAACGGCGTGCTCACGCTGACGCTCACCAAGCGCCAGCCCGCGACGAGCCAGCTCACCGTCAACTGAGTTCCTCGAACGGCCGGGCCAGCGTCAGCAGTCTGGCCTTGGCGGCGGAATCCCAACCTCTCCGCTGCGACGAGTCCTTCGCGCCATCGGGTGCGAGGGACTTTTTTTGCCGCGACCTGCCAAGGCGGTCTTCCTGCGCGAAGCGAAGCGGAGTCGCAGAATCCACCCCTGGGCAGGCGCTTCCCGGCGCGTGGGTCCTGCGACTGCGCGCAGGATGACGTCGCCTGAGCTCCGCTCAGGCTTGCACGAGCGGCCAGCGCGGCTTCACGTCGAACGCGTAGTCCATGCGCGCCAGGCCCGGGTCGCCCTGCAGGCGCAGCGCGCCGGCCAGCGCGATCATCGCGCCGTTGTCGGTGCACAGCGCCAGCTCGGGGTAGTGCACGCGCAGCCCGCGGCGCGCGGCGGCGGCGTTCAACTGCTCGCGCAGGCGCGTGTTGGCGCCGACGCCACCGGCCACCACCAGGCGCGACAGCCGCGTCTCCTGCAGCGCCCGCAACGACTTCTTGACCAGCACCTCGACGATCGCGGCCTGCGTGCTGGCCGCGATGTCCGCACGCTGCTGTTCGCTCGGCGCCGGCCCCAGCTTCTTCACGGCGGTCATCACGGCCGTCTTCAGGCCGGAGAACGAGAAGTCGAGGTCGCCGCTGTGCAGCAACGGACGCGGCAGGCCCACGGCCTCGGGGTCGCCGTGCGCGGCCAGCGCGGCCAGCGCCGGACCGCCGGGATAGCCCAGACCCAGCAGCTTGGCCGACTTGTCGAAGGCCTCGCCCGCCGCGTCGTCGATGGTCTCGCCCAGCATCTCGTAGCGTCCCACCCCGTCCACCCGCATCAACTGCGTGTGGCCGCCCGAGACCAGCAGCGCGACGAAGGGGAACTCGGGCGGGTCGGCGGACAGGAACGGCGACATCAGGTGGCCTTCGAGGTGGTGCACGCCCAGCGTGGGCTTGCCCAGCGAGGCCGCCAGCGCGCAGGCCACGCCGGCGCCCACCAGCAGCGCGCCGGCCAGGCCCGGGCCGCGGGTGAAGGCGACGACGTCGATGTCGGTCTTGGCCAGCGCCGCGTCGGCCAGCGCCGCTTCCAGCAGCGGCAGCACGCGGCGGACGTGGTCGCGCGACGCGAGCTCCGGCACCACGCCGCCGTAGGCCTGGTGCATGCGGATCTGGCTGTGCAAGGCCTGGGAGCGCAGGAGGGGTACGCCGCCGACGTTGGTCTCGACCAGCGCCACGCCGGTCTCGTCACACGAGGATTCGATGCCCAGGACGATCATGAGGCAGTGTAAATGTGCATTAATCGACTCAGTTCGTTACAACCTGGGTGCTACCGCGCTTCCGAAAATCGAATTGAGCGGTTTTAATCGGTCACGTGGTGATATTCGGCCTCACCCGCTGGCAGGACAATGTCCCGACCAATCCATACACAAGGCCGTCGACAGTCGTTGGGAATCATGAAGCAATACAAGCTCACTGCCTGGCCGGATCTCACCCCGCGATTCCATACCACCGCCATGCGCCGCGTGGTGAGCGAGTTGTCGCAGCGCTTCGTCAGTGTGCGCGACCTGTCGCGCAGCAGCGGTGCCAGCGGCCGCGACATCGAGGAACTCATCGCGAAGCTGGAGAAGGACGGCATGCTCATGGCCCGTCCGATGCCGCAGTCGGTGGGCCCGTCCAGCGCCTGGCACCAGTGGTGGCCCGTCGCCGCCGTTCGCGGCATGGTCCGCGAGTGGCGCTGAAATCTTCCGACGGCAGCCTCGCCTGCCTTCCACGCAAAGCGGCCGCCGGGCCGCTTTTTGTTTGGCCGCTCCGAATGTGACAACTCCGCGCAAGGTTTCAGTGATTCTCGCGGGCGTGGTTGATCGTGTATTTCGGGATCTCGATCACGAGATCCGTCGCGGCCACGATGGCCTGGCAGGACAGCCGGGATTGCGGCGTCAGGCCCCAGGCGCGATCCAGCAGGTCGTCCTCGGTCTCGTCGGCCTCGCCCAGCGAGCGCAGGCCCTCGCGCACGATCACGTGGCAGGTGGTGCAGGCGGCGCTCATGTCGCAGGCATGCTCGATGGCCACGCCGTTCTCCAGCAATGCCTCGCACACGGAGGTGCCCGGCGCGACGGCTATCGTCTTGCCTTCCGGACAAAGAGCGGCATGGGGGAGGATCTTGATGATGGTCATAGGTCGTTGACGTTCTTGCCGGCCAGGGCATCACGGATGCCGCGGTTCATGCGGGCGGCGGCGAAGCCCTCGGTGCCGTCGGCGAGCGCCTCGACGGCGGCCTCGATCGCGCGGGGTCCCTCTCCAGGACTCGCGTCGCGCGCAGCGGCGCGCACCCGCGCGACGAGCGCGTCGACCGCGGCGCGTTCGTCGGCCGCCAGCAGGTCGCCGTCGGCCGCCAGCGCGGACTCGGTGGCCAGGATCATGCGCTCGGCGTCCACCTGCGCCTCGCGCAGGCTGCGGACGACCATGTCGGACTCGGCGGTCGCGAAGCCGTCCTTGAGCATGCCGGCCACCTGTTCGTCGGTGAGGCCGTAGCTCGGCTTGACGATGATCGCCGCCTCCACGCCCGAGCCGAGCTCCTTGGCGCCGACGCTCAGCAGGCCGTCGGCGTCCACCTGGAACGTGACGCGGATGCGCGCCGCGCCGGCCACCATCGGCGGAATGCCGCGCAGCTCGAAGCGCGCCAGCGAACGACACTCCGACACCAGCTCGCGCTCGCCCTGCACCACGTGCACGGCCAGCGCGGTCTGGCCGTCCTTGAAGGTGGTGAAGTCTTGCGCCTTGGCGGCGGGGATCGTGGAATTGCGCTCGATGACGCGCTCCACGAGGCCGCCCATGGTCTCGAGACCCAGCGACAGCGGCGTGACGTCCAGCAGCAGCAGGTCGCCGCTGGTCGCGTTGCCGGCCAGCGCGTTGGCCTGGATCGCGGCGCCGAGCGCCACCACCTCGTCGGGATTCAGGTTGGTCAGCGGCGGCCTGCCGAACAGCTTCGCGACGGCCTCGCGCACCACCGGCATGCGGGTCGAGCCGCCCACCATCACGACGCCCTGCACGTCCTCCGCGGACACCCTGGCATCGCGCAGCACGCGCTTGAGCAGGCGCAGCGTGGTGGCCGTGAGCTCGCACGTGGCCACGTCGAACTCGGTGCGGTCGACGTCGAGGTCGTGCACGACGCCATCCACCTCGAAGCTCACGCTGACCTCGTCGACGCCGCTCAGCGCCTCCTTGGCCTGGCGCGCCGCCGTCTGCACGCGGCGGCGCTCGCGCGGCGTGAGCGCCTCCAGCGCCGCCAGGCCGGCGCGTTGCAGCAGCGCGCTGGCCAGCCGCTGGTCGTAGTCGTCGCCACCGAGCGCCGAATCACCGCCCGTGGCCACCACCTCGAACACGCCGCGCGCCAGGCGCAGCAGCGAGACGTCGAAGGTGCCGCCGCCCAAGTCGTAGACCGCGTAGAGGCCCTCCACGCCCTGGTCGAGCCCGTAGGCGATCGCCGCGGCGGTGGGCTCGTTGATCAGGCGCAGCACGTTCAGGCCCGCCAGCTGGGCGGCGTCCTTGGTGGCCTGGCGTTGCGCGTCGTCGAAGTACGCGGGCACGGTGATGACGGCGCCGTGGACGTCGTCGTCGAAGGTGTCCTCGGCGCGAAAGCGCAGCGTGGCGAGGATCTCGGCCGAGACCTCCACCGCCGTCTTCACGCCGTCGCGCGTGCGCACGCCCACCATGCCGGGCTGGTCGACGAACCGGTACGGCAGGCGCCCGTGGCCCGCCACGTCGGCCAGCGTGCGGCCCATGAAGCGCTTGGCGGAGACGATGGTGTTCTCGGCGTCCTCGCCCTGCGCCGCCAGCGCGTCGTGGCCGATCTGGCGGCCGCCGCCCTCGAGGTAGCGCACGGCCGACGGCAGGATCACGCGGCCTTCGTCGTCGGGCAGGCATTCGGCCACGCCATGGCGCACCGCGGCCACCAGCGAATGCGTGGTGCCGAGGTCGATGCCCACGGCGATGCGACGCTGGTGCGGGTCGGGCGCCTGGCCGGGTTCGGAGATCTGGAGCAATGCCATCTGTTGAGTGCTTCTTATTCGAGCGAGTCGACGCGCCGGTCGATGTCGCGGATGAACTTGTCGACGAACATCAGGCCGCGCACGATGCCGGCGACGGCGCGCCAGTCGACGGTCGCGGCGTCGTCGATCTGCGCCTGCAGCGCCTTCAGCGTCGCGTTGCGCGAGGCTGCAACCTCGTCGGACAGCGCGTCCACCGCGTCCAGCGACGTGGCCTCTGACAGCGCGTCGCGCCATTCCATCTGCTGCATCAGGAACGCCCCGGGCATCGAGGTGTTGCTCTCGGCCTCGATGTCGGCGCCATGCAGCGAACACAGGTAGGCGGCTCGGGCCAGCGGATCCTTCAGGCGGCGCCAGGCCTCGTTGATGCGGATGGCCCATTGCATCGCCACGCGCTGGGCCGCGGCCGTCTCGGTAGCGAACCGGTCGGGATGCGCGGCGCCCTGCAGCTGCTTCCACTTCGCGTCGAGCTGCGCGAGGTCGATCGCGAACCGCTCGGGCAGTCCGAACAGCGCGAAATCGGTGGCCTGGAGACTCAGCCCCGTGTCCATCGCTTCTCCATGAACACGGACGCGGTGGCGTTGTCGGGGTAGTCGCCGTACGCGCCACGTGGTGCATAGCCGCAACGTGCGTAGAGCCTGAGCGCCTGCACCTGCGGCGGCCCGGTCTCGAGCAGCGCGTGGGCGATGCCCTGGCGACGCAGTTCGCGCTCGAGCGCCTCCAGCAGTTGCTCGCCGATGCGCTGGCCGCGCCGCGCGGGCGACACGAACATGCGCTTGATCTCGCCGTAGGGCAACCCGTCCGTCGCGGGCTCGGCCGGCATCACGCGCACGGCGCCGCAGCCCACCAGTGCGTCGCCGTCCCAGGCGCCGAGGAAGGTCACCGACGGCAGCTTGAGGCCGTCCAGGTCGACGATGTAGACGTCCTGCGGATCGTAGAGCGACGCCAGGTACGCATCGAGCTCGCCGATCAGCGCTTGCACCTGCGGGTGCTCGGGTGGCGTGGGTCGGATGTCGAGGTTCATGGCCATGAAGAACGGGGTTCACCAACAAAAAGGCGCGACCAGTGCCGCGCCTTCGAGGCGTCCGGGAAACGGAAAGCTCAGGTCCTCAGACGCGGAAGGATTCGCCGCAGCCGCACTTGTCCTTCTCGCGCGGGTTGTGGAACTTGAAGCCCTCGTTGAGGCCCTCGCGCACGAAGTCGAGCTCGGTGCCGTCGATGTAGGGCAGGCTCTTCGGGTCGACCAGCACCTTGACGCCGTGGCCTTCGAAGATCAGGTCGTCGGGGGTGAAGTCGTCGGCGTACTCGAGCTTGTAGGCCAGGCCCGAGCAGCCCGTGGTCTTCACGCCCAGGCGCACGCCGACGCCGCGGCCGCGCTTGGAGATATACCGCGTGACGTGCTTCGCGGCGCGCTCGGTCAGGGTCACCGCCATCGTCGCGCCCTCAAGCGTTCGCAGACGCGGCTTCGGCGACCAGGTGACGCGCCTTGTAGTCGCTCACCGCGGCCTTGATCGCGTCTTCCGCGAGGATGGAGCAGTGGATCTTGACCGGCGGCAGCGCGAGCTCCTCGGCGATGTGCGTGTTGCGGATCGCCATGGCTTCGTCGAGCGACTTGCCCTTGACCCATTCGGTGACCAGCGACGACGAGGCGATCGCCGAACCGCAGCCATAGGTCTTGAAGCGCGCGTCCTCGATCAGCCCGGTGGCCGGGTTGACCTTGATCTGGAGCTTCATCACGTCGCCGCACGCCGGTGCGCCGACCATGCCGGTGCCCACGCTGTCGTCACCCTTGTCGAAGCCGCCCACGTTGCGCGGGTTCTCGTAGTGGTCGATGACCTTGTCGCTGTATGCCATGTTGCCCTCAACGAATAGTTATGTGGTGGTCAGTGGGCAGCCCACTGGATCGTGCTGATGTCGATGCCGTCGCGGTACATGTCCCACAGGGGCGACAGTTCGCGCAGGCGCGCGACCGTGTCCTTGAGCATGGCGATCGCGGAATCGATCTCTTGTTCGGTGGTGAAGCGGCCGATGGTCATGCGCAGCGAGGAGTGCGCCAGCTCGTCGCTGCGCCCCAGCGCCCGCAGCACGTAGCTGGGCTCGAGGCTGGCCGACGTGCACGCCGAACCCGACGACACCGCCAGGCCCTTGACGCCCATGATCAGCGACTCGCCCTCGACGTAGTTGAACGAGATGTTCAGGTTGTGCGGCACCCGGCGCTCCAGGTCGCCGTTGACGAACACCTGCTCGATGCCCTGCAGGCCGGCGTACAGGCGCTGCTGCAGCGCACGAATGCGCTCGCGCTCTGCGCCCATCTCCTCGCCGGCGATGCGGAAGGCCTCGCCCATGCCGACGCATTGATGCGTGGGCAAGGTGCCCGAGCGCATGCCGCGCTCGTGGCCGCCGCCGTGCATCTGCGCCTCGAGGCGCACGCGCGGCTTGCGGCGCACGTACAGCGCGCCGATGCCCTTGGGGCCGTAGGTCTTGTGCGAGGCCAGGCTCATCAGGTCGACCGGCAGCGTTGCCAGGTCGATGTCCACCTTGCCCGTGGCCTGGGCCGCGTCGACGTGGAAGATGATGCCGCGCTCGCGGCACAGCGCGCCCAGGGCCGGGATGTCCTGGATCACGCCGATCTCGTTGTTCACGAACATGACCGAGGCCAGGATCGTGTCGGGACGGATCGCCGCCTTGAACTTCTCGAAGTCGAGCAGGCCGTCGGCCTCGACGTCGAGGTAGGTGACCTCGAAGCCGTGGCGCTCCAGCTCGCGCATCACGTCGAGCACGGCCTTGTGCTCGGTCTTGACGGTGATCAGGTGCTTGCCCCGCGTGCTGTAGAAGTTGGCCGCGCCCTTGATGGCGAGGTTGTTCGACTCGGTGGCGCCGGACGTCCAGACGATCTCGCGGGGATCGGCGCCGATCAGCGCGGCGACCTGGCCGCGCGCGCGTTCGACGGCTTCCTCGGCCTCCCAGCCCCACGCGTGCGAGCGCGAGGACGGGTTGCCGAAGTGTTCGCGCAGCCAGGGAATCATCAAATCGACCACGCGCGGGTCGACCGGCGTCGTCGCGCCATAGTCCATGTAGATCGGAAGATGCGGGGTCATGAGTCAGCGAATGCCAGGATTACTTGGAGAACGCGTTGCCCAGCGCGAACACGGAGTTCGGCGCGTTGATCTTGATGGGCTTGACGACGGGTTGCGACGAGATGGCGCGGCGAACCGGCACTTCCTCGACCGAGATGCCCTTGGCGAGTTGTTCGTCGACCAGCTTCTTCAGCGAGATCGAATCGAGGAACTCGATCATCTTCACGTTCAGGCTGGCCCACAGGTCGTGCGTCATGCAACGGCCCGTGTCGTCGCCCATGCAGTTTTCCTTGCCGGCGCAGCCGGTGGCGTCGATGGGCTCATCCACGGCGACGATGATGTCGGCCACCGTGATCGATTCGGCGCCGCGGCCGAGCGAATAGCCGCCGCCGGGGCCGCGCGTGCTCTCGACCAGCTCGTGGCGGCGCAGCTTGCCGAACAGCTGTTCCAGGTACGACAGGGAGATCTGCTGGCGCTGCGAGATGGCAGCGAGGGCGACCGGACCATTGCTGGAGCGGAGGGCCAGATCGATCATCGCCGTGACAGCAAATCGGCCTTTGGTGGTCAGACGCATGGGGTGCTCTCCTGGGGGTGTTTTGGGCCATCGACTCGGGTCCGCGCCGGGCGTCCACGCAGGACGAGCGACTGGAGTTCGGAGAGGAGTGATAACCCTTGGTTGATTCCGAGCGTTTTAGTCGATTATGCCAGAAGCCTAGCAATTCCGTCGACTATGCGCCGCTCGAATGCTGCGGCGCGGCAGAGCATGCTCCTTCTGCCTCTGACGCCCGGTGGAGCCCCTCCTGAACCCACACTGCCCAAAGCGGTTTTCAGCCCTCCGAAACGATCAATTCGAAGCCACCGTCGCGATGAATCCGGTGGCTGCCGCATCGACCAGGTCGAGCACGCGTTCGAAGCCGTCAGCGCCGCCGTAGTAAGGATCGGGTACCTCCGCGGAGCCCCCATTCGGTGCGTAGGACATCAGCAGCGCGAGCTCGGCGCGCGACCCCGCGGGCTGGAGTTGCCGCAGATCGGCGAGGTTGTCCTCGTCCATGGCCAGGATGTAGTCGAAGCGGTCGAAGTCCGCGACCTGCACCTGGCGCCCGCGCAAGGACTTCATCTGCAGCCCGCGGCGCTCGCCATGCGTCACCGCGCGGCGGTCCGGCGCCGAGCCGACGTGGTAGTCGGCGGTGCCCGCCGAGTCCACCTCGATGCGCCGGTCCAGCCCGGCCTCGCGCGCCTTCTTGCGCAGCATGGCCTCGGCGGTGGGGGAGCGGCAGATGTTGCCCAGGCAGACCATCAGGACCCGGGTCTTCTTCGACGCGTCGGTGTGCATGCGTCGAAGTATCCCTCGACGCCCGCCGCGCCGGCACACTAACGATCGTGCAAGCGCGCGACGCGCACGATCAGCCGCAGCAGTTCCAGCGGCCGCAGCGGCTTGGCGCAATGGGCGTCGAAGCCGGCCGCGAGCGCCTGGTCGACATCCTGCCCGCGCGAGAACGCCGTCAGTGCGATGGCCGGCACGCGCTGCCCGGCGGGTTCTGCGCGGCGGATCTCGCGCATCATCGCGTAGCCGTCCTTGCCCGGCATGCCGGCGTCGCTCAGCAGCACGTCCGGCCCGAAGTCCGACATGCGGCGCAGGCCGGCGTCGGCGTCGGTGGCGATCTCCACGCGCGCGCCGCGGTCGCGCAGCACGATCTCGAGCGCGGCCAGGCCGTCGCGATCGTCGTCCACCAGCAGGATCCTGACGCCGGCCAGCAGATTCGCGGGCAGGTCGTCCGCGAACGCGGCGCCGGGCTGCGGCGCCGCGACGAGCGTCGACGATGGCAGCGTCGGCAGCCGGATGTCGAACCGCGCGCCCAGGCCCAGGCCCGCGCTGGAAGCGACGATCGTGCCGCCGTGCAGTTCGACCAGGTGCCTGACGATGGCCAACCCGAGCCCCAGGCCGCCGCGCGTGCGCGTGGCCGCCGTCTCGCCCTGGCTGAAGCGGTCGAACAGATGGGGCAGGAACTCCGGGGCGATGCCGCGGCCCCCGTCGGCGACGCCCAGTCGCAGCGCATCGGCGCCCTCCTCCAGCGAGACGTCGATGCGGCCGCCCGGCTGGCTGAACTTGATCGCGTTGCCGACCAGGTTCCAGATCACCTGGCGCAAGCGCCCGACGTCCGCGCGCAGGGGACGCAGGGGCGCCGCGCAGGCGCACGCCAGCTCGACGCCGCGGGCGGCGGCCTGCTCGCGCATGTCCTCCAGCGCACTGCGCACCAGCTCGCCCGGATCGCACCATTCGTGCACCAGCTGCAGCTTGTCCATGTTGATGCTGGACATGTCCAGGATGTCGGCGATCAGGCGCGCCTGCGCCTTGCCGTTTCGCTCGATGGCCTTGAGGCCGCGCAGAGTGCCGTCGGTGCCGCCCAGTTGAAGCAGCACGTGCGTCCACCCCATGATGGCGTTGAGCGGCGTGCGCAGTTCATGCGACAGCACCGCGATCAGGTCGTCCTTGAGCCGGCTGACGCGCTCGGCCTCCTGGCGCGCGGCCTGCTCGCGCTCGAGCAGTTCCAGGCGCGCCTGGTGGATCAGCACGCGCTCGGAGACGTCCGTGGCCATCGCCATGCTGAGCCCTTCCTGGACGAACGGCGACACGCTCCACTCGACGTGCACGCGCGCCCCGGCCGCGTCGACGAGCGGGAATTCGGCCTGCCAGTCGACGCCGGCTGGGGCGGCCAGGCCGGAGATCCAGTCGGGCGCCACGAAATCGCTGACCCGCCGCCCCACGACGCCCGCCAGGTCGCGCTGCAGCAGCTGCAGCAGCGCGGGGTTGGCGTCGACGATGCGGCCGTCGGCGTCCAGCAGGCAGATGCCGCCGCGCGCCTTGGCGTACACAGTGCGGAACTTGTCGTCGAGCTCGGCGTACAGCGCGACCACGCCGCGGTTGGTGTCGGCCAGCTCCTCGCGCAGCGCCGCGAGCTCGGTGGCCTGCGCGGCGACGAGCGTGGCGAGGTCCTGGTCCGGCCGGAGGACGAGTACCGGCGACGTCATCGGCGCCCATCCGCGGATGCGCGAACGACGACGACCGCGGCGGCGTCGCGCCGACCGAAGTGGTCGCGGATCAGCCAGGCCGCGAGGATGGCAGGACCGCACGGTAGATGGGGCATCGTCAGGCCCGGCGGGTGATGGTCACGCCGGCCCCCTCGCCCGCCACCGGCCGGATGGCGAAGTCGCCCGCCGCGCGCGACTCCTGCACTTCGGGCGTCGGCATCAGGCTGCGTGTCATTGGCCGCTGCGTCAGACAGCGGCTGTGCGGGTGACCGTGTAGCCGCTGCGCCTGAGCGCCACGGACAGCGCGTCCGCCAGCGTCGCCTTGGTCGTGATGCCCTGCAGGTCGATGCCCAGGTGGACGATGGTCTGGGCGATCTGCGGCCGGATGCCGCTGATGATGCAGTCGGCGCCCATCAGCCGGATCGCGGTCACCGTCTTCAGCAGGTGCTGCGCGACGAGCGTGTCGACCGCGGGCACGCCGGTGATGTCGATGATCGCGAGTTCGGAGCCGGTGTCGACGATGCGCTGCAGCAGCGACTCCATCACCAGCTGGGTGCGTCCGCTGTCGAGCGTGCCGATCATCGGCACGGCCAGCACGCCATCCCACAGCTTGATCACGGGCGTCGACAGCTCCAGCAACTCGTCCTGCTGGCGCTTGATGATGTCCTCGCGCGAACGCTGGTAGACCTCGAGCGTGAACTGCGCCATCTTGTCGACGAGGCTGGACACCGCCCACAACGAGGCGACCAGCATCGGCGGCTCGTTGGCGAGGTGCTGCTGGAGCCGGGCGAACAGCGGCCGCTTGAACGACAGCAGGAACCAGCTCGTCTCGCTGGCCGTGGCGCCCTGCGCCGCGCGCGATCGGGACAGCGACTCCAGCACCCCGCGCAAGCGTTCCCACGCGAGGCCCTCGAAGGCGGCGACGTCGCCTCCGGCGTGCAGTCCGTCATGCACCGCCCGGGCGATCTCGAGCGCCTCCGCCACGATCGCGTCGCTGGGGCCACCGCTGCGAGTCGACCCTGACACCTCCGCCAGCCATTCGCGCACCACGGCCTTCGAGTCGGCGAGCACCTGCGTGATCGCCACGTATTCTGGTTTCATCAAGTTCCTGTCGAAGCCGCCGCGCATCGCGACTTGCTGGTGAGAGAGAGAGGCACGCTGCCGCGCCGTCCGGTGCTCGTGGGCGCGGACGCCGTGCACCCCGCGCACGCTCGCCGAGCGTGCCTGCGTTCCGGCCTCATGTATGTGCGCTGGCGCACATAGCGGGAAATATCGTCAGAACAACGACCCCATGGATTCCGCTTCTTCGGGCCCGTGCTCGAAGACCTCCACCGGCGCGAGCCTGAGCAACTCGATCGCCTGGCTCCTCGGCGCCGAGAGCCAGCGGCCCCAGTCGGCGCGTTCGACGACCACCACGGAGCGCTTGTCCTGCTGGTCGGGCCCCAGCCGGGGGTCGGGCTTGTGCATGCGGCCCATCAGCGGATGCGCGTCGGCGTTGACCGTGAGCATCGTGTAGCTCTCCACGACCTCGCCGGTGGCGCGGTCGACCCAGGTGTTCCACAGGCCGGCCAGGCCGAAGGGCTGCTTGTCGGCGCGGCGGAACGCCCACCAGCGGTTGCGGCCGGTCTCCCAGTTCGGCTCGAAGAACTCCTGCACGGGAATGATGCAACGCTGCTCGCGCGCCCAGGGCTGGCGGAAGCTCGCGGCGGTGGGCACCGTCTCCCAGCGCGCGTTGCCGGTGCTGTAGGGCAGCTTCGCGGCCTTCGCGAAGGTCGGGATCAAGCCCCATTGGCCGACGACCAGTTCACGCTCGACCTCGGGGCGCTCGGCCTCGGGCGCCGGCACATGGCGAATGAACGCGCCCTTGCCGCGCGGAAATACCGGGCCGACGGGCAGATTCTCGGACGGCAGCGAGCGATGCACGTCGTGCATCTCGTCCCAGCGCGGCGGGGTGTAGCGGGCGCACATGCGGGAGCGACTCCGCTCAGCTTCTCACGCCTTGCGCACGGCCGCCGCCGCGGGCACGACGTTGGTGTCGTGGCCCGCGCTGCCGAACGCCTGCTCGCGCAGCAACGCGAGCTGGTCGCGCACGCGCGCCGCCTTCTCGAACTCGAGGCTCTTGGCGTGCTCCAGCATCTGCTTTTCGAGCAGCTTGATGCGCTTGCCGAGATCCTTCTCGCTCATCGCCTCCACCTCGGCGGCCTGCTGCGCGAACTTCAGGTCGTCCTTGCCCGAGCGCTCGGCCGCCACGCCGTCGATCAGGTCGCGGATGGTCTTGCGGATGCCGCGCGGCACGATGCCGTTGGCCAGGTTGTGGGCGATCTGGCGCTCGCGCCGGCGCTCGGTCTCGAAGATCGCCTTGCGCATCGATTCGGTCATCCGGTCGGCGTACAGGATGGCCTGGCCGTTGACGTTGCGCGCGGCGCGGCCGATGGTCTGGATCAGGCTGCGCTCGGCGCGCAGGAAGCCTTCCTTGTCGGCGTCGAGGATGGCCACCAGCGACACCTCGGGGATGTCCAGGCCCTCGCGCAGCAGGTTGATGCCCACCAGCACGTCGAACACGCCGAGCCGCAGGTCGCGCAGGATCTCCACGCGCTCCACCGTGTCGATGTCGGAGTGCAGGTAGCGCACCTTGACGCCGTTCTCGGTGAGGTAGTCGGTGAGCTGCTCGGCCATCTTCTTGGTGAGCGTGGTGATCAGCACGCGATCGCCGTTGATCGTGCGCTCGCGGATCTCCTGCAGCACGTCGTCCACCTGCGTGGTGGCCGGGCGCACCTCCACCGTCGGGTCGATCAGGCCCGTGGGGCGCACGAGCTGCTCCACCACGTTGCCGGTGTGCGACTTCTCGTAGTCGGCCGGCGTGGCCGAGACGAAGATGCACTGGCGCATCTTCTTCTCGAATTCCTCGAACTTGAGCGGCCGGTTGTCGAGCGCCGACGGCAGGCGGAAGCCATAGTCGACCAGGTTGGTCTTGCGCGCCTTGTCGCCGTTGAACATGCCGCCGATCTGGCCGATCATCACGTGGCTCTCGTCGAGGAACATGATGGCGTCCTTGGGCATGTAGTCCACCAGCGTGGGCGGCGGATCGCCCGGCTTGGAGCCCGACAGGTGGCGCGTGTAGTTCTCGATGCCCTTGCAGTGGCCCACCTCCTGCAGCATCTCCAGGTCGAAACGGGTGCGCTGCTCCAGGCGTTGCGCCTCCACCAGCTTACCCTGCTTGACGAAGTCGTCGAGGCGCCAGCGCAGCTCCTCCTTGATCGTCTCCACCGCCGCCACCACGCGCTCGCGCGGCGTCACGTAGTGGCTGGACGGATAGATCGTGAAGCGCGGCACCTTCTGGCGGATGTGGCCCGTGAGCGGATCCAGCAGTTGCAGCGACTCCACCTCGTCGTCGAACAGCTCGATGCGGATCGCGAGCTCCGAATGCTCGGCCGGGAACACGTCGATGGTGTCGCCGCGCACGCGGAACGAGCCGCGCGAGAAGTCGGTCTCGTTGCGCGTGTACTGCATGCGGATCAGCTGCGCGATGACGTCGCGCTGGCCCATCTTGTCGCCGTTGCGCAGGATGAAGCGCATCTGCGTGTAGTCCTCGGGCTTGCCGATGCCGTAGATGGCCGACACGCTCGCGATGATCACCGTGTCGCGCCGTTCCAGCACGCTCTTGGTGGCCGACAGCCGCATCTGCTCGATGTGCTCGTTGATCGACGAGTCCTTCTCGATGAACAGGTCGCGCTGCGGCACGTAGGCCTCGGGCTGGTAGTAGTCGTAGTAGCTGACGAAATACTCCACCGCGTTCTTCGGGAAGAACTCGCGGAACTCGCTGTACAGCTGCGCGGCCAGCGTCTTGTTGGGCGCGAACACGATGGCCGGGCGGCCCATCTTAGCGATGACGTTGGCCATCGTGAAGGTCTTGCCCGAGCCGGTGACGCCCAGCAGCGTCTGGAAGGTGAGGCCGTCCTCGATGCCCTCGCACAGCTGCGCGATGGCCGTGGGCTGGTCGCCTGCGGGCGGGTAGGGCTGGAACAACTGGAACGGCGAATCCGGGAACTGGACGAACTCGCCCTCGGGTGCCTCGCCGTCGCCGGCGGGCAGCGTGGCGGCGTGCGAATAGCCGGCCGCCGTCGGCTCAGGCATGAGGTCAGAATCTATCGGCATGGGGTAATCCCTGGCGGTTGGCCTTAAAATCGGCACACTGCCGGTGGTGGTGCGTCGTCGCGTTTCCGGCGACGACCAACCCGACAGCGTAGCGCAACGTCCCGGACGCGGCGCAACTCCCACATTTGCCGCCACCCTCCGGGCTTTTCAAGCCCTTGCCAGGAACCTGACTCCATGTCGTTGTTTGCCTCCGTCGAACTCGCCCCGCGTGACCCCATCCTCGGCCTGAACGAGCAGTTCAACGCCGACACCAACCCGGCCAAGGTCAACCTCGGCGTGGGCGTCTATACCGACGAGAACGGCAAGCTGCCGCTGCTCGCCTGCGTCTCCGCTGCCGAGAAGCAACTGGTCGAGCTGCAGAAGGCCCGCGGCTACCTGCCCATCGACGGTATCGCCGCCTACGACAAGGCCGTGCAAGGCCTGGTCTTCGGCGCCGATTCCGACGTCGTCACCCAGGGCCGCGTGGCCACCGTGCAGGCCCTCGGCGGCACCGGCGGCCTGAAGGTGGGCGCCGATTTCCTCAAGCGCCTGCATCCCGCGGCCAAGGTGCTCATCAGCGACCCGAGCTGGGAGAACCATCGCGCGCTGTTCACCAACGCCGGCTTCACCGTCGAGCAATACCCGTACTACGACGCCGCCACGCGCGGGGTCGCATTCGACGCCCTGCTCGGCAAGCTGGCCGCCTCGCCGGCCGGCACCATCGTCGTGCTGCATGCCTGCTGCCACAACCCGACGGGCGTCGACCTGTCGGCCGCGCAGTGGGAACAGGTCATCGCCGCGATCAAGCGCTACGACCTGGTGCCCTTCGTCGACATGGCCTACCAGGGCTTCGGCTTCGGCATCGCCGAGGACGGTGCCGTCGTGCGCCAGTTCCTGGCCTCCGGCCTGGACTTCTTCGTCTCCACCTCGTTTTCCAAGAGCTTCTCGCTCTACGGCGAACGCGTGGGCGCGCTGAGCGTCGTGTGCGCCTCGAAGGACGAAGCCACGCGCGTGCTGTCGCAGCTCAAGATCGTCATCCGCACCAACTACTCCAACCCGCCCACGCACGGCGCGCAGATCGTGGCCACCGTGCTGACCACGCCGGCGCTGCGCACGCAGTGGGAAGGCGAGCTCACGGGCATGCGCGAGCGCATCAAGCGCATGCGCGGCGCACTGGTCGACCAGCTCACCAATGCGGGCGTCAAGGGCGACCTGAGCTACATCGTCAAGCAGAACGGCATGTTCAGCTACTCGGGCCTGTCGGTCGCCCAGATGCAGCGCCTGCGCACCGAGTTCGGCGTGTACGGCGTCGACTCGGGCCGCATCTGCGTGGCCGCGTTGAACGACGGCAACCTGGCCTACGTGTCCAAGGCGATCGCGGCCGTGTCGGTTTGACGTTTCCGGTTTCCCTGGAAAGCCCCGGAGTCGATTGCTCCGGGGCTTTTTGCTTTCCGGGCTCGGGAGACTGATGCCAATTCGAGCGTCATTTCCCCGGATTGGTGCATTCCGCCCGCGAGCATGATCACGGCACAGGCCTGCTCGTCGCCAGTCACGAGCAGACCGCACCATTTCGGCGTAGCATCCGAGAAGAATGCTGCATCGCAGCACCAAAGGCCACAAGAGACATGCTCTACCAGCTCTACGAAGCCCAGCGCGCCCTGATGGCGCCCTTCGCCGATTTCGCCGCGGCCACCGCCAAGCTCTACAAGCACCCGCTGTCGCCCTTCACGCAGGTGCCCGGCGCCCAGCGCCTGTCGGCCGGCTTCGAGCTGCTGCACCGGCTGGGCATGGACTACGAGAAGCCCCAGTTCGAGATCACCTCGGTCAGCAGCGGCGGCGTCGACGTCGCCGTGCAGGAACAGGTGGCGCTCGAGAAGCCGTTCTGCCGCCTGATCCGCTTCAAGCGCTTCTCCGACAACGCCGAAGCGCTGGACCGCATGAAGGAACAGCCTTCGGTGCTGGTGGTCGCTCCGCTGTCGGGCCACCACGCCACGCTGCTGCGCGACACCGTCAAGAGCCTGCTGCAGGACCACAAGGTGTTCATCACCGACTGGACCGACGCGCGCATGGTGCCCGCCGAGGTGGGGCCGTTCCACCTCGACGACTACATCGCCTACGTCAAGGAATTCATCGGCCACATCGGGCCGGACGTGCACGTAATCTCCGTGTGCCAGCCCACCGTGCCGGTGCTGGCGGCCATCTCGCTGCTGGCCAGCGAGGGCAAGCCCACGCCGCTCACGATGACCATGATGGGCGGCCCGATCGACGCCCGCAACTCGCCCACCGCGGTCAACAACCTGGCCATGAACCGCAGCTACGAGTGGTTCGAGACCAACGTGATTCATCGCGTGCCGCAGAACTATCCGGGCGCGACCCGCGAGGTCTACCCGGGCTTCCTCCAGCACACCGGCTTTGTCGCGATGAACCCGGATCGCCACGCCACGGCCCACTACGACTACTTCCTGGACCTGGTGCGCGGCGACGACGACTCCACCGAGGCGCACCGCAAGTTCTACGACGAGTACAACGCCGTGCTGGACCTGCCGGCCGAGTACTACCTGGACACCATCAAGACGGTGTTCCAGGACTTCTCGCTGGTCAAGGGCACCTGGGAGGTCGACGGCCACCTGGTGCGCCCGCAGGACATCACGTCCACGGCGCTGCTGACCATCGAGGGCGAGCTCGACGACATCTCCGGCGCCGGCCAGACCCGCGCCGCGCACGGCCTGTGCACCGGCATCCCGAAGTCGCGCCAGTTCCACTACGACGTGGAGGGCGCCGGGCACTACGGCATCTTCTCGGGCCGACGCTGGCGCGACATCGTCTACCCGCAGGTGCGCGACTTCATCGCCCGCTTCGAGACCGAGCGCACCGGCGCCGCGGCCGCGAAGAAGGGCGCCCGGGCCAAGCCGGCGCCCGCTGCGGTCAAGAAGGCGCGCACGCCGGCCATCGCGGCGAAGGCCGCATCGGCCAAGGCCCGCAAGACCGTCAAGGTCACGGCCTGAGCCGGGGATAATCGGGGCGGTGAACGCCCCCGTCCCGAACCAGAACCCCGCAGCGGCGCCCTCCCCGGGCGTCGCGTCGCTTGCGCAGCGCATCGACGCGCTGCTGCCGCAGACCCAGTGCACGCGCTGCGGCTACCCGGACTGCCGCTCCTACGCAGACGCGGTCGCCAGCGGCGAGGCCCCGTTCAACCAGTGCCCGCCCGGCGGCGCCGAAGGCATCCGGCAACTGGCCGCGCTGCTGGGCCGGCCCGAGCTGCCGCTGAACCCCGAGTTCGGCGACGAGGGGCCGCGGCGCGTCGTCACCATCGAGGAGGCCACCTGCATCGGCTGCACGCTGTGCATCCAGGCCTGCCCCGTCGACGCGATCGTGGGCGCGCCCAGGCGCATGCACACGGTGATCGAGGCCCACTGCACCGGCTGCGAGCTGTGCCTGCCGGTGTGCCCGATGGATTGCATCGCGCTGGAAGACGCCAGCGCCGGGGCGACGGGCTGGGCCGCGTGGTCGCCTGCGCAGGCGGACGCCGCGCGCACGCGCTACGCCGCCAGGAACGCGCGTCTCGCGCGCGACGGGCGCGAGGAGGACGAGCGCCTCGACGCCAAGGCCGCGGCGGCACCGGTCGACGACCCGAAGCGCGCCGCCATCGCGGCCGCGCTGGCCCGCGCCCGCGTGCGCGCGCAGGCGCGACCGCAATGACGCAGCCGGTGCAATCGGATGCGTCCACGTTCGACGACGTCGTCATCCCCTCGTCCACGCACGTGCCCCTGACGCGGACGCGTTCGAACCTGCTCCTGCTGCTGGTGGCGCTGATCTGGGGCTCGGCCTTCGTCGCGCAGGCCATCGCCTTGCGCAGCCTCGGCGCGTTCATGTTCACCGGCCTGCGCTTCGCGCTCGGCGCCGCCGTCGTCGCGCCGTTCGCCTGGCGCGAGTGGCGCACCCTGCGCGCCCGCGACCGCCAGCCGCGGCCGCGCGACCTGGCCCACATCGCCGGGCTGGGCACGCTGCTGTTCCTGGGCTCGGCGATGCAGCAGGTCGGCCTGCTCACCACCAGCGTCACCAACGCCGGCTTCCTCACGGCGCTGTACATCCCGCTGGTGCCGTTGCTGGCCTGGCTGGTGCAGCGCCAGCTGCCGCACTGGACGACCTGGGCCGCGGCCGTCGGCTGCGTCGCAGGCTCGTGGTTGCTGGCCACGGGCGGCTCCCCCGCCGGCCTGGCCGCCTTCAAGGCCGGCGACTGGTGGGTGATCGCCAGCAGCCTGCCCTGGGCCGCCCACGTGCTGCTGGTGGGCCGTGCGGCCAACCGCTTGCATGGCGCGATGCTGGTGGCGTGCGGACAGTTCATCGTCTGCAGCGCCTGGGCGCTGGCGATCGGGCTGGCCACCGAGCCGGTCAGCGCGCAAGGCGTCGTCGCGGCGCTGCTGCCGATCGCGTACGCGGGCATCCTGTCGGTGGGCCTGGGCTTCACGATGCAGGTGGTGGCGCAGCGCCATTCGCGCCCGTCCGACTCGGCCATCGTGCTGTCGTCCGAGACGGTGATCGCCGCGGCGTTCGGCGCGCTGTTCATGGGCGAGCGCATCGGCGCCGGCGGCCTGGCCGGCTGCGCGCTGATCCTCGTGGCCGTGATGATGGTTCAATTGCAGCCCCTCGTCGGGCGCTGGTTCGCCGACATCCTTCCAAGACGCGCATGACCCCCACCGACATCGAGACCTTCTTCGCCACGCTGCAGGCCGCCAACCCGCACCCGGCCTCCGAGCTGGAATACGCGAGCGTGTTCGAGTTGCTGACGGCGGTGCTGCTGTCGGCGCAGGCCACCGACGTGGGTGTGAACAAGGCCACGCGCGGGCTGTTCGCGGCCGCGCCCACGCCGCAACGCATGCTCGCGCTCGGCACCGCGGGTGTCGAGGCGCACGTGCGCACCATCGGCCTGTACCGCATGAAGACCAAGCACCTGCTGGAAACCTGCCGGATCCTGATCGACCGGCACGGCGGCGAGGTGCCGCGCGACCGCGCCGCGCTGGAGGCGTTGCCCGGGGTGGGCCGCAAGACGGCCAACGTGATCCTCAACGTGGCGTTCGGCGAGCCCACGCTGGCCGTGGACACGCACGTGTTCCGCGTGTCCAACCGCACCGGTCTCGCGCCCGGCAAGAACCCGCTGGCGGTGGAGTTGAAGCTGCTCGAGCGCGTGCCGACCAGGTACCTGGACGACGCCCACCACTGGCTGATCCTTCACGGCCGCTACGTGTGCCTGGCGCGCATGCCGCAGTGCGGGCGCTGCGCCGTCACGGCCACCTGCGACTTCTTCAAGGCCCTGCCGGAGGCCGTCCGCCCGAAGCCGGGCCACGCGGCGCCCGACGCGCGCGCCCTTCGCGAAGCCGGAATCGAACCATGAGCCTCAGAACCCTCGTCCTCGCCGCCGCCCTGCTGGCTGCCGCCACGGCCGCGGCCGCCGACCCCGTGGCCCTGCGTCTCGTCGACGACGCCGGCCACGAGGTGACGCTGGACCACCCCGCGCGGCGCATCGTGGCGCTCGCCCCGCACCTGACCGAGCTGGTCTACGCGGCCGGCGCCGGCGACCAGCTGGTCGGGGTGGGCCGCTACAGCGATTTCCCGCCCGAGGCGCTGGCCAAGCCCGTCATCAGCGACGCCTTCGCCGTCAACTACGAGGCGCTCACGCAGCTCAAGCCGGACCTGGTGCTGGTGTGGGGCAGCGGCACGCCCGAGCGCACCAAGTCCAAGCTGCGCACGCTGGGCGTGCCGGTCTACGAGATCGAGGTGCGCAGCGTCGCCGGCCTGGCCGACACGCTGCGCAGCATCGGCCGGCTGGCCGGCACTGAGGGCATCGCGCAGGCGCGGGCGCAGGCGATCACCGCCGACTGGGCGGCGCTGAAGTCCACTTACGGCGGCCGCCGGCCCGTGCGCGTGTTCTTCCAGCTGTGGGACGCGCCGCTGATGACGCTCAACGGCCAGCACCTGATCTCCAGCGCGATCGCCGCCTGCGGCGGCATCAACGTGTTCGGCGCGGTCTCCACGCTCACCGCCACGGTGAGCTGGGAGGTGGCCGTTCAGCGCGATCCGGAGCTGGTGATGACGGCGGGCAGCACCAGCGAGCCGGCCAGGCCCGGCCGCTGGGCCGAATTCCCGCAGGTGAGCGCCACCCGGCACGGCGAGTTCGGCCGCATCGAGGGCGACCTGATCGCGCGCAGCGGGCCGCGCTTCGTCGACGGCGCCCGCGAGCTGTGCGTGGCGATCGACCGCGCCCGACAGGGCCTGCCACAGCTCGCGATCGCGGCCGCCAGGGCGGCCAGCGCGGCGCATTGAGGACCTGCCGTCGGCCGCCCTGATGCGAACTTGAGGGCGCCGGACGAGGAATGGGCCTGGAATCCGGACAATTAACTGTCGGGAAGACTCTTCCTTATCCGCGCTTACTCAAAGCTGCAATTTTTAACAATCAGCTCATGTTTCGGCCCGCGTGGGCCGAAATCAAGACCATGAGCACCGCCCTCCTCCATCGCCTCCTTCATCGCAAGCCCGCCGCCCCGACGACGCTGCGCATGAACGTCTGCCCGCCGGACGTCTGCCCGCAGCCCGAGTCGCTGTGGTCGGCCACGCTGCGCTGGCTGGTGGGCGGCGACGTGGAGGCGGTGCCGGCCCTGCGCACGCCGCTCGAGAAGGCGCGCACCGAGTTCGTCGAGGCGATGACCGGCATGGTCGAGTTCGACCACAACTTCCTGCTCAAGCGTGCCCAGCACGCCCGCTCGCTGCGCGAGCTGTGGCACCTGCGCTCGGAGCTGTACACGCTCGTCGCGCGCCGCACCAGCCAGTTCGAGGCCGACGCCCGGCTCGCCCGCGTGAACCAGCATTTCCCTACCCGTGCCCAGCGCACCAGCACTCCCGTGACGGAGACCGCCGATGTCAACTAACCCTCGCATCGACCTGCTCGGCCTGGCCGAGCTCGACTCCGAGCTGCCAACGGATGCCATCTATCCGGACCACATGGCGGGCATCCCCGCCGCGCGATCCGCGCGCATCGAGACACGCCGCGCATTCGTGGAGATGAAGCAGCTGTTCGCGCGCGCCGTGGAGAACCTGGAGCACCGCAAGGGCGCCTGGCTGCGCGCGCAGGTGCGCGCCGCGGAAGACCCGATCGACCTGTGGCTGCTGCGCGGCCCGCTGCTGGCGACGCTGCGCGAGGACGACATCGCCACCCGCACCATGCGCGCCGCGCTCTACCGCACGCTGGACCGCACGTTCCCCGAGGCCTTCGGCTCGGCCGAGATCGGCGTGCTGTCGACCCTGCGGTTCTGAGCGCGCGCCGCACAAGCCGCCCCGGGGCGGCTTTTTCGCGTCCGCCACCGACGTGGGTGTGCCCATTCCGGGGGCCATAATCGGACGCGTGAACATCATCATCCTCGACGACTACCAGGACGCGGTGCGCAAGCTGCCCTGCGCCGCCAAGCTCAGCGACCTGAACGCGAAGGTGTTCACCAACACCGTCAAGGGCATCGGCCAGTTGTCCGTGCGCCTGCGCGACGCCGAGGTGCTGGTGCTGATCCGGGAACGCACGCGCTTTCCGCGCCAGTTGCTCGAGAAGCTGCCCAAGCTGCGGCTGATCGCCCAGACCGGCAAGGTGGGCGAGCACATCGACCTGGCTGCCTGCACGGCCCACGGCATCGCGGTGGCCGAGGGCGTGGGCTCGCCCTACGCGCCGGCCGAGCTGACCTGGGCGCTGATCATGGCCTCGATGCGCCGCCTGCCGCAGTACATCGCCAACCTCAAGCACGGCGCCTGGCAGCAATCGGGCCTGAAGGCCGCGTCCATGCCGCCCAACTTCGGCGTGGGCGTGTCGCTGCGCGGCAAGACGCTGGGCATCTGGGGCTACGGACGCATCGGCAAGCTGGTGGCCGGCTACGGCAAGGCGTTCGGCATGGAGGTGACGGTGTGGGGTTCGGAGGAATCGCGCCAGCGCGCCGCGGCCGACGGCTATCACGCCGTGGCGTCGCGCGAGGAGTTCTTCGCCGGCGCCGACGTGCTGAGCGTCCACCTGCGCCTGAACGAGGCCACGCGCCACCTGATCAAGCTCAACGACCTGTTGCAGATGAAGCCGACGGCGCTGTTCGTCAACACCTCGCGGGCCGAGCTGCTGGAAGAGGCGGCGCTCGTCGCCGCGCTCAATCGCGGCCGGCCGGGCCTGGCGGCCGTCGACGTCTTCGAGAGCGAACCCATCCTCGCCGGCCACCCGCTGCTGCGCCTGGAGAACGCCGTGTGCACGCCGCACATCGGCTACGTCGAGCAGAACAGCTACGAGACCTATTTCGGCGCCGCGTTCGACAACGTCGTCAACTTCATCAACGGCACGCCCACCAACATCGTCAACCCCGACGCCCTGAAGGTTCTGCGCTGACCAGGGTGTGCTGTCCCGAAGGTGAATGCCCGATCCCTTTAGTCTTATATAAGACACAAGACTTCCGGGCTTCTCCGCGCGGGAGTACGCTCACGCATCCCTGAGCGATGCCATGGCGCCTCCCGAAACCACCCTTGATCCCGCGGCCGAGCCCGCGAAGCTGCCTGAGCGCGACGAGGCGCCGAGCATGATGACCGGCGCGACCACGGTCGAGGACGCCGCCGCGCCCCACTCCATCCTTGACGACAATTCGCCGCGCGCGCCGAAGTCGCCGGGCGAGATATTCCGTGTGTTCACCCGCCTGGCGCTGCAGGGCTTCGGCGGCGTGCTGCCGATCGCGCAGCGCGAGCTGGTGGAGCGCGAACGCTGGCTCACGCGCGAACAGTTCCTGGAGCTGCTGGCCGTCGCGCAGGTGCTGCCCGGACCCAACGTGGTGAACCTGTCGTTGATGTTCGGCGACCGCGCGTTCGGCTGGCGCGGCGGCCTGGCCGCACTCGGCGGCATGATCCTGGCGCCCTGGTGCGTGGTGATGGTGCTGGCCGTCGGCTACGCGCACTACGCCCAGCATCCGGTGGTGGCCGGCGCGCTGCGCGGCATGGGCGCCGTCGCGGCAGGGCTGATCCTGTCCACCGGCCTGAAACTGGTTCCGGCGCTGCGCCGCAACGTGCTGGGCGCGCCGGCCGCGATGGTGCTGGCCGTGCTGACGTTCGCCGGCATCGCGCTGCTGCGCGTGCCGCTCTTCTGGATGCTGGCAGGCCTCGGCGGCCTCGCCTGCGTCACGGCCTGGCGGAGGCTGGCGCCATGACGCCGGCCGTCACCGTGCCGGTCGCCAGCGGCGACTGGGGTGCCATCTTCGCGCAATACCTGCTGCTGTCGCTGCTGTCCATCGGTGGCGCGATCGGCACCGCGCCCGAAATGCACCGCTTCCTGGTCGAGCAGCACCACTGGATGACCAACGAGCAGTTCAGCGCCTCGGTGGCCATCGCGCAGGCCGCGCCCGGGCCCAACCTGCTGTTCGTCGCCGTGCTGGGCTGGGGCCTGGGCGGCTTGTTCGGCATGTGCGTGACGATGACCGGCATCCTGCTGCCCTCCACCACGTTGACGCTGGCTGCAGCACGCTGGGGCGAGGCGCGACGCTCGACGCGCGGCGTGCAGGCCTTCGTGATGGGCATGGCGCCGCTGACGGTGGGCCTGGTGGTGTCCACCGGCTACATCCTGGGCATGCCGTCGTACGGCAATCCCTGGCTGCTGGCGACGATGGTGCTCACGGTGGCCGTGTGCCTGCGGGTCAAGCTGAGCCCGCTGTGGCTGATCGCCGCGGGCGGGCTGGTGGGGGCGTTCCTGGCCTGATCAGCCGGCTGCCTTCGTGCGTTGGCGCAGCGCCTCGTACAGGCACACGGCCGCGGCCACCGACACGTTGAGGCTTTCCACCGCGCCGGCCATCGGGATGCGCACCAGCTGGTCGCAGGTCTTGCGCGTGAGCTGGCGCATGCCGTCGCCCTCGCTGCCCAGCACGAAGGCCACCGGTCCGGTGAGGTCCAGGTCGTAGATCGTCTGTTCGGCGTCGTCGCTGGTGCCGATCACGCGGATGTCGTGATCCTTGACCTCGTTGAGGGCGCGCGCCAGGTTGGTCACCATGATGTAGGGCACGGTCTCGGCGGCGCCGCTGGCCACCTTGGCCACCGTCGCATTGACGCCTACCGCATGATCCTTCGGGGCGACGACGGCGTGCGCACCGGCACCGTCGGCCACGCGCAGGCAGGCGCCCAGGTTGTGCGGGTCGGTGACGCCGTCCAGCACCAGCAGCAGCGGCGGCCCCTCGACGTTCTCGATCACCTCGTCCAGCGAATGCGGCATCGCCACGTGCTCCACGCGCGCCACCACGCCCTGGTGGCGCGAGGTGCCGGCCAGCTTGTCCAGCCGCTCGCCGTCGGTCTCGATGACCTTGGCGCCCGCATCGCGGGCCCGGTCGACGAAGGAGCGCATGCGTGCGTCGCGCCGGTTCGCCTCCACGTGCAGCTCGATGACGGATTGCGGCGCGGTCTTGAGCCGGACGGTGATGGCGTGGAAGCCGAAGAGAATGCGGGGGCTGCTCATTTGAAGACCGTCCTGAGGAGTTCCAGCGCGCCGATCAGGACGAGCTGGTGGATCATGTAGAAACTGAGCGACCACCGGCCGAGGACGGCCAGGGGACGCGCGAAGAACGGAACGGCGCCCGCGAAGGCGGCGCGCGCATGCACCAGAAGCAGGCTGGCCGCGAGATAGCCGGCCAGCATCATGCCCAGCCACGGCAGCACCGGCACGTAGTCCTCGGTGGGCGGCAGGTGGGTGATGAGGCCCACCCAGTTGGTGAGGCGCGTGTCGAAGAACGGATCCTGCACCCAGTGCGGCAGCATCCACGCCAGCGCGGCCAGCAGCCCCACGCCCGCCAGCGCGAGCGGCGCGCGCGCGAGACGCGCGGGCGGCAGCGCGGTGCCGAGCGCGCGCAACAGGATCAGCATCGCGGCCATGCCGTGCAGCACGCCGAAGCTGATCCAGCCGCGCGGAAACATCTGGTACGAGCCGATCGACACGAGCAGCGCGCAGCCTGCGACCTGGGCCCAGCGGCGCCAGAAGCGGCGCCAGGTCTGGCCCGCAGCGATGGCCACGGCCTGCCCGGCGCCGGCGCCGATCAGGAACATCGAGACGATGCAGAAGCGCTGCTGCGTCCAGAACGGATCGCCGTAGAAGTTCTGCGGCGCGATGAAGCGGTACTGGTTCAAGTCGAACGAGAAATGGAAGCAGGCCATCCAGACGATGGCCAGGCCACGCCAGAGGTCGAGGCGGGCCAGGCGTTGGGAGGTGGGGCGGTCTGTCACGGCCGGGACCATACCTCACGCGGCGGAGCGGCCGTCGCGGGGGATGCAGGAAAACCCCATGCCTGCGATAATTGCGGATTAAGCGCGCCCTGGCTCACCCATGCATTCCACGCCGTTCAACTTCACCTCGGTGGCCCCGGCCGTCACGGCCGAGATCGAGCTGCTCGCGCCCGCGAAGAACGCCGACATCGGCATCGAGGCCGTCAACCACGGCGCGGACGCGATCTACATCGGCGGGCCCGCGTTCGGCGCGCGCGCATCGGCGGGCAACGAGCTGGCCGACATCGAGCGCCTCACGCGCCACGCCCACCGCTACGGCGCGAAGGTGTTCATCACGCTCAACACCATCCTGCGCGACGACGAGCTGGAAGGCGCACGCAGGATGGCCTGGGACGTGCACGCGGCCGGCGCCGACGCGCTGATCGTGCAGGACATGGGCCTGCTGATGCTGGACCTGCCGCCGATCCAGCTGCACGCGAGCACGCAGACCGACATCCGTACGCCGGAAAAGGCGAAGTTCCTGCAGGACGTGGGCTTCTCGCAGATGGTGCTCGCGCGCGAGCTCGACCTGCGCCAGATCCGCGAGATCGCCGCCGTCACGCCCCACGCCACGCTCGAGTTCTTCATCCACGGCGCGCTGTGCGTGGCCTACAGCGGCCAGTGCTACCTGAGCCACGCGCACACGGGCCGCAGCGCCAACCGCGGCGACTGCTCGCAGCCCTGCCGCCTGCCCTACACGGTCACCGACGCCAAGGGCGGCATCGTGGCGCACGACAGCCACGTGCTGTCGATGAAGGACAACAACCAGACCGCCAACCTCGACACGCTGGTGGACGCCGGCATCCGCAGCTTCAAGATCGAGGGCCGCTACAAGGACATGGGCTACGTGAAGAACATCACCGCCCACTACCGTCGCCAGCTCGACGAGATGCTGGAGCGCCGCCCCGAGCTGTGCGCCTCGTCGGCCGGCAAGGCGTCGTTCAACTTCACGCCCGATCCCGACCGCAACTTCAACCGCGAGTCCACCGACTACTTCGTCACGGGCCGCAAGATGGACATCGGCGCGTTCGACACGCCCAAGCACGCGGGCCTCTTCGTCGGCCACGTCACCAAGGTGGCGGCCGACCACTTCGAGGCGGAGCTGGACGACGCCGACACGGTGCTGAACAACGGCGACGGCCTCACCACCTCGACCTGCAGAAGGAACTGGTGGGCCTGCAGGCCAACGTCGCCACCCGCCTGCGCGGCGCGGCCAATCGCTGGCGCATCGAGCCGAACCAGCCGATGTCGGAGCTGAAGGACCTGCGCTCCAAGCCGCAGTTGCACCGCAACCGCGACATGCAGTGGGATCGGCTGCTCGAACGCAAGTCGGCCGAGCGGCTGATCGGCGTGTGGATGACGCTCTCCGACATCGAAGGCGGCCTGCGCCTGTCGGTCACCGACGAGCGCGGCGTCGCGGCGCACGCCGACGCGTTGCTGGCCCTGCAACCCGCGCGCGACGTCGAACGCGGCCTGGCCACGCTGCGCGAACACCTGTCCAAGCTGGGCGGCACGATCTTCTCGCTCCGCGAGCTGACGCTGGCGACGGTGCAGCCGTGGTTCGTGCCCGCGAGCCGCCTCAACGCGCTGCGCCGCGAAGCGCTGGAGAGCCTGGAGAACGCGCGCCTGGAAGGCCGCGAGATCCTGCCGCGCGCCACGCCGGCCGAACCGCCGGCCGTCTACCCCGACGACGCCCTCACCTACCTCGCCAACGTCTACAACCAGCCCGCGCACGACTTCTACGTGAAGCACGGCGTGAAGGTGGTGGAGGCCGCGTACGAGAGCCACGAGGAACAGGGCGAGGTGAGCCTGATGATCACCAAGCATTGCGTGCGCTGGTCGATGTCGCTGTGCCCCAAGCAGGCCAAGGGCGTCACCGGCGTGCAAGGGACGGTGCGCGCCGAGCCGCTGGTGCTGCAGAACGGCAGCGAGAAGCTGACGCTGCGCTTCGACTGCAAGCCGTGCGAGATGCACGTGGTGGGCAGGATCAAGAAGCAGGTGATGAACGAGGCGCTCGCCGTGCCGATGACCTTCTTTCGCACGCGGCGGCCTACCTAGCGGCGACCATGATGTCTAGATCGTCGTCCTGCGCGCAGGATGACGACGCGGCTCAGTCGTCGCCAGACTTCGCCGCCGCCCGCTCGGCCGCCTCGCGGTAACTTCGTTCGACGAATTCGCGAAAGCTCGCCGGGTCGTGCACCAGCGCCCGCTGCAGGTCGAACAGCGCCGTCTCGGGCCAGACGGCCAGCACCACGTCGAACAGCTCGGCCACGTGATCCCAGTGCGCGTGGGTGTCGATGTTGACGCCCTGCGCGATCGTGTTGACGTCCAGCGTGCCGCCGTCGGGCGTGCGCCAGAGGAAGCGCGTCGCGTCGAAGTCCACGCTGCCCGCCTCGAACAGCGGGCTCGCGCGCACCGCGTCGTGCATGGGCGTCGGGTCATCGATCGGCAGTACCGAGTCGGCGCCGAACTCGGGCGGGATGCGCGCCGGACACGGCGCCAGCGGCCGCCGCAGCCGGAAGAGGATGAAGTCGTAGCCCATCGCCCCGCGTCCTAGCTGAACCACCAGCCCCGCTCGTCGTCGTAGCGGCGCTCGAAGCGGATCCAGCCGAACGCGGCGGCCAGCAGGATGGCCATCGGCACCCACAGCAGCCAGCGGTGCGCGCGGGCCCGGCTGATCACGTCGTCGCCACGCCGGATGCCGTCGCAGGACTTGAAGACGCGGCTGGTGTCGACCGAGACCAGGTCGCCGTCTTCGAGCGCATTGAACACCGACCAGCCCACCTCGCAGGACTCCACCCGGCCGCCCACGAAGTGCAGGCGGTAGTCGTCGCCCTGGTGCCAGCGCGACACGCGGGTGTGGCGGTCGACGCGCAGCGTCTCCGTGCGTTCTGCGCAAAGCGCGTCGATCGCCAGCAGGAGGGCGATGAGCAGGGCCGCGAGGCGGGTGATGACATCCATGGCGCTTGCCTTTTGTTGTCGGCGCGGCCGAGTCTAGAGGAGCCGCGCCCGGCGCGCGTCCTTCAAACTGGGGTGTCGTGTCCTTCGCGCGACAGCAGGCGTTCATGCGCGGGGAATGCCCGGGCTTGAAATCCGTTCACAGGTTCGCGGTCGTCACGCGCTCGCGTTCCAGGCGTCCGCGTACGCCCGCGCCCGCGTCGCGATTTCCGCGACGCTCAGCTCCGGCTTGAACAGGCCGCCACCCAGGCCGAAGCCCGTCGCGCCTGCCTGGCGCCAAGCGGCGATGTTGTCGGGCACGATGCCGCCCACCGGCCACAGCGGGAGGCCGGGCGGGAGCACCGTGGTCAAGCCGGTGAGGCCGGCACGGGTCATCGCCTCGGCGGGGAAGATCTTCAGCGCGTCGGCGCCGGCCCGCCACGCGGCGAAGGCCTCGGACGCCGTGAAGACGCCGGGCACCGTGCGCATGCCGCGCTCGCGGGCGCGGCGCACCACGTCGGCATCGAAGTGCGGCGACACGATCAGGGTGGCGCCGGTGTCGCCCACGGCATCCACCTGCGCGGCGTCCAGCACCGTGCCGGCGCCGATCCACGCGTCGGCCGGTGCCAGTCGCACCAGCGTGCCGATCGCCTCGATCGCGCCGGGCCGGTTCAGCGGCACCTCCAGCGCGCGGAAGCCGGCGTCGAACAGCACGCCGGCAATCTCGGCCGCGCGTGCCGGCTGCAGGCCGCGCAGGATGGCCACCAGGGGCATGGCGGGCGGCCAGGTGGCGTGGGGATCGATCGGGGTCATGGAAGGTCCTCTGTGGCCAGCGCGCGCCAGGCGGCGAGCTGGATCTGCCGAGCATCGAGCGATTCGAGATGTCGGCCGTGATGGTGGGCACAGGCGGCGTGAAGAATGGCCAACGCGGGCTCGCCGATCACGCGCACGGGCTCGCCACGTGATTCGAGCCGCTGCGCGTCGGCCCATTCGGCGCCGATCAGCAGGCCGCTGACGTAGGCGGCCGCCGCGGCGGGCGCGAGCGCGCCCGTGACGACGCGCGCGCGGGCGCCGAACAGCGCATGGGTCAGCACGGGGCCGGACGCCGCGACTGCCACGCCGCGCAGGAATTCGGGATCGTCGGCCACGTTGGCGTGCTGCAATCCGGCCGCGGCGTCCGCGCCGGTCGCCTGCATCGCGCTGGCGAGCGTGCCGTGCTGGCGCAGCAGCGCGAACAGCTCGCCGGTCATGTAGGTGCGCAGCTCGGTGATGCGGCCGCGATGCAGGCGCACCCACTTGCTGTGTGTGCCGGGCAGCACGTAGCAACCGTCGGACGCTTCCGCGCCCAGCAGTTGCAGCGCGCCGTACAGCTGCGTCTCCTCGCCACGCATCACGTCGACGTCGGTCGGCCCGCGCAGGCAGTAACCCGGCGCGATGGACCAGCGGCGGTCGGCGGGCGCCTCGCCCACGCGAACGAGGTGGCGCGCGAGTTCGGGCAACGGCGTCTCGCCCGGCAGGTAGGGCACGGCCTGCCAGCCGATGGCCGAGCCCACCATGCCGGCCATCACCACCGGCAACGACGCGTCGGCCTGGGGCCAGCCGGCCACCAGCGCCTCGAGCGAGGCGCGAAAGCGTCCGGCGCAGGACAGCGCGCCCTCGCCGTCGGCACGCTCCGACAGCAGCGTGCCGTCGGTGCCGATCAACGAGGCGCGCCGATGGGTGGTGCCCCAGTCGATGCCGATGAATGCAGCTTGCATGGTGTCGATTGTGCTTGGGGCCGGCACGTGTCCGGCCCCTCTCAGGTCAGGTCGTCAGAACCAGATCTCGACCTGGGCGCCGTAGGACACGGCGCTAGTCTTGTTCGACACGAAGCCGTAGTTGTTGGTGGTGTCGGCGGCGGCGGCCTTGTTGTAGTCCGCGTACGTCACGTACAGGCGCAGCTCCGGACGCTTCCAGAAGTCCGGGCCGGTCGACAGC
>Ga0302151_10000013_pt1 | contig 101972 bp, 97 predicted proteins | sample I_Bog_N1_3_FD_192428 | JGI IMG/M metagenome (GOLD analysis project Ga0302151, IMG submission 192428) | Peat permafrost microbial communities from Stordalen Mire near Abisko, Sweden - I_Bog_N1_3 | ecosystem: Environmental > Terrestrial > Soil > Wetlands > Peat | place: Sweden: Abisko, Stordalen...
CGCTACTGGCGCTAAGTGCTTGATTTCATTACTTAATTTTGGTGGGCCCTGAGTGACTCGAACACTCGACCTACGGATTAAGAGTCCGCTGCTCTACCAACTGAGCTAAGAGCCCGAAATTTCGGTTGTCGCCATCGCTGGATCAGCGATTACTGCAGCCTAAGATTCTACTTTGTTTTTCGCTAGCCATGCAAGCAAAAAAATCTGCGAGGTGGTGGGTTGTGCGGGACTCGAACCCACGACCTACGGATTAAAAGTCCGCTGCTCTACCAACTGAGCTAACAACCCGGTTTCCGGCAGAGCCTCAAATCATATCATCGTTGGCCGCGCGACAGCAAGTCGGGCGCCTGCCGCTCACTTGAGCAATTGCGTGATGATCTCGCCCGCGGCCGCCATGCCGAAGCTCGCGGTGACGACCACGGTGGAACCGTAGCCGTGGCAGTTGAGCGTGTTGTCGCGACGTGCGTCCGCGGCCGGCGTATCGGCGTCCTCGTCGCCGATGTCGCAGGCGGCGTCGTCCGGCTCCGGCGGCGCCACGCTTTCGCGCGAGAACACGCAGCGCACGCCGATCGTGCCGGTGCGCGGCGCGCCGTGCTGCGAGCGCAGGCGCTGGCGCAGGCTGGCCAGCAGCGGATCGTGGGTGGTGGCGTGGAGGTCGTCGATCTCGATGCGCTCCGCGCGACGCTTGCCGCCCGCGGCGCCGCAGGTGACGAACGCGGTGCCGGTGCGGCGCGCCCAAGCGGCGAGCGCCAGCTTGGCCTTGCTCTGGTCGCAGGCGTCGATGACGGCGTCCACCTCGCCGGGCAGCAGGCCGGGCCAGTTGTCGGCGTCGGCGAACTCCTCGATGCAGTGGACGACGCAGCCGGGATGGATGTCGGCGATGCGGCGCGCGAGCGCCTCGGCCTTGGACATGCCCAGCGTCTGCCCCAGCGCCTGGATCTGGCGGTTGACGTTGGACTCGGAGACGTGGTCGAGGTCGATCAGCACCAGCTGCGCGACGCCGCTGCGGGCCAGCGCCTCCACCGCCCAAGAGCCGACGCCGCCCAGGCCGACGACGGCCACGCGCGCGGCCCTCACCCGGGCGTAGCCGCGCGCGCCGTACAGGCGTTTCAAGCCGCCGAAGCGGCGCTCGAGGTCGGCATCGTCCGCCGCGGCAACCTCGTGCGACGCCTCGGAGGCCACGCTCACTTCAGCGACGCGAGGCGCTCTTTGCCAGCGACGGCCGCTTCCGACTTCGGATACGTCTTCATCAGGTCGGCCAGCGTGGCCTTGGCGCCCTTGATGTCGCGCAGCTCGATCTGGCAGTTGGCGACGGCGAGCTCGGCCTCCGGCGCGCGCGCGTGGTCGGGCGCGCCGGCGATGAACGCCTTGAAGGTGACGATGGCGCCCTTGAAGTCGCGGCTGCCGTACTGCGCGTTGCCCAGCCAGTAGCGCGCCAGGTCGGCGTAGCCGCTGGCCGGATAGCGGCGCAGGAAGTTGCCGAGGGCGCCCTGGGCCTTGTCGAAGTCGCCGCTGCGCAGCGTGGCCGTGGCGGCGTCGTAGGCGGCGATCTCCTCGGGGTCGGCGTTGAACGTCTTGCCGTCGAGGTTGACCTGTTGCGGTTCGACCTTCTTCAGGCGATCGTCCACGCCCTGGACGATGTTCTTCTGCTGGCGCTGGACGTCGGCGAGATCCTTGGCGAGCTGCTCGTTGGTGCCGCGCAATTGAGCCATCTGCTGGCGCAGCTGCTCGTTCTGGTTGGTCAGGTCGAGCAGCGCGTTCTGCAATTGCTGCAGCTGCTGCGCGGTCTGCGCCGACTGCGCCTTCGAGCCGTCTTCCAGCTGCGAGATGCGCGTGCGCAGGTCGATGATGGCGCGGCGGGCCTCGTCGTCATCGAAGATGCCGGCGTGCGCGCTCGTGGCGCAGGCCACCAGCGCGGCCAGCGCGCACGCGCGGCGCAGGCCCGTGAAGGCGCGTGGGCCGGTACGGCGCGCGTCAAGCCCCGTTGCCGTGGCCATTACTTGCTGCGCAGTTCGACGCGGCGGTTCTTCGCCCAGGCCGACTCGTCATGGCCGTCGACCGCCGGACGTTCCTTGCCGTAGCTCACCGCTTCCAGCTGCGAGTCGCCCACGCCCAGCACCTTCATCTGCTGGACGACGGCTTCGGCGCGCTTCTGGCCGAGGGCCAGGTTGTATTCGCTGCCGCCGCGTTCGTCGGTGTGGCCTTCGGCCACTTCCTTGGCACCCGAGTTCTGCTTGAGCAGGTTGGCGTGCGCCTCGACGATGGGACGGAATTCGTCCTTGACGGCGTAGCTGTCGAAGTCGAAGTAGATGACGCGATCGAGGGTGATCGGCGCGACCATCTTGCTGCTCTCGTCGGTGGTGGCCACCGTCGACTTGCCCGTGTCGGGGGTCGTGGTGGAGGTCGTCGTCTGGACGTCCTTCTTCTCCACTTCCACCGGCTTGTCCAGCTTCACCGGCGAGGCGCAACCGGCCAGCACCGCCACGCTGGCGGCGGCCAGCAACATCTTTCCGGAATTGTTGAACATCTTGATTTCTCCTACCAGCACTATGAACATGGCCGCGGGCGCCCTGCGCTGCGGCTCTTCCCCACAATCAGCGGCCGAACGGGCCCCAGACAGGTTCTCGGATGTCGAGGCCCGATTCGAGCAGCTTCGACTTGAATTTGCCATCGGTCGTGGTCGTCATCAACACGTCGCGGCCGTCGGCCTTCGTCGCGTAGATGATGTAGCGGCCGTTGGGCGCGAAGCTCGGGCTCTCGTCGGCGTTGGTGTCGCTGACGCTGCGCACGTCGCCGGAGCCCAGGTCCATCACCATGACCTGGAATCCGCCACCCCGGGAAATGTACGCAAGAAGCTTGCCGTCGGGGCTCAGCGCCGGGCTGATGTTGTACGCGCCGTTGAAGGTGACGCGCTGCGCGCCGCCGCCGCTCACCGGCTGGCGGTAGATCTGCGGGCCGCCTCCGCGGTCGCTGACGAAGTACACCGAGGCGCCGTCCGGCGAGAACTTCGCCTCGGTGTCGATGCCCGTGCTGTCGGTGAACCGGCGCACGTTGCCGCCGTTGCGATCCATCAGGTAGACGTGCGAGCCGCCGTCCCTGGACAGCGTGACGGCCAGCGTGCGGCCGTCCGGCGAGAACGCCGGCGCGCTGTTGGAGCCCTTGAAGGCCGCCACCTCGCGGGTGGTGCCCTGGCGCACGTTGCGGATGACGACCTTGGCCTTCCTGTCGTGGAAGGTGACATAGGCCAGTTCGCCGCCATCGGGTGACCACGCCGGCGAGATGATGGGCTCGTTGTCGATCAGGGCGGCCTGGATGTTCTCGCCGTCGGCATCGGTGATGCGCAGCGTGAACTTGCCCGGCGCCTTGGTGACGTAGGCGATGCGGGTGGAGAACACGCCGCGTTCGCCGGTGAGCTTCTGGTAGATCTGGTCGGACACGTGGTGCGCGGCCAGGCGCAGATCGACCGGCAGCGAGGGCTCGCTCTGGCCGCCCTGGTCGGCGGCCTTGACCACGTCCCACAAACGGAAGCGCACGTCGATCCTGCCGTCGGCCAGGCGGGTGGCCGAGCCGGCAACGACCGCGTCGGCGCCGCGGGCGCGCAGCGTGTTGTAGTCCGGCGTGCCGTTCTCGTCGGCCGGCGCCGGGCCGTCCACGATGCGGAAGACGCCGCTGCGCTCGAGGTCGGCGCGCACGATGGCCGAGATCGACTGGGGCTGGCGCTCCTCGTCGCGGAAGCGTCCGAGCACGATCGGGATCTGGGTCGCCCCGGTTCCCTTGATCTCGACGCGGAATTGGGCGAATGCCGGCGTCAGGACCGGCAGCGCGAGGGAGGCGCCGAGGGCGCGCAAGGCATGTCTTCTAGGCCACATGGAGGATTCAATGAGTCCTGTTCAGTCGGAATAGTTCCGGAATTCGCAGCTTGCTGTTCAGCAGGAGCATTGTAGGCAGCAAGAATGGCGCCCGCTTGTAGGCCAACAACCCATCGTCGGGGGGCCGGATAATGCCCCCGTCGCCTTTATCCGCGGACCGGCCCGAAACGGGGTACGTCCCGCCGTCCATGAACTCCTTGAAGCAGCGCCTCGAGCGCCTGATGCCCTACTTCCGCGACAGCCGCCCGCCGATGGTGCTGGCAGGGGTGGCCCTGGTGGTGGCGGCGGCCACCGAACCGGCCATTCCGGCGCTGCTGAAGATCCTGACGGACAAGGGCTTCAAGCCGGGGGCGTTCCCGATCTGGGCCATCCCGCTGGCCATCGTCACGCTGTTCGTCATCCGCGGCGCCGCCGGCTGGATCGCCAACTACGGCCTCACCAAGGGCTCGCAGAACGCGGTTTTGGCCATGCGCTCCAGCATGTTCGCCCACATGCTGCGCGCGCGCCCGGCGCTCTTCAGCGAGAACTCGGCCAGCAGCCTCACCAACAGCCTGGTCTACGAGATCCAGCAGGGCGCCAACCTGCTGATGGGCTCGGTCAACATCCTCGTGCGCGACACGCTCACCGCCATCGCCCTGCTCGCCTACCTGATCTGGCTGGACTGGCGCCTGACGCTGTTCATCATCGTGCTGTTCCCGATCACCGGGCTGCTGGTGCGCATGGTCAGCAAGCGGCTGCACAAGCTCACGATCGCCGGCCAGGACGCCACCGACGACCTGGCCTACGTGGTGGAGGAGAACGTGCTGGCCTGGCGCATCGTGCGCCTGCACGGCGCCGCGGCGCAGGAGACCCGGCGCTTCGACATCAGCTCGCAGCTGATGCGCAGCATCAACATCAAGCAGTCGGCCGCCGGCTCGCTGATGACGCCGGTCACGCAGGTGCTGGCCTCGCTGGCGCTGTCGGCGGTGATCATGATGGCCGTCAACAACAGCGCGCACGACCACACCACCATCGGCGGCTTCATCGCCTTCATCGGCGCGATGATGCTGCTGATCCAGCCGTTCAAGCACCTGTCGGACGTGATGGCGCCGCTCACGCGCGGCACCGCGGCGATGGAGCGCGGCATCGAGATCATCGAGGCCATTCCCGTGGAACAGGGCGGCACGCTGGCCCCGGGCCGCGTGCGCGGCGACATCGAGTTCCGCGACATCGGCCTGCGCTACGTGGCGCGCGACTCCTCGGACGTGCCCGACGGCACGCAGGTGGCGGCGTTGTCTCACCTGAGCCTGTGCATCCGCGCCGGCGAGACGGTGGCCTTCGTGGGCCCGTCGGGCGCCGGCAAGACCTCGCTGGTCAACCTGCTCCCGCGCTTCGTCGAGCCCACCAGCGGCGACCTCCTGATCGACGGCGCGGCCATCCGCGACTACGACATGGCCGCGTTGCGCAGCCAGTTCGCGCTGGTGAGCCAGGACGTGGTGCTGTTCAACGACAGCGTGGCCGCCAACGTGGCGCTGGGCGACGCGGCCGACCCCGCGCGCGTGCGCAGCGCGCTTGCGGGCGCGAACCTGCTGGACTTCGTGATGAGCATGCCCGGCGGCCTGCAGGCGCGGATCGGCCACAACGGCACGCAGCTCTCGGGCGGCCAGCGCCAGCGCCTGGCCATCGCGCGGGCGATCTACAAGGACGCGCCGATCCTGATCCTCGACGAGGCCACCTCGGCGCTCGATTCAGAATCGGAGCGGGCCGTGCAGTCGGCGCTGGAGGTGTTGATGAAGGGGCGCACGACGCTGGTCATCGCGCACCGGCTGTCCACCATCGAGCACGCCGACCGAGTCGTCGCGATGGATAGGGGACGCATCGTGGAACAGGGCCCGCACGCGCAGTTGCTGGCGGCCGGCGGGCTCTACGCGCGGCTGCATGCGATGCAGTTCAGGAGCGCCTGAAGGACTCAGCCCTGCGGCTGGCTGCCGGGCTGCGGGGCGATGAGGTTGAGATCGGGCTGGTGCACGCAGCCCGTGACGAGCGCGAGCCCCACCAGGCACAGCGCGATCACGATCGATCTTTTCATGTTGATTCTCCAACGATGGCGAGGCACTCCGGCCCCGGGGTCCGTCGGCGCCGGAACGAGCCAGGGCGACGGCCTGACCGCCTGCGGCGTGGTCAGGGTAGCCAATCCAGCCGGCGGTCAATCATTCTCATCGAAAGCGTGGGGTTTTGATGTGCCGCGCGGGAACTCTCGCCCCCGGAGTCACCCTTTTGGGGAAAACGCGCGATTCACGCGGATTCGCGCAGCGTGGGGAAACTCAGCAACACCTCGGTCCCGCCCGTGGTGGAGCTGATTCCCAGCGTTCCGCCCAGCGCGCCGGCCCGCCGCCGCATGTTCTCCAGTCCGCGGCCCACGCGCGTGCCCTCGATGCCGCGGCCGTCGTCGATGATGGCGATGTGCGCCTTCTCGTCCCGCCCGGGCTCGCCGGTCAGGCCGGTGGTGACCGTGATGCGCGTGGCCGCCGAATGCTTGAGGCAGTTCGCGAACGCCTCCTGGACGATGCGCAGGATGGACAGCACGCTGTGCGGCGTCAGCATGGGCAGCGGCGGCAGGTCGACCACGTTCCACTGCAGCTCGATGCCGCCCTTGCCCAGCCGATCCTGCAGCCGGTAGCGCAAGGTGCCCAGCACGGTGAGCAGGTCGTTGTCCACGGGCTCGAGCGAGTCGATGATCAGTTGCAGGTCCTCGATGCTCTCGCGCAGCACCGTGGCCACCTGGCCGTCCCCCCCCGCCGCGCCGGGATTGGCCTCGCGATCCATGCGGCGCACCAGCGACAGCGCGAGCGTGAGCTGCGAGCCGATGCCGTCGTGCATCTCGCTCATGATGCGGCCGCGTTCGAACGCCAGCGCCTGGTTGCGGCGCGCCTCCACCAGCTGCTCGTAGTTGCGCTCCAGTTCGGCCGCCTTCTCGCCCACGCGCTCCTCCAGCACGGCCGCCAGCCGCTCGTAGGCGTTGAGCGACTCCACGAAGCGCTGGATGAGGATGGTGGCCACCACGCCCACGAACAGCGGCGCGCTGAAGTGCGTGAGGTACACGCGGTCGGTCCAGGTGCTGGACGAATAGAGCCACAGGTCGTAGCCGCTGAGCCCGATCTGCGTGGCACCGGCCACGGCCAGCATCGAGCCCTCGAGCGGACTGACGCGCAGCCCCTGGCGCACCAGCATCACGAAGTAGACGACGGAGGCCAGCAGCGTGCCGAGGTACCACAGGTCGATCGCGTAGCCGGGCAGCAGGCCGCTGAACATGGCGGCCGAGCCGAGCACGAGGTAGGCCCAGGCGCCGAGCTCGACCAGCGGCCAGCGCTTGCCGCAGTAGCGCAGCGTGAACATGAACATGAGCACGGCGCGCAGCACCTGGGCCGCCTCCATGCAGCCTTCCCACAGGTGGGCCGGCAGCGGCGGGTACAGCGCGAAGTAGTCCAGGCTGATCAGCGTCCACAGCAGCGACACGCAGCCGAACCAGAAGTACATCGCGTGCGAGCGCCGCCCCAGCCACACGCCCAGCAGGAACAGGCCGATGGTGGCGGTGCTCACGCCCAGCACGCGCACCAGCTCGTTCTGCCAGAACACGCGCAGCCGCCACATGGCCAGCATCCGGTTCTCCGAGCCCAGCTGCACGGGCGCGAGCCAGGCCCACTCCCAGCCGTAGGCACGTTGCTGGATCTCGATCTCGTTGTCGCCCGCGCGCAGCAGACCGGCGGGGATGAATGCGTACTGCGAGCGGTTCCAGTTCAGCGGCAGCGGCTCGGCCATCGAGCCGAACTGGTGCGCGTACTGGCCGTTGACGAACAGCCGCCCCGTGCGGTTGAACGCCACCACGTACATGGCCGCGCCGCGGGCCGGCACGGTGCCGAGGTGGAAGCGCAGCTTGAACCAGGCGTCGACCTTCGGCGCGCCGCTGCGGTGGCCCGACCACATCTTGGCCAGCGGCACCGTCTGCCAGGCGCACTCGGCGCCGGGCAGCGTGTCGGACAGCCCGGCCAGCTGGCAGAACCGGGCCTCGCGAATGGTGATCGCCGGCGCGTCGTCGTCGACGGCTTCGGCCGTCACCGAGGTGCCGGCCTGCGCGAGCGCGTTGCCCGGCGCCAGCCAGGCCAAGACCGCGCACGCGAGCAGCAGCGCCCGCGTCCCGGCGCCAACGCTCACAGCAATCCCATGCGGCCGGCCTCGAACACGGCCTCGGTGCGCGAGTGCACGGCCAGCTTGCGGTAGATGTGCTTGACGTGCGTGGCCACCGTGTGCGCCGACAGGTGCAGCATGTTGGCGATCTCGCCGACGGTGAAGCCCTTGGCGATGAACAGCAGCACCTCCCGCTCGCGCTCGGACAGTCCGCCGTCGTCGACCACCGTCGCGGGCTGCGAGGGCTGCGGCGTATCCTTCTTGAAGCGGTGCAGGAGCTGGCGCGCGATCACGGGGCTGATGGGCGAGCCGCCGGCGCGCAACTCGCGCACGGTCGTCCCCAGCGTGTCGGTGAGGCTGCGCTTGAGCAGGTAGCCGGTGGCACCGGCCTCGATGGACGCCAGCACGTGGGCCTCGTCGCCGAAGACGGTGACGACCATCACGTCGACGTCGGGCCGGGTGCGCGAGATCTCGCGGATGAGATCGATGCCATTGCCGTCCGGCAGGCCCAGGTCGATCAGCGCGACATCGAACTCGCCGCGCCCGATGGCCTCGCGCGCGGCCACCACCGAGTTGGCCTGGGCCGCCAGCACCAGGTCGTCGTCGCGCGCGATGGCGGCGCGGACGGATTCGCGGAAGGCATCGTCGTCGTCGACGACCAGGATGCGGGTCGGGACGGCCCGGGTGGTCTCGAGTGCTTGAGGCATGGGGTCATTGGATCAAGCCGCGGCGTCGCTGTAAACGCCTGGAACGGGGTATTCTTGACTCAACGATGACCGAATGGCTGCACGACCTGGCGACCGCCCTCGGCAACCCCGAGGCGTGGCAGGCGCTGCGCCGCGTGCTCGCCATGTTCACGCTGGCCGAGGGCTGGCAGTACGCGGCGATCACGTTCGCGTTCTGGTTCGTGCTGCACGTGCTGCTGCGCAAGAGGCTGGCGCACCGGCTCATCTCCGGCTGGCCGCGGCCGGGCGACGTGCGGCGCGAGATCCTCTATTCGGCCACGTCCCTGCTGCTGTACTCGGCGGGCGCGGCGGCCATCCTCGGGCTGCTGGCCGTCGACCGCGTCGAGATCTACGCCGAGCCGCTCAAGCACGGCCTGCCCTGGCTGCTGCTGAGCCTGCCGGTGTTGCTCGTGTGGCAGGACCTGTGCTTCTACTGCACGCACCGCCTGATGCACACGCGCTGGCTGTTCCGCCACGTGCACGGCGTGCACCACCGCTCGCGCGAGCCCTCGCCCTGGGCCGCGTACGCCATGCATCCGGTGGAGGCCCTCGTCAACGGCGGCATGCCGCTGCTGGCGCTGGCCGTGGTGCCGGTGCCGGAGCAGGTGCTGGGGCTGTTCGTGCTGCACCAGGTGATGCGCAACGTGCACGGCCACGCGGCCATCGAGACCCTGCCGCGCGGCTTTGCCCGCCACTGGTTCTGGAGCCGCTGCACCACGACCACGCACCACCATCTGCACCACGAGACGGCGCAGGGCAACTACGGGCTGTGGTTCACGTGGTGGGATCGCGTGTTCGGCACGGAGCGGGTCGACTACCTGCAGCGGTTCGATGCGGCGACGCAGCCGCGGCCGGCCGGCGTCGAAACGCCGGTCAACGGGCCTGCATAGACCCCGTCAGAGCAGCACGATGTCGTACTGCTCCGGATTCATCGTGGGCTCGGCGCTCAGCGAGATCGGCTTCCTGATGAAGGCCGACAGGTCGGCCAGGTGCGCGCTCTCCTCGTCCAGCAGCATCTCCACCACCGACGCGCTGGCGATCACGCGGAACTCCTTGGGGTCGAACTGGCGCGCCTCGCGCAGGATCTCGCGCAGCACGTCGTAGCAGACGCTGCGCGCGGTCTTCACCTGGCCGCGGCCCGAGCAGGTGGGGCACGGCTGGCACAGCATGTGGGCCAGCGATTCGCGGGTGCGCTTGCGCGTCATCTCCACCAGGCCCAGGCCGGTGAAGCCGCTCACCGTCACCTTCGTGCGGTCCTTGCTGAGCTGCTTGCGGAACTCCGCCAGCACGGCCTGCTGGTGATCCTCGCGCGTCATGTCGATGAAGTCGACGATGATGATGCCGCCGAGATTGCGCAGGCGCAGCTGGCGCGCGATGGCGCCGGCGGCCTCGAGGTTGGTCTTGAAGATCGTCTCGTCGAAGTTGCGCGCGCCGACGAAGCCGCCGGTGTTGACGTCCACGGTGGTGAGCGCCTCGGTCTGGTCGATGATGAGGTAGCCGCCGCTCTTGAGGTCGACCCGGCGCGCCAGCGCCCGGGCGATCTCCTCCTCGATGTTGAAGAGGTCGAAGATCGGGCGCTCGCCCTTGTAGTGCTCCAGGCGGCCCACCGAGCTCGATGCGTAGGTCTCGCCGAAGGCGCGCAGCGCGTCGTGCTGCAGCTTCGAATCGATGCGGATCGTCTGCGTGCTGTCGGTGGCGATGTCGCGCAGCACGCGCTCGGCCAGGCTCAGGTCCTGGTGCAGCAGCGAGCCGGCGGGCCGCGACAGCGCGCGCTCGCGGATGCGGTTCCAGGTGGTGCGCAGGTAGGCGATGTCCTCGGACAGCTCCTGGTCGGTCGCCTCTTCGGCGTTGGTGCGCAGGATGAAGCCGCCGCCGCCGTCGACCGGGTTGCCCGCCAGCGCGATCATGCGCGTGCGCAGCTGCTCGCGCAGGTCGTGCGAGCCGATGCGCTGCGAGATGCCGATGTGGTTGTCGTGCGGCAGGTAGACCAGCAGCCGGCCCGCGATGCTCACCTGCGTGGTCAGGCGCGCGCCCTTGGTGCCGATCGGATCCTTGACCACCTGCACGGTGAGCGACTGGCCTTCGAAGACCAGCTTCTCGATGGCCGTGGGCACGCCATCGGGCTTGGTGGACGGGTGGCCGTGCAGGTCGGCCACGTGCAGGAACGCGGCGCGCTCCAGGCCGATATCGATGAAGGCCGACTGCATGCCGGGCAGCACGCGCGCGACCTTGCCGAGATAGACGTTGCCGACGAGGCCGCGCTCCAGCGAGCGTTCGAGATGCAGTTCCTGGATCGAGCCATTCTCGATGATCGCGACGCGCGTCTCTTGGGGCGACCAGTTGACCAGGATGTCGTGCATGGCGATGCGGTCTCGGGTGTCGTTATTCTTGGAACTGGACTCCCGCGTCCAACAGCAGTTGCGCGGTCTCGTGCAGGGGCAAACCCATGATACCGGAGTAGCTCCCGCCGATACGCTCTATCCACGCGGCGACGCGGCTCTGGATGGCGTACGCGCCGGCCTTGCCGAACGGCTCGCCGCTGGCGACGTAGCTCTCGATCGCGCGAGCCGGCATCGCCGCGAAGCGCACGGTGGATACGCTCAGCGCGCTCGTGCGCACGCGCCCGCTGGCGGAGGACAGCGCCACGGCCGTCATCACGCGGTGCGTGCGGCCGGACAGGCGCTTCAACGTCGCCACGGCAGCCTCGGCGTCCACGGGCTTGCCGAAGATGCGGCGGCCCAGCGCCACGGTGGTATCGGCGCACAGGACGGGCGCGGGCGCCAGGCCACGCTTCTTCAGCCGTGCGACGGCGGCGCCGAGCTTGAGCTGGGTGACGCGCTCGCAGTAGACCGCGGGCGACTCGCCGGGAACGTGGTCCTCCAGCGCCTCGGCATCCTCGTCGGGCGCGGCGAGCAGCAACTCGTGGCGCACGCCAAGCTGGTCGAGCAGTTGCCTGCGGCGCGGGCTCTGCGAAGCGAGGTAGATGAACGGGTGTTTTTTCATGATCTCAAGACCCTGTCATTCTGCGCGGAGCGAAGCGGAGTCGCAGAATCCACTTCGGCGCGTGGATCCTGCGACCGCGCGCAGGATGACACTCCGTCTACTCCCGGTGGTACGGATGGTTGGTCGACAGCGACCAGGCGCGATACAGGGCCTCGGCCAGCAAGGGGCGCACGAACGCGTGCGGCAGCGTCAGGTCGGACAAGCGTGCCGTCTCGTCGGCCGTGGCCTTCAGGTCGGCGTCCAGGCCGTCGGGGCCGCCGATCAGGAACGCGACGTCGCGGCCGTCGCCGCGCCAGAACTCGAGCCGGTCGGCCAGCACTCGCGTGGTCCAGCGCGTGCCACGCTCGTCCAGCACCACGCGGCGCACGCCCTGCGGCAGCGCGGCCTCGAGCCGCTTCGCCTCGGCCTGCATCAGCTGCGCGGGCGCCTTGCCGGCGCGCGGCTCGGCCTTGACGGCCTTCAGCTCCAGCCGCATCTCGGGCGGGAAACGGCGCTCGAATTCCTCGTAGGCGGTCTCGGCCCAGGCGGGTGGCTTCTGGCCGACGGAGGCGATGATCAGGCGCATGGCGGATTGGAATGAAAACGGCGACCGAAGTCGCCGTTCGTGCGGGCACGCAGGCGCATCAGCCGCGGCGCGCCGCGACCTTCTTGGCGACCGCGGTCTTCGTGGCGGCCTTCTTCTCGACCGTCTTCTTGGCGGCCGTGCCGGCATTGCGCGAGCTGTGCGCCGTCACGACGACCTTCTTGACCGGCGCGACCTTGACCGGCGCCTTGCCGGCGCGCGCGGCAGTCGAACCAGCGCGCGTCTTGGCGGCGGCGGACAGCTTGCCCGCGGCCGTCTTCGGTGCCGGCTTGGCCACGCCCTTCTGCGAACCGGCCGGCTTGGTGGCCGCGGCCTCGCGGGCGGTCGGCTTGCGGGCGGCCGGGCCGCGCGTGGACGTCGAGCGCTCGGCCGGAGTCTTGGCGCGCGGCAGCGGGGCCTTCCGGGCCGCCGGCTTCTTGAGCGCGGCCTTCTTGGCCGGCGTCTCCTCGTCGGCGTCGACCGGCTTGGCGGCCTTGGCCGGCTTCGCGCGCTTCTTCGCAGCCGGTGCCTCGTCCTCGTCGTCCTCGTCGAAGCCCTCCGACGCCTTCACCAGTCCGCCCGTCTTCGTGTTCAGCTTGATGGCCACCGGCTTGCCGCCCCAGATCTCTTCCAGACGATAGTAGTCGCGGATGGACGGCTGCATGATGTGGGCCACGGCCGCGCCGCAGTCCACGATGATCCACTCGCCGTTTTCCTCGCCTTCGGTGCGCAGCACGTCCAGGCCGACCGCCCTCACGGCGTCACGCACGCTGGCGGCGAGCGCCTTGGTCTGGCGGTTGCTGGCGCCGGCCGCCACGATCACGCGCTCGAACAGCGGCGACAGGTGCTCGGTGTTGAACACCTGGATGTTCTGGGCCTTGACGTCTTCGAGGCCGTCGACGATGGCGCGTTGCAGTTTGCGGATGTCCATTGATACTTATTTATACAGGTTGTGGTCGGCAATATAGCGCGCTACCGGCGTGCCGACCAGCGCCGTGACGTCCAGCCCGGCCGCGGCGCGCGCGCGCACCGTGGTGGCGGAATGCGGGAGCGCCGGCATCTCGACGATGCGCAGCGCGTGGGGGATGCCGGCCAGTCCGGGCGCGGCGCGCACGGGGTCGCCGTCGCGCGCGGCCACCGCCAGGCCGGCCAGCGCGAGGATCTCGCGCCACTCGTGCCAGGTGTCGAAACGCGCGTACTGGTCCTGGCCGATGACCAGCCACCAGCGCGTGCCGGGCTGCTCGGCATGGAGCTCGCGCAGCGTGTCGACGGTGTAGCTGATACCGCTGCGGTCGAGCTCGCGCTCGTCGATGGAAAAGCGGGCCTCGCCCTCGCAGAGGCGTTGCAGCATCGCGACGCGGTCGGCGCCCGAGGCGAGCGTCCGGTCGGCCTTGTGCGGCGACTGGCGCGCCGGCACCCAGGCGAGCGCATCCAGCGGCAGCTGCGCGAGCGCGGCCTCCGCGAGCGCGCGGTGCGCGAGGTGCGGCGGGTCGAAGCTGCCGCCGAACAGGCCGGCGGCGCGGGGAGAATTCGTCAGGGGGTGATCCAGTCGCGCGGACGCAGGAAATCGGTGTAGAGGCGCGCCTCGGGCGTGCCGTCTTCTGGCGCCCACTGGTAGCGCCACGTGGCCAGGGGCGGCATCGACATCAGGATGGCCTCGGTGCGGCCGCCGGATTGCAGTCCGAACAGCGTGCCGCGGTCCCACACGAGGTTGAACTCGACATAGCGGCCGCGGCGGTAGGCCTGGAAGTCGCGCTCGCGCTCGCCCCACGGCAGCGCGCGGCGGCGCTCGACGATGGGCAGGTAAGCGGCCAGGAAGGCGTCGCCCACCGAGCGCAGCATCGCGAAGCCCTGCTCGAAGCCGGGCTCGGCGACGTCGTCGAAGAAGATGCCGCCGATGCCGCGCGGCTCGTTGCGGTGCTTCAGGAAGAAGTACTCGTCGCACCACGCCTTGAAGCGCGGGTACAGCGCGTCGCCGAAGGGCGCGAGCGCGTCGCGGCAGGTGGCGTGGAAGTGGCGCGCGTCGTCCTCGAAGCCGTAGTAGGGCGTCAGGTCCATGCCGCCGCCGAACCAGAACACCGGCGCGCCATCCGCGGGGAACGCGCAGAACATGCGCACGTTCATGTGCACGGTCGGCACGTGCGGATTGCGCGGGTGGAACACCAGCGAGACGCCCAGCGCCTCGAACGCCGCCCCGGCCAGCTCGGGCCGCGCCGCGGTGGCCGACGCGGGCAGCGTCCGGCCGGCCACGTGGCTGAAGTTGCAGCCGCCGCGTTCGATCAGCGCGCCGTCCTCGATCAGGCGCGTGAGGCCGTCGCCGGTGAGCTTGCCGTCGGCCGGGCGCACCCAGCCATCGCTGGCGAAGGCGCCGCCGTCCGCGGCCTCCATCGCGGCGACGATGCGGGATTGGAGGTCGAGCAGGTACGCGCGGACGGCCGCGACGTCGACTGCAGCGTCAGCGCTTGGAGATGGCACGGTAGCCGATGTCGGTGCGGTGCTGCTCGCCGTCGAAGTGCACGTGGCGCAGCGTCTCGTAGGCGCGCTGTTGCGCGGCGCGCGTGGAGTCGCCCAGCGCGGTGACGCACAGCACGCGGCCGCCGGTCACCGTGGTGACGTCGCCGGACAGCGCGGTGCCCGCGTGGAACACGACGGCCTCGTCGGTATCGGCCGGCAGCCCGGTGATGCGGTCGCCCTTGCGCGGCGCCTCGGGGTAGCCGGCGGCGGCCATCACCACGCCGAGTGCCACGCGGCGATCCCATTGCAGCTCCACCTGGTCCAGCGTGCCGTCGGTGGCGTGCATCAGTACCTCGGCCAGGTCGCTCTTCAGCCGCATCATGATGGGCTGCGTCTCGGGGTCGCCCATGCGGGTGTTGAACTCGAGCGTCTTCGGATGGCCCTGGGCGTCGATCATCAGGCCGGCGTACAGGAAGCCGGTGAACTCGATGCCGTCCTTGGCCATGCCCTCGACGGTGGGCTGGATGATCTCGTGCATCACGCGCTGGTGCACGTTGGGCGTGACGATGGGCGCGGGCGAGTACGCGCCCATGCCGCCGGTGTTGGGGCCGGTGTCGGCGTCGCCCAGGCGCTTGTGGTCCTGGCTGGACGCGAGCGCGACGACGTTCTTGCCGTCCACCATCACGATGAAGCTGGCTTCCTCGCCGGCGAGGAATTCCTCGATGACCACGCGCGGCGCATCGTTGTGCTGCACAGCCAGGCCGCCTTCGGGCTTGAGCATCCAGTCGATGGCGGCATGCGCCTCGGCCACCGTCGTCGCCACGACCACGCCCTTGCCGGCCGCCAGGCCGTCGGCCTTGACGACGATGGGCGCGCCCAGCCTGTCGACGTAGGCGTGCGCGGCGTCGATGTCGGTGAAGGTTTCATACGCCGCGGTGGGAATGCCGTGGCGCTTCATGAAGTTCTTGGAGAACGCCTTGGAGCTCTCCAGCTGCGCCGCGGCCTTGGTGGGGCCGAAGATGCGCAGTCCGTGGGCGCGGAACACGTCCACCACGCCTTGCGACAGCGGGCCTTCGGGGCCGACCACGGCGAGCGTGATCTTCTCGCGAAACGCGAACTGCGCGAGCGCCTCGGGATCGGCGATGTCGATGTTGACCAGGCGCTTGTCCGCCGCGGTGCCGCCGTTGCCGGGGGCCACGAAGACGCGCTGCACGCGTTCGCTCTGGGCCAGCTTCCAGGCCAGCGCGTGCTCGCGCCCGCCGCCGCCGATGACGAGGATCTTCATTCGGAAAGTACCGCGTTGTGATAGACGTCCTGCACGTCATCGAGGTCTTCGATGATGTCGAGCAGCTTCTGCATGCGGGCGCTGTCGTCGCCCGCCAGGTCGACATGGCTTTCGGGGCGCATCGTCACCTCGGCGGCGTCGGGCGTCAGGCCCGCGGCCTCGAGCCCCTTCTGCACGGCCTCGAACTCGGTCGGCGCGCACAGCACCTCGATGGAGCCGTCGTCGTGGGTGACCACGTCGTCGGCGCCGGCTTCGAGAGCCACCTCCATGACCTTGTCCTCCGACGCACCCGGCGCGAAGACGAACTGTCCCACATGCCTGAACTGGAACGCCACCGAGCCTTCGGTGCCCATGATGCCGCCGTACTTGGAGAACGCGTGGCGCACCTCCGCCACCGTGCGCACCTTGTTGTCGGTCATCGTGTCGATGATCACGGCGGCGCCGCCGATGCCCCGGCCTTCGTAGCGGATCTCCTCGTAGCTGACGCCTTCGAGGTTGCCGGTGGCCTTGTCGATGTTGCGCTTGACGGTGTCGGCGGGCAGGTTGACGGCCTTGGCCTTCTCGATGGCCAGGCGCAGGCGGGGATTCATGCCCGGATCGCCGCCGCCGGTGCGGGCGGCCACCATGATTTCACGGATGACGCGCGTCCACTCCTTGCCGCGCTTCTCGTCCTGGCGGCCCTTGCGATGCTGGATATTGGCCCATTTCGAGTGCCCGGCCATAAGAAAACGCTCCTGGAAGACGACGCTGCCCGGCGTGATGACGCTCGCCGGGCGGTATTTGGGGAAAACGAGCATTTTAGCCGGCCGACAGAGGCGATGCCGTCATCCTGCGCGCGGTCGCGGGATCCACCCCCGGGAAGGCGCCTCGGCAGGCGTGGATCCGCGACCGCGCGCAGGATGATCCGCTTCATGCTGCTCAGCGCGAATGGTCATGCGTATCGCGTCGTTGAAGGGGTCATGCGTGCTGGCTAGACTCCCCAGACCATCACAGGAGAACCGTCATGACTCTGCGTCTCGGCGACATCGCCCCCGACTTCGAACAGCAATCCAGCGAAGGCCCCATTCACTTCCACCAGTGGCTGGGCGACAGCTGGGGCGTGCTCTATTCGCACCCGGCCGACTTCACCCCGGTGTGCACCACAGAGCTGGGCTTCACGGCCAAGCTCGGCGGCGAGTTCAAGAAGCGCAACGTGAAGGTGATCGCGCTGTCGGTCGATCCGGTGGAGCAGCACCACAAGTGGATCGCCGACATCAACGAGACGCAGAAGACCACGGTCAACTTCCCCATCATCGCCGACGCCGACCGCAAGGTGAGCCTGCTGTACGACCTGATCCATCCCAACGCCAGCGCCACGGCCACCGTGCGCTCGGTGTTCGTGATCGACCCGAACAAGAAGATCCGCCTGACGCTCACCTACCCGGCCAGCACGGGCCGCAACTTCGACGAGATCCTGCGCGTGATCGACTCGCTGCAGCTCACCGATTCCCACAGCGTGGCCACCCCGGCCAACTGGAAGGACGGCGACCCGGTGGTGATCGTGCCGTCGCTGCAGGATCCCGAGGTGCTCAAGGCCAAGTTCCCCAAGGGCTGGGACCCGGTGCGCCCGTACCTGCGCATCACGCCGCAACCCAACAAGTGACCCCCCGCGACAGCGTGCTAGCAAATGCCTTTTGCTTCGTTGCCGCGCTCCGCCCCTGCGCTGACACTGGCGTGGCGCCAACGCAAGGGGGCGCGACGGGACGCCGGGGTTGACGGGCCTCGGCGGGTGGAGGGAGCGAGACAGGCGTCTCGCTCCCTTTTACTTTTTTGCAGGCACACTTCGTCCCGATGAGCGCCGCCACGCCGACCCCTTTCCTCGCGCCACCGCTGCTGGTGGCCTGCCTGTGCGCCCAGTGGTGCCGCACCTGCGACGCCTACCGCGACACGCTGGCGCAGGTGCGCGACGCGCTGCAGCCGACGCACCCCGACGCGCCCATGCGCTTCCTGTGGGTGGACATCGAGGACGAGTCCGAACTCGTCGGCGACCTCGACATCGAGGACTTCCCCACCCTGCTGCTGGCCCGCGGCGACAACGTGCTGTTCTTCGGGCCGCTGCTGCCGCATGCACAGACGCTCGATCGCCTGGTGCGCGGCGCGCTGCACGGCGAATTGCCGCCGCCCTCGGCCGCCGCGCTCGCGCCCGACGTGCGCGCGCTGACTGCGCGGCTGGGCGCACACGAAGACCTGTAGGAGTCCGTCATCCTGCGCGCAGTCGCAGGATGACAGGCCGTGCCTACGCCACGCGCAGCTTGCGCTGCATCCTGGAGCCCCGCTCCAGGTCCACCTTCAGCTCGGCCGCGAACTCGCGCAGTTGCGCCTCCAGGCGCCGCCGGATCCAGCGACCCAGCAGGCGGCCGACGAGCGGCCTCAGCGGCTGGGTCAGCGCCAGCTCGATCAAGGTGCCCGTGCGGCTGCCCTCGTCACTGCGCCAGAAGCGCGCGACGAGGGAACGGCCCCAGTGCGAGCCCGCCACGCACTGGTCGAGCACGCTGCCGTCGGCGCGTTCGTGGCGTTCGAACACGTCGTGCGTGGTGCGCCAGCCGGCGCGCTCGACGCACGCGAAGCGCGGCCCCGTGGGTCCGGGCGCGAGCCGGCGCAGGCGCTCGCGCGGGTGCACGCGCGCGACATCGCGGTGGTACAGGTCGATGTAGCGGGCCCGGGCCACGTCCGGCGCGGCAGCCACCCATTCGTCGTGCTGGATTTCGATGAAATCTGACATGCGCGTCCTCTCGAGTTCGCCATGCCGCAGCCCGGCCGGGCGCGGCACCATCGAGGAGGGGTACGGGCGCAGCGCCCGGGTGGATTCAGCCTCCCCGCCGGATCCTGGCGTTGCGGGAGGTTCCCAGTGTCCTGGCCTGCATATACCTGCGGTAAATCGGCTTCAAACAGGCCAGGGCGGCGTTGCAAACCCTCGCCATGCCACCCGGCATGGCTGAGGTTTTCGCCTAGCCACGAGGCCAAATCCGCTGGCGCATAAGCACCGCTTGGCACCGAACGCTGGACTAGCCGCCCAGCCGGGCCGGCGTCGCGTACCAGAGGGCCGCGAAGAAGTGGCAGGTGGTGCCCGCCAGCACCAACAGGTGCCATGCGAAATGCAGGTATCTGGCGCGCGAGTCGAAGATGAACACGACCGCGCCCAGCGTGTAGGCGACGCCGCCGGCCAGCAGCCACAGCAGGCCGGCCACGGGCATCGCATGGATCAGCGGCCCTGCGGCGAGCAGCGCCGACCAGCCCATGGCCACGTACAGGCCCGTGGACCACAGCGGATGCTTGAGCAGGTTCAGCAGCTTGACCGAGATGCCGGCCGCGGCCATCGCCCACACGGCGCCGAACAGCGTCCAGCCCCAGCGGCCGTTGAGCACGCCGAGGGCGAACGGCGTGTAGCTGCCGGCGATGAACAGGTAGATGGCGGCGTGGTCGACGCGGTTGAGGAAGGACTTGACCTTGCCCTCGGGCACCGCGTGATAGAGCATGGAGACGAGGTACAGCAGCATCATCGTCACCGAGAAGATGCTCACCGCGACGATGTTGACGGCGGTGCCGTGGCGCGCGGCCATGACGACGAGGACGGGCAGCGACGCGATGGCCAGCAGGAAGCCCAGGCCGTGGCTGATCGCGTTGGCGATTTCTTCGCCAAGCGTTTGCGGACGGTCTTCGATGGGGAGGATCATGGCGCGATGCTACCGGCTTTGCGGATGGGCTTCATGACTGCGCGGCAAAGCCTGTGCCCGTTCAGGGCCGCGTCGCCACGAGATTGATCAAGGTTTCCTCGCGCGCGGCCGGCGGCTTGATGCGCAGCACGCGTTCCGCCAGCCCCAGGTCCTCGCGGCTCCACCACAGGAACGGGTACGACACCTGCGCGTCGGCCACGACGAAGCCCGCGGCGCGCACCAGCGCCAGGTATTCGGGCGCGGTCTTCTGCACGTCCATCGGATGGCGGAACAGCAGCCGGATGATCCACGAGTGGATGTAGCGCCGCGTGGACTCGGCCAACAGCAGCTTGCCGCCCGGCCTGAGCACGCGGAAGAACTCGGCGATCGCGCGATCCTGGTCGACGAGGTGGTGGAAGGTCTGGTGGCAGAACAGCAGGTCGACGCTCGCATCGGGCAGCGGCAGCGCGGCGCCGCTGGCGCGGATGACCTCGGCCGGATCGCCGGTGGCCGTGCGCACCCGGGCCGCCTCGCGCGCGGCGGCCTCCGCCATCTTGGGCGCGATGTCGAAGCCGACCAGGCGATCCGGCTGGAAGCGCTCGTTGAGCTTGCGCAGCGAGCCACCCCAGCCGCAGCCCACGTCGACCACGACGGGATGCCTGGCGCGCAGCGATGGATCCAGCCGCTCCAGGTCGCGCAGCGCGACCTCCAGCACGTGCACGTCCCAGGTGCGCGTCTGCAGGAACCAGTCGCCGAACTCGGTCTCGGGAACGTAGTCGGGCAAGGGCTTGGCGTGCGACATGGGTGTTCAGTTCGCAGAATCGACACGGTGGACGTGCCAGAACGACGAGGCAGCGGCGGCTGGCATGTCGCATTCGATCTTTGCCAGCGCCTGCGCGTCGGGGAAGCACAGCGCGAGGTGGACCGGTGGCGACGTCCAGGTCCGCACGTTCGCGCCGGGATCCCCGGGCGGGCACGCGCGCGCTGCGATCCGGCGGAAATCCCAGGGCGCCGACTCGGGCGGGCTCGCCTTGAACCACGCCTCCTTGGCCGTCCAGCGCGTCAGCAACGCGGTCTCCTGCGCGGACGCCGGCGGCCCCTGCCAGGCCACGAGTTCGCCCGGCGACAACATCAGCACGGCGCGCTCCCGGGCCTCGCTGCGTGGCGCACGGTCGCACTCGATGTCGACGCCCACCGGCGCGTCGGACACGGCCGCGGCGACCCAGCCGAGCCGATGCGACAGGCTGACGTGGACCTCGCGCGACGCGAGCGCGCGCGCCCCGGGTGCGACGCCGGCCTGCGCCGAGACGTCCCAGTCCGCCTCGGGAACGCCCGTGGCGGCTTGCAGCAACGCGCGCAACAGCTGGCGACTCGCCGCGAACGCGCAGCGCGCGCCGGGTGCGAGCACGGCCCAGCGGCGCCGCTCGTCCGCGCCCATCCACTCGGGCGCCGCCCCCCCGCCCGCAAGCAGCGCGTCGGGAATCCGGGCTACGGCGACGCGCAGCACCGCCGCCGACGTGTTACTTGCCGACCGTGGCGTAGGTGCCCTTCAGCGCGATGCCGGCCAGGAAGGCGCCGTCGGAGCACTGGATGTCGGTCGGGCTGGAGAACAGCACCTTCTCGCTGTAGCTGGTGATGTTGACGACCGCGTTGGCGCCATAGCCCTTGGCCTTGTCCTGCAGCTTGATCAGCGCCGACAGCGCGTTCCATCGGCAGGCCGCTTCGGCCGACTTGTTGAACGCGTTGGTCTTGGCGTTGGACGTGTCGTCGCCGAACTTCTTGCCGATCTGGGGCGTCGGCGAACCGGCCAGGTAGAACTTGACCGTGCCGTCCAGCTTCGCCTGGGCCTCGGGCATGTCCAGCACCGATTGCAGCGTGACGGTGACGGGCGTGTTGCGGGCGCCGGCCGGCATGGCGACGACGACGAGCGCGAGGACGGAGGCGGCGATGAGCTTGTTCATGGTGGTCTTCCCTGGAAGGTTGTTGGCGAATTTCCGCAGCGATATGCCGGCTGCGATCGGCTGTGATTTTGCCGGCCAGCGCCGGCGGCGCAAGTCCTATTTCGGGCCGCTGGCGGCGGGCTCGGTGGTGTGTCGGCGGATCAGGGTCTCAGCTCCAGCGCCGGAAGATCAGGGACGTGTTGATCCCGCCGAACGCGAAATTGTTGGTCATCACGATGTCGGTCTCGATCAGGCGACCCTGGCCGGCGATGTAGTCCAGCGCGCCGCAGCGCGGATCGACCTCCTCGAGGTTGAGCGTGGGCGCGAACCAGCCCTCGCGCATCATCTCGATGGTCATCCAGGCCTCCAGCGCGCCGCAGGCGCCCAGCGTGTGGCCCATGTAGCTCTTGAGCGAGCTGAACGGCATGTGCGGGCCCAGCACCTCGCTGGTGGCCTGCGATTCGGCCAGGTCGCCCTGCTCGGTGGCGGTGCCGTGGGCGTTGACGTAGCCGATGGAGTCCGGCGTCAGGCGCGCGTCGACGAGCGCCATGCGCATCGCCTGCGCCATGGTGGCCGCGTTCGGATGGGTCACGTGCGTGCCGTCGGAGTTGGTGGCCCAGCCGAGCAGCTCGGCGTGGATGATGGCGCCGCGGGCGAGCGCGTGATCGAGCTCCTCCAGCACCAGGGTGCAGGCGCCCTCGCCCAGCACCAGGCCGTCGCGCTTCGCATCGAACGGGCGCGGCGTGAGGTGCGGCGTGTCGTTGCGCGTGCTGGTGGCGAACAGCGTGTCGAACACCGCCGCCTCGGTGGCGTCGAGCTCCTCGGCGCCGCCGGCCAGCATCGCCACCTGGCGCCCGCTCTGGATCGCCTCGAACGCGTAGCCGATGCCCTGGCTGCCCGAGGTGCAGGCGCTGGTGGTGGTGACGATGCGGCCGGTGAGCCCGAAGAACACGCCGATGTTGACCGCGGCCGTGTGCGACATCATCTTGATGTAGGTGTTGGCGTTGATGCCCGCGGTGGATCGCTCGGTCATCATGCGGCCGAAGTCGCCGAGCGCCGGCGGCGAGCCCGCCGACGAGCCATAGGACACGCCCATGCGGCCGCTGGTCAGCAGCGGATCGCCCAGCAGCCCCGCGTCGGCCAGCGCCAGCTCGCTGGCGCGCGTGGCCATCAGCGCGACGCGGCCCATGCTGCGCGTGGACTTGCGGTTGTAGTGCGCCGGCAGCTCGAACGGCTTCGCGCGCACGCCCAGCTGCGTGTTGAGGCCGTCGAACTGGGCCCAGTCGGGCATGTGTTCCACCACGTTGCGCAGGCTCCTGAGCGCGGCGAACACGGTGGGCCAGTCGTGGCCCAGCGGGCTGATGGCGCCGAATCCGGTGACGACGACGCGCTTCATCCGACCATTCCCCCGTTGACCGAGATCACCTGGCGCGTGATGTAGGCCGCCTCGGGCCTGAGCAGGAAGGCGACCAGCGCGGCGACCTCGTCGGGGGTTCCCATGCGGCGCAACGGGATGATCTTCATTGCTTCCTCCAGCACCTCGGGCGTCACCATCTCGGTGTCGATCAGCCCCGGTGCCACGCAATTGACGGTGATGGCGCGCTTGGCGAGCTCGACGGCCAGGGACTTCGTCGCCGCGATCACGCCCGCCTTGGCAGCACTGTAGTTGGTCTGCCCGCGGTTGCCCATCAGCGCCGACACCGAGGCCAGCGTGACGATGCGGCCGGGCTTGCGGCGCCGGACCATCGGCATGACGACGGGGTTGAGCACGTTGAAGAATCCGTCGAGGTTGGTGTGGATGACGGCGTCCCACTCCTCGCCGCTCATCGCCGGGAACGCGTTGTCGCGCGCGATGCCGGCGTTGCAGACGACACCGTAGTAGGCGCCGTGGGCCTCGATGTCGGCCAGCAGCGCAGAGGACGCGGCGGCACGGTCGGCCACGTCGAACGCGAGCACGCGCGCCGAGACGCCGAGCGCCGCCGCTTCCCCGGCCACCGCGCGCGCCTGGTCCAGGCCCGTGCGGCAATGCACCACCACGTCATGGCCGTCGCGCGCCACCGCGAGCACGATCGCGCGCCCGATGCCGCGGCTCGCGCCGGTGACCAGCACCGTCTTGCGCACTCCGCCGCTGTCGTTCGTCTCTGTCATCGTTCTTCCCCCGGAGCGCTCTGCGACGCTCCTACCCCTGAATCCCGCGGCGGCTCGAACACGCTCAACCGCCCGTTGGCCAGCACGCGGCCGTCCAGCTCGATGCGGCAGTCGAACATGCCCAGCCCGTTCTCGGCCGTCAGCTCGCACTGCGCGTGCACCACCAGCTCGGCCCCCGCCTCGAACACCGGCACCGCCGCCTCGTAGCGGCGGCAGCCCAGCAGGTAGCCGATTCTCGGCGATCCGCCGACCTCGCGGGCCAGCGCGCCAGACCAGGCCGCCACGGCCTGCGCCATGTACTCGATGCCCACCCACGCCGGCATGCCTTGCGGCGTGGCGAACAGGCCCTGTGCCGGCACGCGCACGCGGGCCACGACGGACTCGGCGTCGCAGCGTTCCACCGTCGCCAGCAGGCTCATGCCGCCGCGGTGCGGCACCCAGGCGTCCATCTCCTGCGATGGGTGCATTTCATCGCTCATGGCTGCGAGAACAGCAACGCCGCGTTGCTGCCTCCGAACGCGAACGAGTTGCTCAGCACGTGGCGCACCGGCCGGCCCAGCGCCGTGCCCGGCGCCACGGCACGCAGGGCCGGCAGGGCGGGATCGGCCACGAAGTCCCACCAGTGCACCGGCAACCGGCCGTCCGGGTTGTCCACCAGCGTGTGCCACGCGAACGCGGCCTCGATCGCGCCGGCCGCGGCCAGCGCGTGGCCGGTCAGAGGCTTGGTGGAGCTCACCGGCACGTCCAGCCCCAGCACGCCCTGCACCGCCAGGCTCTCCATCGCGTCGTTCTGCTCGGTGGCGGTGCCGTGCAGGTTCACGTAGTCGATGTGCGCCGCAGCGACGCCGGCCCGCGCCAGCGCGCGCGCCATCGCCTCCGCGGCACCCCGGCCGCTCGGCTCCGGCGCGGACATGTGGTGCGCGTCCGCGCTCTCGCCCCAACCCGCCAGGCGCACCGGGCCCGCGTCGCGGCCCATCAGGAACAGCGCCGCCCCCTCGCCGAGGTTGATGCCCTTGCGGTTGGCCGACAGCGGATTGCAGCGGTCGGCCGCTACCGCATCGAGCGCCGAGAAGCCGGCGATCGTGAAGCCGCTCAACGCGTCGCCCCCGCCGGCCACCACGGCGTCCACGATGCCCGAACGCAGCAGGCGCGCGCCCGTGGCCAGCGCCTTGGCGCCCGACGAGCAGGCCGTGGAGATCGCGTAGGCCGGACCCGTGATGCCCAGCTGCCGCGCCACGCACTCGGCGGCGTTGCCCATCTCCTGCAGCGCGTAGTCGTAGCCGGCCGGCCAGACCCCGCCCGCCTGGCGCTTGCGCACGGCCGTGACGCCCTCGTCGAGTCCCGCGGTGCTGACGCCCAGGACGACGGCCACGCGCTGCGGACCGAAGCGGTCGACGGCGGCCTGGATCCGCGCGCGCAGGGGCGCCAGCGCCGCCAGCAGCAAGGCGTTGTTGCGGCTGCGCTGTTGCGGCGGCAACCCGGCCACCGAGGGCAGCGGCGTGGTGACGCCGCCCAGGTGCAGCACGCGGCCCGGCGTGTGCAGGTCGGTGGGCGCGACGCCGCCGGGCGCATCCGCCCACAGGCCGGCGCGGATCGCCTCGGGCGTGTCACCCAGCGCGCAGACGCAGGACTGGGCCTGGAGATACACGGCGCTCATCTCACGACGCTCCCGCGCCCAGGTCGCGCGATTCGATCTTCAGCTTGAAATGTTCGCGGCGCTGGTCGAGTTCTATCAGCGTAGCTCCGCGTTGTGGATCCTGCGACTCCGCGCAGGATGACGGCGCTGGCGCGCACATGCGCGTGATCACCGTGACCACCTCGCCGTCCTGCGTCAGCGTGCGCACGTCGCCGTCTTCCGCGATGGCCCAGCCCGCCGGCAGCGCGGCCTGGATCGCGGCGACAGGCCACAGCGTCAGCTGCAGGTCGCTCAGGATGCGCGAGCCCGACACCTCCGGCGGCCACCACGGCGCCTTGTCCTCGGTGAGCGTCGTGCCGTCCCAGTCCAGGCGCGCGGCCATCTGGCCCATCGCGACCACGCCCATCTGCACGTGGTGCAGGTCGGCCTCCAGCAGCACGTCGAGCTGCCGGTCGTGGCCGGGCGCCTGCAGCGTCAGGTGCTGCTGCAGGTTCAGCGTGCGGCCCAGCAACGCGGGGGCGAGGCGCAGCTGCGGACTCGCTTGCGAGACGGGGCGCGCGGTCACGCAGCCCGCGAGCGCGCCCGCAAGAACCAGCGAGGCGATCAGGCGCTGCACAGTTCCTCCAGCACGCCCAGGCGGCGCTTGGCCTGCGCCACGTACGGGTTCTTCTGGTCCCACGCGTAGCCGGCGAGGATGGACGAGATCATGCGGCGGATGTCGGGCGTGTGGCGCTCGTGGAAGATGATCTTCTGGAAGCCGCCGGCGTACCACGCGTCGACGAAGGCGCGGAAGGTGTCGACGCCGGACTTCAGCGGCACCGCGTAGTCGGCCTGCCAGTCCACCGTCTCGCCCGCGAACTCGCGCGCGAGGCATTGCGTGGCCAGCGACGCCGACTTGACCGCGATGGTGACGCCGCTGGAGAACACCGGGTCCAGGAACTCGCCCGCGTTGCCCAGCAGCGCGAAGCCCTTGCCCCACAGCGACTTCACGTTGGCCGAGTAGCCCACGATCTGGCGCGCCGGGGTATCCCATTCGGCATTCCCGAGCAGGCTGGACAGGCCGGGATCCTCCGCCACGATCGCGCGCAGGCGCTCGGTCTCGGTGCCCGTGTGCTGCGCGAGGAAGACCTGCTCGGCAACGACGCCCAGCGAGCAGCGGCCGTTGGAGAACGGAATGGTCCAGAACCACACGTCGGGGCGCCGCGGGTGCACCGTCACGCGGATCTTCTGCCGGTCGAACGCGGCGCCCGGCGGGATGTGGTCGGCCACGTGCGTGAAGATCGCGCCACGCACCGGGAAGTTGGACGGCGTCTCGAGCTGGAGCAGGCGCGGCAGCGTGCGGCCGAAGCCGCTGGCGTCGAGCACGAAGCGCGCCTCGACCGCGTAAGCCTTGCCGTCGGCGTCGCGCGCCGACACGCGCGGCCGGTCGCCGTCGAGGTCGATCGCGGTCACCTCGTGGCGGTAGCGGATCTCCGCGCCCTGGCGTTGCGCGGCATCGGCCAGCACCTTGTCGAAGGTGGCGCGCTGCACCTGGTAGGTGGTGGCCCAGCCGTCGGTGAACTTGTCGCGGAAGTCGAAGTGCGTGTACCGGTCGCCCCAGGCGAAGGCGGCGCCGTTCTTGTACTGGAACCCGGCCTCCACCACGTCCTTGAGCATGCCCGCGGCCTCGATGTATTCCATGCTCTGCGGCAGCAGGCTCTCGCCGATCGAGAAGCGTGGGAACTGTTCGCGCTCCAGCACCAGCACGCGCCGGCCCTGCTGGCGCAGGAAGGCGGCGGCGACGGAGCCGGCAGGGCCGGCGCCGACGATCAGGACGTCTGTGGATTCGGGAGTCATGGTGCTTTCTGTAGAGAGACTGTTGCGGGCCGGTACAGGGGCGTGACCAGCCAGACGATGAGGATGCCGAAGGAAAGCGTCAAGCCGAAGGCGTGCAGCGCCGGCGTGCTCGACAGCGCCAGCAGCCCGAACGACAGCCAGGTGCTGGCGGCGCCCAGCACCACCGACAGCCAGGCCGCGCCCGCATCGGCATTCTCGCGTTCGAGCAGGAAGATGCCGTAGTCGACGCCGATGCCCAGCAGCAGCGCCAGTGCCAGCACGTTGAACAGTTGCAGCGGCTGGCCGAACGCCGCCAGCAGCGCCAGCGTGCCGACGGTGGCCAGCGCGGTGGGCATCCAGGCGCGCCACGCGCGGCGCCCGTAGCGCCAGGCCAGCACCCCCAGCACCGCCGCGTGGCCGGCCAGCAGCAGCAGGCTCATCGTGTGGCGATAGCGGCCCAGCAGCGCCGACACCGACTGCACCTGGTCGACCCAGCGCACGCCCGCCAGGCCGTCCGCGCTGCGCGCGATGTCGGGCAGCGCCGCGAGGTCGCGCACACCGCGCAGCATCACCACGCTGGCGAAGGCGGTGCCGTCGTCGGCACGCGGCACGGCGCCGATCCACAGCGCGCGGCCGGCGGTGGCCGCGGGCGACGCAAGCCACGCGGCCAGCGTCAGCGCCGGCGCATCGAAGCGCGCGCGCTGCGGGGTCTCGCCCAGCACCTGGTTCACGCCGGCGATCACGCCGTCCTCCACGCGCTTCGTCAGCGCCGCGTCGGCGGCCTGGCGCGACTGCGACGGCACCCAGTCGGACAGCGCGCGGTAGCCGGCCAGCTCGCCGTTCGTGACGCGCGCGTCGAGCCGCGTCTTCAGCGCCTCCTCGCGCTGCAGCACGTCGTCCGCGCTGGTGCCGCGCACCACGAAGAACTGCGCCGGGCTGGCGACGCCCAGCAGGCGGCCGACCTCGCGTTGCGCGTCGACGAGCGCCGGCGGCGAGCCTTGCAGCTGGCGCAGGTCGTCGTTGACGCGCAGCGCGACAAGGCCCGCGCCGCAGGCGACGGCCAGCGCCGCGTGCACGATCCAGGTCCGCCGCGTGGCGCCGAAGCGCGGATAGCGCGCGAAGCTGGCGCGGATCCAGTCCGAAAACCGGGTACGGCCCGGGCTGCCGCGATCGATCCACGGGAACCAGACCACGGTCGTCATGAAGGCGCCGGCGATGCCCACCACCGAGAACAGCGCCATCTGGCGCAGCCCCGGGAACGGCGGCAGGCCCAGCGCGAAGTAGCCCAGCACGCTGGTGAGCAGCGCCAGCGCGAGGCCCGGCAGCAGGGTCGACATCATGCGCAGCGGCGCCACGCCGGGCGCGCCCTGGCGACTCGCGAAGTAGTACAGGCCGTAGTCCTCGGCGCAGCCGACGAGGCTGGCACCGAAGACGGTGGTCAGCAGGTGCACCTCGCCGAACACCCAGGACGTCGCCGACAGCGCCATCGCCACGCCCACGAGCAACGACACGGCCATCAGCAGGCGCGGCCACAGGGAGCGGAACGCGAGCCAGGCCAGCACCAGCACGCCGGCGATGGAGCCCCAGCCGATGGTGTTGGTCTCGAGGTGCGCGCGCGACGCGGCGTATTCCGCGTGCAGCGGCACGCCGCCGGCCAGCACCCGCGCGCCCGGCACGGCCGCGATCGCCGCGACCCGGCCCTTGGCCAGCGCGTGCGCGATGGGGGTGTCGCCGCTCATCGTGAACGCCGAGCCCGGCGTTTCCTCCAGCAGCACGACCCATTCGAGGCCGCCGTCGCTCAACGCGAGCTGGCCGTCGCGCGGCCGGGCGCGCGTCTCGCTCGCGCGCGCGAGCCACCACTGCGGCCACAGCGCCAGCGGGTCGGCGTTCCAGTCGGCCAGGCGGAAGCCGCCGCCAGGCTGCGCCAGCGCGGCAAGCGCAGACTGCAGCAACGCGGCAGGCGGGGCGCGCTCGAGCTGCGCGCGCTGCGCGGGCGTCAGCAGGCGATCGCGGTACGGCGCATAGAAGGCCAGCGTGTCGCGCAAGGCGGCGTCGCCGGCCATCGCGCTGCGCTGGAACGGCGCCCTTGCGGTGACCCATGTGTTGTCCCCGCCGCTCGACATCGCGGCCTGCTCCCACGCCGCGGCGGCCTTCTTCGCGCTCGCCCAATCGGGCGCGCCCACCATCACCACGACCTGGCGCGTGGCCTGGTCGGCCAGCTGGCGCGTGGCGCGGCCCACCTCGGGCGACTGCTCGTCCTGCGGCAGCAGCGCCATCACGTCGGTGCCGAAGTGGCTGGCGCGCCAGAACGTCCACTGATGCACGCCCACGACCACGCAGCAGGCGAGCCACAGCCACGCCGCCACCTGCCAGCGCAGGCGAGGCACGGGACCCGTCGCGTCGGGGAGGCTCATCGGAAGCGGGCCGCCTCGTCGGCGGCCAGCGCCGCGGCGGGCACCTGGTGCGAGAAGCGGATCAGCGTGGCGTCGCCGCGCGCCTCCTCGATGCGCACCGTCTGCACGTCGCGCTCGCCCGAGAGCGTGGCGCGCACGAGGAACTTCGCGAGGTTGGCGTCGCGCGGCGTGAGCACCAGCGTCCAGCCGGCGGCGCCCACAGGCTGCGCGACGAGGGTGAACTTCGCGGCCAGCGCGTCGAGGTCGGCGGCCAGCAGCGCGAAGACCAGCTCGTTGACCTGCCTGGCGCCCGGCTCGGCCTGCGCGTCCACCAGATCGCTCGCGCTGCCGTCGGCGTTGCGCGTGAACAGGCGCGTCTGCGTGACGACCAGCGTGGTCTCGAACGGCTGCTGCGTGTGCCACCACACGCCCTGCCCGCGCGCCACCAGGAACTCGCCCCGGGACACGAGCGGGTTCCTGAAGCCCTTGAGCGTCTTGGTCTGCTCGAACTCGCCCTTGAGCACGGCCGCGATCTTCACGCGCTCGCGCACCAGAGTGACGTCTGACGCGGGCGCGGACCACGTCGGCGCGCCGCACAGAACGGCCGCCGCGACGGCGAAGCGGCGCACGATCTTCATCACGCCGATACCCCGAGCCGTTCCCACAGCACGCGCGGGCACACGTACTGCATCTCGCGCGTCTTCAGGTCCACGGCCACCTGGATGGACATGGCGGTGTTGATCTTCTGGCCGGTCTGCCTGTCGCGGATCACGTAGTTCATCTTGAGCCGGTTCTCCCACTCGACGATCTCGGCGCGAACGACGAGCGGCTGGTTGAACGTGGCGGGCCGGCTGTACTTCAGGCGCAGGTCGACGATGGGCCAGCCGTAGCCCGACTCGCGCATCTGCACGTAGCCGTAGCCGAACTTGTCGAGCAGCGCGCAGCGCGCCAGCTCGAGGTACTTCACGTAGTGGCCGTGCCAGACGATGTCCATCGAGTCGATGTCGAAGAACGCCGGCGCGATCTCGATCTCGTGCGAGAGGTCGGGTTGCATCGCTTCAGGCATGGTCGTACAGCGCCCACTCGCGGCCGCGCAGCGCGACCAGCAGCGCGATCAGGTCGGCGTCGAGCGCGCGATCCTCGACCACGAACGGGATGCGGCGCTCGAGATCGGCCTGGAACGCCTGCAGCGCGGCGCCCGGCACCACGTCGTCCTGCGCGCAACGCAGCGCCACGCCCTGGCGCGCGGCCACCAGCATCGCCACGCACACCTGCTCGGTGAGCTCCAGCACGCGCAGGCAGTCGCGCGCGGCGATCGTGCCCATGCTCACCTTGTCCTGGTTGTGGCACTCGGTGGAGCGCGAGAACACGCTGGCCGGCATGGTCTGCTTGAGGGCCTCCGCCGTCCACGCCGACGCGCTGATCTGCAGCGCCTTCAGCCCATGGTTGATCGCGGCGCGCGGGCCGGTGGCGCCCGACAGGTTGGACGGCAGGCCGTGGTTGTAGCGGGTGTCCACCAGCAGCGCGAGCTGGCGATCGAGCAGGTCGGCCACGTTGGCGACGGCGTTCTTCAGGCTGTCCATCGCGAACGCGATGTGGCCGCCGTAGAAGTGGCCGCCGTGCAGCACCTGCTCGCGTTCGCCGTCGATGATGGGGTTGTCGTTGGCCGAGTTGAGCTCGTTCTCGATCAACTGGCGGAAGAACGGCAACGCGTCCTCCAGCACCCCGATGACGTGCGGCGCGCAACGCAGCGAGTAGCGGTCCTGCAGGCGCTGCTCGTTGCGCGCGGCCGGCCTGGCCGACTCTCCCTTGAGATCGGCGCGCACCCGCGCGGCCACGCGCTGCTGGCCGGCGTGCGGCTTCACGGCGAACAGCGCCTCGTCGAAGTGGTGCGCGTTGCCGGCGCTGGCCAGCACGTTGCAGGCGGTCAGGCGCGCGGCCAGGCGCGACACGTACTCGGCGCGCTGCCAGGCCAGGCAGGCGAGCGCGGTCATCACGGCGGTGCCGTTCATGATGGCCAGGCCTTCCTTCGGGCGCAGCCGCAGCGGCCGGCGTCCCAGCGCGGCGAGCGCCTCGGCGGCGGGTTGCACGCGGCCGTGGAACAGCACGTTGCGCTCGCCGCACAGCGCGGCGGCCACGTACGACAGCGGCGTCAGGTCGCCGCTCGCGCCCACCGAGCCCTCGGCGGGAATCTGCGGCAGCACGTCGTGCTCGATGAACGCGGCGAGTTGCTCCAGCAGCTCCACGCTGACGCCCGAGACGCCCTGCGCCAGCGACTGCAGGCGCGCGGCGAGCACGGCGCGCGTCTCGGCCGGATCGAGCATGCGCCCCAGGCCAACGCCGTGGTACGCGAACAGGTGGTGCGGCAGCTCGGACACCAGCTCCGGCGGAATGACCACGGTGCACGAATCGCCGTAGCCGGTGGTGACGCCGTAGACGACGCCGTCCTCGCGCAGCAGGCGTTCGAGGAAGTCCGACCCGCGCCGGATGCGGGCCCGGAATGCGGCGTCCGACGAGAGCTCGGCGCGGGCGTCGCGCGCCGCCAGGGCGCACACGTCCTCGATGCTCAGGCGGCTGCCGTCGAAGGTGATGGAACGGGAATCAGTCATGGCGCGGGGGCTTCGGAGGCGCGGCGAGCGCCCCGGGTTGATTCCAGAAGGAAAAGAAGTTGAACCACTCGTAGGGCGCGCGCGCCAGCAGGCGCTCGAGACGCTGCGCGAAGTCGGTGGCGTACACGGCGCAGGCGCCGAGCCTGTCGGCGCGCGGCAGCACCACGCGCTCGGCGAGTCGTTCGAACACCACCTCGTGGGTGTCGTCCTGGCGGATGCAGCCCAGCGAATAGAGCGGGCACTTCAGCAGCGACGCCAGCATGTAGGCGCCGGTGGGAAACGGGGCGACGTGGCCCAGGAACGGCACCTGCACCGCGCTGGCGCGGCCGGCCACGATGGGCACGCGGTCGCCGGCGATCGCGACGAACTCGCCGCGCCCCACACGCTCCGCCAGCACCACCGCGGTGGCGGGCGAGATCTCGGTGACCTGCATCAGCGAGATGCCGCGCCCGGGCGACAGGCGCTCGAGCATGCGGTTGAACTGCTCGGCGTGCACCGTGTGCACCAGCACCGTCAGCTTCATGCCGGGGGTCGCGTCGGCCGAGGCCTGGCACATCTCGAGGCAGCCGATGTGCGCCGTCACCAGCAGGGCGCCCTGCTTGCCGCGCACCATCGCGTCGATGGCCTCGCGGCCCACGAAGCGGATGCGGTCGAGCCTGTAGCGGCCGCCCACGGCCAGCATCTTGTCGAGGATGGTCTCGGCGAACGAGAAGAAGTGGCGCAGCGTGTCGCGCCGGCCCGGCGCGTGGCCGAGGCCGCCGGTGGCCTGTTGCAGGCGCTGCAGGTATTCCAGCGAGGCCTCGCGTGCCGCGCGGTTGACGCTCCAGTACCACAGCACGACCGGGTACAGCACCAGGCGGAACGGCAGCCGGCCGCCCACGCGGAACAGCGCGTAGAGCAACCACATGCCGCCGGCGAAGGTCTCCTCGCCGATGGCCGACCAATGGCGCTGCCCGGTGCCCCGGGCGCGTGGCTGCGCCGCGCTCACCGGGCGGCCACCTTGCGCCACAGCAGCCGCGGCGAGCGCAGCAGCATGCCCACGGCGAGCCGCGCATGCATCTTCGAGATGAGCCAGTTGTCCAGGCCCAGGCGGAAGTGCGAGAGGCCGTCCTGCGGGTACGTCACGCGCGTGGGCAGGCTCACGATGCGCACGCCGCGCCAGTGCAGGCGCACCAGCACCTCGGGGTCGAAGTCCATGCGCCGGCCCAGACGCGTCTCGTCGAACAGACGCACCACCGGCGCGAGCGGGTACACGCGGAAGCCGCACATCGAGTCGCGGATCTCCAGCGACAGCGAGTTGATCCACACCCAGACGTGCGTGGCGTAGCGGCCCACGAGCCGGCCCAGCGGCACGCTCTCGTCGTAGACCGGCACGCCGCAGATGACCGCGTCGGGACTTTCGGCGGCAAGCGCGAGGAAGGCCGGGATGTCGCGCGCGTCGTGCTGGCCGTCGGCGTCGATCTGCAGCGCATGGGAATACCCGGCCGCCGCGGCGGCGCGCAGGCCGGCCATCATCGCGCCGCCCTTGCCCTGGTTCAGCGCCAGCCGCACCAGCGTCACCTCGGGCGAGCGCGCCAGCGCGTCGAGCACGGCGGCGCAGTCGGCCGAGCTGCCGTCGTCCACGAGGATGCAGTGCAGGCCGCCGGCGCGCACGTTGGCCGCGACGGCGCCCACGGCCTCGCCATGGTTGTAGACCGGGATGACGCCTACCGGCCGGAACGCGCCGGCCATCACGCCGCCTCCGCGAACACGATGCGGCCGCTCGAATGGCGACCGGCGGTGGAGCGGTACTCGAACTGCAGCGTGGACGTCGCGGCGTTCCATCGAAGGTCGACGTCGAGGTGCATGCCCGGCGTGGCCGGCAGCGAGAACTTGAGTGCGTCCATGCGCACGAAACTGGCGGGCAGCGCGAAGCGCTCGCGCGCGAAGGCGATGGCCCAGTCCACCTGCGCGACGCCGGGCAGGATGGGCGCCCCGGGGAAATGGCCGTCGAACACCCGCAGCTCGGGCGCGAGCGCGATCGAGGCCTGGGCATGGTCGGCCTCGGCGAGGCGCCACTTGGGAAGCGGCCGCTGCGGCCGCGCGTCGGCGACCGGCGCGAACAGCGCGACGAGCAGGGCCTCGGTGCTCTTGCCCTGCGCGTTGACCGGCAGCGCGTCGACGAAGCGCCAGCGGCGCGGCAAGGCCACGCGGTCGACGGCCGCGAGCAGGCGCGTGCGCAGCTCCGCCACCAGGGCCGGCTTGCCGATGCGCCGAAGCTTCGCGCGGCCGGACTCGCTCAGCGCCGCCACCACCGACGGCCGCGCCGCGTGGGCCAGCACGGCGCCCGCGGCGTCGACCACCGGCTGCTCGTCGGCCAGCATCAGCGCGCGCACCTCCGCCACGTCGTCGGACGCGGCCAGGCACAGCTCCATCGCGGTCAGCGACACGCGCTTCTCCTCGACCTTGACGATGCGGTCGACGCGGCCCTGCAGCTCGAAGCCGTCCATGCCGTCGCCGGCCGGGGTGGCGCGGTCGGCGGTGAGGGTCCACTCGGCGTCGGGCAGGTGCGGCGAGCGCACGCTCAGCTCGCCGTCGTCGATGCGGAACTCGATGCCCGGCAGTGCCTGCCAGGTGTCGCCGTGGCGCGCGCGCTGGCGCCACGCCACGCCGCCCGTCTCGGAGCTGCCGTAGACCTCCACCGGCGCCACGCCCAGCAGCGCCAGCGCGCTCTCGGCGGCCTCGGGCGGCAGCGGGCCGCCGGACGAGAAGATGCCGCGCAGGCCGGCGCGCGCGGCCGACCAGTCGAGCGCCTCGGGCAGCCGGCGCAGGTGCGCGGGGCTGGCCACCAGCACCGCGGGGCCGGCGATGCGCAGCGCGATCTCCTCGTTGAACACGAGGCGCTCGGCCGCGAACGGGCGGCCCGCGGCCAGCGGCCACAGCACGCGGAACAACAGGCCGTAGATGTGCTGGTGCGTGACGGTGGCCCAGACCAGCGGTGGCTCGACATCCTCGTCGCGATCGAATCCGGCGACGGCGTCGCCCGCGGCCACGGTCTCCGGCGCGAGATTCACGGGCGCCAGGCCCGTGTCGCACAGCGCGCCGAAGCGCGCCTCCAGCGCGTGCACCTCGGCGTCGAGCTGCGCCAGGCGCTTGGGGATCGCCAGCGGCTCGCCATTGGTGCCGGAGGTGTAGACGACCAGCTGCGTGGCTTCGCGATCCAGCGGCGCGAACTCGAATGCGCGCGTCGGCGCGGGACGCGCCAGCGCGCCCGGGAGGTCGCCCAGGAATCCGTCGGCGACGCCGCGCAGGCGCACCACGGTGTCGTCCTGCATGTCGCCCGGAACCACCACGGTCTTGCCGGCATGCCAGGCGCCGAACAGCGCGGCGGCGAAGTCGAAGGCGTCCTCCGCGAACAGGGCCCAGCGCGCGCCGGGCCGCGTCGCGAGCAGGTCGCGCCACGCGGCCACCTGCGCGGCGAAGTCCGCCTGCGACAGCGCCTGGCCGCCGCGCAATGCCACGGCGACCGCCGTGGCCGCGGGGTGGCGCGGCAACGCGGTCAGCGCGCGCCAGGCGGCCGCTTCAAGCGCCACGGGCTGCCTCTGCCGCATCCTGCGCGGCGATGCGCCCGCGCACGCGGCGCCGCACCAGCCACTCGCCGCCCATCAGCAGGCCCATCGCGACGTACGACAGCAGGCCGTTGTACAGCGCCCAGGCGGCCGGGCTCGCCCACAGCGCGGTGGCCACGGCGACGAGGCCGTTGACGACGAAGAAGCCGCACCACACCTGCGTGACGCGGCGCGTGTAGGCGATTGCCGCGGGCGGGAAGTTCGTCTCGCGCAGGCGCGCCAGGCGCTCGACGACGGTCGGGCCGCGCCACAGGCTCATCGCGAACAGGCCGAACATCACCCCGTTGACCAGCGCCGGATAGAGCTTCAGCGGGCCCCAGCGATCGCCCAGGAAGCTGGCCGCGGCCAGCAGCGTGGCGAGCGCCGCGGCGCCCAGCCAGAACGATTCGCGCATGACCCACGCGCGCGCCAGCGCGAGCGCCACCAGCAGCAGCGCGATCCAGCGCGGGCTGACGTGCCCCAGCGCCAGGTACACCACCACCGGGTAGGCCAGGCTCACCACCAGCAGGACGGCCGCGAGCAGCGGCGGCGTCCTGCGGGCAGGCGCGAGCGTGGGGGCCGGAGCGGCCATGGAGGAGCTCACGCGGCGGGCGTCTCGTGGACCAGGCCGTACAGCGCGTCGACGACGTCCTGCACGGTGCGCACCGACTTGAAGGCCTCGGGCTGCAGGCGCTTGCCCACCAGCGGCTTCAGCTGCACGATGAGGTCGACGGCGTCGATGGAGTCGATGTCCAGGTCCTCGCCGAGGCGCGACTCGTGCGTGATGCGCGAGGGCTCGATGTCGAAGGTCTGGTGCAGGATCTCGACGATCCGGGCAAAGATGTCGTCTTTGGTCATGGTCGGGATTTTCAGGCCTTGCCCTGGGCGATCACGAAGGCGGCGAGCGTCTTGACGCTGGCGAAATGCGCGCGAACTTCTTCCGACTCGGCCGACAGGCTCACGCCGTAGCGCTTCTGCAGGGCCAGGCCCAGCTCGAGCGCGTCGATGGAGTCCAGGCCCAGTCCGTCGACGAACAGCGGCGCCGCGGCGTCGATGTCGTCCGGCGTGAGGTCTTCCAGCGCCAACGAGGAAATGATGAGTTCCTTGATGTCGTTCTCAAGCTGCTGCATGGGGTCTCTCCGCGCCAAGGTGGCGCGCCAGTTCGTCGTTGAGGCGGCGTGCGGCCAGCGCTCGCGCACCGTCCTCGGCCAGATGGGAAGCGATGGGGATGTCGGCGCCGACGTCGATGACGAAGTGGCCGGCGCGGCATGGCACGCGCCACCACTTGTCGCTCTTGCCCAGCATCTGCTGCGAACACGTGATGCGCACCGGGGTGATGGGCAGCTCGCCGCGCACGGCCAGGTTGGCGGCGCCGCGCTGCAGCCGGCCCAGCGCCTCGCCGGGCGGCGTGCGCGTGCCCTCGGGGAACACGATGAGGTTGTTGCCGGCGCGCACCGACGCCACGCAGGCGACGATCATGCCCGGGCCCGAGTCGTTGCAGACGAAGCCGGCAGCGCGCACCGGGCCGCGCGTGAACGGGTTGCGCAGCAGCGCCGCCTTCACGATGCAGTCGGCGTCGCGCACCAGCGCCATCAGGAACACCACGTCGATCAGGGAGGGATGGCTCGCCAGGATGAGCATGCCACTGCGCTCCAGGCGATCGCGGCCGCGCACCTCGAGGCTGCACACGCCCAGCGTGCACATCATCCCGACGAAGAGGCGGAACAGGTGGTGGATGAGCCGGCGCATGAGCGCCGAGCGGCGCCGGTGATGGCGAACGACGACCAGCAGCAGAGGCGCGACGATGCCGCCCAGCACCAGGCTGCCGATGCCGAACGCCGCGAACGAGAACCCGGTGGCTCCCACGCGCCACCAGCGGTTCACCAGCGAGCTGCGACCTTGCACGGCCAGGGTGGCGAGCTCAGGCATCGCGACTCCAGGTGCAGCGTCGACCATCGAGCTGCTGCGTCAGCGCGGGCGCGTCGGACAGGCCGAACCACAGGGCCTGCAGGCTCGCGGGAAGTTGCGCCGGCGCGTTCGCGACGGCGTCGCCCGTTGCCTGCCAGCACAGGTGCAGCGCGCGTTCTCCCGCGCGCGGGCGGCGCAGGCGCCAGGCCCAGGCGAAGTGGGCCGAGGGCTCGTCCTCGAACTGCGTGTAGCCGTCGGGCAGCGGGGCGTCGTAGACGACCAGGCTGGCGCTGCGCGCGCCGTCGTCCAGCAGCGCCAGTGCCTCCACCACCCCGGCCGCCGCGGTGGCACGCCCGGCCGCGATCGCCGAGGAGTTGCGGCGGTCGCCGCGGGTGAGCGCGATCATCGCGCCGATGGCGTTGTGCACCGACAGCCCGAAGGCGGTGGGCGACAACGCGTTGCCGCATGCCTGGTCGGCCAGCAGTTCGAGGCAGCGGCCCGTCTCGCCGTAGCGCGACGCATAGACGGTGGGGTTGTCGTCGAGATCCGCAGCGCCGGCCAGGGTGGCTTCGCCGCCGAGGTCGAGGGCTGCCTGGGCGGCCAGCCGACCCAGCGGCGCGAAGCGGCGCCGCAGCAGGGGCGGCACCGCGGCCAGCGCGACCTGGGGCTTGCCCTCTGGCAGCCACGGCGCGGCCGCCCACTGCGACCAGCGCTGCGGCGTGTCCACGCCGGGCGCGCACGCCGCCCAGGCATCGATGACGAATGAAAGACTCAATTGGCTTGCCCTGACGCCGACGTTCGCCGCGGTGTGCGGCGCCGTTTTATCGTGTTGTCCACGGCTTCCTGCCGCGTGACTTCCAGGTCCGCGTCGCAGCCCTGCCGGAACCCCGGCGGGTACGCGTTCGCGGCCTCCCCTTCCAACGCGGCATTTTAGCCTGCGCCAGACCGCCAGACGGGCGCAGGCGCGCCAATGGAACACTCGGTTTCACGAGGGGGCCAGCGCCGATTCGCGGCGAACCGACGGTCCTGCCGCAGGGCGCCCGAGGGTTCTCCCCAGGCCCGGCGCCACTCGCGCCGCGCCGCGCGCATCTGGCGACCGCAGCCGGCGACTCGTCGCCTGCCGGTGGCGGGCGCGACGCCGGCAGGCGACAGTGCGTTCACTGCCTCCAACCACCCAAGGAAACCCGCCATGACCGCCCTGCTCGCCATCGTCTCCCACACGCCCACCGCCGTCTGGGTCGTCCTGGCCGTGCTCGTGTCTCTCGGCCTGCGCCAGACGCGCACGACGACGATGTCCGCGGCGCGCGTGTGGATCGTCCCGGCGCTGCTCGGCGCGGCCTCGCTGGCCGGCGCGCTGCGCGGCTTCGCCGGCGCCGGAGAACTGCTGACCGGTGCCTGCTGGGCGGCGGGCGCGGCGCTGGGCTTCGCCTCGAACCGCTCGCTGGACCTGCCGCGCCGCGTCAGCGCGAACGCCGACGGCAGCTTCACGATCGGCGGCAGCATCGCGCCGCTGCTGCTGTTCGTGGGCGTTTTCCTGGTGCGCTACGTGGTCAACGTGGCGCTGGCGATCCAGCCGTCGCTGGCCGTCGATCCGCAGGCGGCCGCCGCCGCGGCGATCGCCTACGGCTTCACCGCGGGGCTGCTGGCGGCGCGTTCGCGCAAGATCTGGTCGACCCGCGGCGCCGCCCCCGGCATCCTGGCGGCGTGAGTCCACAATCGACGCACCCCGACCGCGATGACTGCACACGCCGTGACTGCTCCCACTCCGTCCACCTTCCTGGCCGGCGCTCCGCGCCTGCTCTCCCTCACCGGGCAGGTGGTGGTGGTCAACCTGCTCATCGCCGGCATGATCGCGATGCTCAGCGGCTCACGCCTCCTCAACTCGCTGGTGTATGCGCAGTGCATCGGGCTGTCGATCTGGGGCAGCATCGAGACCGGGCGCCGCCTGCTGCCGGGCGACCTGCATGGCTGGCCCACCGGCTGGCGCCTCGCGTCCCTGATCGCCGCGGGCTGCGTACTCGGCTACGCCGTGGGCCTGACGCTGGCCGACGCGATCTTCGGCTACTCGAGCTGGCGCGACTACCTGCGCACGCCGCGCCATCTGCTCACCGACTTCGGGCCGACCGTCGCGTTCTGCGCGCTCGTCTCCAGCTGGTTCTACCTGCGCGGGCAGGCGCGCGCGGACCGCGCGCGGATGGCCGCGGCCACGCACGCCGCCACGCTGGCACGGCTCGACCTGCTGCAGTCGCAGCTCGAGCCGCACATGCTGTTCAACACGCTGGCCAACCTGCGCGCGCTGATCGCCGCCGACCCGGCCCGCGCGCAGGACATGCTCGACCACCTGATCGCCTTCCTGCGCGCCACGCTGGCCGCGAGCCGCCAGGCCGAGCACCCGCTGGCCGACGAGTTCGCGCGCATCGCCGACTACCTCGCGCTGATGCGCGTGCGCATGGGCGACCGCCTGCAGGCCTGCGCCACGCTGCCGGCCGCGCTCGCCACGCTGGGCGTGCCGCCGCTGCTGCTGCAGCCGCTGGTGGAAAACGCGATCAAGCACGGCCTCGAGCCGCAACGCGGCGTGGGCGAGCTGCATGTGGAGGCCGTGCGCGAGGGCGACACCCTGGTGCTGCGCGTCGTCGACTCGGGCCGCGGGCTCGAGGCCGCCGCCGCGGCGCGCGACCGCGAACCCGGCGAACCCGGCTCGGGCTTCGGGCTTGCCCAGGTGCGCGAGCGCCTGCACGCGCTGCACGGCGACGCCGCCCGCTTCACGCTGCAGCCCCGACCCGAGGGCGGCACACTGGCCGAGATCCGGCTGCCGCTGGCCAACCCGACACCCCGCTGATGCGCACCGCCCTGATCGCCGAAGACGAGCCGCTGCTCGCGCAGGCCCTGCGCGCCGAGCTGGCACGCGCCTGGCCCGAACTGACCGTGCCGGCCGCTGCCGTCGACGGCGACGAGGCCGTCGAGCGCGCGCTGGCCGAGCGTCCCGACGTCGTGTTCCTGGACATCCGCATGCCCGGGCGCAACGGCCTCGAGGCGGCCGAGGCGATCATCGAGGAGTGGCCGGGCGGCACGGCGACGCTGCCGCTGATCGTGTTCGTCACCGCCTACGACCAGTACGCGATCCAGGCCTTCGAACGCGCCGCGGTCGACTACCTGCAGAAGCCCGTCGCGCCGGCGCGCCTGGCCGCGTGCTGCGCGCGGCTGAAGGACATGCTGGCGTTGCGCGACACCGCACGCCAGGCCGACGCCGCGCCCGCGCCGGACGGCGAGGCGGCGCTGCTGGGCCGGCTGCGCACGCTGCTGGGTGCCGCACCCGCGCCGGCCACGACGCCGCTCACGATCCTGCAGGCGAGCGTCGGCGCGACCCTGCACATGATCCCCGTCGACGAGGTGATCTACCTCGAGGCGGCCGACAAGTACGTGCGCGTGGTGACCGCCACGGGCGAGGCGCTGATCCGCACGTCGCTGCGAGAATTGCTGCCGCGCCTGCAGGCCGAGCGGTTCTGGCAGATCCACCGCGGCACCGTCGTGCGGGCCGACGCGATCGCCACGGCCACGCGCGACGACTCGGGCAAGGTCTTTCTCACCTTGCGCCAGCGACCAGAACGGCTGGTGGCGAGCCGTCTGTATGCGCATCTGTTTCGCGGGATGTGACCTGGAGCTGGCCATGCGTGGCCTGGTCCCAACGCTGCAGGCGCTCGGGGCTGACGTCGAAATGCTGGCCGAACAGCAGCGGGCCCTGGCGCGCCATCATCGCGGCCACTCGGGCGGCGGCCGGATCGCCCGCATCGGCAGCGGCCGACAGCTGCGCATAGGCCTGCGGCCACTGCTGGGCCTCGTAGGCCTCCATGGCCATGCGGAATCGCCCTTGCGGCACATCGCCGTGGCGGCCCAGGCCGGCGCCGGTGAGCGCGATGCAGGCGGCGACGATCGCCGTCGCGCCGATCAGCACCTGGGCTCCGGTGTCGATCCAGCGGGCCGTCGTGCTCATGGGCATCCTCATCGCGTGTTGCATGCTGCTCTCCTGCTTCCTGCTGGTGGCGGGTCGACCTTCCGACCTGCCGAGGCGCGAGTATGGAAAACCGGCGCCCGCACAGCCATCCCTCTTGAGAGGGGGCCGTCTCGACCGCCACCAACACCGGACAAACCCGGCAAACTAGAATCGCGGCAGCCATGAACACGCCCAAGACCCCCCCCGCTGCCGCGCCGGCCGAAGACGCCGTCAAGCCCGCCAATTTCCTGCGCAACGTCATCGAGCGCGACCTGGAGGCAGGCACGTACGCGAATCGACAGTGGGGCGGTGGCCCGGGCGACGCGGCGAAACACGCGGCGGGGGTGCCCGACGCGGCGCGCGTGCGCCTGCGCTTCCCGCCCGAGCCCAACGGCTACCTGCACGTAGGCCACGCCAAGAGCATCTGCCTGAACTTCGGCCTGGCGCGCGACTACGGCGGCGTGTGCCACCTGCGCTTCGACGACACCAATCCGGAAAAGGAGGACCAGGAGTACGTCGACGGCATCAAGGAGAACGTGCGCTGGCTGGGCTTCGACTGGGAGTCGCCGCTCGGCAGCAACCTGTACTACGCCAGCGACGACTTCGACTTCATGTACCGCGCCGCCGAGGCGCTCGCCCAGGCCGGCCTGGCCTATGTCGACGAGCAGTCGGCCGACCAGATGCGCGCCAACCGCGGCGACTTCAACACGCCCGGCACCGACAGCCCGTTCCGCACCCGCACGCCCGACGAGAACGTGGCCCGCCTGCGCGAGATGCGCGACGGCCAGCACGCCGACGGCGCGATGGTGCTGCGCGCGAAGATCGACATGGGCAGTCCCAACATCAACCTGCGCGACCCGGCGCTGTACCGCATCCGTCGCGCGCACCACCACAACACGGGCGACCGCTGGTGCATCTACCCGATGTACACCTTCGCGCATCCGATCGAGGACGCGCTGGAGCGAATCACGCACAGCATCTGCACGCTGGAGTTCGAGGACCAGCGCCCGTTCTACGACTGGCTGCTGGAGCGCCTGGTGGAGCTGGGCCTGCTGGCGCATCCGCTGCCCAGGCAGTACGAGTTCGCGCGCCTGAACCTCACCTACGTGGTCACCAGCAAGCGCAAGCTGCGCCAGCTGGTGGAGGAGAACCACGTCAGCGGCTGGGACGACCCGCGCATGCCCACGCTGGTCGGCATGCGCCGCCGCGGCTACACGGCCGGCGCGCTGCAACTGCTGGCCGAGCGCACCGGCGCCACCAAGAACAACACCTGGATCGACTACGCCTGGCTGGACATCGCGCTGCGCGACGACCTCGAGGCCAAGGCCGCGCGTGCCATGGCCGTGCTGGACCCGATCCCGCTCAAGCTCACCAACTGGGCCGACGTCTTCGGCGCCGCCGCCACCGAGCCGTGCAGCGCGCCCGCGCATCCGCATCATCCCGAGATGGGCCAGCGCACCTTCGCGCTCGGGCCCAGCGTCTGGATCGAGCGCGACGACTTCCTCGAGGTGCAGACCAAGGGCTACCAGCGCCTGTTCCCGGGCAACAAGGTGCGCCTGAAATATGGCGTCATCGTCGAGTGCACGGGCTGCGAGAAGGATGCCGACGGCAACATCACCGCGGTGCTGGCGACGGTGATCCCCGACACGAAGAGCGGCACTCCCGGCGCCGACCTGGTCAAGGTCAAGGGCACGATCACGTGGGTGGCGGCCGAGGACGGCGTGCCCGTCACGCTGAACCTGTACGACCGCCTGTTCGCCGTGCCGCAGCCGGGCGCCGCCGACGCGCCCCTGACGGCCGAGCTGAACCCGAACAGCATCCGCGTGACCCGGGGCTTCGTCGAGCCGTCGGTCGGCCGCCTGCCGCCCGAGACGCGCGTGCAGTTCGAGCGCCACGGCTACTTCGTCACCGACCGGGTCGACCACCAGCTCGACAAGCCGGTGTTCAACCGCGTGACCACGCTGAAAGACAGCTGGGGCAAATAAGGCCCCTGCCCTTGATTTGGATCACGACGACCCTAACTGGAACTCAAGGGCGGTCCCGTGCCGTCCGTGATTGACCTCAAGGAGTCGTGATGTCCGCCGCCGCGCTGAAGAACCGCATCGAGAACCTGATCGCCATGGCGCAGCTGCTGGAGCGCGTGGACGCCAACCCGACGATCGTCGGCGCGCAGCAATACCTCAACCTCGTCAACACGGTGAAGGCCCTGCTGGCCGAGGACGACCTGCCCGAGGACGCGTTGCGCGCGGTGATGCGCGCCTGCCCGGCTTCGGCGCTGCTCTACGAGAACATGCACTACGACCGCTCCGGGCTGTCGCAGTCGCCGCTGGACGCCGCCGTGGCCTCCGAGATCGCGGCCACGGAGCTCATCTCCGGTTTGCGGGCGCGCACGCATTGAGCGTGAAAAACTGACGTATCCGGGCAACACCGGCGGCGCCGCGTCACTGACGCGACAGACGCGCCGCTAGTGCTCCCTCACATTCGAGCCGGCCTGACGCCGGCTCGAGTCGTTTCATGGGCCCGACTCGACGACCCGGCGCGCTTGTTCCAGGTGCTTCCGTCATCAACACGCAACATTTCCGGCCGTATCGGGCCTGGAATGTGACCTTGTTCGCGCAAGTGACGTGACTGCCCCGAATAAGCGCGACTAGACTTGCCCATCGAAAAAATCGAGTACCGGAGACAACCCAATGGCATTCATGACCAAGAAACTCGCCCTGGCCATCGCTGCGCTGGCCGCCTGCGGCACCGCCGCCGCCACGGAAGACTATGACCTGCGCTACGCCCCGGGCTACGGCGGCGCCGACATGTCGGCCCCGTTCGAAGGCGGCTGGGTCTTCCAGCTCCACAACTACTGGTACAGCGGCAATATCCGCGGTACGACCACCGCCAATACCGACCTCACCGGCGCCGTGTCGCAGCTGCTGCAGACGGCGCTGCCTGCCGGTTCGGCAGGCGCCACGACGACGATCCACACCAACGAGCAGATCACGGTCAACGGCTGGTTGCCGCGCCTGAGCTACATGAGCTCCGCCAGCTTCCTGGGCGCGACCCTTGGCGGCACGGTGCTGATTCCCATCGTCAACAAAGGCAGCGTCGCCAGCGTCCACGGTGTGTCCACGACACTGTCCGGCGCCGCCGCCGCGTTGCCCGCGGCTGCGCAGACGTACCTGACCGGCCTGGTCAACGCCGGCGCCACCCAGGGCGCTGACGCCCTGACGGCCGCCAACACCAACAAGCAGATGGGTTTCGGTGACCTCGAGTTCTCGCCCATCCTGCGCTGGAGCACCGAAGCCACCCAGACGCTGTTCATCCTGACGACCGTGGCGCCTACCGGCGACTACAGCAACAAGCGCGCCGCCAACCCGAGCGCGGGCGACTTCTGGACGGTCCGCCCGGCGGTGCAGTTCAGCTACATCGGCGACGGCTGGGACGCCGGCACGCGCGTCGCGTACTCGTACAACACGCGCGACAAGATGACCGGCTACAAGAGCGGCAGCTACGTGAACTGGGACCTGGCCCTGATGAAGTCGATCAACGACTCGACCCGCCTGGGCCTGTCCGGCTACGCCGTCGACCAGCTCACCAGGGACACGACCGACCTGTCGCCGACCGATTTCGCCGCCAGGGGCACGGCCTTCGACGCACGCGAGGAATCCACGCTGGGCCAGAAGGGCCGCGTGTTCGCCGCCGGCCCCGAGGTCGCCTACATCCACGGCGCCGGCGACTACCTGGTGGAAGGCCGCATCATGAAGGAGTTCGACGCGCAAACCCGTCCGAAGGGCTTCACGGCGTTCCTCACGCTGTCCAAGCCGTTCTGATGTAGGACTGAACCGAAAGCCGATCCAACCGTGACGAAGACCGCATGGCCGGTCTTGAGTCGCGGCGGCTTTCGACGAAATCGAGGAGGTCGGCGTCCGTCCCACCAGGGCGGCGCGTCGCGGTTCCCGCGCGGCGCGCCATGCCGTCGCGCCTAGACAGAGGGTGAAGATCATGCAGATGCTGCAAACGTTGCGCCGCCTCGCGTCGGCGCTGGTGCTGGGATGCGCCGTCACCGGCGCCTGGGCCACGGTCGACGTCTCCGGCGTTTCGCTGGACGAGACCGTGACGGTGGCCGGCGTGCCGCTGCACCTGAACGGCGCGGGCTTTCGCAAGCGCGGCTACTTCAAGATCGACGTCACCGCGCTGTACCTGCAACAGAAGTACAACACGCTCGACGCGATCGAGAAGGCTCCCGGCGCCAAGCGCATCCAGCTGGTGATCCAGCAGGACGTCACCGGCTCGCAGGCCTCGCGCTACTTCCTGATCGACTTCGAGGCCTCGGCCACGCCGGCCGAATTCGCACAGCTGATCAGCGAGGTCTCGCAGATCGGCGACATCTACAGCGCGCTGCCCAAGATCAAGAAGGGCGACGTCGTCACCATGGACTGGGTGCCCGGCAAGGGCATGATCGCCACGCTCAACGGCGTCGTGCTGACGCCGCACGGCGCGGCCACGGCATACATGAACAACGAGTTGCTGGCCCGCGTGATGCTGCGCATGTACGTCGGTGGCAAGACGCCGACGGAGCTGCACGACAACCTGCTGGGGCTGTCCACCAGCATGCGCGACAAGAAGTAGTCGCTTCTTTCCGGATCATCGGGCCTCGACGCGTGGGAGCGTGTCGGGGCTCTTTTCATCGCCGGTGTCTTCATTGCCCGACACCGAAGCTCGAGCTCAGACCTGGATCAACTCCACCTTGTAGCCATCCGGGTCCTGCACGAACGCGATGAACGACGTGCCGCCCTTGACGGGGCCGGGCTCGCGCGTGACCTGGCCGCCGGAGGAACGCACGCTCTCGCAGACGGCCGCCACATCCGGCACGCCCAGGGCCAGGTGCCCGAAGGCGCTGCCGATCTCGTAGCTGGCGACGCCGTAGTTGTAGGTGAGCTCGATCTCCGCGGAACCCACCTCGTCGTTGCCGTCGTCGGCCCCGTAGCCCAGGAAGGCGAGCGTGTACTGCTGCTCGGGGCGGTCGGTGGTGCGGCGCAGCTGCATGCCGAAGTGGCGCGTGTAGAAATCGATGGAGCGCTGCAGGTCGCCGACGCGCAGCATGGTGTGGAGGAATCTCATGGCGTGGCCAGGCTGTGGGATGGAATGGACACGACGTTAGCAAACATCGCCGCGCCGAGTGCCGCAGGGTCATTGACCAGCCGCAGCTGGTCGTAGGCGCTCTGGGCCTCGGGATAGCGCCGGCGCAACAGGTTGAGCCATTGCTTGAGCCGGCCGGCGCGATGGCGCGCCTCCACGCGCGTGCCCACGCGGCGCCAGAAGTCGGCGAGCAGCGGCAGCAGGTCGTCCCAGGGCAGCGCTGGCGGCGTGCCGTACGCGTCGGGGGAATGCGGGCCGCCGGCCGAGGCCCTGGCGAAGCCGCGCGCGTCGAGGCGCGCCTCGTTGGCGTGCGCGGGCACCGCCAGCGACGTCGCGGCGCCCGCGCGGCGCCGCGCGCGGATCGCCAGCGCGAGGCCCGGATCGGCCACCATGCCACGGCCCAGCATCAGGCCGTCGCAGCCGGTGACGTGGCGGCAGCGCTCGGCGTCGTCGGCCGTCCAGATCTCGCCGTTGGCGACCACGGGCACGCGCACGGCCTCGCGGATCGCAGGCACGCGTTCCCAGTAGGCGGGCGGGCGGTAGCCGTCGGCCTTCGTGCGCGCGTGCACCACGAGCTCGCTCGCGCCCGCGTCCGCCAGCGCCTGCGCGCACTCGACCGCGCGCGAGGCGTCCTCGTAGCCCAGGCGCATCTTGGCCGTCACCGGCAGCGCCGCCGGCACGGCGCGGCGCACGGCGCGCACGATGCGGCCCAGCAGCTCGGGATCCTGCAGCAGCGACGCGCCGCCGCCGTGGCGATTGACCACCCTGGCCGGGCAGCCGAAGTTCAGGTCGATGCCGTCGGGCCCGAGCGCCGCCAGCGCCGCGGCGTTGTCGGCCAGGCATGCCGGGTCGGAGCCCAGAAGCTGCGGACGCACCGGCACGCCCGCCCGCGTGCGGCCGCCCTGCAGCAGCTCCGGCACGATGCGCGTGAACACGCGATCGGGCATCAGCATGTCGGTGATGCGGATGAACTCCGACACGCAGCGATCGATGCCGCCGGCGGCGGTGAGCACCTCGCGCAGCGGGTGGTCGAGCAGCCCTTCCATCGGGGCGAGCAGCAACAGGCCCATCGGCTCAGCTCACGCGGGCCAATGGTCCACCGCGTCGGCCAGCCTCTCGAAGTCGGCCTCGTCGTTGTAGACCTGGGCCGCCAGGCGAATGTGCGGGCGACCGCGGATGGACAGCACCTGGGCCTCGATGCGGCGTTCGGCCAGCAGCCAGTCCTTCAGCGCGGGCGACGCGTCCGCGCCGAGCGCCTGGATACGCTCCGGCAGCGCCACGCTGGCCATGCAGCCCACCAGCGGCTCGGGCGTGGCGAACGGCTGGCCCCAGCGCGCGGCCAGCGCGTGCGCCATGCGCCAGACCAGGTCGTGGTTCCATGTGCGCATCGCCTGCAGCCCGAGCACGTCGCGCATGAACGCGATGCCGTCCGGCGCGCAGAGCACGGCCGACGGATCGCGCGTGCCCGTCCAGTCGAACTCCTGCGCGAGGCCCGCGTCGAGTCCCCACGAGATGACCGGCGGATGCAGCGCGGCGCGCCGCGCCGGCGCCACCCACAGGAAGCCGCAGGCGCGCGGCGCGAAGGCCCACTTGTGCAGGTTGCCCACGAACCAGTCGGCACCCAGCGACGGAATGTCGAGGGCGAGCGCGCCGGGGGCATGCGCGCCGTCGACCAGCACCGGCACGCCGCGCGCGCGGCAGCGCTCGGCCATCGCCGCCACCGGCAGGATCAGCGCGGTGTCCGGCGACACGTGGTCGATCACCGCCAGCCGCGTGCGCGGCGTCAGCGCGCGTTCGACGGCGTCGGCGCAGGCCAGGCTGATGTCGCCCTCGACCGGGAACGGCGTCGTGGCCACCACCACCGTCGCACCCGCGGCCCGCGCGACGAACTGCGCGGCCTTCACGACCGCGCCATAGGCCTGGTCCAGCACCAAGATCTCGTCGCCCGGCTGCAGCGCGAGCGAGCGCAGCACCGCGTTGATGCCCGTGCTGGCGTTGTCGACGAAGACGATGTCGTCGCCGCGCGCGCCCACGAACTCGCCCACCGTGTCGGCCACCTGGCGCAACAGCCGACGCGGCGCGCCGGCCGCGTCGGGCGCCAGGCTGATCAGCTCGCGGAACAGGAAACTGGCCGGCTGCGCCTCGATGCGGCGCTGCCACGCGTGCTGCGCCTCCAGCACCACGCGCGGCGTCGCGCCGACGGTGCCGTGGTTCAGGTAGGTGATGGCGGGATCCAGCCACCACTGGGCGAGAAAGGAACGGCCGAAGGCGGGCACGGGTTGGCCAGGCAGCGAAGAGGCGACGATTGTCGCCCGACGCGCGGCCGCGTGCCGACCTTCAGTGGAAGTCGGCGAGCTGCACCGCGGGCGACGCGTACTCGCGGCCGACGCCGCCTTGCGCGCGCAGGAAGCTCGCGCGCACGCCGTCGGTCATCGCGTCCCAATGCACCTCGCCCTGGCGATCGCACGGGAAGGTCAGCGCGCGGCCCGTGTGGAACAGCGACTGGAAGCGCAGTTCGTAGCGGGCGATGGATTCGGCGGTGGGCAGCTGGTGGGCGGTCATGGGAGCCTCGGTGTGGCGATGAGGACTCGGCGCCGGGAACGGCGCCAGGATGAAACCAGTTTGCGCGCCGACGCACGCGGGCGGCATCGGCGCACTTCCATCCGCGGCCTCGTCCCGGCGCCCGTCACCGTGTAGTCGCCGCAGGCATGCCCTTGTCAGCGCGCGTCTGACAAGACGAATCCCGGGCGCGTCTATCATTCGCGCCTCGCACAAGACACCAGGAGATCTTTCGATGACCTTCCGCACGCATGCCGTCCGCCTGGCCGCCGCGCTGGCGCTCGCCACCGGTTTCGCCACCGCCGCCCACGCCGACGACTCGGCCGCCCTCGCCGCCGCCGCCAAGGAGACGGGCGCCGTCGTCACGCCCAGCGGCCTGGTCTTCAAGTCGCTGGTCGACGGCACCGGCGCGAGCCCGAAGGCCACCAGCACCGTCAAGGTCAACTACAAGGGCAGCTTCGTCAACGGCAACAAGTTCGACGCGTCGGCCGACCATGGCGGCCCGATCTCGTTCCCGCTCAACCGCGTGATCAAGTGCTGGACGGAAGGCGTGCAGAAGATCAAGGTGGGCGGCAAGGCCAAGCTCACCTGCCCATCGGCCCTCGCCTACGGCCCGGCCGGCGCCGGCAGCGACATCCCGCCCAACACCACGCTCGTGTTCGAGGTGGAACTGCTGAGCGTCAACTAGTCTTACTGTGTCACAAGCGAAGTCTTGCGTTTACGCGCAGACAGCATGGGCAGCGAGGCAGCGTCCTGAGCAAGGCTGTGGCGATACGCAACCGCAAAGTCGTCATGGATGATGGGACGTGGCGCTGCGTGCGCTGGGCTGCCGCGAGGTTTGTAATGCGTGGGTAGGGCAGGTTCTTCGAAAGATGCAGAGTTTTTTTTGCCGACATCCGCGGGATGTCGAAGCTGGTGCGCCATCAGGAACCCGTAGGCAGCGATGCTCAGGCTGCCGTGATGGTGGAATCCTCTCCAGCCTCTGCCTTCGTAGTGTCCCAGTCCCAATTCCTGCTTGAGATCTTGGTAGTCGCGCTCGATGCGCCATCGCATCTTGGCTTCGAAGACCAGGCGTTGTAGCGGCACTTCCTCAGGCAATGTGGATAGCCAGTATTTCATCGGCTCCTTGTGGCCTTCGGGCCATTCGATGAGCAGCCATTCCTCAGGTCGCTGTTGAGTGCGCTTCTCCGTGCGGTGAGCTGCTCGCACGCGTACCCGCGCAAAACGCGAGCGCAAGGTGAAGTTGGTGCCCTCCCGCCACTCGAGGTTGTGCCACTGCGAAGCATCGACTTCGAAGGCCACTTCTTTGACCGACAAGGGACGTTGCTCCTTGGCATCGCCCAGGCGCTGGCGCGTGGGCACGTTCCCGCGACCGCTGTAGGCTTCTGGCGGAAGCGGCGCATGGCCAGGTGGCCACACCGTCACCGCGCCGGTGACGCCTACGACATAGGGTAGCCCCATCTCGCTCAGCCGCTCGCGAAACGCCGTGTCTACCCCGTAGCCGGCGTCGGCCAGCACGCAATGTCTGGGCGCGCCTTGCGATATCAGGTGCTCGATCTGCGAAAGCGCAATGGCCGGCTTCGTCGCAAATTCCAACTCCGGGGGAACGCCAGCCTTCTCTCGCCTCGGAAGGTCCTCCGCCCATTCCTTGGGCAGATACAGCTGCCAAGCCACCGGAAGGCTGCCCTTCTCGCACGCAAGCGAAACGCTCACCGCCACTTGGCAGTTGTCCTGCTTGCCCAGCAAGCCGCAGTACTGGCGCGCCACGCCAACCGAATGCTTACCCTGCTTCGGAAACCCCGTGTCATCCACGATCCACCAGCCGCCATCGCTCAGGTCCATCGCAGGGACCACCCATTGCGCCACGCGCAACAGCATCTCCTCGTCAGACCAAGCGGAATCGGCTACGAAGTGATGCAACGACTGGTGGCGGGCACGCGTTGACGACGGCGCAACGTGTGCGGCCATCGGCTCCACACTCTTGCGCTTCAGCGGCGACATCAACCCCGTGCAGTAGCCACGTAGCCCGGCCTGCCGGTCTGCGTGCCCTAACCCCCCACCCAGATGCTTCAGATACCGCTCGAAATCTCGCAACTCGGTCATCAAGGCGCCTCCGTACTTGAAGAAGGACGTGCAACTCCTTGTTTTATAACACAGTAAGACTAGTGTCCTGTCCTGCATATAACCGCGAAAAGTCAATCGCGCTTCAAACAGGGCAGGGCAAGGCGCGAACCGCAGACGTACCGGGCGGTACGGCGAGGATTTGCAACGCCGCCCTGGCCTGTTTGAAGCCGATTTACTGCAGCTATGTGCGGGACAGGACACCAGGCTGCACCGCGACCAGCCCCATGCGCTGGCGCATGCCGTCCACCACGGTGTCGAGCACGCCCTGTTGCGCCTCGGGCACCTGGGAGCGGACCACGTCGCGGTAGTCGTCGTGCACGCAGTCGCCCGTGCCTACGCAGTGCAGCGCGGCCTGCACGCCGCCACGGCAGTTGCCCACCAGCTCGCAGGCGACGATCTCGGCGCTCCATTCACGCAGTTGCCGATCGACGCCGTCGTCGCCCGCCGAGTTGCCCACGTCCACGAAATCGGCGTTGTTCTCCAGCGCCTCGGCCGCGGCCCAGCGGTCGGCGGTCTTCAGGGCGGCGTCGATGTCCGCATTGGCCGTGTCGCGACCCGGGGGCGTGACGATGCCGCGGCCATCGACGGGCATCAGGAAGTCCTTGCCGCCGCGCTGCTCCATCGCCAGGTCGTAGAGCGACTGGATGCCCGGGTACTTCTCCAGCACGCCGGCACAGCGCTTCCCGATGTCGTCGATCAGCGCCGCCGCGCCGTCGTGGAACGCTTCGTTGCCCACGATCACCGGCGCGCGTTCCTTGTGCTGGTCCAGGTCGTTGCAGCGCTTCCACGCCAGCAGCGCATAGAACTTGCCGCCTTCCTGCGGCCGGCCGACCGCCTGCTGGATGAAGGCGAGGTCGTCGGTAGCGTTCTCGAACTCGCTGCGCATCCTGGCCGAGCGCGCGTTCCGCTCGGTGGCCTGCACGCCCGAGGGCATGAGCCCGCCGGCGCCGCCGCCCGACGAGGCCGCGTCGCTCGCCGCCACCGCCACCACGGCCGCCGGCCGGACCCGCGGCTGCAGGTGATGCACGCGCCGCGCCAGCGCCAGCAGGGCCAGGCAGCCGGCGACGACCAGCACGAGGCCGGCGGCCGAGGACCTGTGGTTGCGGATCCAGTACAGGAAGTCGCCGAAGTTCATGCGTGCGCATTCTCCCGGAGGTCGCGCGGCGTCGCTCCGAACCAGCGCCGCACGGTGCGGCTGAAGTTGGACGTGTCGGCGTAGCCCAGGCGCGCCGCGATCTCCTCCACCGGCTCGGCCGTGTGCAGCAGCATCCACAGCGCGCGCCGCTTGCGCGCGGCGTCGAGCAGTCGCTGGAAGGTGGCGCCGTCCTCGTGCAGGCGGCGGATCAGCGTGCGCGCCGAGATGCCGCAGCGCGTGGCGACGTCGGCCATGCGCGGGTAGGCGCCGTCGTCCACGCCGGCCAGCAGGCCCGCCACGCGCTGGGCCAGGCTAGCGCCGCCCACCTCGGCCAGCGCCTCCTCGCATTCGCGGCAGGCACTCGCGTGCGCCTTCGCATCGGCGCCGATGCAGGGCAGCGCCAGGTCGCGCGGCGCGAAGTGGAACGCGAACGCCGGCTGGTCGAAGCGCACCTCGGCCACGCCGAAGCGCTGGTACTGGTCGCGCCAGGCGGGCAGGGGCAGCGGCAGGTCGATGCGGATCGCGGCGGGCACCTGGCCGACGGCGGTCTCGATCATGCGCACGATCGCACCGAGCACGGTGTCGACGACGAAGCCGCGCACCGGGCCCAGCGCGGTGCGCTCGGCGGCGTGCAGGGTCATGCCCTGCGCGGACTCGTCGCAGGTCCACGCCATCGCGTCGTTGCGCGTGGTGCCATAGCGCGCCAGGGTCAGCATGGCGTCGCGCAGGTCGCGGCTGGTGACCACCGCGTAGCCGAGCGCGCCGTGCGCCGACACGGGCGCGCCGCCGCCGAGATCCAGCCCCAGCCACGGCCGGCGCGTGGCCGCCATGGCGCCCTCGGCCAGGCGAATGATGGTGTCGCGGCCCAGGCGCGTGTCGTCGGTGACCAGCGTGGCCCAGTCCAGGCCCGCCGCAGCGAGCACGCGGTCGCCATCGACGTCGGCGTGCTGCAGCAGCATGCGCAGCAGCCGCGCGTAGATCGGCGGCACGAGCGAGCCGGGCTGAGGCAGCGGCGGATGGGCGGCAACGGGGCGGGACATGTTCCTGGTCTCGGTGTCTTCCCTTGTTTCGGGCTGTGGACGGGTTGCTTGTCACTTTATGACGATTTCCTGTCAGCTGCATCGGTGGGCGCCTCTAATCGACCCGCCCACACTCGCCGTGACGATCACGCCCTTCCCGCCGCCCTGGTTTGCTCTGATGGACGAGCGGCTGGTGGCGGCGGTCCACTCGCAGGCGGCGCGTGTTTCAGGTCGATTCTTCCGTTCCGGCAAAAAGAGGCCTTCGTTGGCTGACCACAAGAAGGAGACAAGCATGAACTTCGACTACATCGTGGTGGGTGGCGGCTCTGGCGGCTGCGTGCTGGCGGCGCGGCTGAGCGAGGATCCGTCGGTGTCGGTGGCGCTGATCGAGGCCGGCCCGGCGGACAGGAACATCCTCATCCACGTGCCGGCCGGCCTCGCGCTGCTGGCCCAGACGCACGCCGCCAACTGGAACTTCTCCACCGTGCCGCAGAAAGGCCTGAACGGCCGCATCGGCTGGCAGCCGCGCGGCAAGGTGCTGGGCGGCTCCAGCTCGATCAACGCCATGTGCTACATCCGCGGCCACCGGGCCGACTACGACCACTGGGCAGCCGTTGGCAACCCGGGCTGGAGCTACGACGACGTGCTGCCCTACTTCCGCCGCGCCGAGCACAACGAGCGACTGCACGACGAGTACCACGGCAACGCCGGGCCGCTCAACGTGATGGACCTGCGCAGCCCCAACAAGTACCTGCAGGCCTGGATCGACGCGGGACGCGAGGCCGGCTACCCCGTCACCGACGACTTCAACGGTGCCGAGCAGGAAGGCATCGGCGCGTACCAGGTCACGCACCGGAACGGCGAGCGCTTCTCCGCCGCCAAGGCCTACCTCACGCCCAACCTGGGCCGCAAGAACCTCACGGTGTTCACCGAGGCGCACACCACGCGCATCCTGTTCGCGGGCAAGCGCGCCACCGGCGTCGAGTTCCGGCGCGCGGGCCGCATCGAGCAGGTGGGTGCGAACCACGAGGTGCTGATGGCCGCCGGCGCGCTGCAGACGCCGCAGATCCTGATGCTGTCGGGCGTGGGCCCGGCCGCAGAGCTCGCCAGGCACGGCATCGGCGTCGTCCACGACCTGGCCGGCGTGGGCCGGAACCTGCACGACCACGTCGACGCGGTGCAGGTGGTGGACGCGCCGCACCTGAAGGAGACCTTCGGCGTGTCGCTGGGCGGCATCGGCCGCGTGCTCAAGGCGATCCCGCAATGGCGCAACCAGCGCAGCGGCATGCTCACCACCAACTTCGCCGAGGCCGGCGGCTTCGTCAAGAGCCAGGCCTCCGAGGCCATCCCCGACCTGCAGCTGCACTTCGTGGTGGGCAAGCTGATCGACCACGGCCGCAAGACCGTGTTCGGCCACGGCTACTCGGCCCACGTCTGCGTGCTGCGTCCGCAGAGCCGCGGCAGCGTCACGCTGGCCAGCGCCGACCCGTTCGCCGCGCCGCTGATCGATCCGAACTTCTTCGACCACCCCGACGACATGACACGCCTCGTGCGCGGCTTCCGCCTGCTGCGCGATCTGGTGAACCAACCGGCGCTCGCGAAGCTGGGCGGCAAGGAAATGGCGCGCTCGGCCGACGCCATCACCGACGCCGGGATCGAGCAGTTCATCCGCGCCCACGGCGACACCATCTACCACCCGGTGGGCACCTGCCGCATGGGCCCGGGCGCGCAGGACGTCGTGGGCGCCGACCTGCGTATCCACGGCCTCGAAGGCATCCGCGTGGTGGACGCCTCGATCATGCCGCGCATCATTGGCGGCAACACCAACGCGCCGACGATCATGGTGGCCGAGAAGGCCTCCGACATGATCAAGGCCGCGCGACTGGCGGGCGAGAATGCGCCGCCGCAGACGGTGCGCGCGTTCGCGGACACCGAGGCGTCGGCCGCAGCGACCCTGGCGGCCTGAGAACGCTGCGCATCAGATCCGCCGCACCTTCACCCCGCTCGCGCGCAAGGCGCGCGCGACGCGCTCGGGCGTGCCGCGCGCGACCGCGAGCAGGCTCGCCTCGGCCAACGGCGCGACGACGAACGGCGACGCCGCCATCAGCTTCTCCGGCGAGGCCAGCACCACCGTCTCGGCCGCCCGCGCGTGCAGCGCGCGCTTGACCGCGGCCTCCTCGGCGTCGCCGGTGCTGAGTCCGGCCTCGGGATGCACGCCGGTCACCCCCAGGAAGAACAGGTCGGCGCGCAGCTGCGCGGCCGCGGCGATCACGCCGGCGCCCACGTTGACCATCGAGTGGCGGAACAGCCGGCCGCCCAGCATCAGGATCTCGATGCCGGGGTGCGCCGCCAGCTCGATGGCCACGGTGGGACTGTGCGTGACGACGGTGGCGCGCAGGCCCGGCGCGAGGTGGCGCGCCACCTGCAGCACCGTCGTACCCCCGTCGAGGATCACCACCTGGCCCGGCCGCACGAGCGACGCGCCGAAGCGTCCCAGCGCCACCTTGTCGGCCGCCGACACCTGCTCGCGCACCGCCAGGTCGCCCATCGCCGCCGAGGCCGGCAGCGCGCCGCCGTGCACGCGCTGCAGCTTGCCCTGCGCGGCAAGCTCGCGCAGGTCGCGGCGGATGGTGTCCTCCGACATGCCCAGTTCCTGCGCCAGTTCCTTGGCCACGAGCTGGCCCTCCGCGGCCAGGCGGGCCATGAGCAGCTGCCTTCGCTGGGTGGTGAGCATGGGATTTGGCGGATTCCTGTGTTTGCACGATACTGCACGAAACTACGCAATTATGCCATGCCTTCACAGAACGTCGACACCCGCCCCTACGTCGGCAACGACGAGATCCGCATCCTCGAGCAACAGGTGCTGGCGCACGACTGGTACCTGCTGCGCAAGACGACGTTCGAGCACCGGCGCCGCGACGGCCGGCTCCAGGTGGTCAGCCGCGAGACCTACGACCGCGGCAACGGCGTGGCGCTGCTGCTGTTCAACGCGGCGCGCGGCACGGTGGTCCTCACGCGCCAGTTCCGCTTCCCGGCCTATGTGAACGGCTGCGCCGACGGCATGCTGGTGGAGGCCTGCGCAGGCCTGCTGGACGGCAACGACCCGCTGGCGGCGATGCGGCGCGAGGCGATCGAGGAGACCGGCTACGCGGTGCAATCGCCGCGCAAGGTGTTCGAGGCGTTCATGAGCCCGGGCTCGATCACCGAGAAGCTGCACTTCTTCGTGGCCGCGGTCGACGACGCAGATCGCCGCACGGCCGGCGGCGGCGAGGCGGACGAGGGCGAGGACATCGAGGTGCTGGAGCTGCCGCTCGCGCGGGCGCTGGCCATGATCGCCAGCGGCGAGATCCAGGATGGCAAGACCATCATGCTGCTGCAGCATGTGGCGCTCGTCGGCCTGGACCGGCTCCAGGCCCCCGCCTGAATCCGGCTCAGCAGCCCGCCTCGGCGATGCCCGCGGCTTCCTGCAGGAAGGTCGACACCGGCACGGTGGGGATGTGCGCGGTCAACGGCACCGAGACGTCGTACTTCTCCACGACCACCAGGCCCGAGCGCGGCATCACGAGGATCCACTGCCCGAACAAGCCCCAGGCCAGGAAGGAGTCCTGCAAAGGCGAGCCGCTGGTCCCCTGCGGCACCCACCACATCATCCCGTAGCCGACCCCGCGCCGTGCGGCGCGCTCGGGATGCATGTCGGAAGGCGGCGTCACCTGCGTCGTGATCCTGCGTACCCAGTCGGCCGGAACGATCTGGCGGTCGCGCCAGCGCCCGCCGGCCAGCATCAGCTCGCCGAGCCTGGCCATGTCGCGCGCCGAGAGGTAGAAGACGTAGGCGAGATGCTCCGACCGCGTCCGGTCGCCGAGGTAGTGCTGGCTGGCGCGACGGAAGTCTTCCAGCCCGAGCGGGCGCGCGATGTCCGAGTCGAACGCGTCGTAGATGTCGCGGCCCGTCTGCTGCGTGTAGATCGCGCCGGCGGCGTTGAAGTCCCAGTTGTTGTACAGGAAGTACGTGCCGGGCCGGCGTGATCCGCGCGGAGGATCCGAGTCCTCGTCGTCGCCGCCGTTCGCGGCAGGATGGTAGACGCCCGAACGGGATTCGATCAGATCGAGGACGCGCGCCTGGCGCTCGATGGGCAACAGTCCCCCGATGTCGTCGACATGCAGTTCATCCAGCGTCGCATCGAGGCGGATGCGTCCGTCCTCGACGGGCTGGCCGTACAACATGGCCAGCAGGCTCTTGCGGATGGAGGCGACCTGCGTCGCGTGATCGATGGGGCCGTCGCTGAACACCACCTGGTCGCCGCGCACGGCGAGCAGCGTGGTCACGGGTCGTTCGTGCAGTCGCGCACGCAATGCCGCCAGGTGCGCGCGGCAGGCACTCGACTGCGTGGCCTGCCCGTCGCCGAGCCAGTAGGTCGATGGCGGAATCTGCGGCCGGGTCTCGCCGATCGTCGACGCGGGCGGCATGGCGCAGCCCGTGTCGATCAGGACGGCCACCGTCATCGCTGCAAAGGCGGCGCGGCGCGGCGCGCGGATCGAGGCAGGCGTCATGGCGGCAGTCGATCAGTGCAGGATTTCGCGGCGCAATGCCGCACTGGCGATGCTGGCGCATCGGCTCGCGAGGATGCCCGTGGGATCGACGAGCGTCACCACGCGCCCCCCCTGGCAGACGATCGTGGCTTGCGGCAGCAGGACGGGCAGTTCCGTGCAGCCCAGGATCACGACGTCCACCCCTTGCCCCGCCACGTCCTCGACCGCCGCGCGGATATCGTCCTGGCAAACACCCTCGACGAATCCCGCCTTGACGCCCTGGCTTCCGTAGATCGCCTCCATCACGCGCAACTGGGCGGCCGGGGAGGGCAGCACCTGTTCCACGCCGTGGATCGCGAGGGCGCGCGCGTAGACACCGCTCGCCACGGTGCCGCTGGTGGCCAGCACGCCCACCCGGCGCACGCCGGAAAGGATCGCCGCCACGTGCCGGGCCGTGACGTCCAGCATGTTGACGACCAGGATCCCGAGGTAGGGCTGGATGCGCTCGACGAACGCGTGCGCCGTGTTGCAGGGGATCGCGATCAGGCTCGCGCCGCCGTCTTCCAGCTTCTTGCAGGTGGCATAGAGCGCGATGGTCGGGTCCGGCCCCGCGCCGATCAGGCTATCGGTGCGATCGGGAATCTGCGGGTTCTGCTCGACCAGCAGCTTGACGTGGTCCTGGTCGCGCCGGGCTTCGGTGTGCCGGACGATCTTCTGCAGGAAGTCCACCGTCGCGGCGGGCCCGACGCCGCCGACGACGCCGATCTTGAAGGGTTTTTCGCGCATCGCTTGCTCCCCTGCAGCCACCCGCTGCGCATAGACCAGGTTGGTATCGATGATCGGCACGTCGCGCCGGTCGAGGCGCGCCAGCACGAGGTTGAGGTCGGTCAGGCCCGGCACGATCAGGTCGACGCCCTGCTCGACGAGGTCGTCGCAGGCCACGCGCAGGTCGTCGATCGCGCGCAGGCTGCCCGCCGGCGCCGCCTGGATTCCATGCTCGCCGTAGACGGAACGGGTGACGAGATCCACGCCAGCGATGTGGCGTGGGTGGACGACCTCGAAACGAGGCGCGCCGAAATACTTCTCGAACAGGCGCCTCTCGCGCGTCGTCGCCGAAGCCAGGACGCCGATGCGACGCGCCGCGGGAAAGGCGTGGCGGATGTGCGCGCGCAACGCGGCCAGCATGTCGACGATCTGCGCAGTGGTGTTCGACTGCAGCTCGTCGATGAAGGTGTGGCTCAGGAAGCACGGCAGCGCGATCGTCTCGACGCCGCGCGCTTCGAATTCGCGGATCAGGTCGAAGACGAGAAGCTTGCGGGTACTCGACGAATCCGGGCCAGTTGCCGCGGCCGGCATGGGGTGCTGTTCGAAAGCCAGATCGACGCGGTCGCCGGCCCCCGCCGCTGCCAGCGACTGCACGAGCTTGTAGAGGAAGTCGGCCCCCGCGAGCATGCCGAGGCCGCCGACGACGCCGATCGAACGCCGTGGCGGCGCCGCGAAGTCGTCGAGCGTGGAGATGCCCACGAGCGCCAGGGCCTCGTTCATGGGCGTGGCGCCTGCGCGACCGAGCCGTCGAAATCGGGCTGGCCGTAAGGATAGAAGCGAGTCAGGTCGAGGTGCTCGTACACCAGGCCGTCCAACCGCACCGTGCCCAGGAAAGGCTCGGGCGGCTCGACCAGCAGGATCGTCCCGGCAAAGCCGCTGTCGTCGAAGCCGCGCCGGAAGTGCACGCGCGACTTGATGGCCACGACGTCCACGCCGCCCAGGTCCAGGCCCATCGCCACCAGCGTGGCCGGCTCCACGATCTGCACCAGATATTCGCTGATCACCAGCAGGTTGCCGTTGCCGAACCGCACGCTCATCCACGCCGAGCCGCAGGCACTGCCCTCGGCGGCAAGCGCGACGTGTTCCACGCGCCCCTGGATGCGCACCGGCGCGCCGGCGGAGACGTCCACGCGCCCGCCCACCGGCGCGTCGAAGGGATCCCCGGGCCGGACGCCGCCTGCCCTGGCGCCGGCGATGGCCTGGGCGTCGACGACGGCGACGACCAGCGTGTTGCGCAGGCCCTGCGCCACGATCGCGTGCAGAAGCCACGTGGCCGACCCCGATCGATCGCTGTGGTCGGCCAGCACCACGGGTCCGGCACCGGCTGCAATTGCCTGGCGCGCGAGCCCCACGCAATCCTCGATGGCATGGATCTTCGTCGAGCTCAGCAGCGCGTGGCGGGCACGCCAGGCCGCGTTCGCGATGTCGCTGGCGATCGCCTGCGCCAACTGCGGCTGGTCGTTGGTCATCACCTGCACGGCCATCCCCGCGTCTTGCGTGTCGGCCCATGGGAAACCGAAGAACAGGTTGACGAAGACGTCGGGCTCGCGCGCCTCCCAGGTCAGGCAACGCTGGACCAGGTTCATCCACGGCGCGGCGCCCGTCCACTGCATGACGGTGGGCGAGATGATGGGAATCTTCCTGGTGGCCGATACGACGCGGTAGTCGCCGCGCAGGCCGCGCACCAGCGCTCGCGCGGCACGCTCGCCCTGCAGGTAGCAGTCGTAGTGCGGGTAGTACTTGGCGGCGAAGGCGAAATCCGCGGCGTCGAAGAAGCTGGCGCCCTGGTTGCCGTGCGGATCGAAGGTGGCTGCGATCACCGCGTCGGCGCCGATGGCGAGCCGCACGCGGCGCGCCAGTTCCACCTCGGGCCGAGCGATCCCGCGGACCGCCATCGCGCCGTGCAGCGCCAGGTAGACGCCGTCGAACGGCCCCAGGCGTTCGAGCTCCGAGAGCATGCGTCCGACGAAATGCTCGAACGCCTCGCGCGTGACCCAGCCCGACGCGATGCCGGTCTTCGGCCACAACGGGGACTCGATGCCGACGAGCTCGACCTCCGGGAACTCGCGGGCCTGCTTCACGAAGCCGCCCATGTAGCCCTTGGGATCGCTGCGCAGCAACGCCTCGCCTCGCAGGGGCGAACCGTCGTAGAGGAAGTCCTGGAGGGTCGTGTCGTTGCCGAGGAACGTGACGGTCTCGTGGGTGAGGTTCAGGGCCCCGATGCGCAGCTTGCGCGACGAGCGGCCAGGTCGTGGCATGGAAACAGCGGGAGCGAGGTTCATGCTTCTTGCCGATGCGCAGCCGCGGGTCCGGACACGCGCCAGGTTGCCGAGACCAGCAACGCGCCCAGCCCCGCCAGAACGAGGAAGCCCAGCGCGAGCGCGTACGAGCCCGGCGTCGCGCCGACAAGGTAGCCGATCGCGACGGGCCCGATGGCGGCGGCCACCTGGCCTCCGAAGTTGATGATTCCGGCCGCGGTGCCGACCGACTCATCGGGCAGGTGCTTCAACGGGATGACGAACACGGTGCCGTAGATGGCGGTGTAGCCGACGAGGCAGAGCGTCCAGAACGTCAGCAGCAGGACCAGCGAGTCCGCGAAGGCCATCGTCACCAGGAAGCCGATGACCATCGTGGCGCCGACGCACATGAACAGCCGCTCGCGGCCCTGCCCGACCTTGTCGAGCAACCAGCCGACGATGTTCAGCGCGCCGAACGCGACCAGGTAGGGAATGGCGGAGGCCGTGCCCACGTGCACGATGTCGATGCCGCGCGTCTTCATCAGGTAGGTCGGCATCCAGGAGATCAGGCCGACGTAGACGATGTTGCTGAAGAAGAACACGAACATCGTCTTGCGCAGCACCGGCGACGCGAACAGCGTGCGGAAGCTCGCCGTGTGCGCGGTGCGCGGACGCCGGGGCGCGCTCTTGACGGAGAACCAGATGGCCACCGCCACGACGACGCCGAAGGCGCCGAACGCGTGATACGCCATGCGCCAGCCGTAGGCGTGGATCAGCGCGGCGATGCCACTGGTGCCGATCGCGCTGCCGATGAAGGAGGCGCCGATGACCAGCGACTTCGCCCGCGCGCGTTCCTTCTTCGGGAACGCCTCCGCCACCGTCACGGTGCTTGCCGGCACGAAGCCGCCCTCCCCGGCGCCGAAGAGCAGCCGCACGAGCAGCAGGACGCCCAGCGTTCCGGCAACGCCCGTGAGGCTCGTCAGGATCGACCAGCACGCCACCGAGAACACCAGGATCCGGCGCGAGCCGAAGCGGTCGGACAGCCAGCCTGCGCCCAGCTGCATGAGCGCGTAGCTGAAGTAAAAGGAGCTGAGCACCCAGCCCGAGCCTTCGGGGCTCAGGCCGAACTCCTTGGCGATCGGCACGATCGAGATGCTCATGGCCTGGCGGTCGGCGTTCGCCAGGATCCACGACAGCAACAGGATGGCCAGCACGGCGAACTTGCGCCCGCTCGAGTAGGTGGCCGCCGCGGGGGGCGACGACACCGGGATTTCGGCTGGCGCGGCGGTCGACCCGACGGACGGCAAGGACTGCAACATGTTGACTCGCTTGGGTGAGAGAACAGGGCCGGCGCGAGCGCGCCGCCCCATTGGAAAGCTCGTCCGAACAGCCGCCAAGGCGACGGCTCGTTCGACCGGATTAGAAGCTGTAGCGCACGCCGAGCTCCGCGGCGGTCGAATTGCCGCCCTTGGTCGACCCGTTTCCACCGGGCGTGAAAGCGGCGTTGCCGCTGTTGTCGTAGTGGGACGCCGTCGAATAGACCGCCGTCGCCGGCGTGAAGTTGTAGACCGCGCCGAGCGCGACCATGTTCGAGCTGTCGTGGTCGGTCGTCACGTTGGCGGTCGTCAGCCCGGACTGCTTCGAATGCACGTACGAGAGTTTCAGGTCGGTCTTGCCGACCGACGCCACGCCGCCGGCCTGCCACAACGTCTGGCTGAGGTCGAGGTAGGTGTTGCGCTGCACCAGCGTCTCGACGCGGAAGATGCCGTGCTTGAAGGCGCCGCCCAGTTGCGCGGTCCGGAACGCCTGGGCGTTGGCGTCGATCTTGGTGTCGCCGAAGGCCCCCCCGAGCTCGAAGCTGCTGGCCAGGTAGCCGAGCCGCAGGCCCACGTTCTTGTTGTTGGTCTGGCTGGCGGAGGTGGCGGTCGCACCCTCGCCCGCCGCGACGTCGAGCTCTCCGTAGACGCCGCCCAGGTTCGGCGGCAGCCAGTAGGTGACCGAGTTGTCGAGGCGAACCAAGGTGTTCGCCCCGCTGCCCAGCGTGCTGAGCATGTTGTTGATGCTGCCCACGCCGTTCGTGGTGTACGGGTCGAACGTGATGAGGTTGCGGAACGACGGCGCGAAGTCGCGCCCGAGTCGCAGTTCGCCGTAGACCGGGTTGACCAGGCTGAGCGTCGTGCGCCGGTTCCAGAACTTGGCGGCCGAGACGGTGGCCGCGGTGCTGGTCTGCGTGCCGCTGTCCGGCGCCAGGCCGGCTTCGAACCAGGCGCTGACCGAGGTGCCCTCGAAGCCGATGTCCTGCGTGGCAGTGAAACCGATGCGGCTGCTGTTCAGGCCGTCAGTGCGTTCCTGCTTCACGGTCACGACGTGCCCTGTGCTGTCTTCGTTCCTGATTTCGCCGACCCCGATGTCGGCGACGCCGAACACGCTGAGGCTGGGCGCGGCGGCGGCGGAACCGGCGACGAACGACATGCCGATGGCCAGCGCGATTTGCACGCGAGAATATTTCATGGAATCCCTCCGGGGAATGAATGGACGGTGACGCGACTGCTGAAAGGCAGTTCGGACGGAAATTGAAATCGTTCCAGCAAGTCGGAACTGAAATCTTGCTGTCACGGATTTAATTTACGTTCGGCATCGTTCCGAAGCAAACGAGATATTTGCAAGTGGTCTTGCGTGGTACTCAAAAGCTCGAGCTCACCCAACCTCAGCGAGGCTGCAGCGCGGCCTGCCGGATCACCGCTTCCCAGCGCGGCGCCTCCAGCCGTGCGATGCCGGTCAGGGCCAGGGGCGGCCCGGTGTAGGTCTCGAAGCCGATGGCGGCGAATTTGTCCTGGATCGCGGGCTCCGCGAGGATCTGGTTCACCAGCTGGTTGAGCCGGTCGACGATGCCAGGATCGGTCCCCCGGGGCACCACGAGGCCGCCCCACGACACCGCGGCATAGCCGAGCAGGCCGCCCTCGGCGATGGTGGGCACGCCCGGTGCGATGCGCGAGCGCTTTTCGCCGGACAGCGCCAGCGCCCGCACCTCCCCCGACCGGACGTAGCCGCCGATGGACGACAGGTTGTCGAACATCAGTTCCACCTGGCCCGCCAGCAGGTCGTCGATGGCCTGCTGGCTGCCGGGATAGGGCACTTGCCTCAGCTTCACGCCCGCCCGCATCGTCAGCAGGACGCCGGCGAGATGGCCCGTGGTGCCCGCGCCGGGCGAGGCCAGCGCGAGCTTGCCCGGATGCGCGCGCGCGTAGGCCAGCACGTCGGCCAGGCTCTTGAACGGCGCACGGTCACGCACGACCAGCGCGTTCTGGGTGAATGCGACGAGCGCGACCGGCATCGCGTCCACGTCCGGGTCGTACTTGAGCTGCCTGTAGAGCGCCTTGTTCACCGCCAGGGTGACGACGTTGGCGTAGGTCAGCGTGTAGCCGTCGGGCGCCGCGTGCAGGCCCTGGACCATGCCCGTCTGGCCGCCGTCGCCGGGCACGTCGACGACCTCGACGCGCTGGTGCAGCCGCTGCTGCAGTTCGGCCGCCAGCAACCGCATCATCGCGTCAGGCGAGCCGCCCGCCGCGGATGGCACCACGATGGTGATCGCATGCACCGGATAGGTGGCCTGGGCGCCCGAAGACGTTGACAGACACGCAACGATTGTCGCTGCGAGCATATTTGCACATTGTTTAATCACGATGTCCTCTCATATTCATGTTAAAAATGTGCAGCACGCAAATGACTACATCAATGTAATTTAATTCAATAGATCTTGAGTTTTATTCAATGAAATTCAGTGCCAACCGACAAATACCCAGCACGACCACCTTGCTGAGTTTCGAACTCGTGGCCAGGACGCTCAGCATCACGCAGGCGGCCAGCGAGATGTGCGTCTCCCCGGGCGCGGTCAGCCGGCAGATCGCGGAGCTGGAGGAGTTCCTCGGCGTGCGCCTGTTCAACCGCGACAAGCAGCGCCTGACGCTGAACGCGAGCGGGCAGGAGTACGTCAACCAGGTGCGGCCGCTGCTGGCGCAGCTGGAAGAAGCGACGCTGAACATGCGTTCGCAGCGCGCGGGAAAGCGGCACTTCCGCCTGTCCGTGCCGGCGACGTTCGGCAATCGCTGGCTGCTGCCGCGCCTGGGGGATCTCTACGCGCGTCACCCGGGCGCGATGCTGGACATCTCCACCTGCGTCGGGGTGCCCGACTTCCAGGCGATGCGCCTCGACGCCGCGCTTTGCTACTGCTCGGAGCCGCCGGCCGGCTTCGAGGCGACGCACATCTACCCGTTGCGACTGATGGCGGTGGCGGCCCGCGACCTGTTCGAAGACGGCAAGCCGCCCGCGGGCCTGGACGCCTTCGAACAATTTCCGCTCATGGAGCAGTCGACAGTGGCCGACGCATGGCCGCACTACTTCGCGTCGATGGGGCAGGCGCCGCCCGTCGTGCAGCGTGGCGCCCGCTTCGACCTGCTGTCCATGGGCCACGAGGTGGCGCTCGCGGGGCTGGGCATCGCGTTGCTGCCGTCCTACCTCGTCAGGGAAGACCTGAAGACAGGCCGGTTGCTGCAACTGCATCCGCACGAGTTCGACACGGCGGCGTCGTACCAGCTCATCTACCCGAGCTCGCAGGCCGACGACCCCGTGCTGCAGCTGCTGCGCCAATGGCTGCTCGACATCGCCACGCGCTTTCCGCCCTGAAGCCGGAAGGCCGCGCTCCTGCCCCTCCCGCAACTTCCTTCAATTCATGGACACGTGATGAATCTCGTCAAACGCATCAGCTGGGCCGCCAGCATCTCCGTGCTGCTCGGCGCCGGCGTGGTGGGCTGCGTCGCCACCTGGCTGGCGATCGCGAGCCTCGACCGGCACGCCCAGTCCTCGCTGGAAATCATCAGCGCCGGCTCGGCGTCGCGCATCGGCGAATGGATCGTGGCAAACGAGCGGCTGGTGCGCAGCATGGCCCAGGAAACGGTCGACAGCCCCGATTCGCTGGCCGAGGCCGGCAAGGACGACACGCGGCTGCTGCGCATGCTGGACGTCGCGCGCAACGCCGGCGGCTTTCGCCAGACCTTCATTGGCATCGCGGGTGACAAGCGCTACCTGCGGCTGCCGGCCGGCAAGATGCCGCCCGGCTACGACCCGACGAGCCGCCCCTGGTTCAAGCAGGCGGCGGCCGAGGACAAGCTGGTCATTCCCACGCCCTACCTCGACGCCGTCGACCACGACCTGGTGATGACCTTCGCGCTGCCCGTCAAGCGCGGCGACCAGCTGTTCGGCGTGATCGGCGGGCTCGATTCGCTCGACACGGTGCAGAAGATCGTCAACGAGACCAAGCCCACCGCGCACTCGTACGCCAGCGTGATCGACAGCCAGGGCCGTCTCCTGATCCATCCGGACGTCGCGAACGCCCTCAAAGCCGCGGCCGACGTCCTGCCCTGGTTCAAGCCCGGCATGGCGTCCAACGAGGTGACGCCGATCGAGGACCACGGCCGGCCGGCGTGGGTCCGCCTGGTCGACATTCCGCAGGCCGGCTGGCGCATGGCCGTGGTGCTGGATCGCGGCGACGTGCTGGCGGACCTGTCGCGCCTCGTCGGCTCCATCGCCCTGGCCGGTGCCGCGATCGCCGCGATCGTGGCACTCGCTCTGGCCGGATTCCTCGATCGCAGCTTCGCTTCGCTGCGCCGCGTCGGCAGCGCGATGGCCGACATCGCCAAGGGCGAGGGCGACCTGAACGCGCACATCGACGTCAGCGGCGACGACGAGGTGGGCCGCATCGGCGCCGCGTTCAATGCGTTCTCCGCGAAGTTGCGCAACCTGGTCAAGGACGTGCAGGGCGCGAGCGCGCAGGTGGAGGCGGCCGCGCGCGACATCGCCAGCGGCAACCAGGACCTGGCATCGCGCACCGAGACGCAGGCCGGCATGATCCAGGAATGCGCGCACTCGATGGCGCAGATCACCGACGCGTCGAACAACAGCCTGGCCAACGCCGCCGAGGCCGACCGCATCGCGCGGGTCACGGCGGAGATGGCCGCGGCGAGCGGCGAGAAGATGACCCATTTCGTGGCGACGATGGACGAGATCCGCGACTCGAGCAGGAAGATCAACGAGATCATCGCGGTGATCGACGGCATCGCCTTCCAGACCAACATCCTGGCCCTCAACGCGGCGGTCGAGGCCGCGCGGGCCGGCACGCAGGGTCGCGGTTTCGCGGTGGTCGCCGCCGAAGTGCGCACGCTGGCGCAGCGCAGCGCCGAGGCCGCCAGCGAGATCCGGACGATGATCCAGCACTCGTCCACCCGCGTGGATGCCGGCGCGGTGCGCCTGGAGGATGCGAGCCGCTCGATCTCCTCGGTCGTCGACTCCGTCTCGGCGCTGAGCCAGTTGATGAGCGGGATCTTCGACGCCAGCCAGTCCCAGCGCCAGGGCGTCGAGTCCGTCAAGGAAAGCTTCGTCAGGATCGACCTGATGACCCAGCAGAACGCCGCGCTCGTGGAACAGGCCGCGGCGGCCGCGGAGAGCCTCAGGGATCAGTCCGCAAGACTGTCGAGCACCGTCGAGCAGTTCCGGACCTGAGGGCGGGGGTCGAGGCGGGAGAAGGTGCTATCCGTCCACGCACGCCTGGATCGCCGCGCCGATCGTCGCGACCGTCTTGCGGCGCGCGGTGTCGCCCAGCAAGGGCGAGCCCAGCGCATGCTTCATCGTGGCCAGGCCGATCAGGTGCGAGGCAATCAGCGCCGCGCGCAGCTCGGCATCGCGTCCGCGCAGCAGGCGCGCGAGCGGCAGCACGAAATCGGCGTGGAAGCGCTCCGACACGCGCGCCTGCGTGGCCGGGCTGCCGGAGGCCCGCAGCAGGATGCCCAGCGCGTCGAAGCGAGCCGCGCGACGCTCCGCGCTGCCCTCGAGCACGAGCCCGGTGATGAGTTCGCCGAACGTCGACATGTCGACGCCGGTGAAGTGATCCTTGATGGCGAAGGCGTCCACGATCGCCTCGTCGAACAGCTTCTCCTTGCCGCCGAAGTAGCGATTGACCAGCGCCGCGTCCACGCCGGCGTCGGCGGCGATGTCGCGCGTGCCGACGTTCTCGTAGGCGTCCAGCGCGAAGCGCACGCGGGCCGCGGCGAGGATGCGGGCGCGGGTGTCGCCGGCGTTGCGTGCGGGCCGCGCAGGCACGGCGGGCGGCGTCGGCGCTTCGGAAGCAGTGCGAGCGGTCTTCTGGCGCGTGGTCATCCGCAGCGGGGGGCAGTGGTCGTTGCCGGCGATTTTGTCATCACATGTTGACATCCACAAGCCGACGTTTCGCCCACCGACGAAGCGTGGCCGGCCCGGCATCGGTAGCATGGCCCGAATGACTAGAAAGACACCCTCCTTCGCCCTGGTCGTGCTGGCCACCTCCATGGCCTTCGTCGTGGGGCAGCTCGACGTGACCATCGTCAACGTCGCCCTGCCCGCCATCGCCGCCAGCCTGGGCGCGGACGTGGACGGCCTGCAGTGGGTCGTGGATGCCTACGCCGTGGCCTTCGCCGCCTTCATGCTGTCGGCCGGCGCGTTCGGCGACCGCTTCGGCGCGCGGCGCGCGTTCCAGTGGGGCATGGCGATCTTCGGCGCCGCATCGATCGCCTGCGCGGCCGCGCCGGGGATCCTGGCGCTGGACGCCGCGCGCGTGCTGCAGGGCTTTGGCGCGGCCATCATGCTGCCCAACTCGCTCGCACTGCTGAACCATGCCCTGGCCCATGATCCGGCCCGGCGCGCGCGCGGCATCGGCTGGTGGACGGCCGCCGGGTCGATCTCGATCGCGCTGGGGCCGGTGCTGGGAGGACTGCTGGTGGCCGGCGTCGGCTGGCGGGCGATCTTCTGGGTCAACATGCCGCTGTGCGTGCTGGGCGGCTGGCTGTCCACCCATCTCGACGAGACACCCACGGGCGGTGCGAACAAGCCGCTGGACGTGGCCGGGCAGGTGCTCGCCACGCTCGCGCTGGCCGCGTTGATCGCCACGCTCATCGAGTCGCGCGCGCTGGGCCTGCACGACGTTCGCCTGTGGCTGGGCGCCGCGGCCGCGCTCGCACTCGGCAGCGCGTTGTGGGTCGCGGAACGCCGCGCCGCCGCGCCCGTGATCGCGACCGACCTGTTCGCGCTGCGCGACTTCCGCGGCGCGGTGTTCATCGGCACGGTGCTCAACGGCACCTACTACGGCGCGATCTTCGTCATCGCGCTGTTCCTGCAGGGCGCGCGCCACTTCACGCCGATGCAGGCCGGCCTCGCCTTCCTGCCGCTGACCGCCGGCTTCTTCCTGTCCAACGTGCTCAGCGGCCGCGTCATCGGCCGCTTCGGCACGCGCAAGCCGATGATCGCGGGCGCGCTCGTCGACCTCGCCGGCTTCGGCGTGCTGGCGCTCGCGTCGACCACGTCCAGCCTGGCGCCGATGCTCGCCGGCTTCCTGCTGATCCCCACCGGCATGGGCCTGGCGGTGCCCGCGATGACGACGACGGTGCTGACGTCGGTGGACAAGAGACGCTCGTCGCTGGCCGCGGCGATCCTCAACACCGCGCGCCAGGCCGCGGGCGCCATCGGCGTGGCGGTGTTCGGCGCGCTGGCGCACGGCGACGCCCAGGCGGTGGGCGCGGGGCTGCGCATCACCTGCGTCGTCTCGATGATCGCGCTGGCCTGCGCGGCGATCGCCGCCGCGCGGCTCAAGGGCGTGCCGCCGCACGCTTGAGCCTATTCGGCTTCGTCGTCCTCCGTGACCAGCGCATCGGCACGCTGCGGGGCCGCCTCGGGGTCGGTCTCCTCGCCCAGGAAGCCGCCGCTCTGGTGCGCCCACAGGCGTGCATAGAGACCGCCCCTGGCCAGCAGCGAGCGGTGGTCGCCCTCCTCCACGATGCGGCCCTTGTCGAGGACCACCAGGCGATCCATCGCGGCGATGGTGGACAGACGGTGCGCGATGGCGATCACGGTCTTGCCCTGCATCAGGCTGTACAGGCTCGCCTGGATGGCGGCCTCGACCTCGGAGTCGAGCGCGCTGGTGGCCTCGTCGAGCAGCAGGATGGGTGCGTCCTTGAGCATCACGCGTGCGATGGCGATGCGCTGGCGCTGGCCGCCCGACAGCTTCACGCCGCGCTCGCCCACGTGCGCGTCGAAGCCCTTGCGGCCCTTGGCGTCGGCCAGCGTGGCGATGAACTCCCTGGCCTCGGCGCGACCGGCGGCGGCGATCATCTCGGCGTCGGTGGCATCGGGGCGGCCGTAGAGGATGTTGTCGCGCACCGAGCGGTGCAGCAGCGAGGTGTCCTGCGTGACCATGCCCACGTGCGCCCGCAGGCTGTTCTGCGTGACGCGGGACACGTCCTGCCCGTCGATCAGCAGCCGGCCCGACTCCACGTCGTAGAAGCGCAGCAGCAGGTTGACGAGCGTGGACTTGCCCGCGCCGGAGCGCCCCACCAGGCCGATCTTCTCGCCCGGCTTGATGGTGAGCGAGAAGCGCTCGATCACCTGGCGCTTGCCGCCATACGCGAAGCCGACGTCGTCGAACTTCACCTCGCCGCGCGGCACGGACAGCTCCGGGGCGTCGGGCGCATCGACGATGGCGTGCGGCCTGGACAGGGTGTTCATGCCATCGGTGACGGTGCCGATGTTCTCGAACAGCGAGGCCAGCTCCCACATGATCCAGTGCGAGATGCCGTTCAGGCGCAGCGCCATCGCGGTGGCCGCCGCGACCGCGCCCGGACCCACGCGACCCTGCGTCCACAGCCACAGCGTGACCCCGGCGGTGCTCAGGATGAGCCCCATGCTCAGCACGTGGTTGACGACCTCGATGCCCGTGACCAAGCGGCCCTGCTGGTAGGCCGTGGTGATGAACTCGTGCATCGCCTGGCGCGCGTAGGTCGCCTCGCGACGCGCGTGCGAGAACAGCTTGACCGTGGAGATGTTGGTGTACGCATCGGTGATGCGCCCGGTCATCAGCGAGCGCGCGTCGGCCTGCAGCGCGCCCACCTTGCCCAGGCGCGGCACGAACCAGCGCAGCGCCACGCCGTAGAGCACGAGCCACGCGAGGAACGGGCCCAGCAGCCACAGGTCGAACGCGCCGACGACGGCGATCATCGTCACGAAGTAGATGACCACGAAGACCAGGATGTCGGTGATCGTGGTGACGACGTCGCGCACGGCCAGCGAGGTCTGCATCACCTTGGCCGCCACGCGGCCGGCGAACTCGTCCTGGTAGAAGCTCATGCTCTGCGCGAGCATCATGCGGTGGAAGTTCCAGCGCAGCCGCATCGGGAAATTGCCGAACAGCGTCTGGTACTTCAGCGCCGCCTGCAGCGTGACAAGGAGCGGGCTGACCGCGAGCAGGATGGCGACCACGACCAGCGTGCCGCGCTCGCGGGTCCACAGCTGCGACGGCTCGATGTGGCTGAGCCAGTCGACCACATGGCCCAGCACGGCGAACAGCAGCCCCTCGAACGCGCCGATGACGGCCGTCAGCAGCGCCATGCCCAGCACGAAGCGGCGCACGCCGAGCGAGCAGGCCCACACGAAGGGGAACACGCCCTTGGGGGGCAGCGGCGGCACGTCGTCCGGATACGGATCGACGAGTCTTTCGAAGAAACCAAGCAAGCCAGGACTCCCGTAGTCGTGCGCGCCGGCCGCCCGGGAGGCCGGGCAGGATGCGGCGCGCAACCCGCAAGACTACGCGAAAACCGGGGCGCGCGTGACACATTGGGCACTCGCACCGCCATCCCGTTGCTGAACGATGCCATGCAACGGCCATGATCGGGAGTTGCCGTTCGCGACGCCGCATGCCAGTGTGCTGTCCCGGAAGTTGGCACGCAGCGCGGGACTGCACGCAACAGAACAAAGCGGCTGGACGGAGGTTCGGGCGCAACCTCGTCCGAAAGGCCATGGTCCACAACAGCGACATCGTCTACAGCGCCATCCAGCACATCGACCGGCTCATGCGCCGCGTGGTGCTGCTAATGTTCGGTGCAGGCGTGCTGTCGGTGCTGCTGATCTGGCACATGGAGGTGCACGACGGCACGATCGACGCGATCGACCGCGTGGGCTATCCGCTGATGGTGGCCGTGTTCTCGGCCAGCTTCCTCGCGCTGTGGCGCTTCCCCAAGGTGCTGGTCTGGGTGCGCTGGATCGGCTTCCTGAGCCTGACGCTGGTGCTGCTGGCCGACCTGTGGCATCAGACGCACATGGCCGGTTCGCTGCTGGGCAACTACAACTCGCTGACGTTGTGGAACTGGCTGCCGCTTTGCTACGCGATGGCGTTCTTCATGCTGGAGACGCGCCACGCCTTCCTGGCGGTCGCGACCATCCTGGCGTTCTTCGCCTTCTGCACCGTGCTGCGCGCCGCCGCCGACACGCCCTACGCGATGTCGGACGGGTCGCTGATGATCAACACGCTCATCTCGCACGCGGTGCTGGTGGTGTGCCTGACCGGCATGGTGTGGCTCAAGCACGTGGTGACGGTGCAGGGCGAGCAGGCGTTGCGGCTGAACCGGCTGGCGGCCACCGACCCGCTCACCGGCCTGGCCAACCGCCGCCTCACGCTGCAGCAGCTGGACCAGCTGGCGCGCGACGCGCGGCTGGACCAGGCCCCGGTGGTGCTGCTGTGCGACCTCGACCACTTCAAGCAGATCAACGACGGCTGGGGCCACGCGATGGGCGACCAGGTGCTGGTGGCCGTCGCCGGCGCGCTGCGCGCGAGCACGCGCGACGCCGACACGGTGGCGCGCTGGGGCGGCGAGGAGTTCCTGGTGGTGCTGCCGGTCACCCGCGACTTCGAGGCCATCGATCTCGCGGAACGCCTGCGCCTGCGCGTGGAGACGCTGCAGGTGGCCGACCGCCACCAGTGCCCGGTGCCGGTGACGCTGAGCATCGGCATCGCCAGGCTGTGCGTCGGCGAGACGGGCACCAGCTGGCTCAAGCGCGCCGACGAGGCGCTCTACCGGGCCAAGGCCGATGGGCGCAACTGCTGCCGGCTGGCGGAGCCACCGGAGCTCTAGTGCAGTGTTCGATCAGGGTCCTACTGCAGGCCGCCGCCGGCCCCGGGAAACGTGTGGGCGTACCTGGCGATCCATTCGCCGGCCGCCTCTTCGGAGCTGAGCTCGCGGCCTTCCGCGCGCGCGATCGAGCGCCGATAGTCCTCGATGTAGCAGATCTGGGCCACCATGCGGGCACGGAACACGTCCTCGGGATCGAGGAAGCTGACGCCCACCTCGTAGCCGGCCCCGTCGCGATGCGGTCGGCACCATGCCACGCGGGCACGTGCCTCGAACGCCGGCTCCACGTAGGCGATGCGCACCTCGATGAGCGAGCCCGTCTCCACGGGCACGTCGGAGTGCACCGCGAGACCGCCCAGGCTGATGTCCTGCGTGTGGAAGGCGGCCGCGGGGCCGCGCAGGTCGGTGCGGATCTCGATCGGGACGTCGAGCGGGTGCCGGATGAACTGCCTCATGCCTGAAACTTCCTGGATGCTCGACCGCAGGCGATCGATGGGGCCAACTCGGAGCATCGCCCCGCAACGTCGATAGTTGTACAGATGTTCGCCCCGCAGCGCTCGGATTCGAACGTGGGATGCCGGCCAGATCCGGCGTTCACCGGGCGGCGCGCATGAAAAAGGGCCTCCGAAGAAGCCCTTGGCACGAGTCGAGTTTGAAGCGCTTACTTGCCGTGCGAGTCGCCGCCGCTGAGATAGTCCTTCTTGCCGATCTCCACGCCGCCGTGGCGCAGCAGCGCGTACGCGGTCGTGATGTGGAAGTAGACGTTCGGGTTGGCCCACTGCAGCAGGTAGGGCGCGCCCTTGAACTCGAGCTTGCGGTCGCGCAGCTGCAGCACGATGTCGCGCTCGGCGGCGCCCTCGAACTGGCTTTCCGTGAGCGTGTCGAGGAAGGCGATCGTCTTGTCGATGCGGGCCTGCAGCTCGGGGAAGGACTTCTCGCCGTCCTCGAACTTCGGGATGTCGGCGCCCGACAGGCGGCCGGCGGCGCCCTTGATGTTGTCGGTGGCGATCTGGACCTGTGCCGTGAACGGCAGCATGTCGGGATACAGGCGCGACGCCAGGAAGGCGTTGGGGTCGATCTTCTTCGCCTCGCAGTGCGCTTCGGCCTTGGCCATCACGGCCGACAGGTTCTTCAGCATCGAACGGAACGGGGGCACGGTGGCGGTGTACATGGACAGGGACATGACGGGTCTCCGGATTCTTGGAGGTGGACGGGGAAGCGCATTAGAGCGCAGCCCGGCCGTTCCTGCAGGCGTTGCCGCGACAGCCCTTTTCCCCGAAGCCGGACGCCACTACCATCGCCCGATGACCGCCCTCGGGATCCGCTTCGCCGCCCTCCTCGCCCTGCAGCTGGCCGCCGCGGGCGCGCACGCGCAGGCGTCCGCCCCGGCGGAGCGCCGCAACTGGTTCGACGACCCCTTCGTCGCGGCCACGCAGGGCCTGCCCGGCTGCCCGATCCCCGACCCGCCGCTGCTCACCGAACCCGCGATGCAGCGCGAGGCGCACTACCGGGCCGAGCGCGGCACGAGCTGCTACCAGTCGGGTCGATGCCGGCTGCCCAATGCCTACCTCTACGACAAGGAGATCGCGCCGCGCGTCGTGCAGACGATCCAGGTCACCGGCAAGTTCGCCGACACCTCGGTGTGGGTGGAGGGGCAGCGCCGCTGGGTCTGGCTCAAGGGCTGCGTCTCGACGCCCGCGCAGGCCGCGGAACTCGAACGCATCGTGCGGCTGGTCGACGACGTGGAGGCGGTGATCCCGCAGCTGATCGTGGGCACGACGATGCCGCCCGGGCCGCCGGTGTACCGGTTGCCGCCCTGACGGCACCGTCCCTATTTCCCGGGCGCCTGCCAGACGCGCACGTAGTCCACTTCCATCGTCACTGGAAAGATGTTGTCGTCCACCGGGCCGCCGAGGTCGCCGCCGATGGCCACGTTGAGGATCAGGAACTGCGGTGCGTCGAAGGGCCAGGCACGGGCGGCGCCGGCGAGGCCGACATCCAGGCGCGGGTAGATGAGGTGCTCCACGCCGTCGATGCCGAACGTGATGTCGCGCTGGGTCCACAGCATCTGGTAGCGGTGGAACGCGTTGCAGGTGTCGGGCACCGTCACCGCGGCGCCCACGCCGTGCGCGCCGCTGCCGGCCAGCGTGTGGATGGTGCTGAGCACGCGGCCGGGGTTGCGGCCGATGTGCTCCATGAGGTCGAGTTCGCCGTTGGCCGGCCAGTCGCCCCGGCTGCCCAGCATCCAGATCGCGGGCCAGGTGCCGAGTCCGCAGGGCAGCTTCGCCCGGACCTCGAAGAAGCCGTAGGTCCACTCGGCCAGGCCGCGCGTGAGCAGGCGCGCCGACGTGTACGGCTGGCCGCCCCAGTCCGGCGCCGTGGACAGCGCTTCCTTGCGCGCGGTGATCAGCAGCCGGCCGCCGCTGACGACCGCGTTCTGCGCGCGTGGCGCCGCGTAGTACTGCGCCTCGTGGTTGAACCAGCCGCCCTTGTTGAAGTACGTGTCGTTGGCCCACTTCTTCGGGTCGGGCAGGCCGTCGACGTCGAACTCGTCGCGCCACGTCACCACCCAGCCGTCCGGCGGGCGCAGCCGCTCGGCGGGCGGCGGGGCGTCGGCCGCCTGCGCAACCGCGCCGAGGCCGGCCAGCGCGATGGCCACGAGCGCGCGCATCATCCGATCCGCTGGCCGGCGGCGTCGAACGTCATCACCTGAGCGATGTCGGGCACGATGCCCACCGTCGCGCCTGCGCCCAGGTGCGCGTGGCCCGCGTCCACTTTCGCGTGCAGCAATTCGGCGATGCCGTCCACGCGCAGGTGCAGCACCGAGATGTCGCCCAGGTGCTCGGCCATCACCACGGTGGCGGGCACGCCCGACCCGAGCGCGCCCACGCGCAGGTGTTCCGAGCGCACGCCCGCACGGCGCGCCTGCGCGTTCGCCGCGGGCAGCAGCAGCGACCACAGCGCGCGGTGCACCGGCGTCGCGTCCAGCGCCGGCTGGTCCACCAGGTTGATGCGCGGCGCGCCGAGGAAGCCGGCCACGAACTCGTTGATCGGCGCGTTGTACAGCGACAGCGGCGCGCCCAGCTGCTCGATGCGTCCCTGGTTGAACACCGCGATGCGCGTGCCCATGGTCATCGCCTCGACCTGGTCGTGCGTGACGTAGATCATCGTCGTGCCCAGTTCGCGGTGCAGTCGCGACAGCTCGATGCGCATGTTCACGCGGAGTGCCGCGTCGAGGTTGGACAGCGGCTCGTCGAACAGGAACACGCGCGGCTTGCGCACGATGGCGCGCCCGATGGCCACGCGCTGGCGCTGGCCGCCCGACAGCTCCCTGGGCATGCGCCCAAGCAGGTCGCCGATGCGCAGCACGTCGGCGGCGCGCCGCACCTGCTCGTCGCGCTCGGCGCGGCCGGCGCCGGCCATCTTCAGCGCGAAGCCCATGTTCTCGGCCACCGTCATGTGCGGATAGAGCGCGTAGCTCTGGAACACCATCGCGGCGCCGCGGTCGGACGGCCGCACGTCGTTGGCGCGCTGGCCGTCGATGACCAGGTCGCCGCCATCGATCGCCTCGAGGCCCGCGATCATGCGCAGCATCGTGGACTTGCCGCAGCCCGAGGGCCCGACGAAGACCAGGAACTCGCCGTCGTCCACCTCGAGGTCGACGCCCTTGATCACGTCGACGGTGCCGAAGGACTTGCGCACGCCGCGCAGGCTGACGCTGCCCATGGTCAGGCCCCCGCCTTGCGCAGCGCGCGGCACCGGGCCACCAGGTCGCGATACCACAGCGCACTGTCCTTGGGCGTGCGCGCCAGCGTGTCGTAGTCCACGTGCACGATGCCGAAGCGCTTGGCGTAGCCGCTGGACCATTCGAAGTTGTCCATCAGGCTCCACACCATGTAGCCGGCCATCGGCACGCCTGCCGCAAGCGCCTCGCCCACCGCGTTGATGTGGGTGGCGAGGTAGTCGGTTCGGTCGGCGTCGTGCACCTGGCCGCTCGTGTTCGCATCGGGAAACGCGCCGCCGTTCTCGGTGATGTAGGTGGGCGGCAGGGTGTAGTCGCGGTGCAGCGTCAACAGCAGCTCGCGCAGGCCGTCGGGGTAGATCTCCCAGCCCATGTCGGTCTTCGGGTAGGGCTTGTCCCTCGCCTCGACAGGACGGGCGGCGCTGGACAGCGCGCGCGAGTAGTAGTTGATGCCCAGGTAGTCGATCGGCGTGGCGATGACCGCCATGTCGCCCGGCTCGACCACGGGCGCGTCGGCGCCGAGCTCGGCGAGGATCTCGGGCGGATAGCGGCCCTTGAACACCGGGTCGGCGTACCAGCGGCGGCCGCGCGCGTCGTCGAGCCGGGCCTTGGCCCGATCGGCCGGCGACTGGGTGAGCGGCATCTGGTGGGCCATGTTCAGCACCAGGCCCAGCTTGGCCGTGGCGCCCTCGGCGCGCAGCGCGCGCACCGCGAGGCCGTGGCTCAGCAGCAGGTGGTGCGCCACCTGGGCGGCGACGCGGCGCGACTTGAGGCCCGGCGCGAACGTGCCCTCCTCGTTGCCCAGCACCGCCACCACCCAGGGCTCGTTGTGCGTGGTGATGGCGGCCAGGCGATCGCCCAGCCGGCGCTGGACGCCCAGCGCGTAGTCGACGAAGCGGTGCACGGGGTCGCGCGATTCCCAGCCGCCCTTGTCCTGCAGCGCCTGGGGCAGGTCCCAGTGGTTGAGCGTGAGGTGCGGCGCGAGGCCGCGCGCCAGCAGCCCGTCGACGAGGCGGTCGTAGAACGCCAGGCCCTTCTCGTTCCACGCGCCCTCGCCCAGCGGCTGCACGCGCGGCCACGCGACGGAGAAGCGGTACAGGTCGACCCCCAGGCCCGCGATCAGGTCCAGGTCGGCGTCGAGCCGGTGGTAGTGGTCGCAGGCGACGTCGCCGTTGCTCGCGTCGGCGATCGCGCCGGGCACGCGGCAGAAGCGATCCCAGATCGATTCGCCCTTGCCGTCTTCGAAGGCGGCGCCCTCGATCTGGAAGGCGCTCGTGGCCACGCCCCAGACGAAATCGGGTGGGAACTGGCGGGAGAGGTCGTTGATGTCGGGCATGGCGCTTTCTTGACGTCTGAGCCTCGCGGGCCCCTACTTCACGGCGCCGGCGGTCAGGCCGGCGATGAGTTGACGCGAGGTGATCGCGAAGAGGACGGTGAGCGGGATCGTGGCGATGGCCGAACCGCACATCAGCGCGCCCCACTCGGTGTTCATCGTGGACTGCAGGCTGCGAATGGCCAGCGGCAACGTGTAGTTGGGCAGGCTGCGCATCACGATCAGCGGGTTGATGAAGTTGTTCCAGGACTGGATGAACGTGATCAGGGCCAGCGTGCCGAGGGCCGGCTTCATCAGCGGCAGCACGATGCGCCAGTAGAGGGAGAACTCGCCGCAGCCGTCCATGCGCGCGGCCTCGAGCAGCTCCTTCGGCACGGCCGACGACGCGAACTGGCGCATCAGGAAGATGCCGAACGCGCTCGCCGCGCCGGGCACGTACAGCGCACGCTGCTGGTCGATCCAGCCGAGCGCGTCCATGATCATGAACATCGGGATCATGTTCATGAACGACGGCAGCAGCATCGTGGCCATCACGAGGCCGAACAGCGCCTTCCTGAAGCGGAACTCCATCAGCGCGAACGCGTAGCCGGCCATCGAGCAGAACAGCAGCGTCAGCACGGTGGCCATCAGCGCCACGTAGAGGCTCCAGCCCAGGTTGAGCCAGAACGGGATGCGCTGGGTCAGCAGCCTGAAGTTGGCGAGAAGGTCGTGGCCGAACCACAGCGGCGGCGGCAGGTTGAAGATCTCGCCGCGCGAGTGGGTGGCGAAGACGAACATGAACCAGAACGGCGCCAGCATGAACAGCGCGCCGATCCCGACGATCAGGTAGGCCGACCAGCGCACGGTGCGCGCGCCGGCGGCGCCATGGCCGATGACGGGTGCCGGGGTGATGGCGGCGACGCTCATGCCCGTCCCTTTCGCGGCCGGAAGGCCAGGTTCGTGATCCACGTCAGCAGCGCCACGACCACGAACAAGAGCCAGGACATCGCGCTCGCGCCGCCGAAGTCGTTGAAGTCGAAGGCCTCGCGGAACAGGTACACCGCCGACGTCATGGCCGCCTGCTGCGGGCCGCCCTTGCCGCCCGTGAGGATGAAGGGCTCCTCGAACAGCTGCAGGCCGCCGATGACGCTCAGCGTCACGCCGAAGAAGATCATCGGCTTGATGCTGGGCAGCGTGATGTGCAGGAACTGCTTCCAGCGGCTCGCGCCGTCCAGCGTGGCGGCTTCGTACAGCTCGCCCGGGATGGTCTGCATCGCGGCCAGGTACAGCACCGTGTTGAAGCCGACATAGCGCCAGAACACGATGAAGGCGATCGCCGGCTTGATGTGCTGCGCGTTCGTCAGCCAGTCGGTGTGCGCCATCCCGAACAGCCCGGCGAGTGCCGCGTTGATCATGCCGTAGTCCTGCGAGAACAGGGACCGGAACATGATCGCGATGGCGACCGTCGACGTGATGTAGGGCAGGAAGTAGATGGCCATCACGCCGTCGCGCAGCCGCATGAACGACGTGTGGATGAACGCCGCCAGCGGGATCGCTACCAGGTGCTGCGGCACGCCCGACGCGAGCGCCAGCCACAGCGTGTTGCGCAGCGACATCCAGAACCAGCCGTCCTTGATCGCGAACGTGAAATTGGACATGCCGACGAATTCCATCGCGCGCAGGCCGCCGGTGGGCTCCCACGACTGGAACGCGAGGTACAGCGAGAAGCACAGCGGGAACAGGCTGAACACGGCGAACAGCAGCAGGAACGGGCTGATGAAGACATAGGGCGCCCATCGGGGCGACAGGCGGAGGAAGGCGGGCAGGCGCATGTCAGTGCCGCCCGGCCGCCCGCAGGCGCTGACCGCCCCCTCGGGGGGCAGCGAAAGGATTGAGCGTGGGGGGCGTCATTTCAACGTTTCGCGCGGAGTTCGAGGAGGCTGGCCGCGTCGGCCAGCGCCTGCCGGATGTCCTTGCCGTCGTCGAGCACGTAGTCGAGCTCGGCGTTGACGGCGTCCTCGGCGAAGTTGCTCTGCTTGTGCACGGCGGTCGCGGCGATGCGGCGCGCGGCCTCGCGCCAGACCAGGCGGGCGCGCTGGCCGCCGAGGAAGGCCTGCGGCTCCCCGATGAACGGATCGTCCTGCGCGGCCAGCAGCGCCGGGAACGCGTCCTGCGTCTTCAGCGCGGCCAGCTGGCGCGCCGGGTCGAGCGTCATCATCTCGATCAGCTCCCAGGCCAGCGCCTTGTTGGCGGGGTCGGAATCGCGTGGGATCGCGTAGTACGTGCCGCCGTAGGACACCCAGCTGCTCTCGGGCAGTTGCGCGGCGCGCCACAGGCCCGCGGTGGTGGGCGCCACCCAGTTGGCCAGCTGGCCCACCATCCACGAGCCGCCCAGCTCGGTGGCCGTCTGGCCGCGGCGGAAGGCCTCGGCCCATTCGTTGCTCCAGGTGTCGAGATGTCCGTCGAGGCGGTTGCGCCGCACGCGCAGCGCGATCTCGAAGGCGCGATGGAAGCGCGGCGTGTCCACCAGCACGTTCGAGTCGCTGTCGAAGTAGATGCCCTGGCCCTTCTCGAGGCCGCTGCGGATCATCAGGTCCTTGAGCGTCTTCACGTTGCCGATCAGGTTGGCGCCGGTGGCCTTCCTGATCTTCATGCCGGCGTCGACGTAGGCGTCCCAGGAGGGCTGCAGGTCGGCCTCCGCCAGGCCCGCGCGTTCGAGCATGTCCTTGCGATAGAGCAGCGTGCCGGGACCGATGTCGGTCGGCGCGGCCACGACCTGGCCGCGGCGGTTGACGGCCTGGTCGTACGCGTAGGCCACGTAGCGGTCGCGGTAGCGGCCGATGTCGTAGCGCGGCTGCAGCAGGTCGGACAGGCCGCCGCCGAGCGAGAACTTGCCCACGAAGGACGACTCGAGCGCCATCACGTCGGGCAGGTACACCGAGGTCGACAGCGCCGTCGTCATCGCGGTGTGGTGGTCGTCGTACTGGCGCGTGACCACGTCGAGTGCGACGTCCGGGTGGCGCCGGGCCCAGGACGGCGCGGCGTCCCTGAGGATCTGGTCGACCAGCGGAAAAGCGGCCACCGTCAGCGTGCGGGCCGGCGCGGCGCGCAGCGACGGCGCCAATGCGACGCCCAGGCCGGCGGCAAGCACCGTGCGGCGCGTGGGCGACGTGCGCAGGCCGTGCAGAAAGTCGGGGCTGGAGCTCATCGGGCTCCGGCGCAAGGGCCCGCAGGCACGGAGCCGCGGGCGCGCGGCGCAAGCGTCGTCAGCATGGTTTGTCTTGGATCTTCTTGGCGGGAATCGGAGTCGGGCGCCACATTTTGAAAGCGCTTTCAGCATTGTTGAACGGGGAGCCGCCGCGCCGTTACAGCGTAAACCCGAGCATGGAAGGCCGGTTGTGCGGCGCGGAGGGCGAAGTGGCGCGCACGAGGCCGTCATGGCGTCATGCAAGCGCTTTCATGATAGCCGGTCGACGACAGCGGCCCTGCCAAGGCCCGTGGCATCCTGCACGACGTCCCGGGATCCACGCTGGCGAACGCCTCTGCCGCTTGCGATGGATTCCGCGCCTGCGCGCGCAACGACCTAACGAACGACGCGCCGCGTCGACTCGCGGGCGATCAGTTCCGGCGTCGGCAGGTTCACCGCGGGCTCGACGCCCTTGAGCATGGCCAACATCGCCGATGCAGCCTCGGAGCCGATCTCGTAGACCGACTGGCGGATGGTGGTGAGCGGTGGCACCGAGAACTTGGCGGGCGCCAGGTCGTCGAAACCCACCAGCGAGACGTCGTCGGGCACGCGCACGTTGCGCCGGTACAGGCCCAGCGCGGCGCCGATGGCCGTCTGGTCGTTGGCGGCGAAGATGGCGCTGAACGCCAGGCCGCTCTCCAGCAGCCGGTTGACGGCCAGCAGGCCGCCGGCCTCGGTGAAGTCGCCCTTGAGCACGAGCGCCGGATCGAACGCGATGCCCGCGTGCTCCAGCGCGGCGCGGTAGCCGGCCTCGCGGTCGAGCGCGTCCTTGTGGATGGGATCGCCGGCGATGAACGCGATGCGGCGGTGGCCGCACTCGATCAGGTGCCGGGTGGCCAGCAGGCCGCCGGTGTGGTTGTCGAAGTCGATCGAGAAGATGCGCTCGGTGCGCAGCTCGCGCCCCACCACCACCATGGGCACCTGCTGCGCGTAGGCCTCCAGCGACTCGTTGGACATGCGGCCCGCCAGCACGATCAGACCGTCGACGCGGCGCGACATCAGCGCCTCCATCGCCTTGCGTTCCTCGGCCTCGTGCCAGTGGCCGCTGACGAAGATGGGGATGTAGTCGGCAACCTCGAGGCGATCCTCGATGCCGCGCAGCGCCTCGCCGTAGAACGGGCTGTTGATCGTCTGCGTGAGCACGCCCACGCTCAGCGTGCGGCCGCCGGCCAGGCCACGTGCCACCGGGTTGGGCCGGAAGCCCAGCGTGCGGATGGCCTCGTCGATGGCCTCGCGCTTCTCAGGGCTCACCGTGGCGGTGCCGTTGAGGATGCGCGACACCGTGCTCGGCGAGACCCCGGCCGCCTTGGCCACCATCCCGAGCGTCACCGAGCTCGTGCCGGGCGGCATGGAGGCGGTGGCGGGCGAGCGCTTGCGGCGGGCGGGAGGCTGGGTCATCGTACGGGCGGCGGGTGGCTGGCGGTTTCCGGAGTGTAGGCGTGACAGCGCTTTCGCGCATCCCGGTACCGGGTTGGCGCGGCGTCCCGCTCACAGAATGGTTCGGCTGCCCATCGCCTCCAGCTCGCCCGGCGCCAGCACGCGCAGCGACGGCTCGCCGTCGTGCGTGGCCAGCCCGTGCATCTCGATGGACTTCTGCATGCGCATGATGCGCGTGAGGAAGGCCATGATCTCGGGCGTGATCACCTGGCCCGGCACCAGCACCGGAATGCCCGGCGGGTATGGCGTGATCTGGTCGCAGCACACGCGGCCGTCCAGCGCAGGATTCGGCTGGCCCTGGTCGTCCAGCAGCGGGATGCGCTCGCCGTACTCGTAGAACGCGTCGCGCGGCAGGCAGGCCAGGTGCGAGAAGCGCGGCAGCTCGGGCATGCGCGCGCTGGCGCGCTCGGGCCGGCGCTCCTTGGACAGGCGCAGCAGCGCGTCGAACAGGCGCGACACCTTGGAGCGCGTGGTGCCCACCGTCAGCAGCAGCGTGAGCGTGTTGTGCGTGGACTTCTCCACCTGGATGTTGAAGCGCTCGAACAGCTCCTCGCGCAGCTCGTCCGACGAGAAGCCCGAGGCCGTGATGTCGATCGTGATCTTGGTGGGGTCGAGCCGGATGCCGTCGTCGGCCAGCTCCGCGGGCAGCAGGTCGGCGAGCTCCAGCGCGCGGAACACGCCCGTGGCGTTGATCTTCTCGCGCAGCTCCTGCGCGTACTTCAGCGAACGGTCGAGCAGCCGGTAGCCCTCCATCACCGCCTGCTTGCGCGCCACGTCCAGGCTCGCGATCAGGTTGTACTGCGGGCTGGTGGACGCGTGCATGTTGAAGTTCTCGCGGAACAGGTGCTCGTCGAACAGCGGGTCGTTCACGTGGATCATGCTGGCCTGCGAGAAGGCCGACAGCACCTTGTGCGTGCTCTGCGTGCAGTAGTCGGCGCCGCTCTCCAGCGCGGTGGGACGCAGCGCCGGATGGAAGCGCGCGTGGCCGTACCAGGCTTCGTCGACGATCACCTTGATGCCCGCGGCGTGCGCCGCCTCGATGATGGGCTTGAGCTCGTAGCGCAGGCCGTCGTAGGTGCAAGAGGTGAGGATCAGCACGCGCGCATCCGGATGCTGCGCGATGGCGGCCAGCACCGTGGCGCGCGGCACCGGGCCGAACAGGCCGTACTTGCGGTTGACCGACGAGTCGAGGTAGATCGGCTGCGCGCCCGACAGGATCACGCCGTGGTGGACCGACTTGTGGCAGTTGCGGTCGAGCAGCATCTTGTCGCCCGGGGCCAGCAGCGTCTGGAAGATCACCTTGTTGGCGGTGGACGTGCCGTTGGTGGCGAAGTAGGTCTTCCTGGCGCCGAAGGCCTGCGCGGCCAGGCGCTGCGCCTGCACGATGACGCCGGTGGGGTGCAGCAGCGAATCGAGCATCTCCACCGACACCGAGAGGTCGGCGCGCAGCAGGTTCTCGCCGGCGAAATCGTAGAAGTCACCCACCCACGGGCTGCCCTTGAGCGAGTCGCCGCCGGCGTGGCCGGGCGTGTGCCAGCTGTCCTTGGCCATGCGCACGTAGGTCTTGAGCTGGTCGTAGAACGGCGTGGCCGACTTCTCGGCGATCTCGGCAGCGAGGATGCGGGCCCAGCCGTTGTAGTCGCGCTCGCCGCGGTAGAAGTAGCCGTGCACCACGTTGCTGGCCAGGCTCTCCAGCAGCAGCTTGTTCTCGTCGTCCTCGAGCGTCACGTAAAGCGACAGCTCGGGACGCAGCGCGATGATCTCCCGGGCCATCGCGGCGACGTCCTCGTGGCGGCCCGGGGCGTGGTCGCCGTGGTCGAGCAGGACGATCTGCACGTCCCCGTCGGCTTGCACGGCCGCGATCGCGGCGGTCGCGTGGGCGGCGGCCACGGCCAGCAGCTCGAACGGGTTGTCGAGCGTCTGCGCGGCCGCGTTCACGCCCGCCACCACCTCGTCGCGCCAGCCCGGATCGGCGCTGACCACCAGGACATGGCTCAGGGGCTTGGTCGTCTTGTTCTCGGGCATCTGTGATCTCTTTGGCAGCTGTTGCAGCAAACTTGTCATCGTAGAACACAACACGAAGTGGAAAATTCTGGCAAAATACGAGTTGACGCTGCGAATGCACTTCCAGAACGTCTTCCTGTCACAGGGAAGGCATCCAGAAAGCGCGCTCGTCTCCGCTCATCCCCTCTGACCTTCTCAAGCCGGTCTGCTGCAAATCACTGATGACATCAGGGTTATTCCTGGTGCTCATCGCACAGTGACAAGCACTCGGAAACGGTTGTGGTCGGCGGCGATGCCGTCGCTACCAGACGTTTCCTGGGCAACAACCCTCCGCTGGCCATCTTGGCCTCACGCGGTGGCAGCCCCGTTATCTTCTAACGCGACCTTATTGGTGCTGCCAAGCTCTCATCTTTGGCAGGCGGCGCCGTGGCGCTCACTTCGTACTCGGGAGAACCCTGGGCACGTGGGTGACGCTGTGCTTGAAAGCAATCCATGAGTTTCGACCTCCAGCCCAACCTGGGCAACGAAGAACAACAACAAGACGTGCCGCAAGAGGCGCAAGCCTCCGGCTTCTCGAGCCTGGGCCTCGCCCCCGAGATCCTTCGCTCCGTGACGGAAGCCGGCTACACCGAGCCGACCGACGTGCAGCTGCAGGCGATCCCCGCCGCCATCTCCGGCGTCGACCTGCTCGTTTCCTCGCGCACCGGCAGCGGCAAGACCGCGGCCTTCGTGCTGCCGGCCCTGCAACGCGTGATCGAAGCGCGCCGCGACCCGGCCAAGAAGCGCGAACGCGGCCAGCCGAGCGGCCCGCGCGTGCTCGTGCTCGCCCCGACCCGCGAACTGGCCATGCAGGTCAGCAAGGCCTGCTCCGTCTACGGTCGCAACGTGCAGGGCCTGAAGGTCGCCACGATCGTCGGCGGCGTGCCGTACGCGGCCCAGCTGAAGGCCCTGCGCGGCCCGCTCGACATCCTCATCGGCACCCCGGGTCGCCTGATCGACCACATGGGCAGCGGCAAGGCCATGATGTCGCAGGTCGAACTGCTGATCCTGGACGAGGCCGATCGCATGCTCGACATGGGCTTCATCGACGACATCCACCTGATCGCCAAGGAACTGTCGGCCGAGCGCCAGACCATGATGTTCAGCGCGACCTTCGACGGCACCGTCGGCGGCCTGGCCAAGGAACTGACGCACGACGCGCAACGCATCCGCGTCTCCGCGCCCACCGAGCAGCACTCGGGCATCGAGCAACGCCTGCACTGGGCGGACAACCGCAAGCACCGCGACGACCTGCTCGACCAGCTGCTCACCGACCGCAGCATGGAACAGGCCGTCGTCTTCACGAGCACGCAGCGTGACGCCGACGAACTGGCCGACCGCCTCTCGCAGATCGGCCACTCCGTCGCCGCCCTGCACGGCGGCATGCCGCAAGGCCGTCGCAACCGCGTCCTCGGCGCGCTGCGCATGAAGCAGTTGAAGGTGCTCGTGGCCACCGACGTCGCCGCGCGCGGCATCGACGTGCCCACCATCACGCACGTCATCAACTACGGCCTGCCGATGAAGGCGGAAGACTACGTCCACCGCATCGGCCGCACCGGTCGTGCCGGCCGTTCGGGCCTGGCGATCACCATCGCCGAGCGTCGCGACATCCCGATGATCCGCCGCATCGAGCGCTTCACCACGCACAACATCCCGGCGTCTGTCGTTCCGGGCCTCGAGCCGCGCCTGCAGGCTCCGGCCACGCAGCGTCCGGGCTCCGGCAACTTCAGCGAAGAGCGTTCGTTCGGTGGCGGCCATCGTCCCAGCTTCGGCGGCAACCGCGGCGGCTTCAACGGCCCGCGCGGCGGCGACCGTCCGGGCTACGGCCCACGTCCGGGCTTCGGCGGCGATCGTCCGAACTTTGGCGGCGACCGCAACCAGGGCGGCGAACGTCCGCAATTCAATCGCGAAGGCGACAACCGCGGCAACTTCGGCGGCAACCCCGGCGGCGATCGCCCGGCCTTCAACGGCCCGCGCGGCGACTACCGTGGCCAGCGCCCGGACAATCGCGGCCCGGCGCACCCGTTCCAGGGCGGCGCCCCGCGTGAAGGCGGCGATCGTCCGGCGTTCAACCGTGAAGGCGGCGATCGTCCTTTCGCCCGCCCGCAAGGCGACCGTCCGGCGTTCAACCGTGAAGGCGGCGACCGCCCCTTCGCCCGCCCGCAAGGCGACCGTCCGGCCTTCGGCGAACGCCCGGCCTTCGGCGCGAAGCGCAGCGGCCCCGGCGGCCCGGGCCCCGGCTCGCGCAATCGCACGCCGCGCTGAACGTGACGCGCGCTCCGGCGCGCTGAACTGATCCCACGAATGGCCGCCCCGCAACGGGCGGCCATTTTTCATGGTGCTTCACCCGCCCCCCGCGCCGCAGTGCGCGCCCGGTTGTCCCGCGTCCGCTGCTTCATCGCGGCCACCTGGCGCCGCCGCTGGAACGGGTCCTCGCTTTCGCGATTGGCCTCGCGCAGCAGCTTCTGGAAGCTCACCAGTCGCGCGGGCGACAGCTGCTCGCGTACCGCGCAGCCGGGCTCCTGCGCGTGGCGGCAGTTGCGGTAGCGGCACCGCAGCGCGAGCGTGCCGATCTCGGGGAAGGCGTCGTTGAGCGTGTCCGGATCGGCGTCCAGCCACAGTTGCCGCAGGCCCGGCGTGTCGATGAGGCAGGCGCCGCCCTCGACGCGGTGCAACGTGCGCACTGTCGTCGTGTGCTGGCCGCGTTCGTCGGTCGCGCGCACCGCGTGGGTCGTCGCGGCGGCGCTCGTCAGCGTGTTGGTGAGCGTGGTCTTGCCGGCGCCGCTGGAGCCCAGCGTCACCAGCGTCGAACCACGCACCAGCCACGGCGCCAGCGCCTGCGCGGCGCCCGGCGCGCGGCCGTCCACCGCCAGCACCGCGATGTCGTCGCGCGCGTCGCCCACGTGGGCGCGCACGCGAGCGATGGCCCGGTCGGGATCGGGGCATCCGTCTGCCTTCGTCAGCACCACCACCACGCGCACGTCGGCCGAATGCGCCAGCACGAGGAAGCGGTCGAGGCGGCGCAGGTTGAAGTCGTTGTCCAGGCCCATCACGATGAACGCGATGTCGATGTTGGCGACCAGGCCCTGGCGGCTGCCGGCCGGGTCGCGTCGCGCCAGCCGGTTGCGCGCGGGCAGGCGCGCGGCCACGACGTCACGCTCGCGCGCGGACGTCGCGGGTCGCCACCACACCCAGTCGCCCACGACCAGCGGGTCGCGTTCGCGCTCGAGCGCCGCACGCAGGGCGCTGGCGGGCACGACGGCATGAGCGCGGGTGCCGTCGTCCACCAGCAGGTGATCGCGCTGGATCTCGATGACACGCGCGAGCCGCGTGCCCTCCGGGCGGGCGTGCGCGAGCGCCGCCTGCACCGTGGCGTGGGAAAGTCCGATGTCGCGCAGCGCGCGAAGATCGAGGGAGTCTTGCATTGGGATTCGTTCCGGACGCGCCGCAGGGACGATGTCGTCGATGCGGCAGCCTCGCTCGCACTCCGCGGAGCGCGAACGAAGAAAGGCCTTGCACGGTCAAGGCCGGCGATGGAAGTGTGGGCGTCGGAACCGGATGACGTCGGTGCCCGGGCGGGCACCGGAGGCGGGGCGCTGGATCAGCGGCCGCAAGCCTTCGAGAACCGTGACGGCATGGCGGCCGACGCGCTGGCGATGTGAGTATCCATGGCGACCTCCTGCTGGTGAAAACGGTTGAAGGGAGGCGCGACTTTGCGCCCGCTTGCGCGGGCTGTCAAGACACGGCCACAATCGCCTCAGCTTGAACTGCCCGGACCTCGCCATGCGCCCTGCCCTGCTCGCCTGCGTCCTCCTGCTGTTCGCGTTCCACGCGGCTGCCGCCACGCTGCCGTCGGCCGCCGACCTGGCCGCCGTCGCCGCCGAGGTCAAGGCCGGGGAGACCGCGTTCGCCGGGACCATGGCCGACCGCCGCCTCGACCGCTTCACGGATTTCGTGGCCGAGGACGCCGTCTTCAACGGCAACAAGCCGCACATCGGCCGCGCGGCCGTCGTGGAGACGTGGAAGGGCTTCTTCGACGGCCCGCAGGCGCCGTTCAGCTGGGCTCCCGACGCCGTCGCGGCCTCCACCGACGGCCGCTACGCCGTCTCGACCGGACTCGCGCGCGACGCGGCCGGCAAGGCGATCTCGCGCTTCACCACGATCTGGCGCAAGGATGGCGACGGCCGCTGGCGCGTCATCGTCGACCAGGGCGTGGACGTGCCGGATTGCACGGCGCCGCAGAAGTAGCTCAGTACTCGACGCCCTCGGGCAGCAGCCCGCGCTTGCGCAGCAACGGCTCGATCGACGGCATGCGCCCGCGGAAGGCCGCGTAGGCCTGCTGCGGCGCCACGCTGTCGCCGGCGCCGTAGATGCACTGGCGCAGCCGCGCCGCCACCACCGGGTCGAAGGCGCTGCCGGCCTCCTTGAAGGCGTCGAAGGCATCGGCGTCCAGCACCTCGGCCCACAGGTAGACGTAATACCCCGCGGCGTATGACGCGCCCGAGAACAGGTGCTGGAAGTGCAGCAGGCGGTGGTTGACGCCCACCTCCGGCGGCAGGTTCAGGCGCGCCAGCGTGGCGGCCTCGAACTCGGGCAGGTCGGACGGCGGCTCCTTGTCGATGCGCGAGTGCACGGCCATGTCCACCAGCGCGCTGCCGGCGTAGCGCACGGTCTCGTAGGCCTGGCCCCAGCGACGTGCCTCCTGCAGCCGGCGCACCAGCGTCTCGGGAATCGGCTCGCCGGTCTGCCAGTGACGCGCGTGGCGCGCGATCACCTCGGGCTCCAGCAGCCAGTGCTCGAACAGCTGGGAAGGCAGCTCGACGAAGTCGCGCAGCACGTTGGTGCCCGACAGGCGCTGGTAGGTGACGTCGGACAGCAGCCCGTGCAGTCCGTGGCCGAACTCGTGGAACAGCGTGCGCGCATCGTCGAACGACAGCAGCGTGGGCTCGCCCGGCGCGCCCTTGGCGAAGTTGTTGTTGTTCATGATCACCGGCAGGTCGACGCCGCCGTTGCGCGACTGCGAACGCAGTGAACTCATCCACGCGCCGGAGCGCTTGGTCTGGCGCGCGAAGTTGTCGTGCAGGAAGATGCCGATCAGCCTGTCGCCGTCGTGCACCTCGTAGGGCACGACGTCCGGGTGGTACACGGGAATCGCGTCGTTGCGCACCATGCGGATGCCGAACAGGCGCTGCGCGCAGTCGAATGCGGCCTGCACCATGCGATCGAGCGAGAAGTACGGCTTGACCTCGCCGTCGTCGAACGCGTAGCGCTGCTGGCGCACGCGCTCGGAACCGAAGCGCCAGTCCCAGGCGTTGTAGGGGCTCGCGACGCCGGCGTCGCGCAAGGCCTCGTGCACGGCCGTGCGCTCGTCCTGCAGCGCCGCCAGCGCGCGCGCGTAGACGTCGTCGAGCAGGTTGTTGACCGACGCGATGCTGCCGGCCATGGTGTTGGCCAGCGCGTATTCGGCGTAGCTCGCGTGGCCGTGCATCCAGGCCTGCTCCTGGCGCAGGCGCAGGATGTCGCGCGCCACGTCGCGGTTGTCGGTCTCGCCCGCGTTCTCGCCGCGGCCCACCCAGGCGCGCCAGGCCTTCTCGCGCAGGTCGCGCCGCGCGGAGAACGTGAGGAACGGCACGATCAGCGAGCGCGACAGCGTGACGACCTGCCGACCTTCGCCCAGGCCGCGATCGCTGGCGGCCTGGCGCGCCGAGGCGCGCACGAAAGGCGGCAGGCCGTCGAGCTCGTCGTCGGCCAGCTCCAGCTGGAAGCCGGCCTCGTCGGCCAGCACGTTCTGCGCGAAGCGCGTGGTGAGCTGCGCGAGGCGCTCCATGATCTGCGCGTAGCGCGGCTGCTTGTCCTGGCCCAGCCGGGCGCCGGCACGCACGAAGTCGACGTGCAGGCGTTCCACGAGGCGCAGTTGCTCCGGAGTCAGGGACGAGTCGTGGCGCGCGGCATGCACCGCGTCGAGCCGCGCGAACAGGCCCGCGTGCATCATCACGGCGCTGTCGTGCGCGGCCAGCGGGCCGGCGAGCTCGCGCTGCACGGACTGGATCTCGGGTGAGGTGTGCGACGCGGCCAGAGCGTGGAACGCGGCCTCGATGCGCGACAGCAGGCGGCCGCTGCGGTCGAACGCGGCCACCGTGTTGTCGAAGTCCGCCGGCTCGGCGAGTGTCGCGATCGCCTCCACCTCGGCGCGCTGCGCCTGCATCGCCGCCTCGAAGGCCGGCGCGAAATCGGTGGCGCGGATCCGGTCGAACGGCGGCAGGGCGAAGGGCGTCTTCCAGTCGGCGAGGAGGGGATTTTGGGCGGTCATGGCTGCGGTCTTGTTGGAAGAATCGGCGTCGACGGACCGGGTCTGCGGTCGGGCGGCCAGGATGGCACCGCCGGCTGCGCCGGAAACCCGGGAGGATACGGCCCCGCCCGACCTCCCCGCTCGCCGCGAGGAGATTCCACCCGCTGTCGGCCGGGCCGGAATGGCCCCATCCCCGACCGGCCCACGAGGCCGCGAAGGCCCATCGCGCCCACCCCTCTGCGATGATGAAGACATTCCGACTCCCGATGGCGACCGCCGCGCTGGCGGCCGCGCCGACAACGCCCATGGCCCACGACACCGGCAACCTCGCCGCCGCGCCCGCCGCCAGTTCGTCCGACGACCCCAACCTGTGGCTGGAGGACGTGCTCGGCGACAGCGCGCTCGACTGGGTGCGCGAGCGCAACGCGCGGTCGCGCAAGGTGCTCGAGGCCTGGCCGCTGTTCGGGCAGACGCGCGACCAGGTGCGCGCGATCCTCGACTCCAGGGAACAGATCCCCGACGTGGTGCGCCGCGGCGACTGGCTCTGGAACTTCTGGCGCGACGACGCGAACCCGCGCGGCCTGTGGCGCCGCACCACGCTGGCCGAGTACCGCGAGCCGCAGCCGGCCTGGGAGGTGGTGATCGACCTCGACGCGCTCGCCAGGACCGAGAGCGAGAACTGGGTCTGGCACGGCGCCAGCTGCCTCGCGCCGAAGTACGAACGCTGCCTGGTGATGTTGTCGCGCGGCGGCTCCGACGCACAGGTCGTGCGCGAGTTCGACATCGGCGAACGCCGGTTCGTCGTCGACGGGTTCACGCTGCCCGAGGCCAAGTCCAGCGTCGACTGGCTCGACGCGAACACGTTGCTGGTGGCCACCGACTTCGGCCCGGGCAGCCTCACCGACTCGGGCTATCCCAGCGTCGTCAAGCGCTGGTCGCGCGGCACGCCGCTGGCCGGCGCCACCACGCTGTTCACCGGCGAGCACACCGACGTCGCGTCGGGCATGCACGTCGACGACACGCCGGGCTTCGAGCGCACCACCTTCAGCCGGTCGCTGGACTTCTACACCTCGCGCGTCTGGCTGATGGACCACGCCGATCCGGCGGGCAAGGCGCTCACGCTCGTCGCCAAGCCCGACGACGCGAGCCTGGCCTTCTGGCGCGACCGCGTGCTGATCGAGCTGCGCTCCGACTGGACGCTGGGCGACCACACCTGGCCGCGCGGCTCGCTGCTGGTGGGCGACGCGGCGGCCTACCTGAAGGGCGAGCGCCGCCTCACGGCCCTGTTCACGCCCACCGCCACGCGCTCGCTGGCCAGCTACGGCGTCACGCGGACCAGGGTGCTCCTCAACGTGCTGGACAACGTGGCCGGCCGGCTCGAGGAGGTCACGCCGACGGCCGACGGCTGGCAGCGCCGCGCCGTCGACGCGCCCTTCCCCGGCTCGCTGTCGGCGCGCGGGCTGCACGACCCGCACGTGGCCGACGACCCGCTGGCCGAGGCCTACCTGCTCAGCTACACCGACTTCCTCACGCCCGACTCGCTGTACCTGGCCCACGCCGGCGGCGACCAGCGCGAGCTGTTGAAGTCGCGCCCGCAGTTCTTCGATGCGACGGGCATGCGCGTGGAGCAGAAGTTCGCCACGTCCAAGGACGGCACCGAGGTGCCCTACTTCATCATCTGGCCCCGGGGCGCCACGAACGACGGCCGGAGCCCGACGCTGCTGTACGGCTACGGCGGCTTCGAGATCTCGCTCACGCCCAGCTACTCCGGCACGATCGGCAAGGCCTGGTACGAGCATGGCGGCGTCTGGGTCTACGCCAACATCCGCGGCGGCGGCGAGTACGGGCCGGCCTGGCACCAGGCGGCCGTCAAGGAGAACAAGCAACGCAGCTACGACGACTTCGAGGCCGTGGCCGAGGACCTGATCTCCACGAAGGTGACCAGCCCGCGCCACCTGGGCATCGAGGGCGGCAGCAACGGCGGGCTGCTGGTGGGCGCGGTCGCGATGCAGCGCCCCGACCTCTTCAACGCCGTCAGCTGCCAGGTGCCGCTGCTGGACATGAAGCGCTACAACAAGCTGCTGGCCGGCGCGTCGTGGATGGCCGAGTACGGCAACCCCGACATCCCGGCCGAATGGGCCTGGATCTCGAAGTACAGCCCGTACCAGAACGTGCACAAGGACACGCGCTACCCGCCGATCTTCTTCACCACGTCCACCCGCGACGATCGCGTGCATCCCGGCCACGCGCGCAAGATGGCCGCGCGCATGATCGAGCAGGGCCACGAGGTGCTGTACTACGAGAACATCGAGGGCGGCCACGGCGGCGCGGCCGACAACGCGCAGCGCGCCGACATGTCCGTCCTGCAGTTCGCTTTCTTGTGGCAGAAGCTGGGCCGATGAGCGTCGTCGTCACCCACAACGCCGCGCGCCAGCGCTTCCAGGCCACCGTGGAGGGCCAGCTGTGCGTGGCCGACTACCAGTTGCGCGGCAACGTGCTGTGGATGACGCACACCGGCGTGCCGGAGTCCGTCGGCGGTCGCGGCATTGCCGCCGAACTGGTGCGCGTGGCGCTGGCCTGGGCCCAGGACAAGGGCTACACCGTCGAGCCGTCGTGCAGCTACGTGGAGGTGTACATGCGCCGCCATCCGGAGACGCAGGGGCTGCTGGCGCGTTGACGCGACGTCATCCGCCTAGTCGCACCGACTCGCTGCCCGGTGCATCCTCGACCCGCCGCGCATAGCGCTGCGCCAGCACCGCGCACACCATCAGCTGCATCTGGTGGAACAGCATCAGCGGCAGCACCGTGGCGCCCACCAGGTGGGCCGGGAACAACACCTTGGCCATGGGGATGCCGCTGGCCAGGCTCTTCTTGGAGCCGCAGAAGACGATGGTGATCTCGTCGGCCTTGTCGAACCCGAGGCGTCGCGCGAACCAGCTCGTGAGGAACAGCGCGATGCCCAGCAGCACCGCGCAGACCACCAGCAGGCCGGCCAGCGCCAGCAGGGGCACCTGCTTCCACAGGCCCTCGATGACGGCGGCGCTGAAGGCCGTGTAGACCACCAGCAGGACCGAGCCGCGGTCCACCAGCCCGAGGATCTGCTTGCGGCGATGCATCCAGCCGCCGATCCACGGCCGCGACAGATGGCCCACGACGAACGGCAGCATCAGCTGCAGCAGGATGCGCACGATCGAGTCGAACGAGCTGGTCGCGGCGGCGTGGGGCAGCACGACGAGGCCCACCAGCACCGGCGTGATGAACACGCCCAGCATCGTCGATGCCGACGCGCTGCACACCGCTGCCGGGATGTTGCCGCGCGCCATCGACGTGAACGCGATGGCCGACTGCACCGTGGCCGGCAGCACGCACAGGAACAGGACGCCCGTGTAGAGCGCCGGCGTCACCAGCGGCTGCAGCAACGGCTTCAGCGCCGCACCCAGCACCGGGAACAGCACGAAGGTGCACGCGAACACGAGCAGGTGCAGGCGCCAGTGCGTGATGCCCGCGCGGATCGCCTCGCGCGACAGCTTGGCGCCGTGCAGGAAGAACAGCAGGCCGATGGCGAAGGTGGTGAAGCCGTCGAAGAAACGGGCCGCCAGGCCCTGGGCCGGCAGCAGCGTTGCCAGCACCACGGTGGCCACCAGCATCAGCGTGAAATCGTCGGGAACAAAGGCGGGGCGCTTCATGGAGGCGATTTCACCGCGTCTCCGCTCAAAAGAGAAATCGATTCATTCCATGGACTTATGATTCGGAATCATGAATGTCACCCTGCGCCAGCTGCGCGTCTTCCAGTCGGTGGCCCGCACCCGCAACTTCAGCCGCACCGGCGAGGCCGTGGGGCTGACGCAACCGGCCGTCAGTCGCGCCATCCTCGACCTGGAGCGCGGCCTGGGGCTGCGCCTGCTCGATCGCACCACGCGCGAGGTGGCGCTGACGGAGGCCGGGCGCTCGCTGGTGGCCCGGCTGGCCCGCGCCCTCGACGAGCTGGACGCCACGCTGGCCGACGTGGCCGGCCTGGCCGACGCCGACGGCGGCAAGGTGCGCGTGGCCAGCAGCCCTACGCTGTCGGCCTACCTCATGCCGGCCTGCATCGCCACCTGCGCCCGCGCGGCGCCGCGCGTGCGCTTCCTGCTGCTCGATCGCATCCAGCAGGAGGTGCTCGAGAGCGTGCGCGGCGGCGAAGTCGATTTCGGCGTAGTGGTGGAGCCGCCCGAGGTGGACGACCTGCACTGCGAAGCGATCCTGCATGACCCGTTCGTGCTGGTGACGCCGTCCGCGCACCGCCTCGCGCGCGGGGCGAGCGTGCGCTGGAAGGCGCTCGAGGGCCAGCCGCTGGTGCTGCTCGACGCGGCGTCGGGCAGCCGGCGCTACGTCGATGATGCGCTCGAGCGCCATGGCGCGCAATGCAAGATCGAGCAGGAACTCTCGCACCCGACGACCGTGTTCCAGATGGTGCAGGCCGGGATCGGGCTCACCGTGATGCCGCGCCTGGCCGTGCCGCCGGGCGGGCTGCCGGGCCTGGCGGTGCGCCCGCTGCAGCCGCGCCTGGAACGCACCGTGATGCTGGTGCGCCGCCAGGACCGCGCGCTGTCGCCGGTGGCCGAGCGGGTGTGGCGGATCGTGAGCGAGACGGTGCGGGGCCGCGGACACTAGGTCATCGAATGCAGCGCGACGCGATTGCCCTCGCTGTCCACCACGATCGCGCGGAACCCGTTCGGCGCGATCGAATGGCGCGCCTTGATCACCTTGCCCCCGCGCGATTCGACCGCGGCCACGGCGGCGTCGAGGCGACCGCCGGCGTCGAGGTAGACCAGCGGCCCTGTCAGCGACGGCGTCATGGCCTCGCTGGCCTCGACGAGGCAGCCGCCCACCGAATTGCCTTCGTGCTTGAACAGGCCGAAGGTGAAGCCCGGGCCGCCGACCCTGTCCACGGGCTGGCCGGTGACCGCGCCGTAGAACGCGATCGCGCGGTCGAGGTCGACGACGGGGATGTCGACCCAGACGAACGTGTTGCTCATGCCAGTCTCCTTCAGTGTTTCGCGTCGACGCCGTTTTCCTTGTCCTGCAGCAGGCGCCACATCACCTTGCCGGCACCGGACCTGGGCAGCGTCTCCACGAATTCGACGATGCGCGGCGCCTTGTAGGCCGCCATGTGCTCGTGCGCCCACGTGACGATGTCGCGCTCCACGACCTGGCCGCGCGCCTCGGCGCGCAACACCACGACGGCCTTGACCGTCTCGCCGCGATAGGCATCCTGCGCCGAGATGACGCAGGCCTCCTGCACGGCCGGGTGCCTGTACAGCAGCAGTTCCACCTCCGAGGGCCACACCTTGAAGCCGCTCGCGTTGATCATGCGCTTGAGCCGGTCGGTGATGAAGAAGTAGCCGTCGGCGTCCATGTGGCCCAGGTCGCCGGTGCGGAAGTAGCGCCGGCCCTCCACCTCGACGAACGCCGCCGCCGTGGCCCCGGGGTTCTTCCAGTAGCCGCGGAACACCATCGGGCCGCGCGTGACGATCTCGCCCACCTCGCCGGACGGCATCTCCCGGAGGGTGACCGGATCCACCACGCGCGAGTCGACGCCGAAGAACGGCATGCCCAGGCATTGCAGCTTCGGGCGCTCGGCCGGGTTGGCGTGGCTGGGCGCGGCCGTCTCGGTGAGGCCGTAGCCTTCGCAGAAGTGCAGGCCGAACTCGTCGATCAGGCGTTGCGCCACCGCCTGCGGCATTGCGGCGCCGCCGCCGGACAGCCAGCGCAGGCTGCTCAGGTCGAAGCTGCGGTAGTTCGGGCTGGCGAACAGGTCGATGATCATCGTGGGGATGCACGTCCAGTGCGACACCCGGTGGCGCGAGATGAGGCGACCGGCCAGCTCGCGATCCCAGCGCGGCATGATGACCACGGTGGCGCCGCTGAACATCGGCGAGATGACGCCATAGAGCATGCCGGTGACATGGAACATCGGCACGACGCCCAGCACCACGCTCTCGGCGCTGCCGGAGCCCCACTCGCCGCCGCCCACGACGTTGGCCATCAGGGTGCGGTGGGTGTGCATGCAGCCCTTGGGCAGGCCGGTGGTGCCGGAGGTGTAGGGCAGCAGCGCGAGGTCGTCCGGGGCGCTCACGGTGGGGCCGGGCGAATGGCCCTGCGCCAGCGCGTCCTGCCAGCGCACCGTGCCGGCCGGCAGCGCAGGATCGGCCATCAGCCACTCGCGCATCGCGGGCGGCGGCGCCACGTCGGCGTCGAAGGTCTCGGGCAGTTCGTCGGCGTAGCGCGTGGCGAGCACGCGGGCGACGCGTTGCGAGGGCGGCAGCGCCGCGTTGGCGGTGGCCACGATGCCGGCCAGTTCGGCGCTGCAGATCACCACCCTGGTACCCGGATCGACGATGTAATGGCCGAACTCCTCGGCCTTGTTCATCGCGTTGACCGGCACCACCACGGCGTCGGCCCGCAGGATGCCGTGGAAAGCCACGAGGTACTGCGGGCAGTTCTGCATGAACAGCGCCACGCGATCGCCGCGCCGCACGCCCTGCGCCTGCAGCCAGCCGGCGATGGCCAGCGCCTCGTCATGCAGGGCGGAGAAGCTCTTGGCGCGGCCGAAATAGAGCGTGGCCGGCTTGCGCGGGTAGCGCCGCGCGGCGACGTCCAGGTTGTGCCACAGCGAGGTCTCCGGCGGCGTCACGGTGCGCGCGAGCCGGCGCGGCCAGAACGCGAAATGGGGGCGGTTGGCGGGGACGCTGCCGTCGTTGGTGTCGATCAGGGACGGGTCGATCGGGGAAGTGAGGCTGGAAATCTCTTCGGGCAAGGGCATCGCAATCCTTTGGTGCGCCGGACGGAGTCGCCCGCGCGCGCTGGATTCCCAGCCTACTTCGCGCGCGGCATCGACACCATAGTGCGAGCCCCGAGCAGGGTTGTCACAGAGGGGACAAATCCATTTTGTCCGGTATCGTCCGGATATTGCTTGTGCAGTGCATCCTGCGCTCACGACTTCTCCATGGCCGCCCCCCCCGCCGAACGCGATTCCACCGTCGAACCCGAGCCCGCGCACGCCGGCCTGCCTTGCGTGCTCGACATCGAGGCCTCCGGTTTCGGGCGCGGCAGCTACCCGATCGAGATCGGGTTCGTGCTGCCCGATGGCACCGCGTACTGCACCCTGATCGTGCCTGACGCCAGCTGGACGCACTGGGACGGCGACGCCGAGCGCATGCACGGCATCTCGCGCTCGCTGCTGCAGCGCCACGGCCGCAGCGCCCACGAGGTGGCGCTGGAGCTCAACCACAGGCTGGCCGGCCGCACCGTGTACTGCGACAACTGGGCCCACGACTACGCGTGGCTCGCCCGCCTGTTCGAGTCGGCCGCCGTCTCGCCGAGTTTCCGCCTGCGCCACCTGCGCGAGCTGATGAGCGAGTACGCCGCCGAGCACTTCGACGACACGCGCGACATGGTTGCGCGCAACCTGCAGTTGCGGCGCCATCGCGCGAGCAGCGATGCGCGCGTGCTGCAGCTGAGCGTGGCCAAGGTGCTGCAGCACGGATCGGACGCGCTCGGGCGGCCGCACGCCTGAGCGCGCTTCAGGGGCGCGGCTGCGCCGCACGGCCCAGCGCCGCCATCAGGTCCTTGCGGCCGACCGGCTTGTCGATGCGGGCGTCGAACACGCTGTCGACCGTGGCGTCGTCCAGGTCCATGCAGGCCGAGATCAGCACGAGAAGGGTCTTCTGCTGCCGATCACCCGGCTTGCGCAGCCGGCGCGCCACCTCGTAGCCGCTGAGGTCGGGCATCTGCATGTCGAGGAAGATGGCCTGGTAGTCGCGCTCGGCGGCGGCGGCCAGACCGGTGGCGCCGTCTGCGGCCTCCACCACATCGATGCCCAGCGCCCGGATGACTTCGGCGATGGCGCGCCGCGCGTCGCGCGAATCGTCCACCACCAGCACGGGCAGGTGGGTGTCGAAGTGCGGCGGCGCGTCCGCCGGGCCATCGCCGCCTTCCGTGATGGGCACCTCGACGGTGACCGACGTGCCGTGTCCGGCGCGCGAATCGAGCTGGATGCGCCCGCCCATGAGGTCGACCAGGCTGCGCACCACCGCCAGGCCCAGGCCGCTGCCCTCGGCCATGCCGGCGGTCTGGGGCGAGCGGTAGAACGGCTCGAACAGGCGCGACATCTCGTCGGGCTCGATGCCGACGCCGGTATCCGAGATCTCCACGCTGAGCATGCCCCGGTCGCGGTGCAGCCCGGCGTTGATGGTGATGCCGCCGCGCTCGGTGTACTTGATGGCGTTGGTCAGCAGGTTGTCGATGACCTGGCGCAGGCGCGCGGGATCGGAGTAGACGCGCTGGTCCAGCTCGGGGCCGGCTTCCCAGTGCACGTCGAGGTTGCGCGCGGCGAGCGCCTCCTCGACGTCGCGCAGCGCGGTGTCGACCAGCTTGCCCAGCTGGAACCCGCGGATGCGGGTCTCGAGCCGGCCGGAGGACATCTTGGCGAAGTCCACCAGGTCGCTGATGCGTCCGCGCAGCGAGCGCGTGGACTCCTTCAGGCGCGTGAACGCCGGATCGGAGGCGTCGACCCGGCCGCGCGATTCGATGACGTCCATCGTGCTCCAGATGGACTGCAGCGGCGTGAGCAGCTCGTGGCTCAGCATGCCCAGGAAACGCGCCTTGTCGCGCGCCACGGCCTCGGCGCGCGCGCGCTCGGCCTCGGCCACCTCGGCCAGGTGCTCGGCGCGCCGGCGGATGGCGCGCTCGCGCCGCGCCACCAGCACCCACTGGGTGGCAAGCGCCACCACCAGCACCAGCATCGCCACGATCACCGAGAACGCGACGAGCACCTGGCGCCGGACGTCTTCCACCTCGTCGAGGAAGACGGCCGCCATCGACTGGCGCTGCCGCGCCTCCTGGCCGATGCGCGCGAGGCCGGCCAGCGTCGCCTCTGCCTGGGCACGCGCGCGGGTGAGATCGCGCGCGACCGCAGGCTGATCCAGGCTGCCGGCCAACGCGCCGGCCGCGTCGACCCAGGCGGCGCCCTGGGACAGGCGCAGGGGGCCCGGCTGCACGATCTCGGCCCGCAGCGCGTCGGACTCCTGCACGAAACGCCGGGCATCGGCCTGCGCCGGCCTGCCCGTCGCGAGATCCCACTTGATCGCCAGCGTGGCCTCCATGGCGGCATCGTGCAGCGTCCAGAAGCGCTCGAAGCGGTGCACGGCGGCGTCGAACCGCCCGCTCGACTCGTGCAGGCGGTTCTGCAGCAGGTCCAGCGTGAACCAGGCCAGGTAGGCCGACAGCACCACCACCAGGCCCATCAGCCAGGGCGTGGCGAGCGTCCACGGCGCGACCGCGCGCACGGGTGCCACGGGCACGATGACGACGGGCGTAGCGACGGTGACGGGCTTGGTGGACAAGGGAGGCTCCGGCTGCCTCATCGAGAGCGATGCGGCGAAGGTTCGACAACGATGATACGGGCGGGTCGGATGGGCGGCGGAGGTCGAAACCTGGGCTTCAGCCTCGGCGCGTCGCCGGTGGCAGGAAGACGGGAAATGAGGCATTTGGCGCCGGACGACCCCGCTGCCCGCGGAGCCGGGGCCTTGACGCCCACCCTGGCGAACCGGACGTTTATCGGCCGATTTGCCGAGGGCGCCAACGGGCAGTCGGCGCTACCGTGGAAGCCTTCAACGGAGGCCGACGTGGACAATCCCGACACCCTCGACACCCCCCTTGCCCGACATCCGCCGGACCCGGCCCGCACGACGCAGCCCGCGTCCGAGGCACGTTGGCGACAACGCACGGCCGCCGCCGAAAGCCGCGAGCACGTCGAATTGCCGCTCGAGCCTGCAGGCGCCCCACCGCAGCGCCCCCTGCGCGACGACGAACTCTGGCGGCTGGCCCGACGCGCGCATGGCGCCGCGCTGCACGTCGACCTCGAACTGCGCACCACGCTCGTCCGCCAGGTCTTGCGGCGCGACTTCGTCTATGTCTCGCGCCTGCTGCATGCGCTGGAGGCCAGCCGCCGCGTGCAGGGGCTGGAACACGCCCGCCTGCCCGACGCCCTCGCCGCGCTCCAGCGCCGCGCCGACGCCGTGCAGGCCATGCTGGATCGCATGCGGGCCGACCTGGACGCGAGAGTCGCCGCGCGCGGGCATGCCGACGCGCAGATCACGTTCGCGCGCCCGACCCGCTTCCAGGCGACGGTCGTCAGTCCCACGGCCCATCGCTATCTCGCGCTGCTGGTGCACGCAGACTCCACGCTGGCCCAGCTCGAGCGGGCCTGGCTGCTGGGCGTGGTCGACCCGGCCACCCGCAGCGCACTCAGCGGCGACTGCCGACGCGCGCTGCACGGCTACAAGGATCTCGTCGGTGATCGCCGCGCGGCCGTCGGCGAACACGTGCGGGAGGTCAACGCGCGGCGCAGTCAGGTGGGCAAGAGTGACCGCGATGGATGACCAGGCGCCTCTTCGTCAGTACCGCAGTCATGCAGGCCCTCATGAGAAACAAAACAGTGTCGGCAGGTCGCCGACGCATCGGCCTCGTCATCCTGCGCGAAGTCGCAGGATCCCCCCCGGGCGAAACGCTTCCAACTCGTGGATCCTGCGACTTCGCG